>Ga0194054_10000009_pt1 | contig 102731 bp, 100 predicted proteins | sample SepL2210m_MetaG_FD_163628 | JGI IMG/M metagenome (GOLD analysis project Ga0194054, IMG submission 163628) | Anoxic zone freshwater microbial communities from boreal shield lake in IISD Experimental Lakes Area, Ontario, Canada - Sep2016-L227-10m | ecosystem: Environmental > Aquatic >... | reverse complement strand
TGCGGGGGTGAGGTACGAACCTCCGCAATATGGCGCGACGGCGAAAGCGCACGATCCGTTGGGGTCGCGAGCGCGAAGCGGACGCTTCATGGGTGAAAGTTGGAACAATAAGCGGCGATCCGAACGGCCCTTTGAAGCGCCTTGGGTCCATAGGGTGTCAATAGAGAGTCCGGAGGCCGCGTAGCGTAGCTGACGGCGCGGCACCTGGCCTTTTGAAGCAGGTGCCGTGACGGAGGCGTAGCGTAGCGGTATGGTCATTGAAAAGACAATAGAGTGACCGAAGGCCGCGTAGCGGTTTGAGCGCCGGTTCCCGGCGCGCTGAGATGGAGCGGTGTTGAATCCGACCGGGGCGAGATCAGCGCGGTACGCGCCTCGACCCGGACGGATTGAACCCCGCACACCGGTTTGTATGGCGGAGCGCATGGAGAGATGGCTGTGGGGGAGTGAGGACGGCATTTTCGGTTCCGACGATAGGAGGATCCGGGAATGACGTCCGAACGGCGGAACAGACAGCACTCCTTGCGCGTAGCTTTCCGCACCGGCTGTCCGGCGCGGTGTGATGGGGCTGCCTTGGTGTGACCGGTCCGGGTGGGGAGCGAGGAACGAGCGGAGACCCGGAACGGGCACACGAAGGCAGCACTCCGGTTTGTATTGTATGGCGGAGCGCAATGGAGTGGTGCTTGGGCTGGAGCGAGACGGGCGGCCAACCTGACGAAGGAAGGTTGTACGACCGGCGCGCGGAGGCGCAAGTGACACTCGATGCGCGTAGCGGTCAATAGAGAGTCCAACCTGGATCGAAGATCTATGGTCAATAGGGAGTCATGTGCTGAGGGCGGTCTGCGCCGGCCGCGTAGAGGCCGTCGCTGGCCGTCCGAAGCGGGTCCGGCAGGTCGTATTCACGGCGGAGGTAACGTGGTCGCCGGCATAGCCGGTGTCCGCGTTGCCGGATCCGTGTTGGACCACAGCGACCCCCTTTACGGGGGGAGCGGTTTATGTAAGGAAGCGTAGCGCTTCCGGTTGAGCGGAGCCCTGGCGCGGAACCTGGCCTTTCAAAGCAGGTTCCGTGTCAGGGCGTAGCGGTATTCAATTCGGATTTATCATCCACAGAAAAACAGTAGACCGACACTTTATCTTGGCATTATAGTGCCGACAAACCCAAGGCATTGTGTCTCAATGTTGTTTTGAATTATGAAAAAGGAAGAAGAAATTAGACGGCAAATTCTGCGGGAGGCATGCAAAATAGCTGAAGGCACCGCCCTCGGTTATCATGAAGACCGCTTGGCGAATGAACTTGCTGTTGAGTTGCTTGCGAAAGGCCTGGTGATGGGCTCAGTTTCCGAGTACGGCACGGCATGCATTACTGGCATTCGCGACGCAGGCCGTGAGTATATTGATAGCCAAAAACCGCACAAAAGAGTTCTCGCAATCAGCAAGAAGATTTTTTTCCTTCTATACTCGATCTTGCTCGTGGCGTTAGGTTACATCTTGAACTTGGACTCGGTAAAGGGGTTCCTGTCCGACACCATTGGCAAAATGCTCAAATGAACAATGTTCCGGCCGTCTGACCGCACACGCTAAAGCGTACCGGTCAACATCAAAGTTGTGCAAAAAAATGAATCCGATGAAAGCAACACACCACAGCAATCTGGTCTCAATCATCGGTGCAGCATACCTCCAACCCATTGCAGAACTTTTGGACACACTTTTTTCAAAGCCGAGCAGAAAATCCATCAACCAAGTTCAGACCAGCGAGTCCGAAAACGGATACTCGACGGCTATCTGCCTTCTCATGGTCGCCTGTTTCGAGTCGTATTCGATGCGTGCTAGGTATCTCAACCGCAACACCCCAATCGCTAATGATCCGGCAAATCGACATGCATTGAAGTTCCTGCATGCTTTGTACCCCACTTTCAGATGCTTTACAGCCCTAACCGAGGTTTATGTACTTAGGGATTGTATCATACACAACCATCTTTGGGAAATTGACTATTACTGGAATGACCTCACACCAATGGCTCTGACGAGTGCAAAGAAGGCACCATTCAGTGGCGACAAAAAGAGATACCCGCAGTGTGTCGATGGAAGAACGCGCAGAACAATAAACTTAAAACTTCACGTCGTGCCGATTCGAGTCGATCGAACTGATGTTCTCAAGGTTTTGGACACGGTCTGGCAAGGCCTGCAGTTCCTCGAACAGCAGAATCTGAACCAATGTCAGGTTTCAGAATGGACCGTTGGGTTCCGGGGCAAACATGTTTTCTTCGTGGATCTGATCCGAAGGATGAAGAGACAACAGACGAAATGAACTTCGGCACAAAAACGCGTCGATCCCAATTTGCAGTTCGGAACCGGCTGCTCAAGGAAGAACGCCAACGTTGGGCACATTGAAAGATAGAGACATAAATGGATACATTCATTGACATCATCGGGAAAGTCGGGGGAATTCTGGCGTTCATGGCAGCCACGCTGGGGTTCATCTTCCGTGAGTATATCAAGGCGCGGGTTACAGACGTGTTTGCCAAACGGATCGAGAAGCGTCGCCATGCACGGGAAGATGCCTTTCTTCTGTCAGAGGTAATCGCGCACACGCGCGGAGCAGTCGTGGAAAAGCTGGTGGATGCTCGTCTCAAAGCAATCGAGAAAATGGCGGAACGCGCATCGTTACTGAGCGAATCCGCGACATCGCTGCACTCATCTCGAGGAGTTGCAGACAAATTCGGCCCACCAGGCGAGAAGCAGTACAACGAAGCCATTCTGGCATCTAACGCAGCCTATGATTCCTTTTCTCATATCATCGCTTGCAGCATACCGCATCTACCGGAATCCGTGGTCGACCGAGCCCGTGAATTCCAGAGCAAAGCGATTGCTTTGATCAAGAAGTTCGCGGATGCGTCACAACCTCACGCCCCGACAGACTTCTCGGAAATGTGGTCCGCTGAACATGCCCTTCATGAGGCATTGAAGACGGCGCTCTTGTCAACCATCAACATGCCTGAGACGATCGCAACACAACACACGGGGAAGTTCACGGTGGGCGTTGGGTAAAAAAGTAATGGAAAACTATGGATATTTTCTAAGCCTTCATAGGTACTATATTTGGGCAACCCGACTGAAAGGGTTGTTCACGGAGGCAATCAATAAAAACCAAGTGACGGACGAGATCACTTGGGCGAGCGATCTGGGGCTCTTCATGTCCCATTGGTATGGAGCACTCTTTGTCGTCGTCGAAGGTTACCGGGAGCTTGGGCTCCATGATATCAAGGTCGATAATCTGCTTAAGTCAGAGAACGTTGAGTTGCTACGTCGTTTTCGTAATGGAACTTTCCATTTCCAGAATAATTACTACGACAACCGTTTCGTTGATTTCTGGAGGGATTCACAGGACACTGCGCAGTGGGTCCATAATCTGAATCTGGCGCTCGGCGAGTTTTGTTTGAAGAAAATCGAGGAAGAAAAAGAAAAAAGGGCACACCAAGGGGGATGAGAGGAATGATCGTAAACTCGCGACCCTTACCGCCCGCGCAGGTTACTCAGCGCCCGTATTAGTTCCTCAGTGTTGGTCATCTGCATGCATCCACCCGCAAATTGGTAGGCGAACCGCCCATTTCAATTGCAAAGGTGCCCCAAAGAATAGCCAACAACCTGTTCGCCCTCCCGTTGATTTTCACCCATCTATCAGATGGCGTGATGAAATATACAACAAGGGTGGATAATGATTTTCGAATCAGGACAATCAGGCAACCCCGTAGGGCGACCCAAAGGGTCGTATGGCGGACGTATTATGGCTCTGGCGAGCCTGGATAAGTTGCTGGCCAAGAAAAAGAACCAGAAGGCGCTGATGGACGCGCTGGAGAAAGATCTGCTGAAGGATCCGGTGTATTTCTTCAAGACGGTGGTGATGCCGCTGCTCCCCAGGGAGGCGAAGCTGTCGCTTGACCGTGAAGGGGTGATCCAGTGGAAGAGTCTGCTCGGCGTGTTGCCGGTCAACCCTCACCCCAGCCCTCTCCCCTCCCAGGGAGAGTGTGCAATCATTGACGCCAAGGCCGTTGAATCCACAAAGGTGACATAACCTATGGCCTTCGTGTTCAATTATCTCCCCCACCCTGCACAGCAGGCGATTCATAGGGCGCGTAAGAAAAGGTTCCGGACGGTGTGTACCGGGCGGCGGTTTGGGAAGACATTATGTCTGGCGGCAGAGTTATTGGATCGTGGCGGGTGTGAAAAAGCCGGTGATTATGGTTGGATCGCACCAACCTATAATGTCGCCGACCGTGGGATTGAGGCGTTTCGTACCATTGCCGATGGATTTATCCAGATATCCGGTCGTGCCCCGACACGGGTTGAGTTTACCGGGCATGCAGGGCCGGTCCGGATCTGGTTTCTGTCCGCCGATAACCCGGATAATATCCGTGGGTTCGGATTCCAGGGTATTGTAATTGATGAGGCGGCTATGATTTCGCCGGATGTGTGGAATTATGTGCTTCGTCCAACCATTGCCCAGACCTTAGGCTGGGCGGTATTTGTCAGCACGCCGAAAGGCCGTAACTGGTTTTATGACCTATACACCCGGGGCATGGATCCCCATGAAGAGGATTACGCGAGTTTCACGTTCCCGAGTAAGGAATCACCATATTTTCCGGCAAAGGAATGGGATGAGGCACGCCGGACCCTGCCAGAAGATGTATTCCGACAAGAATACATGGCTGAATTTATGGAAGACTCAGCAGGCGTCTTCCGGAACGTCGACGCCTGCACAGTGGGCAGTGAACAGTGGGCACTGGACAGCAAGGCGTATCACCGGCATGTGGTGATTGGCTGCGACGTGGCCAAGCATACGGATTGGACTGTCCTTATTGCCATGGATGCAGAGACGGGCCTATGTTTCGCGATGGAGCGGTTTAATCAACTGGACTGGCCTATCCAGAAAGAACGGATACTAGGCTTCGCTCGTAAATACCGGGGCCGGTTGATTTTAGACGCCACAGGCGTCGGGGATCCGATATATGACGACCTGAAACAGAAGTATGCTGATATTGAGGGGTTCAAGTTAACATCGGCAAGTAAGACGGCGATAATTCAGCGATTGATTGTCGCAGTTGAACAAAGAAAAGTTTCCTGGTCGGGACCGAGAAAAGAGTTTGCACGAGAAAACGCGAAGGATTGGGATATTCTTACAGCCGAAATGAAGCGGTATGAGTATGAAATCTCACCGTCAGGCGGGATCACATATAATGCCCCGTCGGGGTATCATGATGACTGCGTGATGGCCTTGGCCCTGGCTAACCATGGCCGGTGGGAGGCGGAAAGTAGTGGGAAGATGATGGCGATTGGCGGTGGGCGGATTAGGGCAAAGGGAAGACAGCGGGAGCGGGTGTTGGTTGGGTGAAGGAGAAGATTCAATGAAACTGAGGGACTGCATTGGCGGAGAAGTCATGATCCACGCAAAAAGCGGACGGTCAGTCCGTGTCGCTGCACCGCGCAAAACGCATGGATCGCCGTCCGGGGTGAACGTCATGTACTGGCACACCGACGGAAGTAATTCTGCCGCGCTGTGCGACGGCGAGTTGAACAAGGCGACTATACGACAACAGCGCGACTTCTGGCGCGAGGCGTATGAGAACCTTGCTGAGGAAGTCTGTCGTCCTGCGTGAGCCGAGATCCACCAGCCACGGGAGGCAAGTAGACATCACACACTTGTTCGCACCTGTCTTCATTCTGGCGCTGCGAGCCGCGCGAAAACTTCCTTTGCCTCGAAATGCGCAAGCACCTTTTTCAACTGAGTCTTGAACAACTCCGGATCATCGTCCTTTGCTGAGTGAATTGCATCGCTCAATGCACAGTAGACCGGCTTCAGAGATTGGTAGCGCGCATTGAAGTCCGCATGGATCGTCTTTGCGTAGGCGTCCGTCAATTCGTCGCCAGTCATCTTTTTATCTCTGGCGTCGACTGCACTGCGCATTTGTTGCTCAATGGTCGTGCGAAGCATAAAGATCGCGGGCAGGTGTGCTCCGCAGTTGAAGGCGAGCACGGCACCCCTGTAGAACTTGCGGCACTCCTTTGGAACGAATCGTGGTACTTCGATCTCCTCGATGGGAGATCGACCGGTTAGGGAAAGTTTCAAGCCCTCTCTCTTAACGAGGAAGGTGACGGGGTCTTTCTTGCAGTTCTGACACTGATAGCGAAGAAGAAACACCTGATGCAAGTCCGTCCCCGACAGGGACGCAGGAATGAGGACGGATGGATCATGACAAGGATTGTGAGGCCATAAGCCACCGCACCCTTGGTGAGAGCAGAACGTCCTGACAGTCTGCACGGAAACTACGATATTCGCCACTCGATTGGTATCTGGCTTGCCGAGCGGATTGGTTTTTTCCTGCATCATCAGGTAAGGAAGCCGACGCAGACACCCTTCCGCTTGATGCGTGAACTCACGGATGATCTCTTCCTTGGACTGCGGTCGCGAAGTTCTTCCTCCGCCCCCTAGCGAAGGCATAACTTGGGCTTCCATTTTCCGTCGCTTCTGTGCCAATTGTTCGATGAAGTCGGACATATCCGCAACGGCGAGATCGACCGACTGATACAGGTGCTTCTCCTCAAGTAACGTCTGGAACGCCTTCTCGATTAGCGGCACTACGGCTGACTCGAATCGCGCTAGTGCCTCTCTTACGTCGTTCATATCATCTCCCATATCCGAGCATATATTGAGCGCCATGACGGGATTTCCGGAATCATAAACCAAAAGACCGTCCGGCTCTTGTTTTCATCAGACATCTGCCTGACTGAATGTAGTCTAGAAATCGTCTTCGTTGCCGTCAATGCTTTCCCTTTAACTATCATGTGACTGTGTTGATGAAGTCAGAGTGGTTACGGCCTTGTCGGGGTAGCATGATGACTGTGTGATGGCCTTGGCGCTCGCCAACCATGGTCGGTGGGAGGTGGCGAGTAGCGGGAGGATGGTGGCGTTTAGTGGGAGGTGTGAGGCGACAAGGGTACGGGTGGGGCAAAGAGAGAGGATGTTAGTGGGGCGATCGATACGCTAAAAATGCGCAGTTGCGTTTCGTGGCAGACCGTTTGGGCAGTTCTGATATTCACTCAACAGGGACATACCGGAGAGGCCTACCGTCGCCCAGATTACCACGTAACTGCCCTGCGACGGCCTTTTCATTCGCCGCTTTGTCAGCGAGATCGACATACAAGAAAACGGGATAGGGAGCGAACCTCGACGGTGGAATGCTCACAGAGAACTGATGGTTAGAGGGCATACCGTTGTACTCAGCGAAGTAACGGGACACGATGTTGGTAGCGAAACCCGAGTCGTCGGAGTATAGGGCTGTCACGATTCCATTCGTCTCAAACCGCAAAATTTTTGGCGGGGGCCTACGAGGCGCCGTGAACGGCGATTCGTTGAACATAATTGTCTGCGACCACGACCCCGCTATGTAACGTCTGATCTCATCGGTGCGAGCATCTGGCACTGACGATAGACTCGTTTTCACCGCAGTTTGGGTTTCCGGGGTGGTTGCCGGAGGTGCGACATACGGTCGACCATTACTTGCATCTGGCACTGCCGCCTGGCTTGTTTCCTTGGCAGTTTGGGTGGTTGCGGGAGGCACGACATACGGCCTTCCATTACTTCTAATCACGATTCCGCCCTGACGCAGACTGTCGATAATCTCCTGTTTCGTTTGACTGGCATGACCACCGACTTCTACAAGAGGGTCTCCGTCACTTTCCCCCTTTTGGATTTTGCCTACTGAACCCGTAGGCCGTGAATTTCGCATTGCCGTTGTACTAGTTTCCTTTCTTGTTTTCATGGGGGGTAAGTCACCTCTTGGAGGTGTCGTTTGAGGTTCTTTATAACCATCAACGGTGGCTGCGAGTTGGCGGGCGTAGCTCGGATCGCGAGGTGCTATTTCGGCAATAATGCCGTGTTGTAATGCCCCTATTCCGGAGCTAATCTCGGTGGATGGAAGAAGCCGGATATCGGAAAGCATTTCCATCATTCGGCTCAGTTGTGCTTTTATAAAACGTGAATTTTGCGAGGAATTCCACTGAGACGCCATTGAGCCAAGTATGACTCCGGCAAAGATGACTGTTGCTGCCGCTGTTTCCCATCGGATTCGTGTGCTGCCGATTATGAAGTCGGCCTTTCGGCGATTGATCCAACTTGCCACAAAGGACGTCAAAGCGGCGGATGCAATGATAGCTACCCAGTATATTATCATATTTGGCCCAAATACTTCATTTTGGTTTCCTATTTAGCACCTGCACCCGGAATGACTAACTCAGGAGAGAGATAGCAGACCGATTACACAAGGTCAATCCGACTTGATCTCGTCTGTGATTAACGATAGATGGTTTATTGGGCTTTCTTCTTGCCTTCGATTTACTTCCCCCCGTTGATTCCCACCCTTTCTTGGAGGACATCAACATGAAAACTTATCTATTCGTCGGTCTATGTTCCGGGTTCTTGGTTTGTGGTGGGTGCGCGTCAGCCTTCAAGAAGGTGGACGTCAATAAGGGGCTGGACAGTTATTACAGTCAACCCCGGACGGTTGACTTGGTCACGATCAAAGGATCGAACATGACCATTTCTGCGACTGGGGTCAATGAGATGAAGGTATCGTCTATCCTGCCGCCGCTGAATGCGATCCCCAGGGAGCCGGGGGTGCTGGAGAAAGCAATTGGCGGAGCGACGGATGTCGCCAAGTTCGGACTCGGGTTCTACTACGGGAACCAGATGCTGGGCAAGGCGCTGGAACAGCCCCGGACGGTAAGCCCGGAGATTGTAAGGCCGGAAGTGATTCAAGCCAGTGGGCAGTAAGCAGTTTGCAGCAAGAAAGCCAGTAGGCAGTCAACAGTGATCACGGCCTACTGGCTACACCAGCGTGGAGCAGCACTGATCATTGAGCCAGTGTTGAGTTTCGGTATTTTCGGCGTCCGCGTCCGTAAGTAATGATCATGCTACTTTAGGTTCTCGCACCTCAACGGCAAGTCGAAGTCCGATATTTTTCAGGATAATTGCGAGGCTGGACAGTTGGGGATTGCCCTTTCCGGAAAGCATGCGATACAGGCTCACCCGATTCAGGTGAGCCTTCTTGGAAAGCCGTGCCATGCCCTTGGCGTCTGCGATATCCCGAAGGGCCATCAGAAAGACCTCTTGAGACCCCTCTTCGAGCGCAGCATTGAGATAGGCTGCCGCTTCTTCAGGGTCGGCAAGGTCCTTCATCAGCCCCTCGTGATAACTGGTGGTTATTTTGCTCATGATGTCCTCCGTTTATAAGATTGCCAATACTGTTTCGCGGTCGCGATGTCCCGCGATTGGGTTCGCTTGTCACCGCCACAGAGCAGAATGACCAGTGTGTCACCTGCCTGCCCAAAATACACCCGGTATCCTGGCCCGAAATCCAGACGAAACTCCATGACACCCTCGCCCACTGCCTTGCAATCGCCGAGGTTACCGAGACGCACCCGATTAAGCCTGACGCGAATCCGCGCACGGCCCTGCACATCCCGCAGGGAGTGAAGCCATTCCCGGAAGGGGTTATGCCCCGCCTCTGTCAGATATTCTCGGAGTTCCCGCTCTTTCATTGGTTTAAATGTAGCTTATACGCTACAAACTCGCAAGAAAAATACAGAGGCTGTCACACTGCCCCTGCTCACTAACTCAAAGCGTTGATTTTTCAACTATCTCAAAGGAATTATGATCACGGCTTACAACATCAAAAACCATACTTGGCGGGATCAATACAATCCCCTGCGGGGATTGAGCCTGCCAAAGTTGATTTCTCTACTGGAGGCCGGCGAACGTGGCGCCTACGCCGATCTGCAATGGTTTTACCATTACATGGAGCGGTCGGATGCCATGATCCACGCGGTTATTCAGCGCCGGCGGGCAGCGTTGCTGGCATGTGACTGGGATATCCGCGTCAACGCGGATGAGTGGATTGACAAGAGCCTCGCGAAGGAACAGGCCGCTTTCCTGCGCGAGGCCTATGACCGGATCGACAATTTCCGGGACGCGGTGTCTTTTATATTTTCCGGGTTATTCAGGGGGTATGCTCATCTGGAAAAGCATATTGCGCCGTCGGGCATGGTGACACGGCTGGAGCCGGTGGAGCAATGGTTCTGGGTTCGTGATGGGTTATTTGGGGCTTGGGAGTACAACCAGGATGCGAAAAGTGGGGTTGGCCGGGGTGAGTCCGTTGATTTTCAGAACTTTCTGATTTTTGAATCCGTGCCCTTGAATAGGATGCTGGCGGTGCTGTATTTACGGAAGAATTTGAGTCAAAAGGACTGGGATTCCTTCCTGGAGGTTTATGGGATCCCGTCCATATTTCTGGTCGGGCCGCCGAATACACCGGAGACGAAGGAGGCGGAGTACCACGCCGTCGCCCAAGAGATCATGTCGAATGGCCGGGGGTACCTGCCCCACGGCAGTGATGTGAAATTTGTGAATGGTGGTGGGAATAAGCCTCCGTTCCTGGAGCACATTGATTATATCGACCGTCAGATTACCCTGGCCGCCACAGGTGGCCTGTTAACGATGTTGGCGGAGTCGGGATCCGGCACCCTGGCCGGCAATGCTCACTCGGATACCTTCCTCCAGATCGCCCGGAGCGATGCGGCGCTGCTGAGCGGGTTATTCCAGGAGCAATTCGATACTCCGTTGCTGAGAGAGTATTTCCCCGACCAGCCGATCCTGGCCTATTTCGAGTTTGCCCCGCCGGCTGCAGATGAGGTGTCACGGGTGGTCAAGGATGCTGTGGAGTTGGCGAAGGCGGGGGTGAGGATGGATGTGGAGGAACTGTCCGAAAAGACGGGTTATCGACTCGCACATACGGCAGATTATTTCCCGAAAAATGAAACGATTCCCACCCCAACATGAAACGATTATGGAACGATTATGTGAGTCAAAAGAGTCATTTATTAGGCGTTTCTCAATCTTCTCAATCTGCGCAATGAAATCAGAATTTGAAATCAGAATTTGGTTGCGCATTTCTGCCGAGTAACGCATCATACTTTCCGTCGGGTGAAACATTGAGTTTGATGTGGTGAGCCAAGCCTGACAAAAATTAAAAAAGGTCCCGCCTTGATGACAAGAACCCATGGGGTTCTCCCGCGAGGGTAGTCAAGGCGGTCGTTTTTTCAGGATCCAGCATTTACCCCTCTGACGCAAATTGCCGCTCATGGCGAATAAGCCGCTGAATCGTATTATGACTTCTGGCGTCGCCAGACTGCCATTTTCGATAGATCGCCCAGTTGCAGTAGTCGGCGACCTGTAGTCCCATACAGGATGCCGAAGAGTGATGATAAATGCGGTAACGTGTTCCCGCTGATAATGCTGCTGCGAGTGTCTGCTTGATGCCCTTTTCAACCGCTTTGCGGCGTCTATCCACCGGCAGTGTATCCGTGATCACTATCACCTCTGCATAAAGCCCAAGGTTATAGTTGGGCAATACCAGTTCTTTCAATAACTGGGTAAGCGCGACCGGATATAAATGTTCTACCTTTTTCATGCCGTCGGGGAGTTGTGTCTTGTCCACAATTATGGAATCCACATGAATCTGACCATTGTGGGCAAGAATTGACTGAAACACCTGATCGCGGACAACTTGCCGATCCTCGGCGGCATGAAACCGGGGCATATCGAGCCCAGACTCAATTAGGTCGTACCGCAGTTCAATCAATGGCGGATCAAAGAAAAAAGGGCGGACGGTAGAAATGGAACTGAGGGATAGATATTGAGTTCCACTAGGGGAAAAATCAAGATTGCCCCCCTCATCAAGAAATACATACAGGCACGGTCGCCTTGTCGGCAACAAGTCACCATTGTCCGGCAATGTAACACTATCAGTCATGTTCCTCTTTCCTGAAAATACCCACGATATGGATCGTGGAACTCTGCTGCCCAATCCCCGTCATGTTTCGCCTTGAACCCTACAGTTCGAGAAGGCGCGGGCAATAATTCGCGCCGAGTATTGCAAAGCTTTTCAAGGTCGACAAGCGGAAGCGCAACTACTTTTGACCGGCAAGCCGTTGATTTCCGCCCATCTATTGGAGGCCCATGAATTATTTAATTTTGAATCGAGATTATCGACTGCCCGATGACCCATGCTACGCTCAGAGGGCTTCCGCCGTCGCCAAGGCTATGGCGGACAGGACGCAGGGCAGGCGGGTGGTTTCATGAATACACTGATCCTCAATCGGGCCTATGCATTGCCTGAAGATGGTTGGTACCAAATTGCGCCACTTGGCGAATTCCCCCATGCCGGGGCCGGCATAACTCAAGTAATTGACCAAGAGGCCTGTATTGCCATGGCCGCCCGGTTTGCCGCAGATGCCAATACCCCCAACTTCCCTGGACTGTTGATTGATTTTGACCATTTCTCCCTCGATGGGGAGAAACGGTCAGAGGCTGCGGGATGGATTCTGGGCCTTGAAAGCCGGGGCCAATTCATTGACCAAGAAGGTGGCCCGGCTACGCCCGTTGAAGGGGCTACGCCGCGGCACAATCCGGCTGCTGCCGGATTGTGGGCACAGATTCGCTGGTCGGATTTGGGCGAAGAGGCCGTAAAGGGCGGGCGGTATCGGTTTCTGTCACCGGTTTGGGCACGGTCGGACTGCGTTGACCTGGGTGACGGCCGTGTAAGGCCGGTCCGGATCCTGAACGCGGCGGTGACAAATGATCCGAATCTCAAGGGGATGGTGCCCTTGTCGAACAGTGGGCAGTCGGCAGTGGGCAGTAAGCAGAAAATCGAAGAACCCACCCCCACCCCCTCCAAGGAGGGGAGCAATTTCAATTCCGTTGATTTTCAAACTATGAATGTACGGGCGAAAAATCATCAGGGAGCAAACATGAAAGCAGTGATTGAAAAGTTGGTGAATCATTTGGGGTTGGCGGCGGACGCCACTGAGGCGTTGATTCTGGAGAAGATGGGCGGATTGCTGACTGCGGTCGCAGTAACTGAGTTGCAGAACTCGCTTACGGCGCTCCAGGGGAAGCATGACGCTCTGGTGACGAACCTGAAAGCGGTCGAGGGTGAGCTGGTGAACCGGCATCTAGCCGATTTCGAGGGAGTTATCAGCGAAACGGCAAAGCCGTTCTGGACTGAACAGTTGATTCAGAACCGGGCGGGGACCATCGCCGTACTCGGGGACCTCGTCCGGCTGAATGATGAAGGTAAAAGTATGAATGATGAAAGGAAAGAGACACCTCAAACCCGGAAGCCGTTGCACAACCGGGTGACGGCCCGGCCGGTGCCGCCTAACCAAGGTGGCCAGACCGGGGCGGATGGCGACAGCAAGGCCGTGAAGATCAGGAACCGGGCTCATGAGATCGTCGCCGCTGAGAAAATTCCGTTCGGGGTGGCATTCAGGCGCGCGGAGCGGGAGATCATTGGCCAGTAGGCCGGGTCAGTGGGTGTGATTAGGATTACGATTAAGATTACGATTACGAAAGGGATAAAGACATGAGTCAAAGTAATACGAGGGTTGGGGATATTCGGGTTAAGGCTGGTGGAGATCTGACGGGGAAGAATGGGTTCCTCGCAAAGATGACGGATGTATTTGGACCGGCGGTTGATCTCGTTAAATTTGCGGGTGAACGCCCGTTGTACGTGGTGATTGAAGGTGTGGCGCCTTCGCAACTCGCGTCTGTTCGCCCGCTTGAACCGAACCGAAATGTTCGGCTGGTTCTGGTGGGTACCTGCAACCCGGGGGACACCTTGGTTGCCATGGTGGGTGCAGGAGCGAACAACGGCAAGGTTCAGGCGTTGCCGGCGGAGGCTGGGACGTATCTCGGGGTGGCGGTCGCGGAGGAGGCGGGGGTTGACGGGCAGCTGGTGCTGGCCCGGCCGGCAGCGATCGGGAATGTCGTCATCGCGGTAGCGTAACGAGTCAGTGGGCAGTTGGCAGTAGGCAGATAAAGAGGGAGTCGCGGCACGGAGTGCCCCTCCCACATTGAAGAAAGAAGGAGTGAAGGATGAGCAGATTAAGTGATTTGAGTGCGTCCCCTACCCTGCGGGAGTTTGCCCAGGGTGCGGCGCAGAGTGCGATTATGCCGGTGGCGGATTTTCTGGCGCCGACGATCGAAGTGGCAACGAGTGTGGGCCGGTTCAAATCCTACACGGAGAAGAATCGGTTTCATCTCCCCAATACCCTGCGGACAATGGGTGGTCGGGCGTCGGAGTTGAGGTTCGAGGCAACCGATGCCACCTATAACTGCGAGCCGCATGCCTTGGATTATCCGGTGGATAATCTGGAGCAATTGGAGGCCGAAGGGCTTGAGAATATGCTCCGGGAAGGCGCCACAGCGGTTGCTGAAGTGGCAGCTCTTTCTCATGAGAAGGCCGTCATTGATGCGGCCCTGGCGGCCGTAGGAGCAGGAACGGGGTTGACTTGGAACGACGCTGCGGACCCGATCATGGACGTGGATGACGCTATCCTGTCGGTGATCAAGGCGGCGAAGTACGGCAGCCTCATGGGGGTCGGGATCCTGTTTGGGGCGGCTGCCTGGAAGATCTTTAAGAATCAGGCCAAGGTGCGGGGACGATTCGTCGTGGGAAATGGACGCAGTAAGAGCGATCTGGGTCTGGCGGTACCGACGGAGCAATCGGCAAGTCAGATGTTCATCGGAACGCCGGATGTCCGCACATCCTACATGATTTATGATGCCAACCCGGCGGGGAAGGCGGAGGACATCAACTTCCTGCTGGACACCGCAGTGTTGATCTTCGCCCGTAAGGATGCGCCGAGTCGCCGTGATCCGAGTTTCATGAAGACGTTCCGTCTCATGAACAAGTTCATGGTGCCGGGCTCCTACATGCGGGACGACGGCCGTGTCGAGGTGGCAAAGTTCGACTGGTCTGAAGACGTGAAGGTCACGAATAGCGCGGCTTGCGTGCGCCTGAACGTTGCCGCGGCGTAGGCGGCAACGAGACTTCAGACCTCAGACTACAGACCATAGACCGGGAGAGGAAAGCGACCCTCACCCTGACCCTCTCCCCTCCCAGGGAGAGGGAAAGGCAAAAACAGCAAGCGCGGGGGCTCGGGTGATGCCGAGTCCCCGATTTTGTTTACGGGAGTGAACAATGAGCGGGTGGAAAGAATTGACGAGCGAGACGGTGCTGAATGCGTTGCCCACTGATATGGGCAACCTGTACCGGTCTTGGGTGGATGCAAACCCGACCAAGACAAACCGTCTCGGCGAGATCGTGGCTGAAACCGTCAATATGTTCCGCGAGGTCATTGAAGTCTACCCCTGGTATGTGATGGATCCGGATCTCACCAAGGTGCCGGTGTCTGGATTCCGGCACGCCCTCGACATGGTGATCTTCAATCTGGGGATGGAGATGGGGGTCCAGTTCGCGCCAGAGGTCTACAGCCTCATTACCCAGGCGAATGTTTGGTTGCGGATGGTGCAGACAGGGAAGATCCGGGCGGTGGATACGATTGGAGATGGAGGAACGCCGCGGTTTCAGCCGGCGGCGGAGAGAGCGATAGAGGATTAATAGCGATGAACGTGAGGGAAACGGAGTTTTGGATGAAAGTCAAATTATTGGCCTTGTGCCTGGTGGTTGCGTTCGTAAGCGGTTGTCTTGCTGGGTGGCTGAACCCGACACAGCAGGGATTTGTGATTCAGACTTTCACGACTTATGAGCCTATGAGCGGGAACAATAGCGGAACCATTGTCACGAATGGAAATTCCTACCAATTTGCCGGGGACAATGCGGGCTGGATGTGGATTGGCGGGCCGGGCTCGCAGTTCCGGGGGAAAAACGATGGGCAGATATTCCTGAACGGCGAAGGGGCCTTCATCCTTGGTTCCTTCGGGCCGCTGGCGACCGTGACGAACCGGGGAAAAGGCTCTCTTCTCCTGGGGAACCTATCGGGCGGGCAGAAGGCGGTCATCACGGATGTCGCCCACGCATCAATCCTCCTGGGGGCCGGGACAGTGAGCAATAGTCAGTCCATTGTGGTGGGTGATGATCTTGGGTCGCACGGGACGAAGTCAGTAACGGCTGGCGCGTTCTGGGCGATGGGTGATGGATTCTTCGGAAATGCGTCAGGATTGACGGGTATTCCCCTGCCCTTTGGATACGGGGTAACCGAGGAGACCACTGCGCTCGGGCGTGAGGCTAACGGGTCAGAAAGCGGCACAGCACTGGGCCTGATTGCCGATGGATCCTCTTACGGGGTAGCGGTTGGTCAGGAATCCGTTGGAGCCTTCTCCGGGGCAGCCGTGGGGTATTCCGCCGACGGCACTGCCGGCGCGGCGATCGGTTATGGCGCCCTGGGGGCATATGGCGCTGCAGTTGGTTCCTTTTCCGCCGGCAGTGCTTACGGCGTGGCCGTCGGGGTCTCGGCCAGTGGGTATTCCTACGGGGTCGGGATCGGGGCTTATGCCGTTGGTAACGGCCTTGGGAATGTCGCCCTGGGCGGAGGTGAGGAAGGCGGGGTGGTTGCCGCCATACCTGCGGGCTTTACTGACACGGTTGAATTGGGCCGGGGAACGGCCGTCAGCAACGGGTGGCTCCATTTCCATGGGCACCCGGTAGTCGACGGCAACGGCGGAATCTATCCCGGCGCCATCAAGGGTTTTGTCTCCACGAACGATGCACGGTACCGGGCCACCGTCACAAACGGGACTAGTCCCGGTTTCCAGACCGTGACCGCGAATGAGTATGCCCTGGGAGCGGTTGGCAAATTCGTAATCTTGGGCGGAACGCAGTTGGTTTTCGTGGCCGGCAGCGTGACAAACGTGCTGGATCCGGATGTTAGCCGGCCGTGAGGCGTTGATTTCTGTTTTCTATTGGAAGGCCGGTCATCGGCAGGAGGCAAAATGAAAAACAGCATCATCGCAATCTTGGGGTTATTGTTCTTAACCGGTGCAGCCTACGCGGCACCCTGGGCGCAAACCTATCCCCTGAACGGCTCTCTCATCATGCTCACGAACCAGCAGGTTAATACTGTATGGATGCCCGTGACGGTTCTATGGAAGTTTCCATCGAACACGAACGCAACCCTGACGGTTTCCCGGGTGAGCCAGGGAAACACCTACCTGATTGGAAATCTCCCTGTAACGAATGCCAGTACGGTCATCTGGGTACCCGAAGTTGAATACCCTTTCGAATTCGGGGATGTCCTGCTGTTAACCAGTTCGGTGACAAACGCCCAGGTGCAGATCATCAGGAAAGGGAACTGACGTGAAATACGCGGCGTTGATTTTTGGCGGACTGATTCTCGCCTCGATTCTTTGCTTTGCGGAAGCCGGCAAAAAGCCCAAGCAGGAACATTGGGTGATCGATGGCGCACCTGCAGAATGGGCGAGCGATTCGATCTCATTTAACTGGCTCACCAACCTTCCAATCCGGGCCGGCGAGAATATCAGAGTGACATCAACCCCGACGGGTACCGTAGTGGCGGCGACCCTGAGTGGCGTAACGAACCATTACTGCTGGATCCCGGCCGACTATCTTTACTCCTGCCCGAAAGAGACGTTGACCAATCCAAACGGTCAGGCGGTTTTCACAAAACATGACAAGACCCGCACTGACTTTGCCGGGCCGATCTCAAGCCCAACGCCCCAGGGTTATACCTCGAACATGACTTTCCGGTGGTACACATACCACACTTCACCCGGCACCTATGCCATGGCCTGCCGGTGGCGTGCGGGTGGTTTGAAAGCCTGGACAAGTGTCACGAGCGGATTATTCCAAGCCAGTACCAGCCTGACAAACCTCTCGACGGCTACCCTTACGGCATATGTTCCCGCTCCGGATGATTGTCTGATCGACATGGAATACTGGGTAATTCCCACCAATGCGCCCGGAGGGGGCACAGCGGGCGGCATTGGATATGTGAGGGGAATGAGGTTCGAGTATGAGGCTCGATTTTAGGAGGGCATGAAGATGATAGGAAAAATTGAAGCGTTAGTGGCGGGCGGTGCGGCATTGGGGGCGACCACGGCGGCCGCCCTGCCCGATTCCGAAAGCCTCGACGTGATCGGTCGCTGGCCGCTGGTGGCTATCCTGGGCGCCGTGTGCTGTTTCTGCGTCTGGATCATCTACTGCCAGGGCTGCCAGTTCGGGAAACGGCTGGATAAATTGTCGGACGCCATCATGAAACTGGCAGCCAACCTGAAAGAGCGCCCGTGCATCCGGCATAAGGAGAACGATTAAGGAAAGGATGAAGAATGAGTTATGAGGGATGAAAACAAATCATGTGGATGCGGGGGCAAAAGGAAACAGTGCCAAGATGCCACTGGCGGGGCGAAAGATGGCGGGTTGAACCGTGCGACCGAGTATCACCGCATTATCGAATCCTTTGATGTTCTGAGTGTTCCCCATGACATACAGGTCCTGATCCGGGAAGCCTTGGATTCAAAGCAGTGGGACTGGTTTGAAAAATGCGATGGCTGCACCTGCGTGTCCGAAATGTACTGGCCAACGAAATACTTTCCGCCCTGCCTGCGGCATGACTTCGACTGGCAAACCGGCAACGGCGGTTGGGAAGCAAATGCCCGGTTCTACAGAACTCAGCGCGCCTACCGGATGTCGGCCCTGCAGGCAGGCACCCGGTTCATTGGCGTCACGGCCTCGTGGTACACCTGGTTTAAGTGGTGGCAATAGAAGCAGACCGGACGAACGGAACATCGAATGAGGTCGCAGGAAAGAAAGAATCAATGAAATTCACCTTATCAACAATTGAAATCATCAAGGCCACGGTAAAGGCTGACCCCCAAGCAACGCCAGCCGACAGAGCCAACCTCCTCGCCTTCTTGCGAAACGGCGGGAACGTTGAAACCACACCTGCCGCACCAGCGGAGAATCGGTTATTGAGACGAGTTGAAGCCGCCCGACTTCTGGGGCGCTCGGCACGAACAGTGGACGAACTTGCCCAGCAAGGGATCCTTTTCAAGGTGAAGTTGCCCGGCCGCAAACGGGCCGCGGGGTTCCGGTACACTGATGTTGTGGCACTGATTGCCTGAGTTCGGGCAAAGCCCTGCACTCAATGAGTAGATCAAAGTAGATCATAGTAGATCATGGTAGATTGAAACCGAGATCTTTTCTTATGGTTACTTTATGATTACTTTGTCGACCTCAAAACGTACTCCCCGGAAAAAGCGGATAAGAGCGAAAAGCGGCGAAAGCCAAAATCCTTCAATCTCGCGAAACTATTGATTTCATTGATCAAAATGCATGTTCAGAAGGGTTTTTAAGGTGGTGCCGGAGCACGGACTTGAACCGTGATACCCGTGAAGGTGGTAGATTTTGAGTCTACTGCGTCTGCCATTTCGCCACTCCGGCCTCGAAGAGAGGGGGACTTATATACTACTGGCTCACCTTGTTCAATCTGAATTTTGACAAAATTTATTCTGTCTCTATAGTAACCCCATGAACTTCTTTGAATATCAGGAAGCTGCGCGGCGGCAGACAAGCCGCTTGATTGCGTTTTATTTGCTCGCCGTGGTGCTCATCATTGTTTCTCTCTACTTCATCACGGCCTTTATATTTCATTATGACGCAGCCGCCGTTCCTGATCAACCTTTCAATTGGATGGCCCTTTGGGATCTCAACTTGTTCGGCATCGTGGCTCTGGGCACCGGGGCCATCATTCTTTCCGGCAGCCTCTATAAAATCGCCTCCCTGTCCGCAGGAGGTGCGGCCGTGGCCGAAATGCTGAACGGCCGACCGATCGCGCCTGACACCACGGATTTCCAGGAAAAGCGCCTGCTGAATGTTGTCGAGGAAATGGCGATCGCCTCCGGCACCCCGATTCCCAGGGTATTCGTCATGGACGGAGAAGAGGGAATCAATGCTTTTGCCGCAGGCTTCTCGACCAAGGATGCCGTGATCGCCGTGACCCAGGGTACCCTCATGCAACTCAATCGAGAGGAATTGCAGGGAGTCATCGGCCACGAGTTCAGTCATATTCTTAACGGCGACATGCGCTTGAACATCCGACTGATCGGGGTGCTTCACGGTATTCTTCTGATCGCCATAACAGGCTATTTCATGTTCCGGATCCTGGGCAGCACCACTTCACACGGCAGTTCCCGTGATAAAAAAGGGAATCCCCTCGTCGTTCTAGTGCTTCTCGGGCTGGCCATGATGATCATCGGCTACATTGGCGTCTTTTTTGCCCGCCTCATCAAAAGCGCCGTGTCGCGCCAACGGGAATTTTTAGCCGACGCCAGTGCCGTTCAATTCACCCGCAATCCGACCGGTTTATCGGGCGCACTGAAAAAAATCGGCGGACTTGCCACAGGCTCCCGATTAGTCGCCCCCTCAGCGGAAGCCGCCAGTCATCTCTTTTTCGCCAATGGCATCGCGTCCCCATTTCTTGGCCTGCTTGCAACCCACCCGCCCCTGGCGGAACGTATCCGGCGACTTGACCCCCAGTTTACAGGCGAACTTACCAGACCTTCCAGCGACGCCCAAAACGAGACCATCTCCGCCTTCAGCGCTTCTGACTCGGCACTCCCCGCTCTCAACTCCCCGCTTCCTACCCCACCCCCGCTTCCGCCCATGACGCCCGCTCAGATCGTTAAGCAGGCGGGGACACTTTCCTCTATGAGCCTGATTCATTCCACTCAAGCACTCGACGCCATCCCAGCCACCTTGCGAACAGCCGCCCATCAGCCCACGATGGCTCAAGCCGTGATATACGCCATCCTTCTGGATACCAAGCCGGAGATACGTCAGCAGCAGCTCGTTTATCTGGCTAAACGGATTCCGACTGAACTCAATTTTGACATCGAAAATATGGAGGGAGATTTAAGAACGCTGTCGACCGGGTTGCGTCAGCCACTCGTGGAAATTGCAGTTGGCAGTCTTAAGCATCTGGATCTTCCTCAATATCGGTTCTTCCGTGAGACCATTATGGAACTTGTGGCGACAGACTCCGAAGTCTCTCTTTTCGAATATATGTTACTTCGCATGGTTCTGCGTCACTTGGACACACAATTCGGCCTGGCCAAACCGTCAAAGGCGCGCATCACTTCTTTTAATACCCTAACCAACGAGGTGACCACCGTCCTGTCCGCCCTCGCCTGGTTTGGGTCCACCACCCCCGCGATGGCGGCGCAGGCATTTCTGGCAGGCTGTCAAGAACTGGGCGCCATGAACCTTCGCCTTCTTCCCGCCGACTCAGCCTCACTTAAAGATATGGACAAGGCTTTGGACCGACTGGTTGACACCATCCCGCCGGTGAAACAGAAACTGGTAGCCGCCTGTACCGCTGCTATCAACACCGACGGGACCATTACCACCGATGAACGCGACGCACTGCGGGCCGTCGCCGATGCCCTGGATTGCCCGCTGCCGAGGCTTTGAGAAGAAAGTTACTGGTTATTCGTTCATGGTTATTGGTGTCCTCATAACAAATAACTTCATAACTGATAACCTTGGATTTTTCTGACGCTATTCCCTTGCATCCCGCTTTCTTATCTCTATAATCATAAACCGTTTTTGATTCTAATCATGGCTGAAAGCTAAGGAGAATATTATGCGATACATTGTGTGTATCAAACAGGTGCCGGAAACGACGGATGTAAAAATCAATCCGGCCACAAACACCTTGATGCGTGATGGTGTTGTTTCCATCATTAACCCTTTCGACATGTACGCCATTGAAGAAGGCTTACGGCTCAAAGCCCTGCACGGCGGCACGGTCACCGTACTTTCCATGGGGCCGCCTCAAGCCGAGAACGCTTTGCGCGAAGCCATTGCCATGGGTGCTGATGACGGTATTCTGGTCTCTGATCGCGCCTTCGCTGGTAGCGATACCTGGGCCACCAGCTACACACTGTCCATGGCCATCCGAAAGATCGGCACCTATGACCTGATTATCTGCGGAAAACAAGCCTCCGATGGCGACACCGCACAGGTGGGCCCCGGCATCGCCGTCCATCTGGATCTCCCTCAGATCACCTACGTCCGTAAAATTGAATCGCTGGACGAAAAAACCATCGTGGCGGAACGCCTCATGGAAAATGGTTATGAAGTCATTCAGTCCCCACTGCCTTGCGTTCTCACCGTGGTCAAAGAAATCAACGAGCCGCGTCTGCCTTCCCTAAAGGGAAAGATGGCCGCAAAAAAAGCCGTGATTCAGACTTGGAAGGCCGCCGACATCAATGGCGACCCAAAGTGCCTCGGGCTGGACGGATCACCGACCAAGGTTGTAAAAATTTTCACCCCGGCGCCAAGGAAGGGTGGACAAATTTTTCAAGGAGACCCGGATGAGTTTATTCCGGAAATCGTAGCCAAAATGAAAGACGCCGTTTTAGGCGCCGCGCAGTAAGGACTATCATCATGAGCGATCCCATCAAAATTACCGAAAAATGCGTTTTCTGTGGTGCCTGCGTCAAAGCCTGCCCGTTTGGAGCCATTACCCAGGCCGAGCGAAAAACGGCCCCCGTCATCGACCTCCAGAAGTGTACCCTCTGCGGAGCCTGCGTGGTCGCCTGCAAATTTGACGCCATCTGGATGAAGGAAAAAGCCAGCACCGGCATCGACTTAAACGCCTTCAAAGATGTCTGGGTTTTCGCAGAACAACATGATGGCGATATTCAGTCCATCACCTACGAATTGCTCGGTGAAGGCCGTAAACTGGCTAACTCGCTGAACATGAAGCTCTGCGCCGTTCTTCTGGGAAGCAACATCCAGGGCAAGGCCCAGGACTTGATTGCTCGCGGTGCGGATAAGGTTTATCTGGTGGATCGTCCCGAACTGGCCTATTTCCAGGATGAATGCTACGGAAACGTCCTGATTGAATTGGTGAATCGGCACAAACCCAATGTCTTCCTGTGCGGGGCTTCGACCATCGGCCGCAGCCTGGTGTCACGTGTGGCGGTCAAGGTCAACGCCGGTCTGACGGCCGACTGCACCGAACTCGCCATTGACCCGAAAACCTTGAATCTGCTTCAGACCCGGCCTGCCTTTGGTGGCAACATCATGGCGACCATCGAGACGCCGGCGTCCCGACCCCAGATGGCAACAGTGCGGCATAAAGTCATGAAGGAATCCGTTGCGAACCCCACCCACAAGGGGGAAATCTCAATGGAAGCTATCGCCGAGGTGCTCCTCCAGTCGAAGGCACACCGCCTGAAATTCATTCCCGAAGTCGAATCGACAATGAATATCGCGGAAGCCAATATCATCGTGTCGGGTGGTCGCGGACTTCAGAGCGTGGAGAACTTCAAACTCTTGCGGAACCTGGCTGATGTGTTGGGCGCAGGGGTTGGCGCCTCGCGCGCCGCGGTGGATTCCAATTGGATACCCTACTCACATCAGGTCGGACAAACAGGAAAAACCGTGTGCCCTAAAATCTATTTTGCGGTCGGTATCAGCGGCCAGATTCAGCACCTTGCAGGAATGCAGTCCTCTGATATCATTATCGCTATCAACAAGGATCCGGACGCCCCTATTTTCAAGGTGGCAACCTATGGGATCGTTGGAGATCTGTTCACGATTGTTCCCAAGCTCACGGCAGAGTTTAAAAAAATCCTGGGCAAATAGGATTGCGTTCACGTGGCGGGATAGATAGATTTGATCGTATATGTATTTATGGAAGGTGCCTAACAATGAGAATGAATAAATTATTGAGTTCGGGTTTGATTTTGTTGGCCGTAGCGGCAACCAGTGATTGCGTGTGGGCAGGGTCCGCAACCCCGGAGTCCATTATGGTGGTACCCGCCCGCAAACGCATGGTCCAGTTGGCCTTCGAAATCTCCCGCTGTAAAGAGATCGGCCTCGTGACCTACAATAACAGTCCCTCCCTTCCCGCTCCGCTTCTTCATGCGTGGAATGGTCAGGAATGGATCCAAATCAGCATGGATGATTATGTGGAAGGGCGCTTCATGTCAGGCGATCCCAAACACGTCTTCCTGCTCGGTGACGCGTCCTCATTGCCACTCAAAATGATGGATGGTCCCACTTGGTATAAGGACCTCAACCGGATCACCACACTGGATATCGCCACCATTATCAACCAAGTTGGTAATGTGTTGCATTTCAGCACCTATCAATGGAAGTGGCTGGCCGAGACGTACGGGATGAAGATTGAGGACAAAAACACCGAACTCCGCCGCTATGGTCGCTGGGGTGCGCCTGGTAAAGAAAAGGATCTGGCACCCAACAAGCTCGAATCGGTGGTGCTTCCCCCTAACCCGCCAATCGCAGACCCCATCATGATCAAGGCCGAGGAACCCAAAGCGAAAATCGAACCTGTTAATTGCGAAATGCCCTTGCCACCTAAGGTGGATGTCCCTGTGGGCGAAAAGCCAGCGGTACCCGTGACCGTGACCATCACTCCTGCGCCCGCAAAGGTCGAGGCCCCAAAAGCTGAAGCACCGGTCGTGGCCGCCCCCGTTGCCCCAGAGCCGCCCAAAGTGGCACCGTCCGCGCCTGTCGCGACACCGGCCGTGAAGTAATAAATGTAAGGTTATTGGTCAGCAGTTATCGGTGATTGGAGATTTCCCTGATAACCTATAACAATTAACCAATAACCTGTTTCATCCCAATTTCCTGCACCGCACACCGCCCTCATGCAGCAGTGACCGAGTCTGAGTGCTAAATTCATACTCATTCTCGTAGACCACTTCCAGAATGCCAGCATTGATGATCATTTTGGCGCAGGTCAGACAAGGGCTCAAAGTCGAAAAAATGGTGGCGCCCCGTAATGCAATGCCGTGGTAAGCCGCCTGGGTGATGGCATTCTCCTCGGCGTGACAACAGATACAATCCCCCAAAGCAGTCCCGGAAGGCGCCGTCCCGGCACATCGTTCACAGCCCCCTTCAAAACAGTTCTTTACCCCCCGGGGCGTGCCATTATACCCAGTTGAAATAATGCGCTGATCCTTGACGATGACAGCCGCCACTTGACGCCGGCAACAGTTCCCGCGGGTGGCAACCACCTGGGCGATATTCATGAAATAATGATCCCAATCCGGACGAGAAAAAGAGTCTGTTTTCATGTCCATTAAAATGCCTGCCTCACCCCACTATGGTCAAGCAGATAGAATCCCAAAAATTTAATACAATAAATAATGCAATTATCCGTTTAGAGGTATATAGATCACCAATTCATGAATAATTATTTATCATTGAGAACTCTCTTTCTGCCCCTCCTGATCGTGGGAAATGCGTACTTTACAACTGGCTGTGCAACCGTAAAACACGCGCGCAATATTCAAAAAGGGGAAGGAGCGCTTCCTGGAGAACGTCTGCTGCAACCTGCCGAAGTCGGACTTTCGTCCAATACAACCTTAACCATGGTGCGCGCGCTGGAAATTCCCCTCACCTACCACCCCCAGATCTTTCAAGCCGAGCAAAGCCTTGCCGCCGCAACCGCCCGCGTCTATCAAGCCCGAGCCGCCTATTGGCCTAAAATCAGCACAGGCATAGGGGAAACCCGTTCCACAGCAAACACGACAGGCCAGCCGGGGAGTTCCAGCAGGCACAACTCATTTAATGGATCGGTGGGGCTCGACCTGCTGGTGTATGATTTCGGCAAAACCCCTGCGGTAGTCAGACAGGCCTATGCCAACCTGATCTCGGCTACAGAGAATCTGAGGGCAACACGAAGTGATATCGCCTTCTTGACCCGAAGCGCTTTTCTAAACCTTGGGAAAGCCCTCGAATTAGAACAGGTGGCCATTGAGGCCGTCCGCCAGAATCAAGTCCATCTGGATCAGGTCCAGGCATTCATAGAAGTCGGGCGACGCACCCGATATGATCTGACCAAGTCCGAAGTGGATCTGGGAAATTCGAAATTGACCCGAATCAAAGCCCATAATGAGGTTGTGACCGCCCGCGGTTCGCTGAACCGGAGTCTCGGATTGGCAACCGACCCGGGCTATAAAATCCTGCCGGACTTGTCTGGCATTTTTACAACCTGCCCCGCAGATCAACTCATGGGGCGCGCGCGGCAGTTCCACCCCCGATTAAAGGTTTTGCAGGCCAAGGAACGTGTTACCAGCGCAGCGGTGGATGAGGCCATTGCCGCTCTGTATCCTGACATCGGATTGCAGGCAAAATATGGACTCAGCGGTTCATCGTTCCCGCTGGTATGGAATTGGTCCGCCGCCTTGCAGGGCTCACTCCAGCTCTTTACGGGACGGCAGCAGACGTGGCGGATCAATGAAGTCGTCACCCAACTCCGTTCCGCACGAGCCCAAACGGTTGAATTTGAGCAACTCCTTTACGAAGAGCTCCAGACGGCATTAAGCCAACTCGACAGCTCACGGCAACTCCTCTCGCTTACAGATCTAATTGCCAAGCAAGCTGCGGAGAGCCTGGAACTGATCAGCGAACGCTACCGCCTTGGTGCCGCCTCTTTGGTGGAGGTCACCGACGCTCAGGTGGCCCTGACCAGCGCGCGCGCCGAACAAGTTAAGTCCAAATTTGATTATCAGGCGGCAATTGCACAACTCAAACACGCCTGCGGAGAGGAATAAGCATGAAACGATGGATCCTAGTAATAGTCGTCTTGTCGGCGATAACCGGTGGGGGTTTATGGTATTGGATACACGTAAAGGATAATAACAATAAAGCACATTATCGAACCACCACGTTGGAACGTGGCGACATCATCCAAACCGTCAGAGCCAGCGGGCTGATCGCCCCCATGCGATTGGTGGATGTCGGCACACAGGTTAACGGCCCCATCAATAAGTTATATGTGGACTTTAATTCCGAGGTTAAGGCCGGGGATCTGGTTGCTCAAATTGACCCCACCACCTATGAAGCCAAACTCGCACAAGATCAGGCGAATCTGATGGCGGCCCAGGCCAACGTGGAACAAACGACGGCGAAACTGGTTCAGGCTGAAAAGGAATTGACTCGCACTAAAAAATTAGCGGAACAAAAAATGCTCTCTGAGACCGATCTGGATGCCGCCATTTCCCTCCGCGATTCACTGGCCGCCCAACTCAAGGTGACCATGGCCTCTGTAGACCAGTCAAAAGCCGCACTCCGACTCTCTCAAGCCAACCTGGGATATACCACCATCCGCTCCCCTGTGGATGGCGTGGTCATTACCCGGAATGTCAGCCAGGGCCAAACCGTTGTGGCCAGCTTGAACGCCATGACGCTTTTTAAAATTGCCACCGACTTACATACCATTCAGGTGGAAGCCAGCATTCCGGAGGCTGACATCGGACGTATCCGGGAAGACCAGAGAGTCACCTTTACGGTTGATGCATATGACACGACGTTCACCGGTAAAGTCGCTCAGGTTCGGATGTCTGCAAGTACCATGCAAAACGTGGTCACCTACCCCGTCATGGTCACGGCGGAAAACCCTGACAACAAACTGTTCCCGGGAATGACCGCCATCATTATCTGCGAAGTCGCCCAACGCACCAATACCCTGAAGGTTTCCAACGCCACCCTGCGATTTAAACCGGTAGAAAAAATCACGGATAATACAGAAGTAAAAACGAAACGAAAAGGACCCCGGACGGAAACGAAGCCGAAGGTTTGGATCCTGGAAAGCGCAAATTCGGAACTCAAACCCGTCGTTGTGACACTGGGAATTTCCGACGGTGCTTTCACTGAAATTATGGAACCCTGTAATTTGACCGAAGGACAAGAACTGATCACGGGGATAGATGCCAGCAGTGCCAGCGAAAAAACTGTCAACCCGTTCGCTCCTCAAATGCCGGGGCGGTCCGCTCGCAGCGCCACCCGATAAAGCCATGCTTATTACTTTACGCCAGATTAATAAAGTCTACCACATGGAGTCGGTGGATGTGCCGGCCTTGAAAAATGTCTCCACCGACATTGCGGCAGGTGAATTTGTAGCCATCATGGGGCATTCCGGATCAGGGAAAAGCACGCTCCTGAATCTTCTAGGCTGCTTGGATACACCTGATAGCGGGAGTTATCATCTGGATGGCGAAGAGGTCAGCAAACTCGATAGCGACGCTCTGGCAAAAATCCGTAATCAGAAAATCGGGTTTGTTTTCCAGAACTTTAATCTGCTTCCCCGGACAACGGCTGAAGAAAACGTGGAACTCCCCCTCTACTATGGAGTCCACATGCGGAGCGCGGAGCGCCGTAAACGCGCCCGTGAGCTTCTGACCAGACTCGGACTGGAAGGCCGTATGCAACACCATCCCGGCCAACTTTCCGGCGGTCAGCAACAACGTGTGGCCATTGCACGAGCCCTTGTCAATCAGCCTCCTCTGATTCTGGCCGATGAGCCGACGGGAAATCTCGATAGCCGTTCTGCTGATGACATTATGGCGCTCTTTCAGGAACTTAATAAAGAAGGCATCACCATTGTCATGGTCACCCATGAACCTGATATTGCCCGGTTCGCCAAGCGAGTCATCCAGATGCGGGATGGAGAAATCGTATGAACGGGCTGATGACGATCAAAATCGCCCTGCGGGCGCTGGCCCGAAATAAAGGCCGCTCACTGTTGACGGCACTGGGAATTATTATCGGCATTGCCGCCGTCATTGCTGTAGTCGCCGTCGGCCAGGGGGCCTCCACCAACATGCGCGCCCAAATCAACAGCATGGGCAATAATCTCCTGATGATTTTCCCGGGAAGCCAGAATGCAGGTGGATTTCGGGGGGGCTCCGGAACTCAACAAACCCTGACCGCCGAAGATGGGGAAGTCATTCTGCGTGAGAGTCAATTTGTCGTGGCCATGACTCCACTGATACGGTCAGGCGGCCAATGCATCTACCGTGAAAATGATTGGGCTACAATGATTCAGGGTGTCAATATCCAGTTTCCCGAGGTGCGAAGCTGGGATATCGCTTCCGGTGATTTCTTCACAGAAGCTGATATCAAAAGTGCAGCCAGAGTCTGCGTATTGGGTAAAACCGTTGCAGATCAACTGTTCCAGGGTGAAGACCCACTCGGCAAAACGATTCGTATCAGAAACATGCCCTTCAGAGTGGTCGGAGTAATGGCCTCCAAAGGTTCTGCTGCCTGGGGGCAGGATCAGGATGACACCATTATCGCGCCGTGGGTCACCATTCGGAGGGTCTTGGAAAGATCCAAGTTTAATAATGTCAATCAACTGATTTTTAGCCTCAAATCGATGGACAACCTGCCCCTGGTCAAGGCAGAGGTTTCCGCGATACTCCGCCAACGGCATCGGATCGGCGGAAATGAAGATGACGACTTCACCATCATGGATATGACGGAAGTCACGCAGATGATCACACAGGTATCAAGCCTCATGACCATCTTGTTGACGGTTATCGCCTCCATTTCGCTTCTGGTAGGTGGCATTGGGATTATGAACATCATGCTGGTAGCCGTCAGTGAGCGCACTCGCGAAATCGGCTTGCGTCTGGCACTCGGCGCCCGGCGCCATGACATCATGATGCAATTTCTGGTCGAAGCCGTGGTGTTGTCAGGTGTGGGTGGCATTATTGGCATCGGGCTTGGGGTAACCGCAGCAAGCATTCTGGGGGCGGCAAACCATTGGCCAGTTCTGATTTCCCCGGCCGCCGTCCTCCTCGCCCTCACCTTCTCGGCAGGCGTCGGGATCTTCTTTGGTTTCTATCCCGCCTGGCGGGCCGCCCGATTGAACCCTATTGAGAGTCTGCGACGGGAGTAAGGGAGCAGAGTTGATAAGTTGTCAGGTTGCTGAGTTGTTAAGAAATAGGCACAAAGGCAGCTCCGGAACAACTCGACAACTTAACAACCTAACAACTTCTTCAGCGCGACAAGCAAGCGGTCAATCTCCCCATCCGTACCAACAGTTATTCGGAGATAATCGCCCGTTCGCGGACCTGGGAAATAACGGATCAGGATTCCGGCCGCCTTTAAGGTGTCAAATATCTCCCGGGCATCACGACTCTCGTGTCGCACCCATAGAAAATTGGCATCTGAAGGGCATACGGCAAAACCGAGCTGATTCAGCATGATCGTCAACCGATCTCGAGTCGCAAGAATTCGGTCCACATTAGCACGCATGTGGGCTTGGTCGGAAATGGCTGCGGTGGCAGCTACCTGAGTCATCCGGTCAAGATTATAGGAGTCCTTGATTTTGAATAACGTTGCGATCAAAGGCTTTGACCCCACGACATATCCGCAGCGCACACCAGCCAGGGAATAGGATTTCGAGAGGGTTCGCATGACCAGGACATTCGGAAGTGTCTTCGCCAATTCCATACAATGCTCATGGGCAAAATCCACATAAGCTTCATCCACCAGCACTACGCCGGGAAAGGACTGACAGAATTGCTGCACTCGTGCGGTGGCAAACAACATGCTGGTGGGAGCATTGGGATTAGCCAAAAAGAACAGCGAAGCAGGTTCAGGATCCTGTTCCGCCCATTCGAAAGATTCCGACAATTCACAGGGTACCCCCCGGACATTCCGGATGGCCGCTAAAACCGGGTAAAGAGAGTAAGAGGGGTGGAAATACCCGATAGTACCGTCATCCTCAACAAACGCGCGGGTGCAAAGCGCAAGGATTTCATCGGATCCATTCCCGGCGAAGACATGGTCAAGCGCGACACCATGCAAGTCGGCGATAGCCTGGCGCAACACCGAACTTACAGGATCCGGATAAAGCCTTAACGATTCCGGAGCAATGGCAGCCAATACCTCCGCCACTTGAGGCGAGGGCGGATACGGATTTTCATTAGTGTTAAGCTTGGTAAGCCCCTGCCGTTTCGGCTGCTCACCCGGGGTATATGCGTCCAATGCCTGAACAGATTTCCGGATTAATTTATTCATCGTTAAACCTCAAATCTTACCCGAGCGGCCCGGGCATGGGCCTCCAGACCTTCAACACGTCCAAAAGCCTCAATCACGGGAAGTGTTTCCTGCAAATCGGCACGGGTAAATGCCATAAAACTTGTTCGCCGCCGGAAGTCATCCACCGTCAGACCAGAGAACATGGTCGCGGTCCCCCCCGTAGGCAGAACGTGACTGGGCCCGGCCACGAAATCACCAACGGATTCAGGCGTCCACATGCCAAAGAACACCGCGCCGGCAGTCCTGACTTTTCGCAACCAACTCCGTGGCTCACGAACCATGATTTCAAAGTGTTCAGGTGCAAACTGATTGCATAGATCCATTCCTTCATCCAACGTGTTGACAATGACAAGCAATGTGCCTTTATCGAGCACTTTATGAATGGCATTTTTCCGGGGTAATGTTTCCGCCTGCGAGAGTAGTTGCTCCGACACCTTCGTGGCGAGCACACTTGAAGTGGTCACCAAAATGGCCTTTTCCAGGCCCGTTCCATGTTCAGCCTGGGAAAGGAGGTCTGCCGCCACACATTCAGGATGTGCCGTGTCATCAGCCAGAATAGCGATCTCGCTCGGGCCAGCCACAAGGTCCAGTGCGACCTCCCCGTAAACCAATTTTTTAGCAGCCGTCACATAAGCTCCGCCCGGCCCCACAATTTTCTGTACACGTGTAACAGTCTTGGTGCCATACGCCATCAACCCGATGGCCTGGATGCCCCCCACGCGATAGATTTCCGTAGCCCCGGCCATTTCAAGTGCGAAAAGAATATAGGGATTCACCTTGCCATTGGCATCAGATGGCGTACATACCACAATTTCCTGTACACCCGCTACCCGGGCCAGGGTAACGGTCATAAATACAGTTGAAACCAAGGGGGCCTGGCCGCCGGGGATATACACCCCTACCCGATCCAACGGAACAAATTGCTCGCCGAGTTCACCACCCTTGGGGCTGAAAATCTTCCAGTCTTTTTTCATCCCGGCACGTGAAAAAGTGGTCACGCGTTTATACGTTTCGCGGGCCGCACTTCGGAATTGGGCATCAACGGTTTCGCGAGCCTCCGCCAGTTCGGCCATGGTTACCCGCATTCGTGCGGCATTCAATGACACGCCGTCAAATTCCTTGATCGCTTTAAGCACAGCAGAATCCCCGTTCAATCGGATATCCTCAAGGGTGGCACGGGCAGCGGTTTCAGCACCGGGATCAAACGCCGGACGTTTTAAAAAAGAGGTCACGATGGCTGACGGTTTATCCGCCGCCCATTTCGCGATTTTGATTTCCATACCTTACTCCTTCTGAACTGGACTATTCTTCCAATAAAAAAACTTTACCTGCCCCCATGTGTTGGAGGTGCCAGGCTGCCCCCGGCCAGTACGCAATCCCCTTACAATCATCGAATCAACCCCGGAGATACCAGCTGGCTGTTCCAGCAGTACATGTTGCACCAGTCCCTGTTTATCAAGTTCAACAGCTGCCGTCACCATGATCGAAGCTTTATCATCCCCATTCGAAAACGCCATCTGCAAATCAGGGAACTCATACAGACGATAGCGTAACGGCTCCTGAATCTCAAACCGGAATACATTGGCGGCCCGGGACCCCGCATCCGGGGTAATCGATTTTTGCGATACCTCCGGATCAAACTCCACCGGCTGCAGGAAAGAAATCCGGGGCGAGGCTGATATCACCCCGTTTCCGGGTTCCAGAGTCATATAGACTGGCCCCGATATCTTGGGTTTCAACACTGAAACAAGGCTTTTATTGGGCAATTCTTTTAATGCCGCCTTTTTACTGAAGCCATCAGGAGTGGGCAGCGGCATTAATACTGGAGACCATGTCGAACCATCCAACCCCTGAGCGGCCCGGATGTACCTGAATATCGGAGGTGAATGCCGCTCCGTTTTTGCCACCGTCCGGTATGACGAGGGAAAAACCAGCCAGGGCACCAGCCACAGAGTAACGCCTGCAGCAAACACCAGCGTAACATTGCGCCAGGATAATGGGATGACGTATTGATTGCTCACGCCCGTTACCTCTGGGATGGCCTTGTCGCCAGGTTAACTTCACGAAACCCGGCCTCCGCCGCCATCTCAAAAAGTTTCACAACGGTGTCATGCCGTACCATCCGATCGGCCTCAATGACCATCGGTAGATTTGGTTTCTGTGTCCAGGCCGTGGCGAGGGCTCCGCGCAATGCATCCATCTCCGCCGGTTCACGCCCCAAATATCGCTGATCGTCAAAAAAGAAAATTTCGTCCCGTTCCGTCCGCCCCGCCATAGGCAGGGAAAGCACCGCCACATTATGTCCATAATGACGCCCATCCGAAAAGGGTGCCACCGGAAGTTGCAAAACCATGCCCGGTTGCAGAACATTCGGAGCTAGCAGATAGAGATATAATGCAATTAACAACGTGACACTCATCCAGGGTGCCGTTGCGACCAACCCCTTATTTAAACGGTTTTGAGGGTGGTAATGCCGGAATCCATGTACCGTCCAGCCAATCGCCTTGGGTTCCTCTCGTTTGATCATTCGTCCTTCTCCATTCCAGGATCATCATGAACGATAGGCATGCCAGACAGGAAGGCAATCATATCCGCGGCAGCGCGTTCCATATCGATAACAATTTTCTCCACCTTACCCGTGAGAAAATTAAAGGCCACATAACAGGGGGCCGCCACGGCGAGACCCACTGCGGTGGTGACCAAGGCCTGCATCAAGCCTCCCATCACGTCACCAGGCTGAACCAGGGGGGCCGCCGCCTGCATGATCTGGAGGGATTTAATCATTCCGACCACCGTCCCAAGCAGTCCGAAAATCGGAGCGACCTGGGCGATCGTTACAAAATTCGTCAACCGCCGTTCCATACGGGAAATTTCCGTGCGCCCGGCATTTTCCATCGCCGTCCGGATGGCATCCTTTTCGGCCCGCCGATTGAGAATGGCCGCCCGCACAATGACCGCTACCGGTCCCGGGGTATCATCACAAATGGCGAGGGCTTCATCAACGTTCCCCCGTCCCAGATTGTTACAAATCCCGGCAATGAAATCCTCGGATTTGATACGGGCCCGATGTAACATCAAAAGACGCTCCATGAAAAGCATGAAAGCAAAAACACCGGCACCTGAAATGATCCAGGCAATCAATCCACCTTCATTCAAAAGATCGAACATAATTCACTCCTTACCAAACCCAGTGTTCTGAACGGATCTGTTCAATTCGCTTACGGGCATCAGCACTGGCCGGTATCTGAGCCCCCTCAACCCGCTCCAGCACCTTCATGGCTCGTTTCCAATTTTTTTCCAATTCCAGAATATCTGCAGCAGAAAAAGCCGCCTTGGTAAACCAGACAGCGGCCGCGCTGTCCTTCTGCTTGTCCGCCAGATATCGGCAAACCACCCGTGTATAGTATTGCTCAAAGGCTTCGCTCAATTTTCCCATCTTATCGTAACACCGGCCGATTTTGTATTCCGCCTGAAGCTCGAGATCAAACGGTGTTCCCGGGGAACGACTGACCGCCCGATACGAAGTGATAGCCTCGGCATAGCGTTTTGGATCCGTTGCCCCCAGCGTGAAATGACAGTCACCACGACGTCCCCAGGCGGCGCTGACCAACGGCGAGTTTGGGAACTTTTCAATCAGTTCATCAAACACCAGAATCGCCCGTGAAAATTCCCCCAGCTCACTCAAGGCATCCGCCTGCAAAAACCGCGCCTCTGCCATGTGCAAACTAGTCGGATAGGTCCGTGTCATCCGGGATAACGACTCCACTGCCCGCAAGTACTCTTTCTGCATCATGGCTGACCGACCGGCCCAAATCAGTGACTGATCTGCCAGGGCATCCTGCGGCGATTTGTCGGCCAACTTGATAAACCGGGCTTCGGCATCGGCATAACGCCCATGATTGAACGCATACTCGCCGATCCAGAAGATGACACCCGGCGTCCATTCACTGTCCGGATAACGTTCGACAAAGGCCTTACAGACCTTGAGCGACTCCTCTTCCTGCCCGCGCATATAGAGTGCCCAGCCCCGCATGAAGTAAGCCTGGGGTGCGACCCGACTGCCGGGAAACTCCTTGACGACCCTTGAAAAATCGCTGAGGGCAACATCAATATCCCCCATCTGATAGGCCGCCAAACCATGCCGATGAAGCGCCTCTGCAAAGAGCGCCCCTGCCGGATAAACGGACATCACTTCAAGATAGGCGGCCAAGGCCTCCCGCACAAACGCCGGCCCCTGTTCCTCTTTCATCTCGGCAATTCTCATTAACGCCCGCTCGGCCAGTGGACTGGAGGGCATTTTGCGCACCAATTCACGGAAACGCCCCTCCGCCTCCCGCCGCAGGAGTTGCCGGGCAAGACATTCACCCAACTGATAGAGAACTTGCGGGTTCAATGCCGAGGCAGGGTATCGGGTTAAAACATTTTCGTAAGCGGCCTCCGCCAATGTATATTGGGCATTGGCAAACAACGCATCCGCCGCCTTGATCAGGAGGGGCTCACACAGGGCCGGATCCGTCACCAAGCCTGCCGCTTTCTCAAACATCGTAGCGGCCTCGGCATAACGTTGCAGTTCCCACAAGGCGAGCCCGCGCCCCTTAAAGGCCACCAAACGCCCGTCGGGAATCTTAAAAGTTTCCAGATAGTATTGGAATTCCTGGGCCGCTTTTTCGAATTGTTTCAAATCATAATAGCCTGCCGCCAATTCCAACTGCAGTTCGCCGGAAACCGGATCATCCGTGAGTTGAGCGATCACGGGACGCAACAACTCCGCCCCCTCGGCAATTTTCTTTTGTCGAAGTAACCACTTGCCCCACAAGGCTCGGCCTCTATTTTTAAGACCCGTGGTGGGCGCCAAATCAACGGCTTTTGACGCCGAGGTTACCGCTGCCGCATAATTAGTTTGGGCGGCATTCACCTCGCTGATAGTCAACAATGCCAACGCCCGCCGATCCAGTCGCACCATCGGATCGCCCGCCATCAGCGTCAGGATATTCCAGGCCGACTCCCATTTCCCATCCACCACCAGGGCTTTCGCCAGCAACAACTTGCCATCCTGAACAGACGCCAATTCTGCCTGTCGTGTAACCAATCTTTCCAAAATGCCCCGTGCCGCCGTGACGTTCCCAGAATCGAGCAAGGCTTGTCCCCAGTCCAACAAATTGTCAGACCCCTCGTCGGTGACTCCAAACTGGCGATCAAAGCGTTCGAATACCGCCAACGCTTCGGCCTGGCGGCCTTCCTTAAGATTCGCCCAGGCCTCGAGACGGGATGCTCTCGAAATCAAGGGACTGCCGGGGAATCGCCCTTCAAAATTGCGAAGTTCATCGAGTGCCAAACGGATATTGCCGGATTCATACTGCGCCACAGCATGCCAATAAACCATGGCCCCCGCCTGTGTAGCAGGTAAAGTCAGGCCAGCCGCTTCGATTTGTGCGGCCATCTCCTTGAACCGCCGTTGGCCATATAGAGCCCGAGCCAAAACGATCGTCGCCTCCCCCCGCAGTGAAGGCGGCAGCGCCTCATCTTTCAAAACGGCTTCAGCCTGCTTTTGAGCCAACTCGCAGAAGCCGTCTTCCAACGCGGTCTGGGCTGCACCCAGGGTATCAAAAGGAGAATTGGAGTGGGTCTGCACGGGGGCCGCCCCCCCCTCGGCCAACACCCCTCTCGCGACCAATACAAAAGCCACCACCAACAGCGAAAGCGAATTAATTAAATTCTGTTTCATGATCATTTCAAGTGGAGTCGTAATGCCTGCCCCGTGTGCGATGCATCACACCGGGAAACTTCCTCGGGGGTGCCCTCTGCAACAATCTGGCCCCCGCCATCGCCCCCTTCAGGACCGAGGTCAATAATGTAATCGCTCCGTTTTATCACGTCGAGATTATGTTCAATCACCAATACGGTATTGCCTGAGGCTCGCAACCGCTCCAACACATGCATCAACCGCTGAATATCAGCGAAATGCAGACCGGTCGTCGGCTCATCCAATAAATAAAGCGTCTTGCCAGTCGCTTTCCGGCTCAACTCGGAGGCGAGCTTCATGCGTTGCGCCTCACCTCCGGAAAGGGTGGTTGCCGACTGCCCAAGCTGGATATACCCCAGACCAACTTCGGACAACGTACGGACCTTACGTTCAATGGCAGGAATGTGTTTGAAAAAGTCCAGGGCTTCATCAATGGTCAAGGCCAGAACATCAGAGATGCTTTTGCCGTTATAATGGACCTCAAGCGTCTCTTTGTTATAACGCAAACCGTGACACTGCTCGCAGGGGACATACACATCCGGCAGAAAATGCATCTCCAGGCGGATAATCCCATCGCCTTTACAGGTTTCGCATCGCCCCCCCTTGACATTAAAACTGAATCGGCCAGGCCCGTATCCCCGCACCTTCGACATGGGCAAAGAAGCAAAGATGTCCCGAATCGGGCCAAAGGCACCCGTATAAGTCGAGGGATTGCTCCGCGGAGTCCGCCCGATCGGGGACTGATCAATCACGATCACCTTGTCCAGTTTATCCGCCCCGAGCAGGCGGCGGTGCGCCCCGGGAATCTCTTTTGAGCCATAAAATTTACGAAATAAGGCGCGACGCAGAATATCATCGACCAGCGTGCTTTTGCCGCTTCCCGAAACCCCTGTAATGCACACCAGTAAACCCAGCGGGATCCGCACCGACAGATTCTTGAGATTGTTTTCCGTGCACCCCATCAGCTGGAGCCAGTGCTCCCCCGGCTCTACACGTTTCTCGGGCACGGGAATCGTCAACTCACCATTCATGTATTGGGCAGTAAGCGATTTGGGGTTGGCCAGTAATTCCGGCACCGTTCCCTGATGTATCACCTGTCCGCCGTGACGCCCGGCCCCGGGGCCCAGATCAATGACATAATCGGCAGCTCGAATCGTTTCTTCATCGTGTTCCACCACGACCACTGTATTGCCCAGATCCCGCAGTTGCTTCAAGGTGTTGATCAACCGCTCATTATCACGGTAATGTAACCCGATACTGGGCTCATCCAGTACATACAATACCCCCACTAAACGTGAGCCGATTTGCGTTGCCAGACGAATGCGCTGCGCCTCACCGCCCGAGAGCGAACCACTTTCACGATCCAACGTGAGATAATCCAGCCCGACATCCGCCAGAAACTGGAGCCGTTCCTGAATTTCCTTGATCACATCTCCCGCAATCTTCTTCTCCTGCTCCGACAAAACCAGCGTCTTGAAAAATTCCAAAGCATTCCTGACAGAAAGCCGGGTCAGATCCACAATGGATTTTGCAACGACCGTGCAGGCCAGCACTTCCGGACGCAAGCGCGCCCCGCCACAGGTTGGGCAGACCATCTTGCTCATGTAGTCGCGCAGCCGCTGCCGGACAAAATCGCTATCCGTTTCCTTATAGCGCCGGGCCAGATTTGGAAGAACTCCTTCAAATGGTTTCTCGTAGTGGCGTCGCGCCCCACCACGCCAATAGCCAAACGTCATGTCCTTGTCACCTGAACCCTGCATCAACAGATTTCGAATATCTTCAGGAAGATCCTTGTAGGGAGTATCCAAACTGAACCCGCACTCCTTGGCTACCGTACGAAGTTGGGCCTTATAGTAGATCAGCAAGCGGCGGCCACCCCGTCGCCAGGCCGTAATCGCCCCCCCATCAATAGAGAGTTCCTGATTGGGCACGGCCAGTTGTTCATCAAAAATCATCTGGGTTCCCAGGCCGGAACAATCCGGACAGGCCCCATACGGATTATTGAATGAAAAATGCCGGGCGGTGAGCTTCTCGAAACTGACGCCACAATCGGCACAGGCGTGCTTTTCGGAATACAGGCGTTCCGCCCAGACTGTGGCTTCGTTTCCTGCCTGCGTGAGGGCAATCAAAACCCCGTTTCCTTCCTTCAATGCCAGCTCGACCGAATCCGTCAGACGGGACCGGATCTTATTTCCCATCACCAGGCGGTCGATCACCACATCTACATTGTGGGCTTTTTTCTTATCCAGCTTGGGGATCTTGTCGATTTCGACCATTTCACCATCCACTCGGACACGCACGAATCCCTGCTTCTGGATTTTCTCAAAGACGGCCTCATGCAGGCCTTTCTTACTTCGCAAGAGCGGAGCCAGCAACGCCACCTTGGACTTCTCCGGAAGAGTCAACAACTGATCCACAATCACTTCCGCAGATTGCCCTGAAATCGGCTTGCCGCAGTGCGGGCAATGCGGATGGCCTACGTTGGCATAAAGCAAACGGAGATAATCGTGAATTTCAGTCGTGGTCGCCACAATCGAGCGGGGATTGGAGCCAGCCGTCCTTTGTTCGATGGAGATAGCCGGTGACAACCCTTCCACATAATCGACATCCGGTTTTTGCATCTGGTCCAGAAACTGGCGGACATAGGCTGAAAGGCTTTCGACATACCGGCGCTGCCCCTCGGCGAACAGGGTGTCGAAGGCTAAAGAGGACTTTCCCGAGCCGCTCAGCCCGGTAATGACCGTAAAACTGTCACGGGGGATGCGGACCGTGATGTTCTGCAAATTGTGCTCACGGGCACCTGCAATAATAATGTGATCACGACTCATAAGGGCATCTAGCGTACGAATTCCTGCAGCACGCGTCGAGTTCGGATTTCCCGGAGTTCGGAACTGGCGACCAGAGCCACGTTCAACGCGGCTCAGGCAAGCTTCGCCCTCCAAAAAGAAAGATCGAGAAGCTAAAGATTATTCTGCTGGAGGGCGAACCTTGCGTGAGCCGCGTGGGCAGGCTTGCGGCCGAATGAGAGACAGAGTATTCTGATGGCATTGGAGAAATATGAAGGAAGCCGCCCATAAAGCCCGCAGTGCCTTGTGCGGCGGAGGGGTATGCTGTTTATAGGATCACTGGCCATAACACGCGGCAAGTCGTTGACTGATGACGCGATGCCCTCTTAACGTCGAGTGGAGAAAACGCAGACATGCCGGAAGAATTGAATCAGATTGCCGAGTTTGCCCGGAAGTATATCAGCACCACAAAAAGGCATATTTTCTTAACCGGGAAGGCTGGCACTGGCAAAACCACGTTTCTGCGTAACATTGCCCGATTTACACACAAGAACACGGTGATAGCGGCCCCAACAGGCATTGCGGCCATCAATGCCGGCGGGGTGACATTGCATTCGCTGCTTCAGCTCCCCTTTGGCGCCTTCCTGCCCGAAGACAACCCGCAGCTCGAAGGCGACATCACCACGCAACTGAATACGCCGAAAAGTATGATGACCAACCTGCAGATGAACGGCCGGAAACGCGAAATGATCCGGGCCATCGAACTTCTGATCATCGACGAGGTCAGTATGCTGCGGGCCGACCTGCTCGACGCCATCGACACCGTACTTCGCAAAATCCGCCGCAAAGACAGCCCCTTCGGCGGCGTGCAGATGCTCTTCATCGGCGACCTGCTCCAGTTACCACCCGTCGTAAAAGATGACGAATGGCCTTACCTTAAGAAATATTATGCCAGCCAGTATTTCTTTGCTGCCCGTGTCATCAGTAAAGTCCAGCTGGTTTATCTTGAACTGAATAAAATCTACCGGCAGAGCGACCCCACCTTCATCAGCCTGCTCAACAAGCTGCGCGATAACCGGATTAGCAAGGAAGATATCGCCCTCCTGAACCGTTACTACAACCCCGATTTCCGGCCACAGTCAGGTAAGCCGTACATCAACTTGACCACGCACAATTACAAAGCCGACCGCATCAACAGTTCAGAATTGGCTGAACTGGAGGGCAAAACCTACGAATACCGGGCGGAAGTGGACGGCGAGTTCCAGCCCAACAACTACCCTGTTGAAGAAATCCTCAAGCTGAAGAAACATGCCCAAGTCATGTTTATCAAAAACGATCCGAGCGGTCAGGGAGGTTTCTTCAACGGCAAATTAGGCACCGTTTCAGAATTGGACCTGAACAACATTACCGTCAGATTTTCTGACGGCAGTCCCGACGTGACTGTCGAGCCGTATGTGTGGGAGAACAAACGCTTCAAGCTCAATGCAGAAAATATCATTGAAGAAGATATTATCGGTACTTTTAAGCACTACCCCATCAAGTTGGCCTGGGCTATCACCATCCACAAAAGCCAGGGCTTAACCTTTGAGCGCGCCATTCTGGATGTCTCCGGGGCATTTGCGCCCGGACAGGTTTACGTGGCACTTTCACGGCTGACAGGCTTGGGAGGCTTGGTTCTTTCTGCACCTTTTGGCGCGCAATCCTTCAACACGGATACAGCGGTTACCGACTTTGTCCAGGACAAGCAGCTCGAAACAAGCGCCATCATGAGCGATCTCCGCATGGCGGCCTCGGAATACCTCGGCAGTTATGTCACGGAGGCCTTCGACCTCAGCAATTTTGAGTGGCAGCTCAGCAACCATGCGATGACCTACGACAAAGACGAATCGATTTCGGCCAAACAGAAATTTGCCCCCTGGGCAAACGATCTGGCACAACAGGGATCCGAAACGAAAGCCGTAGCGGACAAATTTGTGGCCCAACTGAGAAAAATCACCGCACAGCGGCCCATCGATTTCAAATTTCTTACCGACCGGCTCAAAGCGGCCCTTCACTATTTCGATCCGCTTTTTGCGCAGTATCGCCGTAAATTTGAAGTGCAGCTAGGGACCGTGGCGGCCGTAAAAGGCACCAAGGCTTACCAGACCGAACTGAAGGAACTGGCCTCCGTATGCGCCGCCGCGCAACAGGGCATGTACAAATCGCTCGCCATGGTGGAAGCGGTCATCGCCGACAAGGAATTTACCCGCGAGAGCATCAAAGAACTTAGTCTGCCCCCCCAGCTGAAACCGGTGATGCCCATGGCGATCAAGAAGCCAAAACCGCCAAAAAACCCGAAATTACACAGTTCCCTGCTATTCCTTACAGGAGAGAGCATTGATCAGATCGCCCTCAAGCAGGACATAAAGGTTTCGACCGTACAAGACCATCTTACCTGGGGTATTCGACAAGGCCTCGTACCAATCCATAAATTGATGCCACAGGCTGATGTGAATGAAATTATTGCCTGCTCCGAGAAACTGGGCACGGAGTTGCTGTTGCCCATCAAGGAGGCGTTCGGTGAAAAATACGACTACCGCGCCCTGCGCATGGTCATGGCTCACAAACACTCTCTCAAGCAGTAGATCGCGGAGACGTGTACGCGCGAAAAGGAGATTCATCGCATCTCCCGCTCCAGTTGTTGCAGCACACGCCGAACGACTTCAACCGCCCAAGCCCGGTCAAAAATCAAATATTATGGTTTGACAAACTCGTCCTTGGGCTTGCTTTTACATTTCTATTTTGACAGCATTCCTTAGGAAATTGTTGTTTCAAAGGGGGTTACAACGGGCAAGTGTCCGTGCCGTCCGAAAAGAGACTTCTTATCCATATAATTCCATGCACGAATGGATCGTGTGCAAAACCGTTCGTTCCGTGCGTCTTCGGAGAAAATCGCCATGCATTTTGTCACAAAAAAGATTGCGGCCCTGTTTTGCCTTGTCAGCCTCGGCGCCGTAATGTCACTCACGGCCGCCATGGACAAGACGGCCACCAAAGCGGTGGATGACTACAATTTTGCCGTCTGGCTGTATAACAGCGGCAAGTATGACATGGCTGCGGATTCCTATAATGCGTTCCTGAAGAATTATCCTGACCATGCACACAAGGCTGATGCGCAGTTTGGCCTGGCCCAGGCGCTGTTCCATACCGACAAGTTTGAACAGGCCGCCAAAGCGTATGAGCAGGTCCGCACCGACAGTCCCAACTTTCCGCAATCCGCCGAAATGCTGTTCCAACTCGGCCAGACCTATGTGGCGCTTGGCAGATTCAACGATGCGGTTGCACTGTTCGCGCAGATCCGCGAAAAATATGCAACTCACTACCTTGCTGATTGGGCCATGGCCCGCCAGGCCGCCTGCCTAATCAGCATGGAGAAGAACAAGGAAGCTGAAGACCTGCTAAAACTGTACGTCGACAAGTATGAGGGAGACAGCACACCGGAAACGAAGGCCATGCTGCAAAAGCTTGATGCCGCCGGGATCAAGGCTGGTGAGGCCTTTCTGAACCTCATCGAACGCAGCCTCTTCAATTATGCCTTTGCGCAGTTCAATCAGAATCGTTTCAGCGAGGCGCAGAAATCGTTCGAGCGGTTCCTCGCGAAGTATCCCAAAAGCGAACTGCATGAGGAGGCGCGTTTCCGCCTGGCCCAGTCACTCTACAGGCAGGATGCCTATGCTAAGGCCGCAGCGGCCTATGAATCGGTCACGGAGGGAAGTGGAAAATTTTCCGAGGCCGCCGGGTATGAACGCGGACTGGCCCTCTACAAGGCTGGCAAACTGAAAGAGGCTGCCGTCGCATTTGAACAGCTGGCCAGCCGTTTTCCACAGAGCCCACAGGCGGCCAAGGCGCGGCTGTACTCCGGCACCGCCCTCTTTGAGGCCGGCGACTACAAGAATGCCATTGAGCGGCTTGACCCCGTGCGGAAAAACAAAAAGGAATTGGCTGACGAGGCTTCGTACTGGGTCGCGATGAGCCTGCTGAAATCTGACAGGGCTGAAGAGGCCGAAAAGGTACTGAGCGATTCCCTGCATGATTTTCCGCAGTCATCCATGGCAGGCGACATGCACCTCGGCCTGGCGGATGCCCGGCTGGCAAGGAATAAATTTGAGGAGGCGGCCGGGGCCTTCAAGGAGTATGCCGCGGCCTTTGAGAAAAACGACCAGGCGCCGCGCGCCCTGTATTCAGCCTGTGCCGCACTGCATCGCGCCGATAAGTATGCCGATTCCGACGCCCTGTGCGACTCCTTCCGCGATAAGTTCGGCAAGAACGATCTGCTTCCTCCAGTGCTGTTTCTGAGCGGTGAAAACCGGTTCCTGCTCAAGCAATACGCCCGCGCTGCTGAACGTTACCAGGAGTTCCTGCAGAAAGGGGACAAGGCATTGGATCGCGTGGCCCGCGCCCACTACCGGCTGGCCTGGGTGCACCACTACGAAAAGCGTAACAAGGAGGCACTCGATGAACTCAAGATCATCGACGCGAAGGCGGCCGGCGCTTCGATTGCCTCCGAGATGCTTTATCTTGAGGGTCTCTGCCTGTTCGAAATGGCAAAATACGATCTGGTGGGCAAGGCCCTGACCGCCTACCTCGATACCCCGGAGCATAGCCGGTTCGGTGATGATGCCCTCCTGAAACTGGCAGTGGCCGACATGAAGCAGGACAAAAAGGCTGGCGCCGCCAAACACCTGGAACGTTTCCTCAAAGACTATCCCGCCAGTGAATTGCTCCCCCAGGTTCAATATCAACTTGCGGAGTGCTACTACGACCAGAAAGCCTATGAGAAGGCGGTGGATAAATATACACTGGTGGCCAGTCGCGAAAAAGCGGATGAGCTCACCCCCTACGCGCTGTTCGGCATCGGCCTGTGTTACTACGACCGGGAACAATGGAATGAGGCGGTGCAGGCATTCGACAAAATGGCCGCGAAATACCCCGCTGCGGACCTGACCGCGCAGGCGTTATATCGCAAGGCCAGAAGCCTCATCAAAATGAAAAAATGGTCTGAGGGGGAACAGGCCGCCACCGCAGTCCTCACCGCCTTCCCGAAACACGATCTCGCGCGCACAGCCCTGTTAGCGGTTGGCACCTGCCAGCAGGAACAGCAGAAATGGGCGGAAGCAGCGGCAACATACAAGACGCTGGATGAAAACTACCCTGCGGCAGATGACAGGGTCCGCATCCTGTATGAGCAGGCCTGGTCCTGGCGGCAGGCAGGAAAGGATAATGACGCCCTCCGTGTGTTCCGGCAGCTCGCCGATATATTCCCGAAGGATGCGCTAGCCGCAGACGCCTATTTCTACCTGGCCGAGGCCACATACAAAATAAAGCCGGAGGAAGCCGCCGGCGAAAAACCTGAAGCCCGCACCAGGCGACTCGACGGGGCTCTAGACCTTTACGGCAAGGTGCTGGACACCTCCAAGGACAAACGCCTCGCGGACAAGGCCCGTTTCCGCATGGGCTGGTGCTATTGGCTGATGGACCGCTATGCGAAGGCGGCCGTGGAATTCGACTGCATGGTGAAGGATTTCCCTGATAACGAACTGTTCCCTGATGCCCTTCTGCAGGCGGCGCAGGCCCATGCCAGGAACGGACAGACCGCGCTGGCTATTGAGCGCTTCCGCCAGTTCATTGTCGACAAGCGGTCGGCGACACATGAATTCTTGCCCGATGCCTGCCTGGGGCTGGCCAATTGCCTCATCATCACTGACAAGTATGCGGAGGCGATCAATCCGCTCGAAACCCTGATCAGGAAAAGTCCCGATGATCGCATCCTCGTCCAGGCCCATTTCCTGCTGGGGAAAGCCCGGTTCAACCTCGGTAAATACCCGGACGCCGAGGAGAGCTTCCTGGAAGTGACTAAGCGCACCAAGACTGAAACCGGTGCGGAAGCACAGTTCTGTATCGGTCAGATATCGCAGGCCAAGAGCGATTATAAAGCTGCCATCATGGCTTACCTGCGGGTCATTGCCCTCTACCGTGAACATCGCGAATGGGTGGCGGGGGCCATGTTTGAGAGCGCCAAATGTTATGAGGCGCTGGGCGATAAGGCGCAAGCATTGAACTCATACAACGATATTATCAAAAACTTCAGCGACACGAAATGGGCCAAACCCGCAACGGAACGGCGTAGCGCAAAATGACCCATTGACGTGTCCGAATCTCGATAACTACAAGAGGAGTGTTTCATGACCAAGTACAGGTTTGTTTGTGTGATGGGTATCATTATGTTGTGTGCGGGCGTGACCATGGCGCAGGCCGATAAACAGCCAGCGCCACGAGCAGCGACCGGCATGGGGCAACAAACCGGAACGGTAGTGACGAGCAAGGAAACAACAGGCACCGCCCCTGACATGCGTGACCTGACCATGATTCAGCTCCTGCAAAAAGGCGGACCTGTCATGTACCCGCTCTATCTCTGCAGCATTCTTGCGCTGGGATTCGCTTTTGAACGCCTCTTCACCCTTCGCAACCGGGTGGTGTCGCCACCACAAACCGTGCTGCAACTGCGCACAGCCTTGGACCAACCCGGGGACACCTTCAATGCCCAGGCCTTGCAGGCACAACTGGAAGGTGCGACAAGTCCCCTCGCACGCATCGTGGCGGCTGGCATACGCCGTGCAAACCGCCCCATCATGGAAGTGGAAAAGGCCATGGAGGACACGGCCGCCAAAGAGGTCTCCAAGCTCCAGCGGAATAACCGTGTGCTGTCCGCCGTGGCGAGTGTGGCTCCGCTGCTCGGGTTGCTGGGGACGGCCACAGGTATTATCCGCACGTTCATGACCGTGGCCGCATCGGAAGACGCGCTGGGCCGGACGGAACTCCTTGCCGGGGGCATTTATGAGGCCCTTGTGGCAACGGCAGTGGGGTTGACGATCGCCATCGCGGCCCTGGTCATGTATTTCTTCTTCCAGGAACGGGTAGAGCGGCTGGTGAGCGAAATTGACTATACCGCGACGGAACTGGCTGAAAAACTGGCTTCCAAAAGCTGAGACTGGGCCCCACGATGCGAATAAAAATTCCCGAACATGATTTTTTCGGCATCAACGTGATCCCCATGATCGACACGATGATGTTCCTCCTGGTTTTTTTCCTGATGGCCACGAAGTTCGCTGATATTGAGCGGGATGTCCGCGTGAAACCGCCGGACAGCCGCAATGCCAGGCCCATGATGGCCATGCCACGGGAAATGGTGGTCAATGTTGGCCAGGATGGACAATTCGTCATTGGCGGACAAGTACGACAGACTGAGGAGGTTGACCGGCTTATCGGCATGGCAAAATCAGAGAATCCCGATCAGGCCGTGGTCATCCGTGGCGACAAACGCGCAGTACTCCAGTTCGCCGTGAATATTCTGGACCTGTGCGAAAAACACAGCGTGAAACATACCTATCTCACGACCAACCAAGGCGACAAATAAGGTGAAGCTATTTCGCGAACGGAAAATGATCATTGAAGGGTAACGTACGAGGATCAGCGTTGCAGCCCTGGATGTGGGTGCTGATTGCCGCAGGCCTTGTCGCCGCTGTCGCGACCAGTTTTCTGGCGCCTGTCAGCTGGGCGCAATACTGGCATTATGTCCTGGCGCGATTCGGCTTCCCCCTGTTGGCGGCCATCCTGACAGCTGTCGGTCTTCTGGTGATTTCACTGCTGGCCGCCGGGCGTCGTCAGACCTCTGGCTTTGTCGCGCTCGGCATGTTCATCAGCATCGTGGCACACATGTTGACGGCCTCGTTGTTCGGTCTGTTTGTCTTGAGCACCCCGGTGCCCGAAGTTGACATGACCGCAGGCAGGTTGGAGTTGTCATCGAGTGTCCCCCCGATGACGGAAAGCCAGTTAAGCCAGGATATGCGGGCACAGTTTACCGCAACCACAAAGCCCGATCTCCGGGAACTATCCGTCAAAAAGGAATCACTGGTGGATCCCATTGAAGCCAGGGCGGCGCAGCTAATGCTGGAACTGAAGCACGGGCCGCCACCGGAGCCCATGCAGGAAAAAATGAAGCCCGTTGAGGCTTCACGGGCCAAAGCGCAGCTTCAGGAAGCGCTCACCAGGACTGAAGAGACGATTCCCGATATCAACAAGACTAAACTGGTCGCCCTCGCCCAGATCAAGAATGCCGGCGAAACCGCTCCAGTGAAACCATCGCCCCGGGAACTGCCTGGGCAGATGCCCCAAAAACTGCAGATCGATACCCTGGCCGCTCCAATTAATGACCACCGGAATGTGACTAGGAATGAAATGCAGCGGACACTCACGCGGGATACCGTAAAAATTGAACCCATACAGCACGGCGGGCGAAAAACGGACGATATACTGCGGACCAGCGGTAGCGCCGGTAAAATCGAAGCATTGAACTTGAAGGCGAAACAAATCCAGGATGCAGAGGCACCCGGCCGGATGGAAATAAAGCGTACAGGTGAGCCATCACACGCCATGGATGTCGCTCACCAGGGAACATCGGCACCCGATGCGCCGGCGGCGGCAATGTTGTCGCGCGAGTTGAAAGGCACAATGGCCAGAGTGGCCGCTGCCAGCCTGTCCGATGCCACCCCCATAACCCGGAAATCACAACCGCGGGTGGATACAACGCCCCAACAACGCGAAACGAGTCATGCACAATTCCTGAGCGCACCAGTCCGGATGACCGACACGCAACGCCCCGTGGTTGGCCCAGCTGCCGCTGCGCTGGCAGCTGAACCCGTCTTTGACACCCAAAAAGAGGTCAGAACCTTACGGAGCGGACAAACATCCGCGATGCAAGAGGCCCCACTGAACCGGTCCAAAGCGTCAATTACGCTGGAAAGACGTCCGGCGGCTGAGAATACCAAATTTAGAGTCACTTCCACAAAAGAGACAGCTCCCGCGGGCGCTGACCGCCTCGCCCTACAGGACCGGTTACTGGTAACAATGGGTGAAACCGGCACCCACCCCCTCGTGGATGTAGGTGGATCCGCAGCGGGAATTCAGGTTGAGCGCACACAATCGTCCATGCCAGCACAATTGAATGGTCGTGATGCTTTTGAATCTATTGCAGCTGTAAAGAGCGGATTGACCACGGGAGACATTCCGGACGTAAACAGTGGATGGGTGGCACGACACTCAGTCGATTTGACAACATCCGAAAATCACACAGCCGGCGCCGGTGAGCGCACCCCCTTTGACGTTCCGGGAGCACAGGCACAGACTACCACGCGCCCCGCAGGAGACACGAGTGAACTCACATCGGCTGTTTCGCGCTCAATGGCAATAGCAATGGTGGATATGGGTGGCGCCGCGGCACCGGCGGCGACCATTTCATCGGGTAGTGCCAGCGAAGAGGTGAGATCTCTCCGCGGAATTGACAAACTGCGGTATGCCTTGACAACCGGCAAGAGCCAGGCCGCCGGAAGTTGGGGACAGCCTGACGATGCGGCTTTTTCGCAACGACTGAACGCTGGGCGCGTTCTTTCCGGGGCGGCAGGCACACACAACTCGCTAGCTGGCAAAGCAACTGAAGTACTGATAGGAGGCTTGTCCGGCTCTATGGCGGCTGATGTTGATGCAACAAAAATTGAGAATCCGGGCTCCGCTGCAGGGGCTGGCGCAAAAGTGGCTGATATCCTTGCCGGGCTGGCCCCGGCAATGGCCACGGCGGACACAGGCACACTTTCCAGTGGCAATGAAATTCAGTCGGCACTCGCCCGCATCGGCCTCAAGCCTGAAAAGGCTGATGCTGGAATTTCGCAGACGGGCGAACAGGGCTCACGGTCGCAGCTTTCACTGCCGACCTCGTCGATGGGAGGCAACATCAACGTAAGCCTGGCGGATGTGGACGCCCTCCCTGCGGCACAACCCCGCGGCACGAAGGGGAGCGGCATCGGGCAGGATTCAGTATCATTGATAAGATCCGGATCTGCGGTCGGAAATGACGTGCGCTTGTCATTTGGCGAAACCGGCAGGGAACTGGCCGCGGAAGGCATGGGCCAAGGTGACAGCGCAACCGTTTCCACGGGACCAAAGACGGCGGCAGAGATTATTGTCACCAAGGCGGGCGGACAATTCATGCCGGATAGCGCACCAGCCGGTGGCGGATTGATGGATTTTGATTCCGCAAGTATGTCTTCTTCCGCAGGCAGGCCGCATACAAGGATGGATATTGATTTGAAGGCCGGGGGCGATGGACAGAGGGGGCATTCCGCTCAGCCAGTGTTAGGGTTCAGTGGCAAGGAGACGCCACGGTTGCTGATATCGGATGAATTGGCTTCCGTGCCGAAGACCGTTCCAGAAAAAGCGCTGTACAAACTCAGAACTCCGGAAAAACGCAAGGACATCATCCGTGAGCTAGGCGGATCCGTCAGAACCGAACAGGCTGTCGAAGAGGCACTCATCTGGCTAGCCAAGGCACAAAGCGATGATGGTCGCTGGGATGTGGATGGATTCAAAACCATCTCCCGTTGTGGTGGAGGTGGTGACCGCAGTGATGATGATGTGGCGCTCACCGGCTTGTGCCTGCTATCCTATCTGGGCGCCGGGTATACGCATGTGAAGGGCGAGCACAAGGAGTCGGTGCGCAAGGCACTGAACTGGCTTGTCGACGGACAGAAGGAAGACGGCAACCTGCAACGGGAAGGACAGATGTATGGCCAGGCAATGGCCACTGCGGCCCTGTGCGAATCCTATTCCATGACGGGTGATCAACGCCTGAATGAACCCATTAAAAAGGCGGTAGACTTCATCTTGAAGGCACAAAATCCCGGGGCTGGTTGGCGATATGAACCACGGAAAGACAGTGACACGTCCGTGACTGGTTGGCAGGTGCTGGCCCTGAAGAGCGCCATGATTGCCGGCTTCAAGATCCCCCCGCAGCATTTCCAGTGGGTTGAAAAATGGCTGGATTGTGTTCGACGCGGAAACGAAGAGGGGCTCTATGCCTATATGCCGGGGCATGCAGGAACGCCCACCATGACAGCCGAAGGCTGGTTCTGCCAGTTAATGATGAAAGAAAATACCCGCATGCGCGGCCAGGGCGAGACCATCCCCTATCTCATGGCCCGTTTACCGGTGTGGTCGCCGAAGGACCATACCGTGAACCTGTATTTCTGGTATTACACCACGCTTGCGCTGCACATGTCGGGGGCCCCTGAGTTTGTCACATGGAACAAGGCCCTGGTCCAGGCGCTGCTGACCGGGCAGGTTATGAAAGGTGCCGCCAAGGGCAGTTGGGATCCGGTGTGCGTGCTGGGCGAACGTGGCGGGCGGGTGTACACCACCGCCACGGCGGCATTATGCCTGGAAGTATACTACCGCTACCTGCCGTTCTACAAACAGTGACAGACTTTTATTTGTCTGCCGGAGTGACAGTCCCCTGCTTCGCGGATGCGGCAGGACGGTTGATGTAGATTTCAATCCGGCGATTTGCCAGGTTGCCGTTGATCAAATCCGGTTTTTCAATCGGCATGCTAAATCCACACCCTACGGCTTCCATGCGTTTTTTGGCGATATTCCATTTGTCGCCTGCCAAATAATCACGGATAGCCTCGGCCCGCTTTTGTGTCAGGCTTTTAGCCTGACGCTCGGAAGAGGATGCAAGCTGTTCGCAATGCCCTTCGATTCGCACAGTGACGTCCGGCGTGTCTTTCAAGATTGTTCCGATCACATCCAGATGTTCATAGTATTGCGCCATGAGTTTTGAACTGCCCTCGGCAAATTCTATGTGCAATACATACTTCTCGCGATCGTCAGATTTGTTTTTCGAATCGACAACCACTGGTGCAGCCACCCGCGTGGTGGCCTCGCCGCCCGCAGGGGGGATCACGGATGCCTCAACACCCGGCCTTGCGACCGATTGCGGCAAAACCACTGGCTTGTTGGCACCAAAGGTCCAGGCAAGACCGATCCCGAATTTTGAATTTGAATTACTCTTCCGCCAGTCTCCATTCAGGTAATAGCCATAATCAGCACGAACGGCCACTGAGTCAGAGAGGTGATAAAACAGGCCGGCACCGGCCCGCGGTGTCGTATCGTAACAGTCATTTTCGCCGATCTCTTCGCCATAGCGGAGAACGCCATAACCGAGGGACAGATACGGGTCCACCCTCTGCCCGCTGGAAATATGATATAAAACATCAACGGCGGCGCCCACCGCCCAGGTATCAGATGCGCCGGTTTCGGCTTCCAGACGATCAACTGTTTCCGGTGAACCGGATGAGTAATCAGTGAAAGTATTTCCGGTTAACCGTGGCACCCAGGTCAATGATCCTTCGATTGAGAACCTGTGCGACAGGGAATAATCCAACGACAGCGTGCAAAAGCTGGCGTCATTGACAATCGCATCGCCCTCAGTGTCGAGTTTGCCAAGTCCAAAACTAACTGTCCAGGGATGTTCGGCACCATTGTCTTCCGCGCGTGCCGTAATCATTGATAAAGCAAGCAACGCAACACCGGCCCATACCGTTGAAAAATATCTTATTGTACTCATTATCCCATCCTTATTTTTGATTGTCTCAGACGACCTTGACCAGGCAATAGTTCTTTTTTCCCGCCCGCATGACCAGCACACGCCCATCCACCAACATGTCGCCAGTGATCTTCCCCGCAGGTTCCGTAATCCGGATGTTATTGATGTAAAAACCGCCTTCGTTCACAAGCCGCCGCGCGTCGCCCTTGCTCTTGCAGAGCCCTGACACCACTGCCACATCCAGGAAGCTGGCATCCCGAACTGAATCCAAGGATAACTCACGCGAGGGCACATTCGCAAACACTTTGATCAGATCATCCGCCTTCATCCCCTCCATTGAGCCACCGAACAACACCTGGCTGGCGCGTTGCGCTATGGCGAGCCCCTCCGCCCCGTGTACAGTCCTGGTCATCTCATCCGCCAACGTGAGTTGAGCGAGACGTTTCTCAGGTGCCGTGGCCAGTTCCAGGGAGCCTTTAGGGACAGACAAATTATCCGCAGGGATATCGGCGGGCGGCAAATATACGGTTTACCAAGATGGCCAAACTAGCCATAGCCCCGGCTTTGTCTGCAACTCCGGGATCTAAGGAGATCAGCCTGGTGATTTCAACGCATAGCCCCACCTCCACTTTGTCACTCATCCCGGAGCTGGAGCCGGTTCTTGCTCGTGGCGGCCTGAAACTGGTCGTGGTGACACTCCCACCCGAAGCCGAGGCGGGGCGTCAGCGTATTGCCAGATTGATCCAGGAGTGCTTGGGGATCATTTGCTGTCCGAGTGTCTATGCGCCAGTCTCGACAGCCATCGCCAATCAACGCCCGGTCTTTGTTCTCTGGCAAGGCGCAGGGGTAGCCATGATGAAGGCACTCCGCCTTTCGTCAAATGTTACGCCAGTAGAAGTCGAACCGGTGTCCGCACCGGCCTTCGTGCCGCCTCCCGTTGTGACACCGCCTACGATGACCGAACCACCACTCTCGCCGGTGATGCCACCTTCGGAGCAGAGCCCTCTGGGATAGAAAATCTATCCTCAAAATCATCGGCTTAACTCTTTGCACAATGCGCTTTACCAGTATTGCGCAGACTAAAGTGACAGTCCCTGACCAGAGCGCACTGAGAGGGACGAACCGGTTGCTATAAACCCCTCACCTCAATCCTCTCCCGCAAGGGGCGAGGAGGCAGAGGGCGGGCCTGGGGACAGCGGCTACTACAACGGGAAAAGACGTTAAGGATTCTCCGGCTGGACTTTCATTTGGCGCCTCAGCATCTTGATAACCCATCAACTGATAACGCCGCCGCAGACGGGAATTTTGGCCTCATTGCACTGTTCCAGATTTTGTCAATCTGGGTTTCCTGTAGGGCTTCCCATAAACTGCCGACCCCTCGGCCACTCGACGCACACCTTTTGCTGCGCTCGCAGGAGTATACTCATTTGCAGATAACCGGATATTTCGCCTCTTCCCCATGGGCCCCACATCCCGACGGGCAACCAACCATTTCGAGAGGGAGGCTTGGCTCTCCCCAGATTTCGCACCACGCAAAAGCCCATCAACGCTTATATCCTCATCCAAATCGGGCCAATGGATCCCTGATCCACGCCCAATCAACCGCCACCGATGAAGCTCCGCCCGGGTCCCATGTAATAACCGGGGATACCACGCCAACGGCACGCTTAATACACGACCATCAGAAAGATCCACGATCAGGCTCTCGTCATTTACGGCAACTTTTTCCGCGGTCAAACCCGGCAACTCAAGCGCTGAAGTATTCATTCCATTTCTCCATCAGAAGCGATTCATGTATAGCAACCATGCGACATAATTTCGATATCTCATGCCCACTGAATCCCCCACTACGCTCTAAACGAACTGGATTAATCCAAAACTTTGCCACACAGTCCTCCCGCTCAATATGAACATGAGGGGGTTCCCCGTGATCGCTTGCGTAAAAGAAAAACCGATATGGCCCTATAATTAGTACAGTCGGCATTGCAATTTAGCTTTTCATTAAATCTGCATAAATAATGCTACCCACCTCGTTCCGAGTCAATGGAATTGATTATCATATTGTTTCGCAGAACGATATTCTGCCGTACGTGAATTGCGCGGCGGGACAGACAAACAGTTACCGTTAGCCCCACCTCCACTTTGTCACTCATCCCGGAGCTGGAGCCGGTTCTTGCTCGTGGCGGCCTGAAACTGGTCGTGGTGACACTCCCACCCGAAGCCGAGGCGGGGCGTCAGCGTATTGCCAGATTGATCCTGGAGTGCTTGGGGATCATTTGCTGTCCGAGTGTCTATGCGCCAGTCTCGACAGCCATCGCCAATCAACGCCCGGTCTTTGTTCTCTGGCAAGGCGCAGGGGTAGCCATGATGAAGGTCCGCTTAGGGACGGGATATCAGTCTGGTGCCAATTCAAGTTGTAGTAGCCGCTATCCCCCCGCCTGCATCGCTATGCGAAGCATTGCGGGCAGGCAGCGGCGCAGATCACGAATCGCCCGTAATGGATCCAATGCCGACACCCGACCCGGTACCGGTGGTCGTCCCTGAACCCGTGTCCACGCCGTCAATGGATATCCCACCAGGTGTCGAATTTGCGCCTTTGGCCTCCGAGGTGGATGCCGACGTCTCGGCGGCATTAGCAAACAGTCTTGAAATGGCAACCGGCCTTCGGCACGTGAGACAAGGACAGCGGGCGTCTCGCCCAGAATCCAATCGCCATCCTTGCTCATGACGGCCAGCCGATGCATCACGACGGCCTGCCCACTGCTCAGAATGGCTCGCAGCCGTCCCGCGTTAAAGGCCTGCGTCAGTTCCTGGTAAATATTTCCGCTCATGTTGGCAGAAACCTAGCACACTCGTACTAGCTCGGGCAAATGGATTAGACCACCTTGACTAGACAGGATCCGTCCATGACATTGATTCCTTGTCATATGAAGCCCATTTTGATTAACTGTGTACAGATAAGGAAATCGTATACATAATGAAAACTATGACATTATCCCTTCGCCTGAATGCCGATGAAGTCAAATTACTGGATCAGGCGGCTGCCCAAGATGGCTTGGATCGGTCATCGTTGCTTAAACGTCTTCTGCGCCGGGGGTATGCCGATTATCGCTGCGAAACCGCATGTGCTGCGTACCGCCGTGGTGAAGTCACACTATCCCGCGCGGCGGAAATGGCCGACATGAGTCTCTACGACCTGTTGACCCGTTTCCCGGAGAACGGCCTGCAACTAAATCTTACGGCGGATGATCTTCGCAGGGAATTGGCCTCATGAATGTTGTTGTGGCGGACGCCTGCCCGGTAATATTTCTGGCCAAATTGGATCAGTTAGCGCTCATCCGAAATGTATTCCCCGGAACGGTTTTGTTGCCTAAAAGCGTTTGGCGCGAACTCACCCAAAATACTATCCCATTTAATGAACAGCAGCGCATTCGGGAATTCCTCAAACATTGTCGTATCGAGACCGTACAGAGTTCACTCTTCCCGGCCTCGGCCTTGAGCATGGCTGACCGACATGTCCTGACGCTGGCGAAAAAACACCGCCCATCGCTCATCCTAACCGACGACAGCCTGGTACGACGCATCGCCTCAGCCGAAGGACTTCCCGTTGCAGGCACACTGGGCATCATGATCAGGGCTGCACGAGCCAAATTTATTTCCCAATCGGAGGCGATCAAAGCCGTTGATGAACTGGTCACAGAACATCATTTACGGATATCCGTGGAGCTTTACCGGGAAACGATACGTCAAATCCGCCAATCTGGCTAGACCACCTTGACCAGGCAGTAGTTCTTCTTTCCAGCGCGCAGAACCATGACGCGCCCCTCGATCAGCATGTCACCGCCAATCCGCATTGCGGCATCGGTCATGCGGACATTGTTTACGTAGAAACCACCCTCAGTCACCAACCGGCGGGCATCACCCTTGCTCTTGCACAAACCCGCTGCAACGGCCACATCCAGCAGCCCGGCCTCCTTGACAGAGGCCAGAGGCAGTTCACGTGACGGTACGTTGGCGAAAACTGTGATCAAATCTCCCGCCTTCATACCCTCCATGGATCCACCGAACAGCACCTCACTGGCACGCAGGGCGATCGCCAGACCCTCGGGGCCATGGATGGTCCGGGTCATATCTTCCGCAAGGGTTTTCTGGGCCAGCCGTTTCTCCGGAGCGGCCGCCATTTCGCGGGCAATTTCATCGATCTGGCTCAAAGGCAGAAAAGTAAAAATCTTCAGGAACCGGATCACATCCGCGTCTTCTGTCCGGACAAAGAACTGATAGAAGTCATAATACGAAGTGCGATTGTGGTCCAGATAGACCGCATTGCCCGCGCTCTTGCCGAACTTCTGACCGCTGCTGTCGCAAATGATCGGGAAAGTCATGCCAAACGCTTCACCCCCGCGCAATTTACGGATCAAGTCCGTTCCAGCTGTGATATTCCCCCACTGGTCAGAGCCGCCGATCTGAATGCGGCAATCCTCCGTGTCCCAGAGATGTAAAAAGTCATACGCTTGAATGAGCTGGTAACTGAACTCGCAATAGCTCATCCCCGCTTCACTCTCCATGCGGGCTCGGACGCTTTCCTTGCCCAGCATCGCACCCATGCGGAAATGCTTGCCCACGTCACGCAGGAATTCGATATAGCTGAACCGCCCGATCCAATCGTTGTTGTTTACAATCTTCGCCGGCGCAATTTCGCAATCGAAATCCAAAAAGCGCGACAGGTTCTCCTTCACGCCCACCAGGTTACGCTCGACATCCTCATGCGAAAGGAGATTCCGCTCGCTGGATTTTCCGGAGGGATCGCCGATCATTCCGGTGGCTCCACCGGCCAGTGCAATCACTTTATGCCCGGCCCGCTGAAAATGGGCCAAGCCCATGATGGTGACGAAATTACCGACCTGCAAACTATTGGAGGTGGGATCAAAACCGGCATACACGGCGGTGGACGATTCCACCTGCTTCATAATATCAGGGCTGGTGACGGCATCAAATAGCCCCCGCCCCTTCAATACATCAATGGCATTCATCATGGAAAACACTCCCACTAAAAAAACGAGGCGCCCCGTTGGTGGTCCGGCGCGCCTCGTCACTTCATTACTTACAACAGGTCTTCTACCGGTCGCGGTCTCGGCCACCGGATTTCTCACCCGGGCGCCATTCCTCGTCCCTGGCGCCGAAGGCGGCGTCGAAGGCACCTGCGAGATCGACCAGATCCTCACCCGGGCGGAGCCCTTCGAGCATCTCGTCTTTCACGACAAAGTCTTCATCGGACACGCTCGCCGCCTTGATGCTCAGACCGATCTTGCGATCAACCTGGTCAATACGAACGATACGGGCTTCGACTTCCTGGCCGACCTTGAGCACATCCTTCACCTTCTCAACGCGATCATCGCTGATCTGCGAGATGTGAACGAGCCCGTCAATGCCTTCCTCGATCTCCACGAAGGCACCAAATGATGCCAGCTTGGTGACCTTACCCTTGACCATCTGGCCAATTTTCAGGCGGGCGGCAATCGTAGACCAGGGATCTTCCTGGGCCTGCTTGAGGCCAAGGCTGATGCGTTGATTGTCAGGATCGACTTCCAATACCACGGCCGCAACTTCCTCACCCTTCTTCAAAACTTCAGAGGGATGATTGATCTTGCGGGTCCAGGACATATCGGACACGTGAACCATTCCGTCAATACCTTCTTCAAGTTCCACAAAGGCACCATAGGAGGTCAGGTTACGCACCTTGCCGCTGACGCGGGCACCGATCGGATAACGCATACGGACGCCATCCCAGGGATTCTCCTCAGTCTGACGGATGCCCAGCGCGATCTTTTGCTCTTCGCGGTTGACGTTCAGCACCACGACATCCACTTCCTGTCCAACGGTAAGGACATCGGAAGCGCGCGCGATACGTTTGGTCCAGGAAATTTCGGACACGTGGACCAAGCCCTCGACGCCCTGTTCGATTTCGACGAACGCGCCATAAGGAACCAAGTTGACCACTTTGCCACGCAGACGGCTGCCCACGGGATACTTCGCCTGAATATTTTCCCAGGGATTGTTGCTCCGTTGCTTCAAGCCAAGCGAAACACGTTCCTTCTCGAGATTGACGTCCAGAATGACGACTTCGAGTTCGTCGCCCACCTTGACCAATTCGGTCGGATGGTTGATACGGCCCCAGCTCATATCCGTGATATGCAGCAAGCCGTCCATACCGTCAAGATCCACGAACACACCGAAGTCGGTGATATTCTTGACCGAGCCCTTACGGACCTGGCCGACCTTGATCTCGGTCAGCAATTCGCGTTTACGGTCGCGGCGACGGTCTTCCATCAGCTCACGGCGCGACAACACGATGTTGCGGCGATCGTCATTGATCTTGATAATCTTAAATTCGAGCGTCTTGCCGACGAGGGCATCCGGATCATGAACCGGGGTAACGTCAACCTGTGAACCGGGGAGGAAGGATTCCACGCCGCCCACATCCACAATGAATCCGCCCTTGACGCGACTGCGGACATCACCATTGACGATGCTGCCTTCTTTGTAGGTATCCAGAACCTGATTCCAGTGTTCCTGTTGTTCGGCTCTGCTCTTGCTGAGCATGACCATACCTTCATCATCTTCAATGCCCTCGAGCAGGACATTAAACACATCACCGGGCTTGACCACGGAGATATCGGGAAATTCACTGGCGTGAATCATACCCTCTGATTTGTACCCGATGTCCACAAGGACTCCATCCCCGCGGACTTCCAGGACTTTGCCGGGAATAATCGATCCTTCGGTGAATGTTTTCAGGGTTTCTTCGTACATCTGAGACATCTGAACCCGGGCGGCGTCTTCGACAACCACCGGCGCAGTGCTCTTCTTGTGCTTTTTAGCCATATCTTACTTTTCGTTGTTATTTTCACTCAGTTACACGGGCCAGCGGAACCGGAGACACCCCCGAAAAACTCCACTACCCACCGACTAAGAACTGCGGATAATCCTCAATAACCCCTTGCAGCGCAAGCATAAAAAGGAGATAGCACCAATTCGAAGTACTGGCCTCCCCCCCCCTCTCCCCGGGCTATCAGGACTTACCTGATAGAGAAATCAGGTTTCTCCACCTTGCGCCCTCATGGAATCAGTCTATCCTCAGAGGTGGGATAATACCCTATATTACAAAATTGGCCTTTTTCGCAACAATACAGGAGTTGCGAAACCAGTTTTAAACAACAGTGGTATACGCACATGAAAAATAATTCTCTCAAACAATTGGAAACACTCGGCCAATCCATCTGGCTGGATTATATCCGTCGCGATCTGATTACCAGCGGCGAACTGCGCCGACTTATCGAGGAAGACGGATTACAGGGCATGACCTCGAATCCCGCAATCTTTGAAAAGGCGATTGTGGAAAGCCAGCTTTATAATGCAGATATTAAGTCCATGACCCAAAAAGGGAAAGAAGCCAAAGTCATTTACGAAACCCTCAGCCAGAGCGATGTGCAGAGCGCCGCCGATGAGTTTCGTCCGCTCTACAACAAAACCGACGGCCAAAGCGGATATGTCAGCCTGGAGGTCAATCCCCACTTAGCCCATGACACCCAGGGCACTATTCAGGAAGCCCGCCGATTGTGGAAAGCCCTGAACCGCCCCAATGTCTTCATCAAGGTGCCAGCAACTACTGAAGGGGTGCCGGCCATTCAGCAACTTATTTGCGAGGGCATCAACATCAATGTGACCCTGCTTTTCGGATTGCCGCGTTACCGGCAGGTCGCGGAGGCTTTCCTCAGCGGGCTCGAAGCGCGTATTGCCCAAGGCAAGAGTGTGAAGCGGGTCGCTTCCGTAGCGAGCTTCTTCCTGAGTCGTATTGATACGGTGATTGATCCATTGCTGGAGGCTTCTGCACTCCACAACACAAAATCAGCAGATTCTGCAAAAAACATTCGTGGGCAGGCTGCTATCGCCAGTGCAAAAATGGCCTATCAAATCTTCAAAGAGATCTTCGATAGCGACCGCTTCAAGAAGTTGGCGGATCAAGGCGCTCATGTCCAGCGACTCCTGTGGGCCAGTACCGGCACAAAAAATCCAGCCTACAGTGATATTAAATACGTCGAAGCACTTATCGGGCCCGATACGGTTAACACCTTCCCTGTTGAGACCCTTGACGCCTACCGTGATCACGGAGAGCCGGGCGCCACCCTTGAGAAGGATGTTGCCGAAGCGGCACGCTTATTAAAACACTTGCCACTGCTCGGAATCAGCATCGAACAGATTACGCAACAACTCGAAGATGAAGGCGTCGAGAAATTCTGCTGGCCATTCGATAAACTCATGGAGACCCTCACACAAGCAGTACCAGGTTAACTCCCTGTGCTGATCACCTTCAGTTGTGGCAGGGTAATACCCCATAGCTGAAGCCGGAACCAGGGGATATCCTGCTTCCAGAAGTGAGTTAAACAAAATGAGTCAACGAGTGGGGGTTACCCCCGAAAAAGAAAGAGATGGAGTGAAATTATGAAACGGAAAGCATTACTAACCTTGGCATTTACCGCGGCGTCGGCCACCCTAGTCATCACGAGTTCTGTGGTGCGTGCGTCAGAGAGCGATGATCGGATTGAGTCGTCGTTCAAACAAACCTACGTCTATAAGACCTATCTCATCAACGATGTAGTTAAGATAAATGCAAAGGACGGCGTTGCCACACTGACCGGAACGGTAGCCGAAGATTATCGCAAGACCTTGGCGCAGGAAACAGCTGCCAATCTTCGCGGGGTTACCCGTGTTGACAATCAGCTGGCGACCAAAGCTGAAGTCGCCGCCGAAACAGCGGATATGTGGATTGGCCGGAAGGTGAAGATCGCCTTGTTATTCCATCGCAACGTCAATATCAGCAAGACCACGGTTGAAGTTAAGGATGGGGTCGTCACGCTTAAGGGTGAAGCATCAAGCGCAGCCCAAAAGGAACTGACGTCCGAATACGCCAAGGATATTGAAGGCGTGAAAGAGCTGAAGAATGAAATGACGGTGGCTTCAACTCCTGTATTGGCTGAGCGAACCGCAGGCGAGAAAATGGATGACGCCTCGATCACCGCTCAGGTCAAAACAGCGTTGCTGACGCATCTTTCAACCAGCTCCATGAAAACCAAGGTCGAGACACTGCTCGGCGAGGTCACGTTGACCGGTATAGCTAAAAATGAAGCTGAAAAATCCCTGGTAACCAAATTGGTCAGCGACATCCAAGGCGTGAACACAGTAAAAAACGAGATGACGGTTGAAGCAGCGAAAGTAAAGTAAAGAAAGAGGATTCATATGGATCACACAAGTAACGAAAAGATTGCCGAAGCACTGAAACTTCTTGAAGAGGCCGCCAAGCAGAAAAAGGATGAATTGCGCACAGTCATGTCGGATAAATATACAAATCTGAGAGATATGATTATTGAGAACGAAAGCAGCCTTATGAAAGCATTGATCAACAAAAAGGATCATGCCATTGATGCGGTATCGCATGCCAAGGACGTCAGCATCGAAAAGGCCAGGGAGATGGCCGATGATGTGAACAAAAGTGTTCATCATAATCCGTGGGCCTACATCGCGGGAACAGCGGCCGTCGGGTTGGCGCTTGGTTATCTGCTTGGACGCAATCGTAAATAACTCCATAAATCAAGGTGGGATTATGTTCAAAAACCTGTTTAAGGGGATTCTTTCGGTTGTCGCGATCAAAATGATGGACAACTACCGGAATCTGTCGCTCCAACTGCTTAAGATTGAGGCCGCAAAGGCCTATTTGCAGGGCGTAAAGGCCGCCAGGATGTCGGCAATAGGTCTAATGGGGATGGGGCTCGTCATCGGGCTTATCTGCATGGGACTGGTACTTATTCACGTTGGACTCTTCCTCCTTCTGCCGTGGACCGTTGAAACCAAAGCGGTTCTCGGCATTTCCCTGGGCCTGATCTACGTGATAGGAGGCGGCTTATTGCTCCGTGCGGCCATGAACGAGAAGACTTGGATGGAGAAATCAGGCGCCACTAAAATGCTGAAGGATGCGATCAATTGAATAATTCAGTCTAGCATGAGTGTCACCAGGAGAAAAAACATGTTCTACAAATTAGTGATGTGGAGCTTTCAGCTTGCGGTCATTATCGCAATTTGCGGTCTTGCCGGATGTCGCTTACTCACAATTGGGTGAATTGGGTGAGAAAACTGAAACGCTCCTTAACGGGGTGAAATATGACTGAGGGACCCATCATACCCGCAACCCCTGAGATGAAGTTAGTTGACATTGCTTCCGCTCAAACTCCGGCGGTTGAGTTAGCTGCCTCAGAACTTCGTTATAGACGGCTCTTTGAGACAGCCAGGGATGGCATATTAATCTTAGATGCCGCTACAGGAACGGTCGTGGACGCAAATCCATTCCTGCTCAATTTGCTAGGCTACTCCCACGATCAAATCATCGGACAGGCCATCTGGGAACTAGGATTCCTGAAAGACACCATCGCCAGTTGGGAAAATTTCCTTGAATTACAGCTGAAGGAATATGTCCGCTATGATGACCTGCCGCTGGAAACGTTTAATGGACGCCGTGTTGACGTTGAATTCATCAGCAATGTTTACTTTGTGGATCAAAAGAAGGTCATCCAGTGCAATATCCGCGATATCACCGAACGTAAACGGGCGGGGGAAGTCCGCACCCGCTTGGCGACCGCGGTTGAACAGACTGCAGATACAATCGTGATTACCAACAAAGATGGCATAATTCTATATGCCAATCCCGCGTTTGAGACCACAACGGGATACACCCGCGAGGAAGCGATTGGCCAGAACCCACGTATCCTGCAAAGCGGCAAACAAGATCCGGAGTTTTACCAGCAGATGTGGGCGATACTGAATCGTGGGGAAGTATGGCGCGGCCATTTTATCAATAAACGCAAAGACGGCAAACTTTACGAGGAAGAGGCGTCCATTTCCCCCGTACGCGATGCCACTGGCAAGGTCGTAAACTATGTGGCATCCAAACACGATGTCACTCATGAGGTCCAACTCGAAAACCAACTCCGCCAGGCTCAGAAGATGGAAGCAATTGGCCGCTTGGCAGGAGGCGTAGCACACGACTTCAACAACCTGCTCATGGGCATTATGGGTTACACCGAACTATGCCGGGATCACATCGACATCGGACATCCGAGCCGCCAATGGCTTGACGAAATCACCAACGTAGCCCAACGTTCCGCGGAGATTACACATCAACTTCTCGCCTTTGCCCGCAAACAGACTATCGCGCCTAAGATCCTGAATCTTAATGATGCTGTGGCTGGCATGCTCAAACTTCTGCAACACCTGATCGGCGAAGGCATCAAGCTGGCCTGGCACCCCTGCCCTGCCCTTCGGCCTGTTATGCTCGACCCATCACAGGCTGACCAGATCCTTGCCAACCTCTGCCTCAATGCCCGTGATGCCATGGGAGGGCTTGGGACCATCTCTCTCGAAACAGGAAACATCGCCATTGACGAGATGTATTGCAATGGGCATGTGGACGCAACTCCCGGCTCCTATGTGTTTCTGGCAGTAAGCGACGATGGGTGTGGCATGGACCCTGAAACACTGACGCATATCTTTGAGCCATTCTTTACCACGAAAGGCGTTGGCAGCGGTACAGGACTGGGGCTTGCAACTGTATACGGCATTGTTAAACAAAATCATGGTTTTATAAACGCCTATAGCGAACCGGGCAAGGGGACCACGTTCAAGATCTATTTCCCGCAGGTTATGAACTCTACTGCTGAAGCAGCCGAGGCTATCGCCGCAGAAGCCCCCAAAGGCCACGGGGAGACGATTCTACTGGTTGAAGACGAAAATTCACTGCGAGTGACGTGCAGCCTGTTCCTGGAAACTTATGGGTATAAAGTCCTGTCGGCAAACACTCCGGAGGAAGCAATAGAATTGTCAGGACAGTATGCGACTGATATTCACTTACTGTTAACGGACGTGGTCATGCCCGGTATGGATGGAAAACAACTGGCACAACGTATCTGTGCAACCAGGCCTTCTATCAAGGTTTTGTATATGTCGGGATATACGGCCGATGTAATAGCCCAGCGCGGTGTGCTGGAACAAAACACAGCCTTCATGGCCAAACCATTCTCCCGCAACGAGCTCGCTCATAAAGTTCGGGATGTGCTGTTGACCGCCTGATCTTCAACCGAGTGGCCAGCCAAAAATCTGCTTTTGATGGGCAGATGGCTCCTTATTATCTTGCTTGCTGAAAGCGTAGAAATACGGAATATGATTATTGAGTTGAAACTCCCTTAACGTTGAACGCGGGCATTGCCCTTCCAAATACTCCACACTTGGTCCTCATCCGCAGGTTGACCGTAATCGGTCAGCAAAGTGGTTGCCAGGGCGCCAGTCGCCCAGCCGAACTGAATCCACTTCTCGGGTTCCCACCCCTTGAGGATCGCATAGAGCATCCCCCCGACGAATCCGTCGCCACCGCCAATGCGGTCAAGCACGGTAATATGGCGAGGTTCAACAACATACCACTCGCTGCCAGCGGCCACCAAGGCACCCCACAGGTGATTGTTGGCATCCTCAACCTCACGAAGCGTGGTGCCATACGTCTGGGCATTGGGATACGCCTTTTTCACACGCTCAATCATTCCCTTGAACCCATCAATCTTCGCCTTAATGTCCTTGCCCCCCGCTTCGGGTCCCTGAACACCAAGACACAACTGGAAGTCCTCTTCATTACCGACCAGGATGTCAGCCACACTGGCAATTTCGGCGAAAATGGCCGAAAGCTCTTTCTCGCGTCCTTTCCAAAACGACGCGCGGTAATTCAGGTCAAACGAGATCTTGGTACCATGCTTCTTCGCGGCACGCGCCAGCTCCAGACAAAATGTACTTGTTTCCGGGGAAAGTGCTCCAATCAAGCCGGACAGGTGGACAATCTGCACACCCTCTTTGCCAAAGATTCGATCCAGATCAAAATCCTTCACATTCAGTGTACGGCCGACCTCGCCCGCTCGGTCATTCCATACACGCGGCCCTCGTGACCCGAACCCGCTGTCCGCGATGTTAATCTGATGACGGTGCCCCCAGGGCCCACCCTGCGCAACCTCAGCACCTTCGAAATCCATGTTGCGGGCGCGCAGATTATCCTTGATGAGTTGGGCGATAGGACTACCCTTCACAAACGTCGTCAACACTTTGACCGGCAAACCGAGATACGAAACAACGCTGGCGACATTCGTTTCAGCGCTGGTCGGCTGCATCATGAACGTACCCCCGCAGTGTACCGGTTGACCATTCACTGGCGTGATCCGGATGCCCATGCTCGTAGGAACCAACAGGGAGTACTTACAGTTTTTTTTCAGTTCAATTTTCATGATAAATAATCTCCTTCAATACTTTACATCTTATGACTGCGACTTTGATGACGAAAACGAAAAATAACGACTCGCATTTCCATAACAGATATCTTTAACCATCGAATCGATCAGTTCCGGGGCATCAGGTAATTCGCCCCGGTCCACATCCTGTCCAATCATCTGGCACAAGATTCTTCTAAAATATTCATGACGTGTGTAGGAGAGAAAACTCCGGGAATCCGTCAGCATCCCGACAAACCGGCGCAGTAAGCCCAAGTTAGACAACGCATTAAGCTGGGCCTCCATCCCATCTTTTTGATCCAGGAACCACCACCCGCTGCCCAACTGAATCTTGCCCGGCGTCGTACTATCCTGAAAACATCCCATTACCGTGCCGATCACATGGTTATCGGACGGATTGATGTTATAGATGATCATTTTGGGTAAATGCCCTTCCTGATCCAGAGCATTTAAATATCCGACAAGAGCCTTCGCCTGCTCGAAATCTCCAATGGCATCAAACCCCGTGTCGGGCCCCAGTTGTTTCATCATCCTGGAATTATTGTTGCGCAGCACGCCGAAGTGTAACTGCTTGACCCAACCCCGTGTATAATCAAGACGTCCGAAAAATAACATCATGAATGACCGGTATTTGTCCGCCGCTTCCCGTGAAACATTTTTACCCGCCCTTGCCGTATCAAAAATGACACTGGCATCGACCTCGGTGCAAGGCTCGGCGTAACACCGTTCAATACCGTGATCAGATAACCTGCACCCCATCTTATGGAAAAACGCATGTCGTTTATCCAACGCGGCCAGGAAATCAGTCAACCTCACACATGTCAGGCCACTGGCGCGCTCCAGGGCATCCACCCAGCCATTAAAGGCAGGTGTATCAATCCAAAGTGCCTTATCGGGACGGAAAGTGGGGTAGACCTTAGTGGTCAGTCCTGACTTCTGAATTTCACGATGATGCTCCAGTGAATCAATGGGGTCATCCGTTGTGCATACCACCTCAACGCAGCTCTTTTCCAACAAGCCCCGGACACTCATATAAGGCTGTTGTAGAGCCTCATTAGCTTTTTCCCAGATGCGGGGCGCCGACTTTTCATCCAGCAGTTCATCGATGCCAAAGTAACGCTTCAATTCCAAGTGGGTCCAATGATAGAGGGGATTGCGCAGGGTGTAAGGCACCGTTCCGGCCCAGGCCATGAATTTTTCATAATCCGTGGCATCGCCTGAAATAAACCGTTCGGCAACCCCGTTGGATCGTAACGCACGCCATTTGTAGTGGTCTCCGGCCAACCAGATTTCATATAAATTACGAAACTGATGATTGCTCGCAATCAGAGCTGGAGGCAGATGGCAGTGATAGTCAATAATCGGCTGAACGGCAGCCACCTCATGATACAAACGGCGAGCTGTTTTGGATTTCAGGATAAAATCGTCATGTATAAATGATTTCATAGGGTTACTCGTATAATGATCTTAAAGAGAAAACACAAAGACTTTCTTGCATCCAATCTCAGGCATGATATTTTGCGCGGATTGCCCTCCTATATGGGGCGGGCCAATATTTGAAAATGCTAAATTCTGTCAGAATAGGAATTTCACCATGAGCGCGATCACCTTTGAAAATGCTTCTGTAACGGCAAAAGCCAATATCTACTTCGACGGCAAAGTGGTGAGCCACACCCTGGTCCTTCCCGATGGCACCAAGAAAACACTGGGCCTGATCTATCCAGGCACCTACACGTTCAATACCGGGGCTCCGGAAGAAATGAAGATCATTGCCGGCACCTGTAAAGCCCGGCAAGCAGGCGTCGCTTCCTGGACTCCCTATGCCGCAGGCACTCAGTTCGATGTGCCGGGAAATTCCAAGTTCGACATTACCGTAGAATCCGGTATCGCCGAATACATCTGCTCATTCAAAGCCTGACCCGGTTTCGGTAAGCGATGAGGATCAGAATTTCCAGCACGAGTGCGGACATCTGAAACAGGATAAGCCGGCCTGCAAAAAGGCGCAGGGTCCGCAAATCGCTGACAATCGGGATGGAATAATTTGCATAAAGCACTGCCGAAATCGTGGCGATCAACAACAACACCACGTACAAGGGCAAATGAGTCCTGAAATCAAGAAAAGTGGCAAGACTCGCCCCAGTCCGGTTCAGAAAAAACCAGCGCACATATTGCGTGACCAGCACCAGCAACAGGCCAAATGACATGACGAACTGGAGCAGGTCACACAGCGGCATCGCCCGACCATACACCTGCAATACCGGTTCCCTCAAAAAGGGAAGCCGTTCGGCGAGCAGGCCATAATCATGGGTGAAACTATCCAGCAGCAAGTGGATAAGGATGCCGATCACCACCGAAATAAGAATGAGAAAAAACCGTTTCAGCGGCCAGAATCCAAAATGGCCCGCATAGGGTACTAATCGGCGGCGATGGGCCAGAGGAACCAGATATAAGAGAGGCCTTTTTATGAAAGCGTGAAATCCCCACAGGACAAATAGGGCCAATGGCAGGGTAAAAAATACGATCCCCTCCGGCGAATGCCCCCAGTTATTGTTAGTCGAAAGACGCAAATAATACAGAAAATCCGGAGCCATGCTGCCGACGACCAGGGCCGACATAATCAAGCCCAGTCGGGCCAAAGGCGCAGCCACCGCCACATGTGAAAGTGTAAAAGGCATCGAATCTCCGCTCACCCGGCCAACTGCTTACTGCATACTGGCTTTTCGGTATATATACCCGTGCCTCACCTTTTTGTCGATACGCCGTTGACATCGCTTCGGCGTTTCTCTATTGTAACGCGACTTTTTCGCAGGCCGTTAGCTCAGTTGGTAGAGCACGACACTTTTAATGTTGGGGTCGTGGGTTCGAATCCCACACGGCCTACCACCCCTTTACAGGATGTTCAGATACTGAACATAAAGTAGAAAACACTTTACTGATAAGGACACCCATGAAATTCGGAATCATTGGCGGCAGCGGTTTATATCAACTCGAAGGACTCGAGAATGTTAACGAAATTTCCCTGACCACCCCCTTCGGCCAGCCCTCCGATGCTTATATCCATGGCACCTTAAGCGGCATTGACATTTATTTCCTGCCACGCCACGCCCGGGGACACCGGATCCTTCCGGCCGAAATCAATCACAAGGCCAATATCTGGGGCTTTAAAAAACTTGGTATGGATCTCGTCATGTCAGTCAGCGCTGTCGGCAGTCTGCGTGAAGGCATCCGCCCGCGTGACATTGTTTTGCCCGACCAATATTTTGACCGTACCAAAGGGTCCCTGAACCACACCTTCTTCGGGAACGGCATCGTCGGCCATGTTTCTTTCGGTGATCCCACCTGCCACAAACTCCGGGAACTCATGGCCAAGGTTGCCGTCGAAGTCGTCAGTTCGCTGAAACTGGGTGATATCGTACGCCTTCATAAAGGGGGTACGTATGTGAACATGGAGGGGCCCGCCTTCTCAACCCGGGCGGAATCGAACTCCTACCGCCAGATGGGCTTTGATATCATTGGCATGACCAGCCTGCCGGAAGCCAAGCTATGCCGGGAGGCTGAACTCTGCTACCTGCCCATGGCGATGGCCACCGATTACGACTGCTGGCGCGTCAGCGAAGAGGAAGTTTCGGTTGATATGATCATCCAGACCCTCACCGCCAACACCGCTCTGGCAAAAGAAATCATTCGCCGCTTTGTCGCGCAACTTCCCGCGAAACACGAGTGCTCCTGTCAGCAGGCACTGAAAAACGCCATCATGACTGATATGAAGACCGTGCCACCCGCCACACTGGAGGCACTAGTGCCTCTTCTTGCTAAATACCGCTAACGGTCCCCTACCATGTCTGATCCTTCCATGCTTGCTGAAATTGCACGACGCCGAACGTTTGCCATCATCTCTCATCCGGATGCCGGCAAAACGACCCTGACTGAAAAGCTCCTGCTGTATGGGGGCGCCATCCAGTTGGCGGGCTCGGTCCGCTCACGTCGGGATCGCAAAAACACCAGTTCCGACTGGATGGAATTGGAAAAAGAACGCGGCATTTCAATTTCCTCAACTCTGCTTCAGTTTGACTATGAAGGGTGCGTCATCAACCTGCTTGACACCCCAGGCCATAAGGATTTCAGCGAAGATACCTACCGCGTGCTCACCGCCGTTGACAGCGTCATCATGGTCATTGACGCCGCCAAAGGTATCGAGGAACGCACGCGTAAACTCTTCGAAATTTGCCGTCTGCGCGGGATTCCCATTTTCACGTTCATGAATAAAATGGATCGTCCGGCACAAGATCCCCTCGCCCTCGTGGACGAATTGGAGAAAGTCCTCGGTATCGGCGCGTTCCCGGTAACCTGGCCCCTTGGCAGTGGCGTGGAATTCAAAGGTGTTTATGACCGGTTGACGAAGAAACTGCATCTATTTGAACGGACCGCTCATAATGCCCATCGCGCACCTGAACAGGTTTCAGGTATCCATGATCGTGTCCTTCTGGACCAGATTCCTCCTCATATTCGTGATCCTTGGCTCGAAGAGCTGGAGATGCTTAGCGCCGCGGGTGAAAGTTTTGATGAACAACAGGTGCTTCGTGGTGAAATCACTCCGGTTTTCTTTGGAAGCGGTATGACTAATTTCGGAGTGAAACTCCTCCTCGACTATTTTGTGCAACACGGTGCGCCTCCTCAGCCGCGCATTTCAAGTAGCGGCCCCATTGCACCAGATCACCCTGACTTCTCAGGATTCGTATTCAAGGTTCAGGCCAATATGAACCCCCGACATCGCGATCGGCTTACCTTTGTCCGAGTTTGCTCCGGGAAATTTGTGAAGGACATGGTGGTCAATGACCCCGAAAGTGGAAAACCCGTCCGACTCTCCTACCCCCAGAAATTATTCGGCCAGGATCGGGAATCTCTGGAAATCGCCTATCCGGGCGACATCGTCGGTCTGGTCACCCATAAAGCATTTCGCATTGGTGACACCCTGACAAGCAATCCGGCTATTCGCTATGACGAAATCCCCCGGTTCCCGCCTGAAGCCTTTTCCTTCATCCGTAACTCAGGTGCCTCCAAACAGAAGCAATTACGAGAGGGGCTCGACCAATTGTTACAGGAAGGGGTCATTCAGTCCTTTGAACTGGTCAATGACTTTCAGACGGCCCCGCTACTGGGCGCAGTCGGCCAGCTTCAATTTGAGGTTGTCGCCTACCGCCTCCAGGCCGAATATGGGGCCGACCCCCGGATGGAACCGGCGCCGTTCAATCAAATTCGCTGGTTTTCTCCCAGTATCACCCGCGAAGCCCTGGACAAAATCTATTTAGGCACCGGCGTCAAAATCGCCACGGATATCCGCGGCCAGTATGTCATTCTCTTCCCTGATAAATGGGCCGTTGAATACTTTCTCAAAGAGCATCCGGGCGTAGAACTCCATACCTTATCGCCCCATGCCACCGCGCCAGCCTGACCCGTAAAATCTGTCTGTTGCTTTATCCCTCATCATCCTTTAGATTGCTAAAAGCACGACGATTGAACTGGAGATTATTATGAAGCAGATGAAGCATTCGACACGTTACCATGTGGCCCTGGTGTATAACGCAGGAGCATCCGCTTCCCCTGAGGTCCCAGAAGATACGGGAAGTACAGATGACTTACGCAAGATGATCCGCCGTATGGCCCATGTGCTTCGCAAAGTCGGATACAAGGTCACGATTGTCCCCCTCGCCAACGACCTGCTTGCATTCCAGCGCAAACTGCGACGCCTCCGTCCTGATGTTGTATTTAATCAGTATGACGACGTCGTTCATGGCGCCTTGTACGAAATGCGCGTGGCCGCTCTCGTCCAGATGATGGGATTCCCGATCACCGGCTCCCCCGCCCTCGCGCTGGGGCTGAGTCGCTACAAATACATGTCCGCCAGTTTGCTCCAGGGTGCGGGAATTCCCATGCCGCCCAAAACCGAAATTATCGAGCGCATCGGCGACGTGGACCGCGTCAAATGGAATTTCCCGATCATTGTGCAGCCCAGCCGCGAACATGCCGGCATCGGGCTCTCCCGCGATTCCGTGGTATCCACCAAGTCAGCCCTGAAAGTTAAAGTGCGCGAAATTCTTAAGCACTACCATCAGCCTGCCCTGGCCCAGCATTTTCTCCCCGGCCGTGAGTTCAATGTCGGCATTCTGGGGGGGCGCAAATTGACAGTTCTCCCCCTGGCCGAAGTGGACTACACCCGACTCCCCGCGGAAATTCCCCAGATCATGTCCTATGCCGCCAAATGGATGGAAGACAGCGTGGAGTACCAGAAAACATCCGTCATCTGTCCGGCAGAGGTGGAACCCTACCTGGCGCGAGAGATCAGTGCGATTGCGCTCCGCGCCTTTCGTGCGGTCGGCGGCTGGGGCTATGGGCGTGTGGACATCCGCCTCGACGAAGTTGGTCAACCCCGCGTCCTTGAGGTCAACTGCAATCCGTCTCTGGATGAGAGCGTGGCACTCGCCCGCTCGGCGGAGAAAGCGGGAATCGACTATCCGCACCTGCTCCAGCAGATCGTCAAAACGGCCATGGAAGGCCCCTCGTTCGACGTGGGCGTACCGATGATGTAACTACCCCGTAAACCGCCCGGTATAGGCGAAATCCTTGGCCAATGAAGTGGCCAGCGAGGTAATCTCAACCAGTTTTTCGGTTCCTTTACGCCGGGGCATCCGTAAGTTCAGGAACTTGGAACGATCCGCCAGCTTCTCAATAATCGTCGTAACTTCCTCGGAATCCAATCCTGACCAGATACTGATACTTGAGGCCAGGCGATTCCGATGCTGCCGGATAAAAGAACAAGCCGTACTTTGAGACTCCGCACGCACCTTGGGAAAAACCTGCCGCAGTTTGTCATCCACATAGCCCTGGGCAGCCTCACGATAACGCTCGGCCCGCTGTCCGTAATGCTCAGCCAGGAGCATATTCATTTCCGTCACGGGATTCAGCAACGGCCCCGAAGCCACCACCGGCGTAGCTTGCCGTTTCAGACTTTTCATCAATTTCGAGACAAACATTAACTTCCGCATCGCCGGCCAAAACCGGTATTTGCGTTGCCAACCTGAACGGGGGGTCAACCAGATGGCAAACGTCTCCGCAAAATCCTCATCTGGATGCTTCTGGGCATAGTTTCGCCCATACTGGCTATGAACCAGATGCCGGACGAAATCACGACTGGAAGGATCTGGCAGAAATACATCGCGATATGGTTTGGAAAATTTTCCAAAAATGTCGGTCCAGCCCGGCCATTCCCACAAACGATAGGCATAGTTCAGAGCGTGCCCAATCTCATGACGCAAATACATCATGGTGGTACGGGCATCTTCAATTTCCCCTGTCTGTTCTTCTTCAATTCGTGCCAAACGCCGGTCTGCCAGATAAAAAGGCACCCCTACCGCAGGAACCTCATCTGGACAACCCCAGCTGTCTGTCAGATAAAATTCAGGGATGAAATTGAGTCCTTTAGCCTGAAGTTCACGAGTTACCTGCTGGATCATGGCTTCAAGCGGAGACCCCTTGACCGATAGCGATAGATCACAAATGCGGGTATTAAGCAATTCGTAACGAATTGTACTCCAACTAGTTACAAGTAATTTCGCCTGTGCTGCACTCATTATCACACCTGAGAAATCAATACCGTTGTTATGTTACAGAAAACACAAAGAGCAACGATTTTAACACCTTATCCCCAAAACGGAACCGTTTTTTACAGGGATGCTGGTTAAATATTTTACATATTAAGAATGCAGTATAGGTGAGATTGTCGCCATTCTCACGAAATTGGAGACCATGATAAGTGCTGGCAAGCCGGATGCAGAGACGATCACCAGCGCGATGCCCCTGCAGATGAATAGGCTTAATATTTTCCCGCATTGACAAATGACCTAAAAACAGCCTGAATACCGCCCTTCGGACGGCCTAGGGTGGCTTGGTTAACAAGAACAGGATATAATTTATGGCAAACACTGAACAGATGAGCGGCACCAAGGGATGGATCTCGTACCGTCCTGAAATCAAGGTTATGGATGTTACCATCCGCGACGGCGGCTTGATGAACAATCACAAGTTCGATATCAGCCTCGTCAAATCCGTTTATCAAACAGCCTGTGATGCCGGTATTGACTACATGGAAGTAGGCTACAAGGGCTCCAAAAAAATCTTCTCCCAGACGGAACACGGGCTCTGGAAATTCTGCGACGAGGATATCCTCCGCCAGGTTGTCGGCGAAAAAACGGGCGGCACCAAAATCTCCGTCATGGCGGATGCCGAACGTACGGATTACCACACCGACATCCTCCCGCGCGAAAAAAGCGCCATTGATATGATCCGCGTCGCCTCCTATATCCACCAGATTCCCACCGCACTGGAAATGATCAAGGATGCCCATGACAAGGGCTATGAAACCTGTATCAACCTGATGGCCATCTCCACGGTTCCGGAATCCGAACTCGACGGGGCTCTGGAAGTCCTCAGCCTGTCGGAAGTTGATATCATGTATCTGGTGGATAGTTTCGGCACCCTTTACAGCGAACAAATCAGCGCATTAATGCACAAGTTCCATAAGTTCGCCAAAGTGGGCGGCAAGGAAGTTGGGATTCACACTCACAACAACTGTAATCTGGCTTACGCCAATACCATCGAAGCCATTATCTGCGGTGCGAATTATCTGGACGCCAGCCTGGCAGGCCTCGGGCGCGGTGCTGGCAATTGCCAGATGGAACTGTTGCTTGGGTTCCTTCATAACCCGAAATACCGAATGCGTCCGCTGCTGAAATGTATTCAGGAGGATATTGAGCCCCTCCGGAAGGATTTCTTCTGGGGCTTCAGTATCCCTTATATGATCAGCGGTATCCTAAATCGGCATCCCCGCGAAGCCATGGAATTTATGGAAAAGGGCGATAGCTCCGATATCGTGAAGTTTTATGACGAGATGACGGAAGCCTGATGTTTGAACCGACCCATGAGCATTACATGCAGTTAGCGCTGCGGGAAGCGCAACTTTCGGCCGATAGTGATGAGGTTCCGGTGGGCGCCATTATCGTTAAGGCTGGTGCCATCATCGGGCGAGCTCACAACCAGACAGAACTGCTAAAAGACCCGACGGCACATGCGGAAATGATCGCCATTACCCAGGCGGCCTCCGCCGTCGGCGACTGGCGCCTTACCGATACCGTCCTCTATGTGACCAAGGAACCCTGCCCGATGTGCGCAGGGGCAATTGTCCTGGCTCGCATTCCGATGGTCGTGTTCGGCGTTGCAGATCCGCTGCGGGGCGGGGCGGTTTCCGTCTTCAATATCCTCAATCATCCTCAACTGAACCATCGACCCGTGGTAATTCAGGGTATTCTGGAAAGCCCGTGTCGCACCATGCTTCAGGATTTCTTCCGCAAAAAGCGCAGCGCGAAATCAGAACCTTCTGTTTTGACGTCGTAACACGATCACGCGGGCGATGACGTCGAAGGCGGCAGGCGCAGGGAGGCATTCAGGAGCGGCACATCGGCAAGGACTTTGCCGGTTATTCCCCCACCCAGTTTCAGGAGCTTCTCGCCACTGGGCCGGACCATGCGCTCATAACTGCCGACGGCATCATTAAAGGCATTATTGGCCTTGTCCAAGCCATACCGGATGCGCTCGAAATGTTCGGTAAACTTGGTTACCCGTGAGAAAAGCTCCTGCGCCGCCTCAGCAATCGCCTGGGCATTCTCGGTCTGGGCATATTGCTGCCAGCTCACACTCACGGAACGGAGCAAGGCGATGAGCGAAGCCGGCGTGGCCAGCATAATTTGTTTGCCGGCAGCCCAAACAATCAGATCGCGATCCCCTTCAAGTGCGGCACTGAACAAGGATTCCGCAGGGAGAAAAAGCACGACATAATCCAGCGCGGCCGGAAACTGATGCGGATAATCACGATCCGCAAGGGCCTTGATGGTACCTTTCAATTTCGCTGCATGAATAGAGAGCGCCTCGGCCCGCTTCACGGGATCGGCCGCTTCCATCGCATCCAGAAAATCAAGATCCGGCACCTTGGCATCCACAATGATCATACGTTCGCCCGGCAGCCGGACGATAAGGTCCGGCTTGCTATCACCAGACTGTGCCTGTTCAACAAAATCGCAATGGGCACTCATGCCGGCGGCTTCAACCACACGGCGCAACGTCTCCTCACCCCAACGCCCACGCGCCTGATTCGAGCTGAGCACGCGCCGGAGTTGCAGGGTTTCGTTCGAAAGGGACTGACTTTGCAGGGCTAGCGTTTCAAGATGCTTCTTCACTTCCCCGAGCGTGGTGGATTGCGAAGCCTCGCTTTGCTGCAGGCGTTGCTGATAGTTCTTCAGCTGTTCTTCCAGCGGTTTGACGAGCGTGGCAATGGACTGCTGGCGCTGGGCCAGATCGCCTTTGGCGGATTCCTGGAACTTGGCGAGCGTTTCGTTAGCGAGCCGCAAAAACTCAGGCTGAGTCTGCTTCAGCGCATCAGCACTCAAGGCCTTAAACGCTTCACGCAAATCGGCAATGGCCTTGTCCTGCGCCAGACGCGCCTCTTTTAAGGCCTGGTCATGACGCTGCCGTTGCTCAGCAATCAGGTTTTCCGCAGCGGCATAGTTGGCTTCAGCAGAAGCGCGGGCGGTCTGCGATTGCGTAAGCCCTGCGCGAATTTGCGACAATTCAGATTCGCGTTGAGCGATTTGCTGTCGAAGCTCATTCTCAATACGGCTATCGGGCGGAGAGGCAGAAGCACGGCGCTGGCCAAACAACCAGCCAATCAGTCCACCAAACAAACCGCCAATTGCCAGTCCCAACAGAATATATAGTACGGAATTCATGAATGAAACCTGCCAGTACTGCCCAGTGATGTCAAGATCGGCGAAAGACCATGTACGCAAGTCGGCACGCGAACTGCTATTGATCATTGCATGCTAAACAAAACACAGATTCAGAGCATCATCGCCAGGGGGCACGGATCAATGAAATCAGGCATGCAAATCGGGTTAAACTCAATTAATCAGGATTTGTCTATCAAAACACAAACAATTCTTCGCCTATCAAAGCATTTCGCAATTATGAAAAAAATGATCATGGGCGCGTTGTTTCTGAGCGTAACGGCGCTGACGGTTAACAGTCAGGTCGTAGCCGGTTATTATGCTGAATGGACCGTTAACCGCTATCCCCCCTCAGCGATTCCGATGCAGAATCTGACCCACATCATTCATGCCTTTGCCTGGCCAAATGCCGATGGCAGTATTTCATATCCGTCGGGATTCCTTACACCTGTGCCGGATCTCACACAGCGCGCCCATACGGCTGGTAAAAAAGTCTTAATTTCAATGGGGGGCTATACAGACTCACTGGGGTTTTCGCCCATGGCGGCGAGTGCAACCGCTCGTGCTAAGTTTGTATCCAACCTCACGGCGTTATGCCTGACAAATCACTATGATGGCGCTGACTTGGATTGGGAATTCCCGGAAAACACCACGGATCGGCAAAACCTGAACCTTCTGGTTCAGGATATTCGCACTCACTGGAACCAGGTGGCGCCAACCCTGATGTTGACGATGACCATAGATGCTTCGGATTGGCGCGGAAGATATTACGATGTCACCACACTTCACCCGCTGTTAGATTGGATCGGAGTGATGACCTACTGTTATTATGGTTCCTGGTCAGGATATTCCGGCCATAATGCCCCGCTTTATTCCGACCCACGCGATCCTCTCGCCGCGGGCTCCACCGATGAAAGCATCCGCCAGTATTTCCATGACCAGCGGGGTGTCCCCTATAATAAACTGGTTGCGGGCATCCCTTTTTACGGCTTGGTATTTACCGGAACCACACAACTGTATCAGCCTGCCAGCGGCGGGGATCCCATCTACTATAAGGATGCCGCTGTCCTTAACTACACCTACAACTGGGACAGTGTATCCCAGGTCCCATTTCTCACTTCCACGCTAAACGGCGGGACCTTCGTTGGGACTGAAGATCCAGTTTCCGTTCGTTTGAAATGTCAGTATGCCAAAGCCCAAGGCCTGGCTGGGGTCATGCTCTGGGAAATCAGTCAGGATGTACTCAGCATCGGGAACCAACCTCTTCTCAGCACCATTGGGACAGAGATGCTGGCAGTCCAACCGCCGCCTCCCTCCACCCCGCCCACAGATGATTACGCTACCGGCGAAATCCCGAGCGTCGGCACCATCTCAGGCAGCCGGTCATCCCTGCTCTCGTCTGATAATGTTTATGAGTCCATCAAAGAAGGGCTTTCAGGCGGAACCTCCAGAAAACGGTATTCCTACCTGAGTCATGTCTGGACGTTCACTGTCACCGGCGGCAGTGCAGTGACATTCAATGTGCAGGCCTATCACTCAGCCAACCGCGAGACCGACCATTTTGCTTTCTCCTATTCAACAAATAATGTGAATTTCACCTCCATGCTGACGGTTACCAAAACACTGGACGACAACAGCACACAAACCTGCCCCCTTCCGCCCGCTCTGAAGGGGAAGGTTTATATCCGGGTTCAGGATACCAATCAAAAGGCAGGCAGCACCTCCCTGGACACCATATATGTAGACCAGATGTTTATCAGGTCTACGCCATAGGGAACATCACTCTGTTTTGGCTCTTGTTGTGGGGCGGATGTCCCATCCGCCTAGTTGACAGTGGGGCCAGCAGAGAGGCGGATGGGGACATCCGCCCCACATTAACTCATCGTCTTACACCCAACTCTTCAGCCCTCCTGGTGCCAATCGGAGATGCGCCCCTCCGGACTCCTTTCTTGACTTGCCGGATGCTTTCAGGGGAATCTTGGCGCCATGCCCAATGGAACCCCTACTACGCGCCGAGTGGATTACTTCTCCAAAAGGATGGATGTCGTCGTCCTGCTGAAGTTGAGCCAACAGTCCAATATAGAACTTCATGCCCATGAATTTTCAGAACTGGTAATCATCACCGGAGGTCATGGTAACCATTTCACGGAAACGGGGAAATTCCCGGTATCAACCGGCGATGTGTTCGTGATTGATCCCGGCTTGGCCCACGGCTACCGCGACACCCACAATCTGTCATTGATCAATATTCTCTTCAATTTTGATCGCCTGAGCATCCCGCTGGTGGATCTGGCGGAATCTCCGGGATTCCACGCCCTCTTCCGCCTTGAACCCCACTACCGGCACGAGCATGCATTCGAAAGCCGCCTCAAACTCGACTCCAAACAACTCAAGGAGGTATCCCCCCTACTCGCCCGGATGTATCAGCATAAGCAGTCCGTACAGCCCGGCCATGACTTCATTCAGCTATCCCTCTTCATGCAACTCGTGGGGATCCTATCGCAAGGCTATGGGGAGATGGTATCGGCCCCCTCAAGGCGACTGATGGATGCTGGCGCGGTGTTCAGCCATATTGAGCGCCATTTTGACAGGGCCATCACCACCGCCGAACTCTGCCGCATCGCCCACCTTTCAGAAAGTTCCCTGTTACGAATGTTTCATGAGACAGTCGGCACCTCCCCTCACGACTACCTGCTCACCATCCGGATCAACCACGCCCGCAACTTGCTGGCCACCTCTCCCGACAAAATCACCACTATCGCCTTTCAAACGGGGTTTTCCGACAGTAATTACTTCGCCCGCCAATTCAAAAAACGTACCGGCCTCTCCCCCGCCGCCTACCGCGCCAGAAACAGCAGTAAAGCCTGACGGTTTTGTGCTACTGCTTGGTGTTTCTGTCATGGCGGATAAACCCACCCTGTGACATAGTCCCCTCCGCGTTGCCCGGAAAAGCACGCGGCTCAACAGGCCCATTCATGATGAAAGGTTAAGTTATGAAAAACACTTTGCTTAATGATTTTAAGAGTCCCGGTGCCGAATATCGAGGTGCCCCCTTCTGGGCCTGGAACGGCAAACTCGATCCCGCTGAATTGCGCCGCCAAATCCAGGTCATGCAACAGATGGGCCTGGGTGGCTTTTTCATGCACTCCCGGATCGGCCTTGCCACCTCCTATCTCTCCCCGGAGTGGTTCTCCTGTATTGATGCCTGTGTGGACGAAGCCAAAAAATTAGGCATGGACGCCTGGCTTTACGATGAAGACCGCTGGCCTTCCGGTGCCGCAGGGGGCCTGGTCACCAAAGACCAAAAATATCGCATGCGCAGCCTGGTCCCGAAAATTTCCGAGAAAGCCTCGGACCTGAAGTGGACCTCGGATACCGTCGCCGCCTTTACCGCGAAGATTGATGGGACGTCGGCCAGCCAAGTCCGTCGTTTACCAAAAGGGAAGGCCGCCCCGAAATTAGCCGCAGGCGAAAAACTGATCGTGTTCGTCATCGAACTGCAGGGCTGCAGCAACTGGTATAACGGCTTCACCTATCTTGACACCCTCAGCCACGAGGCCGTAAAGGCCTTCATCAAGGTCACGCACGAGGCCTACAAAAAACACAACGGAAAGGAATTCGGCAAAACCATCCCGGGCATGTTCACCGATGAACCCAACCACGGCAATAAACTCGGCCACGACAATAACACGGGTAACCCCGGCGGCCTTCCCTGGACCGGCTCCCTGCTCAAGACCTTCCAAAAACGATATGGGTATGATCTGGTGCCACACCTCGTGGAACTGGTCTTTGATGTGGACGGAACAGGGATGCACCCGGCTCGCCTGAATTATCACGACTGTGTAACCCATCTGTATGTGGATGCCTTTGGCCGCCAGATTTTTGAGTGGTGCCAGAAGAACAATCTCAAATTCACCGGTCACCAGCTCGAGGAAGACACCCTCTCCAGCCAGACCAACATGGTCGGTAGCTGTATCCGGAACTACGAGTTTATGCAGGCCCCGGGTATGGATCTGCTGACCGAGCACTGGCGCGTTTTCAACACCGCCAAACAGGTCACTTCGGGGGCACGGCAGTTCGGCGCCAAGTGGCGGCTGACCGAGACCTACGGTTGTACCGGCTGGGACTTCCCGTTCGCCGGACACAAAGCCCTGGGCGACTGGCAGGTGGCGATGGGCATTAATCTGCGCTGCCAACACCTTGCCTGGTACACCATGGAAGGCGAGGCGAAGCGGGACTACCCGGCGGGCATTTTCTATCAGTCCCCCTGGTGGCAGCTCTATCCGAAAGTGGAAGATTACTTCGCCCGTATCCACGCCGTCATGACCCGCGGCGAGGAAGTACGGGACCTACTCGTGGTTCATCCCGTGGAGAGCATGTGGATGCAGGTTAAGATCGGCTGGCGTGGTAATCCCGAAACCCATGCGATGGACACCCTGCATTCGAAATTAACCGAAAACCTGCTGGCCCAGCATCTGGACTTCGACTTCGGCGACGAGGAACATCTTGGCCGCCTCGGCAAAGTGGCCAAGCAGGGCGGTACCCCGATCCTGCGTCTCGGCAAGGCGACCTACAAGGCTGTCCTGGTGCCCCAGCTCAAAACCATGCGCCGCTCTACCCTCGCCTTACTCAAGAAGTTTAAGACTGCAGGCGGAACGGTAGTGTTTGCCGGAACGCCAGCTGGTTATGTGGATGCCCTGAAGTCCGAAGACGTTGCCCAATTGGCCACAAGCTGTCCGCAGGTTCCCGCCACCGGTGCGGAAGTTGCCGCCCCCCTGGAAAAATCCTGTCGCCGCGTATCGATTTCGGATGCGGCCGGGAACGAAATCGGGGTTGCCCTCTATCTGCTCCGCGAAGATCGTGACAGCTTCTTCCTGTTTGTCTGCAATACCAGTGAAGATTTCGTCAACGCACCCGGACATTCCATGAACCAGCCTCTGGTCCGCGACCGCAAGTTGGCCTTTGCCGATGTACGCATCCGCGGGTTTGCCGGTTGCACCGGAACGCCTGTTGAGTTGAACCCCGAGACGGGAGCCACCTCCGCCTCCGAGTTCAGCCGCAACGGAAACGGCTTCGAAATTCGGACCAGCCTGCCCGCCTTGGGTAGCCGCATGTTCTTGATTCCGAAGGTTACGCAAACCAGTATTCCAGCCGTGTCGACACCGACGCTCAAAACGTTGCGAACCGACAAACTCGGAGGCGAGGCCTGGGATATCACCCTTTCCGAGTGCGCGAATCTGGTCCTGGATCGGCCGCGGTACAGAATCGGCAAAGGCGACTGGCAGAACGCCGATGAAATCCTGCGGATCGACCGCGCCGTGCGGAGTTCGTTAGGCATTCAGCACCGTTCCGGGAATATGGTTCAGCCTTGGGCGCAGCCCCACAAACCGAACCCGAAGCGGACTCCAGTCTCCTTGACGTACACGTTCGACTGCCAGGCTTTGCCATCAGGCGATCTGTTCGTCGCCCTGGAGCAGCCTCAAACGTTCCGTGTATCACTGAATGGTGTTCCGGTGAATCAAACGGCTGAGAGTGGTTGGTGGGTTGACTTGTCCCTGCGCAAGCTGCCGTTGGATACGGCCCTGTTAAGACTGGGAAAGAATGAGCTGACATTGGAATGCGACTATGAAGAGACGCATCCCGGACTCGAAATCGTTTACCTGCTCGGCAACTTCGGCACAGCGGTCAATGGAACAGACGTCGCCATTACCGCCCTGCCTACCAAGCTTCAACTGGGTGACTGGGTGCCGCAGGGGTTGACCTTCTACTCCGGATCCGTCAGCTATCGACGCTCTATCGATCTGAAGGCGGCCCCAGGACAGCGTCTATTCATCCGCGTGCAGGAATACCGGGGCGTCGCAGTGCGGGTACTGGTCAATGGCAAGGAAGCCGGAATTGCCGCCTGGGAGCCGAACGAGGTGGAAGTCACGGGGCTCGCCGAAGGGCTTGCGGACGTGCAGATCCAGCTTATCGGCCACCGCCGGAACTCTCATGGCCCGTTCCATCTGAAGGAAAAATGGCCGCAATGGACCGGTCCGGGTGAGTTCACCCGGGGCCCCGACAGTTGGTTTGACGGATACCAACTTGTACCCTGCGGCCTCATGGCAGAACCTGAGTTGATTGTACGCGGCTGATAGACAATCTTGATCTCAAGCCCTCCAGCAGGGCTTGAGATCAATTCAGACCTATTTGAGAACGCGTGGCAACAAAGCCCCTTTTAGCGGCTGTATCCAGCAGTCCTTGGCGGGATCGTATACACCAAACCCGGAACAAAATTCCCAATAGGTGTACCCCATCTTTCGCTTCATCGCAGTAGCCGCGACAAAACGCGTCCATCTTTCCCGCGATTCCATTGGGGCCTTGTTGAAGGCGCCAAATTCTCCCAGATACAAAGGCCGACGATGTTCGACCGCCCAGGCGATCGCGACATCGAAATCGTGTTCAATCGCCTGTTTCTCCGCTGTCGTCCCGGTCCACCGGGTTCCCAACCATTGTTTCGCATCAGGACCAACCCAACTCGCCCCCTGATGAGTAAACGCAAACGGACTGTAGTAGTGGAAGGTGACAATCAAGTGGCGGTCCTGCTCTGGCAGAACCAGGTCCTTCAATTCGCTGATGCCATTCCAGCCAACCGGACCAATCACAATCTCCCGGGTTGGGTTCGACGGCCTGACGACCGCCAAGGTCTCGACTAACAACCGGTTCCACTTGTCGGCCAGCAAATTACCTCTAGGTTCATTCAGCAATTCAAACAGCAATTCAGGCGGCTCATTTTTATAGTGTTCGGCTATTTGTTTCCACAGCGCCAGAAAGCGGGCGCGGTGTGCCTCCGGCTGATCCAGCAACTCGTCGTAGTGGTGCATGTTCAGGACCGTGTGAAGCTGTTGTTTGAGTGCTTGATGGACAGCCCAGTCCACCTTGGCAAAGAATTTTGGATCAATGCGGTATGGAGGTGTGGCGTCGGCAAAAGCCGACCACCGCACGGGAATTCGCACGGTATCAAAGCCGGCGTCCTTGATCTGCGCAAAGTATGACTCCTTGAGCATCACCCCCCAAGCTCCATCAGCGGGGGCCTCCAATGCATTTCCGAGATTCACACCACGGCCTGGCAGCGGCTTCAGTTGCCGGAAGAATGGATCTGCCATGATTTTCGCCAGATCAATGCGCTCCACAGTAACCGCACGAATCGAGTCGACCTCAAAGCGATGAGCACGGCCGGGGCGATCCAATAGCACGCGCATCGAGACGATTTTGGTGAGATCCATGGGGTGGCCGGCAGTGCCATGCCACATCCCGAAGGGCACGACGAGCACGGCCTTCCCTTGTTCCGAAACCGTAACGGACGCGACGTTACAGAACTTCTCTCCATCCGAACCCGGATTGTTAATACTGAGCAAAACACGGATTGGCACGTCTTCCGGGTTCCGGACATCCATTTCAACCGCATCGTACCCTGCCAAGTCCCAAACGCCTTGGCGAGGGGCGATCAGCACCCCGGGCCAGTTGGCTTGGGCCTCGGTGGTTATTTGTAATGCCTGGCCCTCCTTGGCGGGGACTAGGGAGGCCTGAGCTTGGTCCGGACTGAGCCGTATCGCCCGGGCATCTTCAAAATCAACGATCATTCGCGGCGTCACGACGGGGCTATCCGACGCCATGACCCCTGCCGCCATTGCGACAGCACTGACCCTCACGGCCAAATTCAGCATTTCACGAATCACTCTGGATTGACGATTCATTCGGCGATCACCTCGTAAACGAAAGATAAATAGGCCCTCTCGAAAAAGCGATATGTTTGTCACAATCCAGTACTTCCGCTATTCTCCCAGTGACTCATGACCATAAAGGCACAAATCAAGGCGCTTGCCACTGAACTTGGATACCACGCTTGTGGCATCACAGGGATGCAGCCGTTTGATGACTATCAGACAGCGCTCAAGGAAAACGCCGAGCGCTTCCCCGATGCGGCAACGCTCTACCATGACATGGAGCGTCGCATCAATCCCGCCACCTTCGCGCCTTGGGCGAAGTCCATTGTCGTGGCCGTCCGCCGCTACGGCAAATATGATATTCCTGAATCCATTACCCGCCATATCGGCCGCAATTATCTGTGCGATCGCCGCATTAAAGCGTGTCCGGATAATACTCTGCCAAAACGCATGAAGCAGGGGCTCATCGCGCTGGGAAACCGGGTTAAAATCGGCGGCATCCCCTGCCGCGAGGCGGCGGTCCGGGCCGGACTCGTGAAAATTGGTCGGAATGGGTTCGCCTATGCCGACGGATGCGGCTCATGGCTCAATATCGAGGCCTGGCTTATCGACACCGAACTGGAGCCCGACGCACCTTCACCCCCGGAGGCCCCCTGCCCAACTGGCTGCAAGGCCTGTCTGGACGCCTGCCGTACGTGTGCCTTGACGGAACCCTATGTCGTGGATATGAAACGCTGTATTGCCTATCTGACCTATGAGGAGTCGTTGCCCATTCCGCAGGAATTGTGGAATAAAATGGGGCCCTGGATCTATGGGTGTGATGACTGCCAGAATGCCTGCCCCATGAATCATGGAAAATGGAAAGCACTTGAGCCCGCCCCATGGATCGATTCCGTCGCCAGCCAGTTAACGCCCGAATCCCTGGCGTCCATGGATTTGGTAACCTACCAGAAACTCATTTATCCGCTCTTCTGGTATATTTCCGAGAACGACTTAGAACGCTGGCACAAAAATGCCCACCGCGCTTTACTCTAAAAAGAACTAAACTACTGAACACGCAAAACACACGAAAAACTAGTTTCGTGCATTCCGCGTGTTTCGTAGTGGCTCTATCACCCTGCTTGAATTATTTCTTCTTTTTGACCGTGGCGGCAACGGACTGCTTACGCTGGGCCATCGCTTTATCGGCGGCATCCGCATTGCGGCGGGCCTCATCTTGATTCTGCTTCATCTCTTCCACGGTCTTGGTCTTGAGCCGAGCCGCGCCTTCGGTGCTGTGAACCCCGAGTTTTTCCTCTGAGGCAAACCGGGCCTTAGCCGCCGGAATCGCCTGCTTATACTGCGGCAACCACCGGGCCTGCGCCACCAGCATTTCATCCACCATCTGGGAAATTTCCGGCGGGTTACACACCGCGGAGGTGAGAGGATCCATCAGAACCGCCTGCTTGAGAAGGTTAACATCCCCATGAACCGCCGCCTCAACCGCAAGCCGCTGCACCGAGATGGATGCATTGCAAACGGCCGCACAACCCAGCGGAAGATCCCCGACCTGAGGAACGCTGAGTCCATTGCGATCAACATATACCGGCACCTCCACAATCGAGTCATCAGGCAGATTAGTGATACACCCGTTATTTTGCAGATTGAAGTGTCCGCGATAGACGCGGCCCGTCTTCAACGCTTCGATGATGTAACTGCAGTGCTCATGACTACGGTTAGCCGCCGAGAAGACCGTGGGTTCACCTTTGATCCAGTTGGGGAAATCTGTTTCAAACCAGTTCCGACCTTCGGTGCAAACCCGCAGATAACCACCGGTCTCACCATTGATCCAGCTCCCCATGTCGATCCATTTGTTCAGCTCTGCAGGGCGCTTCCGGTACCAGGCAACATATTCCGAAACGTGCCCGTTGGATTCGGTCGTGTAGTACCCAAACCGCTTGAGCATATCGATGCGGACTTTCTCAGACTGACTGAAGGCGGGATGCTTCTCGAATCCCTCCAGAAGCCGGCTGGTCCAGTCTTCACCCTTATAGATCACCTGAACGTACCAGGTCTGGTGGTTAATACCGGCACAGATGATATCCACATCCTTTATGTCGATATTGACGTAACCCTTCTGATCAGGCTTCTTGTTATCATTGACCAAAAGCTTGATCACCTCGGTAATCTGCCAATGCCCGCCATGCACTCCGTGGCACAAGCCAAGCGTAGGCACACCACCATATTCAATCGCCGCCCAGGTATTCATGGCATTCGGGTTGGCATAATTCATGAACAGACAGTCCGGGGCAGCGACCTCGCGGATATCTTTACAGAAGGCCAGAATCTGCGGAATGTTGCGCTGCCCGTACATGATCCCACCGGTGCAAAGCGTGTCACCCACACATTGATCCACGCCGTACTTGAGCGGGATATCAACATCCAGCTTGAAGGCATCCAACCCGCCGATACGTGTCGTATTGATTACGAAATCCGCGCCATCGACAGCTTTGCGCCGGTTATTCGTGGTAATGATTTTTGCAGGCAGCTTATTGGCCTTGATGTCGCGACGGGCCAATTGTGTGATCATGTCAAGATTCTGGGCATTGATGTCCATGAACCTGAACTCGGCATCACGCAATTCCGGAACCGACAAGGTGTCCTTCATCAGTCCGCGTGTAAACCCGATACTTCCCGCCCCAATAACCGCAATCTTAACCGACATTTTGATTCGCTCCTGTTGTTGAAACTTAATACCCCTTCCTCAATTTCTGGTTTTCAATTGAAGAATTACGCTCTATCATACACACCCATATGAGTGATTGTATTCAAATTGATGGTGATTCCGCGCTAAAAAACATAAGAATCGTGCTCAAGGCCGGATTGCCGTTGCGGGAAACAGGATTCAGCCGTATCACCAGCTACCCTAAACATCGTTGCGATATCGTGGCTGAAGGCATTGTGCAGGAACGTGGCCAGCGCGAGTACGACTACGACAACCGGAAACGGCACAACTCCTGCCTGTTCCAATATACTTTCTCAGGGGAGGGTAGATTCCAGAGCCTGCCGGGCGGCAAAACCACTCGACTCACGCCCGGAATGGGATTTCTGGTTCCGTTTCCCTCCCCCACCCGCTATTGGCTTGCCCCCGGAACGGAATGGGAATTTTGTTACATCATTATCGCAGGTGATATGGCGTATGATCTGGTCAACCTGTTGGTTCGCATGCATGGATACTTATGGGAACTCCCCGCAACCCACCTCGCCATCGACCTGATCAAAGGCCTTCACCGTCAGGTCCTGGCAGAAAGAATTCCAGATGAGTTCGAACTGGCCGCTCAGGCCCATCGATTCCTGATGGAACTCTTCCGCGCGCACCGGATGCCAAAGCCCAGGGTTTCGCCCGCGGTAGACCGCGTGCTGAAACTGGTGGAGCGGGATTATCGTGATCCTGGGTTATCGCTGGAACAAATTTCAAGGGAGGCCGGATACTCACGCCACCATTTCTCCCGCATGTTCCGCCGCGAAGTGGGAATTAGTCCCCACGCCCATCTTCAACAATTCCGCCTGCAACGTGCGCTGAACCAGATCACTACGACGGAATTACCCATCAAACAAATTGCCCTGGAAAGCGGCTACCGTGACTACGCCTATTTTTGTAAAGAGTTCAAGCGCTGGACCCATAAGACCCCCCTCACGGCTCGCCGCTTCGGCGACCTGCTCAACCTGAGCACGATCCACACGGAATAGAAAACCCTCAATCCAACGGCAATTTGGTTGTGGGGCCCAACGAGCCGCAGACATAGCGTCCCGACCGCCCGGCCATGGCCTTACGGGCATTGGCGACGGCAGCGGTGTTGATTTCCGCGGTGCGATCCCCAATGCCGTATTCATCAAACACAATGCGCGAAACACCGAAGGTATTGGTTTCAACGGCTTGAGCGCCGGCCTCCAGAAATTCCTGATGGAGTCCCGTTAGTGGCACCCCCGGCAAGGTTCGAACTTGCGACCGCCGGATTAGAAATCCGATGCTCTATCCAGCTGAGCTACGGGGGTAAAGGCTATAAAAGCCCAATAAAACTCGGTTTTTCTAAATCCGCGCAAGCGGCAAAGAATGCTGCTTGACTCCATGTGGCACTTTTGTGTACCTCTATCCCTGCAAAACAGACGGAGGGTGCCACATGAATAAACTTGGAACTGAAAAACATGGCGAGAATGTAGGGGCGGAAGCGGATATCGGCAAGCCAAAAAATGATAAGGGCCTCCTGAAACGTACCTGGAAGGGGCCGGACGGTGAAGAGCGGATAGCCTGGCAGGCCTACGCCGGAAAGACGCCGGACGGCAAGCGGATCCGGAAGCAGTTTGAGACGAAGGCGGAGGCCCGCACCTGGTTGTATGCCGAAAAGTTGCGCCGGAAGAATGAAGGGCACGCGGCCATGAATCTGACAGACCGGCAGCGTCTGGATGCCGTCCAGGCCTCCGAATTGCTCACTGCCGCCAATATGCCCGATATGACGATGGGGGAAGCCGTAAAAGTACACATAAGTGCCACACAGGCACTCGGGGGCGCGGCCACGATCCTGGAGGCGGTAAGGAGCTACGCGGCCACCGTTGCCATTCTCGAAGGCACGGCCACCCCGGAGACGGCCGCCAGGTACTACAGAAAGCACAAGGCGCCGGTGGTACGCCGAACCGTGGGACAAGTCATTGACGAACACCTTGCAGATTCCAGAGACCGAAACGTCCGCCCCACCACTCTACGGGACCTTGAACACAGGATGGGGCTTTTCCGGGAGGTGTACGGAGACCGCCTAATTACAGAGATCACCCGTGACGATGTAGAGAAGTGGATCCGAAGCCGCGCGGATAAGTGGAAGAAGAAACATCACGCCGAAATGTCGAACATCACGAAGAAGAATTACCAGGTGCTTGGCGGCGGCCTGTTCAATTTCGCTATCGGCAAAGAATATGTCACTGAAAACCCCTTCACCCGGCGAACGCGCGCCCGGCACCATGAAGACGAGAAGATGCCGGAATGTTTGACCTGGCAGGACGTGACGGCGCTCTTGAATACGGCCGCCAAGATCGAGCCCAACATGGTGGCGCCGCTCGCCATCGGCTGCTTTGCCGGCTTGCGGACGGCTGAACTCCGGGGCATGGATTGGAAGGATATCAATCTGGCCGCCAAGCGGATCACCGTCATGCCCCACTACGCGAAGAAACGCCGGGCGCGACATGTGACCATTTCCGACAACCTGGCCGCCTGGCTATTGCCACACAGGGAACAGGCTGGCTTTGTGGCGCCCCAGGGGGATAAGTGGCGCTTCCGGTTTGATCACGTCCGGAGGCTGGCAAAGACACGCTGGCCTAGCAACGGGATGCGCCATGCATTCGCGTCTCACCACCTGGCCATGTACGGGGATCCGGCCCGGACCGCCTTCGAGCTCGGGCACCATCGGGACACGTCCATGCTCTTTGACCATTACCGGGCTCTTGTGACGAAGGAAGACGCGGAGGCCTATTGGGCTATCATGCCAACGGAAGAGCCTGGCATTATCCGGATGACAATTGCACAGGCAGGATGAAAGAATTTCCCGCTGGCGGCAGTGACCGCCGGGGGATGAAAAGAAGGTGCCCCCGAGGTGCTAGAACACCCCGAGGGCGGTGCGAACCGCACCAAGCATAGAAAGGATACGGTTCACGATGAAGACAGTAGCACGGCGGAAGACGGCGGGCAAGGCGGCGGAACAGGCGACGCGGGCATACCTTGCCGCATTGATGAAGGCGGACGGGATCGCCCCGGAGTCTCTCCAGATGTTCACGGTGGTGAAGGGCGATTTTCCAGAGCCGGGGAAGATGCCGGAATCGTTGCCGACGGAATATATCAAAACCCTCACGAAGCCGCAAAATTGGAGGAAGGTAATCGCCCATATAGGCCTGCTCACCAAAGGCGGACCATTTGAACCCGCCGTTTACCGGGCGAAGCAAAGAAACAAGATGGTCGTAATACTCACGGCGGAGAATTCCCGGAAGTTGCGGGAACTGGCTGACCTTGTTTCCTCTGATCCGGTCCACCTGGTAAACCTGATGGTCGGGGAAGAGCTCGACAGCTACCTTGACCCGACATCGGGTATGTTGGAGACAACCATTGATGGGTGGAAGTATAAGAACGCCGCAGAGGCGCAGCGCGTTGCTGAGGCTGTCAATGCGCGGAACGAAACAGGCGGTTATCATACCTCACTTTCCTGCAAGGGCCGCGAACTGGTACACCGCGAATACCGCAAAGAAAAAGCGGATACCCGCCGTTGGAGTAAGCGGTATGATTCCCACAAGGTGGCCTGATTGAAATCGCCCCGGCCGGGATCGCCCTGGCCGGGACACCCTACCAGGAGAAACACGCGATGGAAAACAAGCTAACTGACTCGGATGGGATGCTGCACGCGCACGCGGTGCCCATTCACGGCCCGGCCTATCTGGTGAAGTTGAACAGAAAGGCGGCTGACAACCTTGAGCGGCTTTCAAGGGAGCACGACATCACCCCGGAGGATGCCCTTACGGTGGCCGCCCTGGTGATGCTGAAATGTGGCAGCGGTGACTGCTGGGCTGGCGATTGCTTCCGGGAGTTGCTTCAGGAAACGAATGAACCCGATTTCAAGTTTATCCATGCGGCCGGATCCGGGAGGAAGCGGGCATGAAGACACTCACACTTGATGCAGGGACCGCCAAGGCCTTGGAGGAGGCCGCCAAGACCGTCTGCAATGCAGAGCCATACGGATGGCTTGATACAATGTCACCCGAACGAACGATTGCCCTCTATGCCATTCAGGCAGTAGCTGAGGCCATTGTGAAGCACGGCCCGATTCAAGCCGATACACTCAAGGGATTGAAGGTGCGCCTTGAAGAGCCGGACGCCTTCGAGGCTGATCTTGAAGCATTGCTTGTGAAGAGGAACTTTTCACCCCCATTGTAACATCAAACCAGAAAGGCAATTATGAAGCAGAAATCAAAGAAGCCCGTCTTCAACTTCGTGGTTGAGATTGTCCCCATGAAACCCAGCGCCCTCCTGCAGGCCGCCGGGATCATTCAGGATGTAAATAGCCTGGCGCGGCGCCTTCAGCTTGAACAGGCCGGAAAGAAAGGGTGCTGAAATGGAAATCCCGCTTAACAGTCTGACGGTAGAGGTGCTGGAAGAGGCCGCTTTCATTTTGGGATTAGAACCCAGCGACCTGGCAACCAGGATTATTGAACAGGAAATCATGGGGAGGTTTTCACATCCCGAAAGAGGCTTAACCTGGCTGCATTCATTTTTCGCAACCATGGAGTTTACCAGCACCGCCGATGCCGAACAGATAATGGACAGAATACATGAGCGTGAAAAGGCACGGGGAATCGATTGTGAGACAACCAAATTCATGATGCACAGGAACGCGGAGGGCCTTTATTCCGTCGATATTGAAGCCATGCGGAAGCACATTGAAAAGGTGAAGGCAGAGGTTGCGTGGATTCGCCAAAAGGCAGAAAGGCTTAGCCAACAAAGAAGGGATGCGGAAGGCCCCAGCATTTGAAACCAAGCGCTCTACAGCACCCCACGATTGACAGCACGAATACGAAAACCGCATGATGATTTCGCCCCGCCCTCATGAAGCGGGGAAGCCCTGCCGGTCCTGGCCGTGTACCAGGATCGGCGGGCACCTTACACGGAGGTGAGACGATGAAAAAAGACACCAAGAAAAGCCCAGCTAAATCCACCCCGCGCGGGGATGGGATTACCATCATAGAGGTTTCGCTTGCCGACAAACGAATCCTACAGCGTGAACTTAAACGCCTTCGCAATGTGAAGCGCGGAAAATGGAAACAGTCGGACACCGCATATCAGAAGGTTTGCGATTGTCACGAGGCGAATCCCGGGACAACGAATAAAGAGATTCACCGGCTAACGGGAGTAAGCATCAGGACAGTCCACCGCATTCGCGGACGGATGCACCCCGGTGAATACACCATTACCACTACCACAACGCCGCCGTGATTCTTTTTTGGTCGTAACGATTTCGCGCGCTCAAATGCTTTCCTGATTGAGCCGCTTTCTCCCCTCATTTCCCTTGTTTTATAGGCTCTTGCCGAAATTCTGCCGCTTATATATGTGGCAGACTTCGCCCCTTTCATCCGCCCGCATTCTTGTGCGACGTTCCAGTCAGCACAGAGAAGCGGGCCTTTTTTTAGGCCTGGTGGCGGAAGAAAAAAAGAGGAGGTGGCAGGATGACAAACAACGTGCATAGATTGAAAGTCGCAAGGACGGCGGCCGGGTTGAATCAGTTTGACCTGGCAAAGCGCGCCGGTTGCTCAGAGACGGTTATTTCAAAAATCGAGACCGGACGGCTCACACCAGCGCCGGACCTCAAAGCCAAGATCGCCACCGTCCTGGGTAAACCGGCATTCGAGCTTTTCACCCAGTAGGTACACCATGAAAACCATTGAACCCACAACCCAAACGCCAGCGCCGGAATACTTGCGGGTACCCCAGGCGGCAGCCCGGTTCGGCGTCTGTGACGCCACCCTCCGGGACTGGATAAAGCGCCGGATCATTCCGGCCTTCGCCCCAACACGCCGGACACTGCTAATCAAGGCCATAGACGTTGACAAGGCGCTTGCCCGCTTCCGGGTTGGAGGCGTTGCCTAAAATGCCTCTCTCGAACCGCCCAACACCTTCCGCCACCGATAACCCCTCGCCATTACCGGGCGGTTCTGGCGCTGGGGCCGGTGGCGGATCCTCTTCCGGATTCCTGAAACTAATGCGAGGGGAGGCGACAGTCGAACTGATGAAAGATCCCAAGGCCTTCACACTTCTTGCCCTGATTGCCTATCGCGCACGACGTGAAGGCGGGTTTTCCCTACACAACCTGAAGCCAGGGGAATCATTGATCGGAGACTATGACGCTTGCGGATTTACTGAAGGCGAGTACCGGGCCACTAAGCAAAGGCTTGCCGCTTGGGGTTTCATTACGTGCAGGACAACGAACAAAGGAACCATAGCGCGCTTAATAAACACGGTGATTTTTGACGCAAACACCACCCACAACAACGGACAAAACGACACCCCAACAACGGGCCAACGACGGACCAACGACGGACGAACAACGGGCCAACAACGACTAACAAGAATTAAAGAAGGGGAAGAAGGGGAAAAAAGGAAAGAGGGAGAGGGGGCCGCCGCGCGCACACCTTTTTCTGACGACGGCTGGGACCTAGGGAAGGTACTAGAAATAGCAGCATCCCCCGACGTGGCAGTCACCCAGGACATGGCCCGAAAATGTTTTGACCACTACGCCGCTAAAGGTTGGGTCGATAGCAACGGCAACGAAGCCGGCAGAACCATCAGCGCCCTTAAATCACTCCTGCGAAACTGGAAGGTACGGGAACCGTCATTCGCCAAGGCGCACGGGATCACGCCAGCCTCTACACCCAGCGCCCCCAGGGCAAAGAATTACGACGACTTGGTCCCGGAGGTCGCGCGGGACCTTTGGAACCATCGGGAAGACGATCAGGCATTCCAGCGCGTGCTGCGAACCTGGCGGGACAAAACCAAGGACATCCCAAAACAGGACGGCATGAGCGTGATAGACAACGCCCTCGACATCGTTAAGCGAAAGCGCCAGGCAGGCAAAGGTACATCATGAAACGCAACACCACAAACGACATCATCGTAACGACATCAAAAAGCCCGAATGTCACGGCCTGCAATCTTCCCCGGCCCCCTGAATTTCAGTTCACGGAGGGCGGGGAGGTGCCGGAGATAGCCAGGATCCGCGCGGAGGTATTCGAGTCGATGCGTAAGTTTTTCTTGGATGACCAGGATTTCACGAAAGCCCGGCGAACACTTGAATCTCTCCGTTCAAGGGCGGACACAAGCAGTTACCACGCGCTGGTTATCCTGGATGAGGCCCGCAAGGCGCTTTCATCCTGCGACAAATCAGAGGGAAAAATCAGGGAGTACCTGAAGGGATGCGCGTTATGATCTTCAAATCAACAAAGACACTTGCCCCCGGACGGTCCCTCATTGCCACCCTGGACACAAAGCATGACCGCCCATTGATCGAGTGCCGCGGCGGCGCCGATGTAAACGAATTGGACGCCGCTGTCCCTGCCCTGATGCAGAACTTGGCGGACAAGGCCCGGTTGCCGGTACGCTGGAAAGGTGCGGTGTATTACCCGGTGGCACAAAGCGACCACCACCAGCCAGAGGAGGAAACATGACCTTCGAAGCCTCTACCACCTTGACGCCTGGCTCCGGAATCACGGCGCGGCTCACCCCTGGAGCCAACAGGGTAGACATTGAAGTCATCGGGCACCCGGCGCCGGAAGCCGTAGTGATGGCCGTGCCGCGCGTGCTGCAGCTCCTAGCCGACAAAGCACGGCTGCCGGTCCGGCATGGCGGGCAAGTATACAGGCCGGTTCCTACACCAGCCTTGAATTTCGATGTTTGGGGCGAAGGAAAAACAGAAACCATTTCAGGCGGCATCATGTCGTTTGATGAACAGAAATTGAGGATCAAATGACCGAATCGAGATTTGAACGGATGCAGAAAAATTCAAAAACCTATTCTTTGCAGGCGCTCAGGGAAAAACTATTCAAAAAGCCTTCCTGGTTATCCTCAACGCCCCGCCTAATCAACGATGATGAAGAGAATCCGCCGGCGGCCTGCGCCGTCCATGAAAAGCCGGTGGACCTGACTCGGGAACAGGCCATCAAGCAGCATACCGAAAGGTTAGGATCGATCGAGGGGGAATTGAAGAACCTCCAAAACGCGGTTGCAATCCAAACGAAGAAAATCACACTGCTGGGACAACTCCAGGAAGCCCAGGCCACTTTCTGGGGCGCGGATGAGGCCCGGCGGATCGAAGCGGAGCTTGTGGAACTGGAATTGCAGTTTAAGGCCGTGACTGCCCCCGCTGGCATCAAGCCGCAATCCGCCGCTCAGTCTACACATTCGCAAACATCCGCCCCGGTCCGGAACTACACGGCAGAGGAACAGGCGAAGCTCAACGAACTCAGTGACCGGCTTATTAATGCGCTGGGAACGCCCCGGGAATCCGTTGTGCGGAAAGAGGTGCGCAAGGCCATGCAGTTGGCAGGGCTTTGACCATGATGCCCGACTTTGAGCAAGCGGCCGTCCCGGTTCCTGGCTGGAAGGGATGGACGGGGCCTTCTCCGGAGCGCCGGGAAAAGAAGGGCTCACCCAATCGGGCAGACTGGCACGATACATGGGGGAGAAAAGGAATTTCCGGGCGCAAGGTGCGGCCGGGTGAACAGCAACAGCCTAACAAGGCGGAAAGTGGAACATGAAAAAGTTACGGACACAAAACACGCTCGGGTGGATGAGTGCGGCCCTGCAGACCAAAATCGAGGCTACAAATCGTGACGCGGCACAGCTTAACGCCGATCGGGAGGAACATGCCATCGTCATGGGGCGCATTCGGGAGACCGCGTCAACGGCTGATCGACTGGTAGGGAATGGCCGGGTGACTGGCAACGGCGTTCAAAGTTGGATCATGCCGGGAACTTTCGCCAGCGCCACGGACGCCACCCGGAAGGCGGAGGAACTGCGGGCGGAACGGTTGCGCCTACCGATTGAGGGATTGCGGGTCCTTGGCTACCAGGAATCACTTGTGCATACGGCGCGCCGGGAATGGCAGGCATACGTCGAAGCGCTCAAAGGCGCCCTTGAAAAGGCACGCGCTGCGGCCCGGAAGAAGGTTGAACAATTCAAAGGCCTGAGTGATGCCGCGCGCGCCGTTGAAATCGAGACGGCCACACAGGCAGAGGCCGAGGCCTTCAATGCCCAGGTCTACGATTCAGAGATGAAGCGTCCGCTTATCCCGGAGCATGTTGTCCGCTGGGATTCACGTGAGTCCGACGAATTGCGCGTCGAACTACTGGAAGAGTTGCGTGCGGCTTTCATGCGTGAGGTGGGTTGATGTTTTACCCCGTTGCCAGCAGAAACAAAGCGTTCAATCCTCAGAGGGCGCCAGCGAGTGTTGGCGTCAACGCTGGCAACGGGGTTTCTATTTTCGAGCGTGGCCCAGGTGGCCCGGCGTGCGTGTGCTCAATCGCCGTCTCCCTTCGCGGGTGCGAAGCGGTCACCTGGGCCTTTCGTTTCACAGTGTTTCAATTTGCCACGGCGGCCAGAGGATGTGCTCAAAATGGGTTTCGGGCTCCTATGCTCCTCTCCCGCGGGTGCGGGGGCTTGCTGCCTTGGCTTCTTCTTTGTGTGCTGCGCCTTCGCCAGTGGTGTGCTCCACTGCCTTTAACCTTCGCGGGTGCGATGGTGCGATGGCGCAGCCTTTTTATCAATGAGGCATCTGCCCCACGCAGGAAGGCAGGGGGACCCCTCCCCCGGTTTAGGTACTTCCAGAGCAAAAATTCACAAGACTGCACAAGGCGACCTCGACATCCTATATCGCGTTAACCTGTGACACTTTCAATTTTTACACAAAAACACGTCTATGACTGAAATCTTACCCAGAATCCTGGCCTACATGGATGCCCTTCTCCTGCCTGAACCAGGGGAAACGCCTGGCGGCGACAGCATGGCAAACCGGCGGGCGCAACATGTTCAGGATTACCACCTTCACGGGATCCCCTGGCGTCCCACTCTGCTGGATCCGGAACGGACGGCCAAACAGGCGGAGCGTGACCTTTCCTCACTGATCGCTTTCGGCATGGTCCTGGCACCGAATGAGCGGAGGCGGGAACATATCCGCCTGACGCCATACGGGCACGCCCTGGCGCGCCTGCTGACTGGCTGGGATTGCTCGATAGATCGGGCATTCAGCGTCATAGAGGTTATGCACAAGGCGCGAAAGCGGGCTGCATGGTGGCAAGGCCGCCCTTGGTTATCAATTGTTTTGACCCCCAGCGTGCGGGCGGAGGTTCTGTTTGCCTTGGGACATGGATGGATTACGGCGGATTCCGACCAGTACGGCCTTGTCATGTTTTCGATTACGGAGGCCGGGGATGATGCTCTTAAAAGCGGCATGGTAAACGACGTGTCCGATAAAGCGGTTTCCGCCTTCCGGGACATCTACAAAGACACCTACAAGGCGGCACGAAAGATCATCCAGGCGTTGCCGTTGCTGAATGAATCTGATCTTCACATCTTCATGCCAATGCCTGCAGGAGGCTGGGGCCTTGGTGGTGGACCGCGTGCGAGATCGGGAAAGCGCTCGAACGCCCGGGAGGTAGACGGTGATTGATTATACGGCAGATGAAACCCACCCCGGCAGGAATCGGAGAAGGAATATTTAGATGAATATGAACATTAAATTTTCGCCAGGAACGTTTGACCGCCTGCGCCGCTCTGCACAGGCCCGGTCCAGGGTCCTGAATGAGGACATGCGAAAGACGCTTACTAAGACCAGCATGAAGATACTGGTAGCCCTTCGAGCATCGGCAAAAGTCTCTCCAAAGAAGCGGGATTTGTACGAAACCAAGGCCATGTCGATGGATAATCGCTTCCGGCACACCCGCATGCAGGATCATATTCAGGATTGGTACAAGCAGCACGGCGCACCGAAAAAAAAGACGGGCAGAACCTTGCATCCATCACAGTACACATCGAAAGCCGAGAGAAGCGAAGACTTTAAATTTGCGGCAATAAAACGTCGATTCGCCGGTGAATACAAACTTTTCCCCATGCACGGAGTAGAGAAGGTATCAGAAGCCGAAAAAAGCAAAAAACTAATCATCAAGAAGCAGGGTCTAGCGCGATCGTCTTTCACCTGGATGATGGGAAAACTTGGAAGCGGCGCGGCCTCAGGGATCGCCAAACAGAGAGAAATTACTGGTGTGACTAATGTGGCTAAAGAGTCAACCCAAAGCGCAGGATCAACAAGGCTTTTTATTAAAATGGTTAATGAGCTCGGATACATAATTTCATCCCTGCAAGGGGGAAAGAAAGACGTGTCGTCCGCACTGGAACGTGCCCGAAACATGTTGAGAAGTGAAACAAAGAATGCATTGAAAAGGATGGTTAAAAAATGAGCAACACGATAATGACAGAGAAGCCGAAACTTCATCCAATGGCCGCCGCCGCCATTAAGTCCCTTGAGGCAAAGGGACTAAACCCCACACCCGCCCATGTCCTGTGGATTCAGGATGCCGCCTTACGGATGCGCCGTAAAAATGACAGGCGCATTGCTGAATTAATTGATTGGCCAATTCCATGCGGCGGGGTTTCCCTCTACCCTTTTTCAATTGGGGCCATGGAGTGGATGCGGATGCTTGATGAGGATCTGCAAAATCAAACTTTCGTTCAAGCCTTCGCGTGCGCACATGCGAAAGATCGGGCCGCGCTTTCCAGGCTTACGGAACGGCGGGAAATTATTCGGGCAGTCCGTGAATGGCGAAAACACATTACGGCGTCTGAAGCGGCAGTTTCGGCGGTTCTGAATACGTTTATAGGGCGAGATTCAGAAATGGTTGAAGTTGATGCCATCGTGCCTAGAATTGCCGAGGCGCAAGAGCGAGCCTATCAGGTCGAATTTGGAGCGTTCATTCTGGCCCTTTGCGCCAAGTATCCGGGAACCATGCCAGATTATTGGGCCTTCCAGGTTTCCTTTGATTTCGCCTGCAGTGCCATGGCCCGCCCGGTTGACGGGGAGAATGAGGAAGGCGTGACGGGGCGTGACATCACCATGGGGGTGGCGTTCCGGTCCATCATGGCCCAGATTGAGCGTGAACTGATCGAAGCAAAGGAGGCAACCCATGGGTGAACGAATGGAAATGGAGATTGTCGGGAAGAACTCCACCGGCAAAGGATGGGACCAAGTAGAACAGGACGCAAAAGCGCGCGCCAGGCGGATCAATAACACCCTTAACTCAGACGGTGGGCTCTTCGGGGGAAAGCCTGGCGCTGACAAATCAATGCAAGGCAAAGGATTCATGGAGGCTTTCGGCAAGGCCATCCGTGGGGACTTCTCCGGAGCGATTGAGGATATGCAGGCCCGAATGGGTGCTGGAATGAAAAGTATGACCGGCAAGGCGTTGATATGGGGGGGCGGGATCGCGACGGCACTGGCTGCTGGGTGGAAGGCCGGAAAGGCTCTCGATGATATGTTTGGCATATCTGACAAGGTGGCCGCCGCATGGAACCGGGCCGCCGTGGTGGCCGGGTATGCCTGGGATAAGTTCTATAAGTCCCTCCGGGCTAAGCGCCTTCAACAAGAGGCCGAAATACAATCCGCCGTTGAAATAGGGGCAAAGGTTTTCGACATCCGGGAAAAGGCGAAGATGAAGCGCATGTCTCCGGGTGAAAAGGTGAATTACCTGGAATCCGGCATAGAAACACTTGAGCGCACATCAAGAGCTTCGGGCATTTCATTGGATGAGCAGAAAGAACGCAAGATCATGCTCGAGGAAATGAAGTCTGATTATCAGGATGCGCTCGATGAAATGAATAAGGCTTGGGAGGAATCCTCCAAAGCTGAGTATGCTGCGCAGAAGGCGGCGGAAGATGAAAAACTAGCGGCCAAAAAACGTAACGCCGAAGTTGAGCAGGATTTTGTCCGGATGGGCATTCGGGATGAAATCACCGCCATACAGGATGCCATTAAAAAACGCGATGCTCAAAACGCCGCTGATATGGCCGGCCTGGAAGCGAGAAAGGCAAAACTGCAGCAACTTGCGGCACTTGAGAACGTATGGAAAAATGAAGGGGCCATTGCTGCGGATCCCAATAACTGGCGCGCCCAACAAAAGGCGGATAAAGACGCCGAACGCGAAAAAAGGCGCCGTGAAAAAATGCACGCAGAGGCCGAGGCGGCCATTGCTCGGGGCGTGAAAATTCCACATCGTTGGCAGGCTTTACTTGATGCGGATCACGCCGCTGAAGCTGCCGGGCAGGCAGGGAGGCAACTTAGGGGGCTTGAGAAACTTGCTGCCGAGGCACAAATCAAAGCTCAAAAGGATATCGAGGGAATGAGAAAAAATCTTGATGGCCTCAATAAACGCTTGGATGCAGCGTTAACCATGGGAGGCGGGGCTTAGTTGTTGCAAATGTGAGGCGCGCACTGGCTCGGTTATCAGAATCGTGAAGATACTCTTACCGATGCCGCGGGCCGCTAAAAAGTGGTGATGAATGGCTGAAGCCGCTCTATACCTGTCAAATTGGCAAACGCTGGCGGCCGCCGTGGCGGAGCAAGCCGTCGTCGATCTTATGGACCATCACCGAACGATCCGCACAGATGCGGCAGCATTTATCAATGCAAGCGACTTCAAGGATTACCTCACAATGGCGGGAGTATGCCACACGGCCGCCGCGTGCCGCTTGTCTTTGCGCCGCCGCGGGATCCTGCTGGAGAACTCCGCACCCGTTTCAAGGAAACGGAGCATTGCGTTGAAGTTGCCGGATTCCTCCCGCGTATCCCATTCAGTCACCAGTGAAAATCCAGTGCTTGCAGAAACCCAGGCACCGGCCACGGCACCACGCGAAAGCCACCCGGCCACACTGGAGGAAATCCCGCTTGCCCTCCCGGAGGCGACACCGCCTATGACACAACCTTGTGTCCCTGGTAATGAAAAGCTTCATGGGGTGGAAGTCATCAGGCTTTGAGAATGGCACGGCAATGACGGCGCCAGAAGGCGAAGCCCTGTCAGAATCCCCCCAGGCGGGGCGAATGGTGCCATAGGCGGGCTGCCCCTGTTCTGATGTGCGATCGTGGCAAGATGCCCAGGTGCTGGCACGTCTTGACAGCATGAAGTGACTCTTAGAGAATCATCAAATGGAGCTTCGGAAGAACATCACCATTGAGGATATACCGGTCATTTGGCAAACAAACATGACGGATGAGGCGTTGCGCAGTCTATACCTGGACCTCGCGTGTGATTCTGATTTCCAGAATAGTCATTTGAGCATAGGGGGAAGTCGAATAAAGCTTTCACTTTTTCATAAAAGCATTCCCTTCAGGGACGGGGCCTGCATGTGTATTGGTTTCGACAACCAAATCACCGCCATTTATCGTACAGAGGCAGAGTGGAAGATATTTCTAGCGCGTAGATCCGAGGTTAACGAACTCCGGATAGAGCAACATGATGAGAAAAAAGTCGAGATCCTGCTTTTCCGTACTCAAGACGATTACTTGAAAGAAAAGATTGCGAAGAGCCTCACGGCGCGGGACGCACCTGGCATTTTCACATTGGTTTTAGAGCGGGTGGCACTTCGAAAGAATAACGAGGGGTTGAGGGTTCACCTTTATACTTCCGGATGCTGGGATATTGAACAGCACACTATGGATGCTCTAAGGCAGATCCCGGACATTGATGCCGTGATTCACTTTTTCGCTGAAAACAACTGGGACATTTCATGGTTTGAGAGTTATTGGGAGGCGTACTTCTCATTTCATTTCAGAAGGATAGAGGCTTTAATGGACCTCCGAAATGATCCTGGCTGGCTAGCCAAAGTGAGGCAGTATCCGGAGTATGAAAAACACTTGGCGCTTACCCTGGACATTCAAGAGAAAGCCCTCTTGAAATTTCCGTGTAACGGTCGCCTTTTTGCGAGCGTAATCAAGTTTTGGGAAAGAAATGACCGGATTGCGCAAGCGATTGAATTCTGCGAGAGGGCGATCAAATATTCCCTGTCTGATGGATCAAAACAAGGATTTCAAGGCAGATTGCGTCGTCTTGAAAGCAAGTTGAGGCGGGCATCTGGTATTTAAGGGGGGGAATGTCAATATACCGCACGACGCCGGAGGGCCGGATCATTCCCCCCCCCAGGTAAGGCAACAGGCCAGGACCGGCACCAGGGCGCGCGGCCATTCATAGTCGGCACGATCACGGCAAGGCGGGCAGGCAGGTGGACGGTATTCCCGCCTTGACCCGAACAGGGGGGCCGTGCCAGACTATTTGCATGACAACGTTGACCCTTGACCATAGCAGTACCGCCCTCGATAACGCCTTGCGCCACATGCGGGCAGATCATGAGGCCGTAATGATCGAACAGGACGGCCGTGTCATTGCCGTACTTGTCCCGCCCGAGGAATATTTGCCGGTGAAGGATGCAGACATCCCGCCGGAATTCTGGCAGGGGTTGCGGGAAGCACAGGCGGGAATCGGCGTTGACATGGAGACGGCCCTTAATGAGCCCCCGCCCGGTGTATAATTTCAAGGCAACGCCGCAATTCTGGAAACGATTCTACGCCCTGCCACCGGCAAGCAAGGAGGCAGCGCGGTCTGCATGGAGAGTCTTCAAGATGGATCCCTTTTCGCCAAGGCTGGGAACTCACAAGATCCATGGCCTATCGGCGCGGGCCGGGCAAACCGTTTACTCTGTTATTCTGGGCCCCGACCTTCGGGCCGTCTTCTATATCCAGGGTGACACGGTGTGGACATTCGATATCGGAACCCATTCCGTGTATCGCTGAATTTACGCCACAGACTAGCCGCCCCCTTTCACTTCGCCACTGGCCCCCCGGCAGCCTTTACACCCGCCCGGATGCCGTTTTGTATTCCGGGCAGACCACGGCGCGGAAGAAATTTCAGTGAATTCCGAGAGGTTGAAAAAGAGCTATCAATTGAGCGGCCGTTTTGTGGCTCGCTTGTGGCATGGTTAGAACGGTAAAGACTGATAAACCTTTAACAACCTTGTATGAGCACAATACATAAACCCCAATAAATACGCAAAAGCCCAATAAAAGCGGGGTTTTTAGGTGCATTAGAAATCCGATGCTCTATCCAGCTGAGCTACGGGGGTATGAGAAGAACGGGGCAGATGATAGGGAGCTGTGGGAAGGCTTTCAAGCCCAAATGAGGAAAAAGGATATCAAGCGAATCATTCCAGCCAAGCAAGTGAATAGAAAGTCCATGCTTTATCGGTGAACGGCATTCAACCCACTTTTCAATCAAAGACGCAATAGGAGAAAGAGATATATGGCAAATCAGGAAAACTTAGCGGTTCGGTAAGAGGCAAGCACACGGAAACAGGAAAATTCTAAAAATTCTGAATGGTTGGGTTCTCTGCGATTCAGACACTGGGGAGGGGCTCGGGGGGTGCCAACCCTGACCGTTAAAACCCCCTGATCTGAGCGCGGCTTCTGGCGCACCCCCTTCCGCGT
>Ga0194054_10000008_pt1 | contig 104275 bp, 101 predicted proteins | sample SepL2210m_MetaG_FD_163628 | JGI IMG/M metagenome (GOLD analysis project Ga0194054, IMG submission 163628) | Anoxic zone freshwater microbial communities from boreal shield lake in IISD Experimental Lakes Area, Ontario, Canada - Sep2016-L227-10m | ecosystem: Environmental > Aquatic >... | reverse complement strand
ATATACGATTCACCGGATGCATGTGGAGACGCCTGCCCTGCGGGATCTCCAGCGTGAATATTTGAAATCAGACAAGCGGGTTGCCAGCGTTTTGACGTTCACCCCGGAGCCGGGAGTAGAACACGTTTTTGACAAGATGGTTTCCGTCTGGACGAGCCGCGAAGCCGGGTATCCGCACGGCTTAATTCCTAAAAGCGAGAATCGGACGATGGTGGATGAGGCTCAGGAAAAGGAGGTCGTGGAATTTCTCCTGGAGAAAAGCCGCGAGAACCTCGCGCTCTACGAAAGCGGGGGATTTGACCGCGCCCGCGACGCCCACGCAAAAAAAGTGGCCCATCTTTGGGATCGCTGCGACGTCGAGATCGACGGCGATCCAGCCGCGCAGCAGGGGATTCGCTATTGCAGCTTTCAACTCCTGAGCACGTATCGCGGGCAGGACAGCTTTTTGAATATCGGACCGAAGGGGTATTCCGGCGAATGTTACAATGGCCGGACCTTCTGGGATACGGAGAGCTATTGCCTGCCCTTCTACCTGTTCAACAATCCGGATTCCGTCAAAAAGCTGCTGGAGTATCGCTACAACGGGCTCGATGCGGCCCGTGCTCAGGCAAAGGAGTTTGGATATCGGGGAGCGATTTTTCCGTGGACCACTTTGGACGGCACCGAGGATACGTCAGTGTGGGAATATTGGATGGGAGAGATCCACATCAACGCGATCATCGGATACGCGATTTTCGTCTACACCCATGTCACCGGCGACAAGTCCTACCTTCAGACCCACGGAGCGGAGATGCTGATCGAGTTGGCCAGATTCTGGAGCAGCCGGGCGACATTCATTCCGTTCCGCAACGGATACGCCATCAACCGGGTCATGGGGCCGAACGAGTTTGCGCAGGGGGTAAACAACGACTGGTATACCAACTACATGGCCAAGTGGCTGCTGGAATACGCCCTGCAAGCCGTGACAGAAGTTCAGGCCGAGGCCCCGGAGCATTTCAATGAGGCGGTGCGGAAGACCGGGTTTGAGCCTGCCGAGCTGGACCTTTGGAGAACAGTCGCCGAAAAGCTCATCCTGAACTACAACCCCGAGCTGGATGTTTTCGTCGAGAACGACATCTATCTCTCCCTCAACCCAATGAGCCGGGAGGAGCTAGACCGCGACCGCGACTATCCGATCGAGCGCAAATGGACGATCCCGAAGATCCACAGCCAGCAGATCTCCAAACAGCCAGACGTCCTGCTCTCAATGTTCCTGCTGCGCGACCGCTTCACGGCGCACGAGAAGCGGCAGAACTACAGCTTTTACGAGCAGCGCTGTGTCCATACCTCATCGCTCTCTCCCTCCATCCATTCGATCCTCGCCTGCGATGTCGGCCGCTACAACCAAGCCTACGAATATTACCTCTGGAGCTCGCGTCTGGATCTCGACAACTTCAACAACAATACCGAGGAGGGGCTTCATATTTCCTCTATGAGCGGTACGTGGCTGAACATTGTCTGCGGGTTTGGCGGGCTCACCTATACCGGGCCGCTGCTGGAGTTTTCCCCCATCCTGCCTCCCGGCTGGACTGCCTACCGGTTCAAGTTTGTTTACCGGGACCGCACCATTCAGGTCGGCGTCAAGGGGACCGAGGTGAGCCTGTGCCTGCTGGCGGGCGAAAGAATGGCCGTGAAACTTTATGGCAATGAAGTGGAGTTGAGTCGCGAGCCTCTGACAGCGCCGATCTCCTCCGCCTTCCTGAAGCGCCCGCAGCCCAAGGCGATCCTCTTTGATCTCGATGGCGTCATCGTGGATACTGCCTGCCTGCATTATCGTGCGTGGAAGCACATCGCCGATCAGGAAGGGATCTTCTTCGATAGCCACGTCAACGAACGCCTCAAGGGAGTCAGCCGTCGGCAGAGCCTGGATATCATCCTGGAGCATGCGCCACGTCCTTACCACGAGGAGGAAATCGAGGTGCTGATGCGGACAAAAAACGACATCTACGTCGAATCCCTTCAAACCCTCACCACGCAGGATGTCCTGCCCGGCATTTCCGCTTTCCTTGACGAACTACAGGCGGGCGGTTTCAAGACAGCCATCGTCTCCGCCAGCCGCAATGCCGGAGTCATCCTGAAACGAATCGGGCTGGAAGGACGCTTTAATGAGGTCGTGACCGGCGAGCATACGAAGATGTCCAAACCCGACCCGGAAGGCCTGCTACTCGCCTCGCGACTCCTCGGCATTCCCGCTGAATCCTGCGTTGTCATCGAGGATGCTGCCGCCGGCGTAAAAGCCGCCGTCTCTGCTGCCATGAAGAGCATCGGTATCGGTGACAAGATGCTCCTCCACCAAGCTGACTACACCCTCCCCTCCACCCGCTACCTCAGCCTCGAAAAAGTGCAGGCACTTTACTGATCCAAGCCCGTAACCTCGTCCTCCGGGGAGAAGAATGGCGGCGGAGCGGGCTAGCCGAACTAACTTTCTAAAAACTTTGGTGTGGTCCCTCGCTTTATGGGGGTGAAGTGATATGCGGATACTTTTCTTTGGGGAGGAATGTGTGCTGGTGGGTGCCCCCCGTTTTTCGTGCCTAGAGACAGGAGAACAGCTCCAAATTGAGGAACTCGTCCCGGAAGAGTGAGTTGAAGCTCGCACTGTAAGGGTTTTGCCACAGCGCGCCGGGTTCGATGTAGAGAGCTGCGCCGGGTGGTAGTTTGGGATCCGATGGGTCAGCGCGAGATCGTCCTGCTGACAAACAACATGAAACTGATCGCCGACACGATTACCTCCATCTACAAGCAGCGCTGGCAGATCGAACTCTTCTTCAAAGCCATCAAACAGAACCTGAAAATCAAAACCTTCGTGGGAACCAGCGCCAATGCGGTACATATCCAGATTTGGACAGCATTCATCGCTATCCTGCTCCTGAAGTATCTCCAGATGCGCAGCCGTCTGGGGTGGACCTTTCGAATCTGGTAGCCCTCCTGTGCCTGAACCTCTTTGTCCACAGAGACCTCTGGGCTTGGATCCATGAACCCTTCGCCCCACCACCGGATACCCCAGATGTGGCGCATCAACCCGAACTGGCACTCGCATAATTTGGACAGCATGCAGCTCTTCCTTGATCTGACGATGGTGGCGCCTCGCCTGAAACCAAAATTCCAGGCACCGCCACCTGCCTTTTAATACCAAACACCATTAGAAATGACACTACCCGGCTGGTTCTTTTGGCGCGTGTCAGCGTTGTCATCCCTCTGGTTATCAGAACAACGAGCGGCGGGAGGCGCGTTGTAGCCTGCGTAGCAGCCTTAAAGGCGAACCCATCGGGAGATGGTGAGGCAAATAGCCATCTGTCTTTTGACTCGCTCGCACCTGCTCGGCTCGCCCATCGTTACACTCAGGGCTGCACAGAGTGCAGTCTATCCAGGGCGTTCCCACGCCCATGTATTGCCTTGCCACACACCAAAACTCCTTCGCCGCTAAAGTATCATTTCTTCCTGTGATTGGTATAATATTAATAGGCTCTAGCCTTACCGTTGAGACTGGCGGCGGAAGGCACTTGGTCCGACTCCGGTGAACTGCTTGAAGCGGGTTGACAGATAGCGTTCCGTTTTGAAGCCGGACATGGAGGTGATCGCCTTGATCGGAAGTCTTGAATGGACCAGGAGTTCCTTGACCCGCTCGACCCTTGTCTGGTTCAGCAGCCGGTTGAGCCCGGGGCCACCGTGCTCGATAAAGAGGTGCCGCAGATAGTCCTCGCTCACACCGACATGCCTGGCGACCTCCCCTGCCCCCGTGATTCTCGCATAGTTTTCGCAGATAAACTGCCGGGCGCGATCCACATGAGTTTCGGGGATGGCCGGCGGATTTTCATGCGCGGCCAGCGGCGCAAGTTGCAGAAGTCGGGCGAGCAGGGCGGTGATGCGGAGGTCGAGTTCCACCCGACGGCCCGTATCGGGGCGGACCTGCGCCAGATGCAGAAATTCGGTTCGCACAAAGCGGTCGGCCCGCTTCGTCCCGGAGCTGTCAGGCGGTATGTAGAGCGGTTCGGATAACCATTCTCCGGGGGCTTTGACGTGGAGGCAGATATCAACTCCGGGCGTGGTCATCCTTTCGTCATGCCGGCAGCGGGCCGGATAGATCACCGTTCCATGAGGCTGGAATCCGATCTTCCGCCCATCTTCAAACGCCGTCACCCCGGAGCCGCGCGGATGATGGACCAGCTCCACTACGGGATGCGAGTGCATCGGAAAGTATCCGCTCGTGCTTCCCCTCCACCCGCACACAAAACGCAGGGGTACTTGGCTGGGCAGGGAGATAGTTTGCTGCGTTCGGCCGGAAAATGGGGCGGAGATCCCGGATTTCATATCCGCCAACGTAGTGGTGACATTTTCTTTCAACAACCGGAAAGTGGAATAAATAGCCGATTTCTGGCCGTTGTCAAAATGCAAAAAACCTCCATGCTGCTGGAGTTATGAATACTTCTGCAAATGTCGTCCTCTTCGAGGGAATCAACAAAGTCGGGCTTGGAACCGCGCAATTGAAAGAGTGCGGCCCTACTGAAATCGTGACGGAAACCGTCTATACCACCGTTTCCCCAGGCACCGAATTGCGAACATTGGCGGGCCACTACGGAGCCGCAGACAAATTTCCGTTTATTCCAGGTTATAGTTCCGTGGGGAGGGTTACCGCTGTCGGCGAAAACGCCCCGGGATGGCGGGTTGGCGATCTTGTCAGTTCCCGCAACCCCTCCCCTTTTGAGGGCACCAACTCCATGTGGGGCGGACAGGCCAGCCATCAGGTGATCTCGACCCTCGGGGAGGATCGTCCGGTGCTTCTTCCAGCCGACGCCAATCCTCTCGATTATGTGATGGCCGAAGTTGCCAGCATCAGCCTTCGCGGTGCGGAAGCCGCCGCTCCGAAGGCGGGAGAGACAGCTGTGGTGATTGGACAGGGAGTCATTGGGGCGCTTTCCGCCGCATGGCTGGGAGCTCACGGCTGCCGCGTGATCGTGGTGGATCTTGAGGCCAGCCGCCTTGAACGCGCGCTTCGCAACGGAGCCGCCTATGCCGTTTCTCCCAAGGAACCGGATGCTCTCAACCGCATCCTCACCATCTGCAACGGAGGTGCGGACATCGTTGTGGAAGCGTCCGGCTCCCACCCCGGCGTGGAGATGGCATTGAAGCTCCTACGCAAAAAGCCCCAAAATTACTCGAAGGAATATAAAGTGGAGCCGATCCGCTTTTATGGCGGCGACTGGCCCCGTTTGGTCTTCCAGGCCAACTATCTGGAACCGCTCTCCTGGAAGCCCGACAGTTGCATGCCCGGCGAAGCCGCCCTCTTTATCACCCCGCGGGACCGCGGCGTGGAGGAACGTCAGCGCGTCGTGGAGCACATCCGCGCCGGGCGCTTGAAATCCCAGGATTTCGTGGACCAGATCTTCCCATGGAAGGACGCACCTGCGGCGTACGCCGGGTTGCTCGAACGGAGCATTTTCTCGGCCGTCATCGACTGGAAAGGAGGGAAATAACATGCGCGCTGCCATTATTGGATGCGGTCCCACGGGACCCAGTCGGGGCGGTGGCCATTCGATTTCCTACGCCCATGCCCGGGCAATGCGCGCGGCACAGGTCGAACTGGTGGCCGCCGCAAGCCGCAGCGAAAAAAACATCGCCGACTTTCTCGCCGAGTTCCCCGGCGTTCGCGGCTACCAGGATTACCGCAAGATGCTGGCCGAAGAGCGTCCGGAATTTGTCAGCATCTGCGCGTTTCCTCCCGACCGGGAAGCGATGGTTGCGGCCGCTCTGGAAGCAGGAGCAAAAGTTCTATGGATCGAAAAGCCGTTCGCCACTTCCATGGGGGCCGCGCATCGAATGATCCAGGCCGCCGAGGCCCACGGAGCGCGCCTCTTTGTGAATTTTCAACGCCGCTTCGGCCAGCCATTTGAATGGGTCAAAGCAGCGGTCGGTGAGGGACGCATCGGTAACCTTATCGGTGTCCAGATCAACCAGCCAGGAAATGAAATTATCAACTTTGGCCCGCACCTCATTGATGCCGCCCTAAACGTGATGAATGTCCCGTTCGAGCGCCAGCCGGTCCGGGTCTTTGGAGCGGTGGAATGGTCTGACTCCCTCTACCAAGGCGTTCCCACCGAAACTCAACTCATTGGAACTGTTCACTTCTCCGATGGCGTACAGATGGTGATTGAAGCCGGGAAACTCCAGGCCGGACGCGTTCCGGTCATTCGATTCGACGGGGAATACGGTTTCCTCGAACTCCGTCTCTCCCCTCTGGAAGGTGAATCCGGAATAGCTCGCGGTCTCTTCCGGGGAATCTCTGAAGTCACCGTCTGCGACACCGAGGAGAACTTCCATCACGGAACCACGGACAAAAACCTCTACGTGGACCGCGCTTTGAAGGACATCCTGAACGCTGTCAAAACCGGCGAGCCTTCCCGTCTGGATGCTGCCACCGTGCTGCCCGGGCTGGAAATCCTGCTGGCGCTCTTCGAGTCGGCCAATCAGAGGGAAATGCTCTCACTACCGCTCAAGCAACAGGAAACTCCCTTCGTGAGGTAGCGCAACAGTTCTCACGGCGAAAAGGTCTCCAACAGCGATTGCTGGGCGGTTTGCTTAAGCTCAACGGAAGCCGGACGCCCTCCTCCAAAAGAGCCGGCCCGCTCTTGAAGTCCCTCAAGGGGACAGAGGTGTCATTGCAGGAGTCGAGTTTCTCCAGAAGTGCATGATCCGAGGCGGTGTGGTGAGCCTTGAATTGTTCCCGGCCCGTGCCGACGTCCTCCAACGGGGCTTTCACCGGAGGGCCTCGTCGGCTTCTGCCGACTTGATCACGGCTTCCTGCGTTGCCCCTTGCCACACGGGAAACCCGTGCGGGATACCGGAGTGTCTTCCGCTATCTGCGGAGAGAGGGATGGATCGTGAACGAGAAGCGTGTTCATCGGCTCTGGAAGAAGGAAGGGCTGAAGGTACCTCCACGCACCCGCAAGCGCAGAAGGCTTGGGGAGAGTGCCAATGGGGCGCAGAGGAAGAGAGCCGAGAGGATCAATCATGTCTGGAGCTACGACTTCGTCTTCGATCAGACCGAGAGAGGGAGTCGCCTCAAGTGGCTCCCCGTTCTGGATGAATACACCCGCGAGTGCCTCTCCTTGGAGGTGGATCGCTCGATCACGGCAAGGGATGTCTTGGAAACATTGGAGAAGCTGGTGGAGGAGCGAGGGGTACCGGAGTTCATCCGTAGTGACAACGGCCCCGAGTTCATCGCCGATGCAGTGAAAGAGTGGATCGCAGCAAATGGTATGAAGACGCTCTACATCGAACCGGGTGCTCCATGGCAGAACCCCTATAGCGAAAGCTTCAACGCACGCTTCCGGGACGAGTTCCTCAATGTGGAACTTTTTTCCAGTCTTCTAGAGGCAAAAGTCCTTGGCAGGGAGCACCAGGAAAAATACAACCATCTAAGACCGCACTCCTCACTGGGTATACTCAGCCCGGCGGAGTTCGGCGCACGCTGTCTTGCTACGCTTCGGCCTACGGCCTCAGCTCCGCAAGACAGCGATCAAACCCCAAAAACACAACCAAGTCTCTCATAGCACATGGTACGAAAAACGGGGGCACTCCAGACGGGGAGAACCGTATCGAACTCTTCTTTGCCCCACGGGTGGGCAAGGATGTGAGCAATCTTTTTTTAGATCAAATCGGACAGAGCGATCCCGAAGCCCTCCATCTGGTTGTCTGGGATCAGGCTGGGTTCCATCCCAAGGATGGGGAGATGGGAGTGCCCTCCAATGTAAGACTCCTGCCTCTTCCTGCCTACAGCCCAGAACTCAATCCAGTGGAAGCTCTGGGGGACTTGGTCAAGGATGCCATGGCCAATAAGCTCTTTGGCTGCCTCGACTCTTTACAGGAGGCCATCCTCAAGGAACTTCAACCTCTCAGGGTAGAAGCACAGAGAGTACGATCCCTTCTTGGTAACCACTCCATCGTTGCTTCAGCAAACAACTCCGTTCCAATCTAAAGTATCTTTCCTATTAGGGTTTGGTATAAACACCGAAGTTACACCGCTTGGAATCTTACAGTGAGAATTTGATATGGCTCATAGGAAAAACAATTCCCACCCTCCTTCCCCTTCTCTGAACCATCAAAATAGGATTCCGCAACAGACCAATCCTTTGTCGCCTGAATGTTGACTGAACCGCGTTGTCCGGCAACCTCATGGAACCGTAATAGCCATGATGTTTTTCCTGCCGGAACAGCCCAGCAGGGAATGAGCGTTTCTCCTCCGGAGATCTTCCCGATGGGAGAGATCATCTCCTTTCCCTGATAGGCAAGCGGAGGGGTAAAGAAGGTTTCGGCAAGGGCTGCTGGCTGGCGTTCGCGTGGCAAGGTCAGGTCATACCGTCCGATCGCCAGTTGAATCGTCTGCTTGCCGATGTCGCTGTAAAGCGAAGGAATTCTCAGCCTGCTCAAATGTGCGGGCCATGCGTGTCTGTGTGCGTCCAGACCCGTCACCTTCGGACTGCGGATCAGACTAACTCCCACCTCACCATCCCGCACACAGGCTCCGTATTTGGCCTCGGTTAGGAGGAACAATCCCTCTCTCTCCCCTTCATCGAAAACCTCCAGATGGCGGCTAAAAGGCACCTCCCACATCGCTTCTGCCACCAACCCGTTTGGCACCTGTGGACGCAATACGCTGCCATAGGGAATCCCAAAACGTGCATTTGTCGCCGCATATTTTGTGGGAAACACCATCTTCAGCAAGGTTTCCGGCTCCTGCCAGTCGAGATCCACGGTGATGTGGACGAGATGACTTCCTGATTCCAGAGCAAAGGTCACGATGGACTCGCTCTGCTTGCCGATCTTCCGCTTCACCTTGAAACCGCCACGATGTGGCCCCTCCTGAAATGCGCTCACCGATGCCTTGGCCGTGCAAATCTGTGCCAGCGAAAGCGTCTGACGGTCGATGTCCCAAGTATCAAAGTTCGCAGGTTTGTCGGGAAAGAGCACCAGTTGCCCCAAGGAGGATCGCAACGGAACCTGCACCTTTTCCCATTCTAGCCGATCGATCCAGCCTGCGGCATTGATGCGAAATCCAACCAAGCCGTTGTTGATTGTTTTCCCTTTGAGAAGCACCGCTTCGGGAAACTCCGACGAGTCGTCTTCCAGCGCGGTTCCGCTCAAGGGAGGGAGTGCCACATAGAGCGGCTTTTTTGTTTGAGGATGTCGGACCCAGCGACGGACTTCCATCGCATGGGGATTGAAGAGGCAATGACTTTTCCCTGAGGGCAGCGCTTCCACGGCTTTGTCGGTTTGTTCGGAAGCAATCTTCTTCAACTCTGGCAAACCTTCCAAATAGACATCCCAGACCGAGCTTCCGGGGATGTAGTCGTGGAATTGGGCAAATACCAAGCGCTTCCAGGCGGATTCCCTCTCCCATGATTTTCCGGTCACCGAGGCCACGGCTTCAGCAACCTGCATCGCCCGCTCAAGCTCCCTGAATGTTTTCTTGAGGTTTCCATGCGTCGTCAGTGTGCCCCTGTGATATTCCAGATAACATTCCCCATGGTGTACGGGGAGTTGGCCACGTGCCTTTGCCAGTCGCTCGAAAAACGCCTCCGGCTGGCCCCAGACGATTTCGGGCATGCCGGGTAGCGAGCCAAGCCGCCGCGCCCGTTCGCACATTTCGCGGGTAGGGCCTCCTCCTCCGTCCCCATAGCCGGTCGGCAGAAGGTATTCCCCATGCACGGCGGCCTGCTGGTTCGCAAGCATCGGAGCCTTGATGTTATCAATCTCCATGTGCGTGACATAGCCCGATTCCTGCGTCACATGGGCCAGTACTTCGGAGCCGTCGTTTCCTTTCCAGATAAAACTGCTGTAAGGAAAACGGTTGATCGCATTCCAGGTCATCTTCGTGGTGAAGAAATACTCTACCCCTGTCAGCTTCATGATTTGGGGGAGACAAGCAGAATAGCCGAACACATCCGGCAGCCACGTCAACTTTGAGGGTTTTCCAATGAGCTCGGTAAATCCTTTCTGTCCCAGCACAAAACTTCGCGCCAAGGCTTCGCCGCAGGCCAGGATTGTGTCCGATTCGACATACATCGCTCCCGTCGCTTCCCATTGTCCGGAGTTAATCCGTCCTCGCACTTGATCATAGAGCACCGGTTCGCGACGCTTGACCGCCTCGTAGCTTGCGGGCTGGCTGTAGGCAAAGCGAAATTCGGGATACTCGTCCATCAGACGGTTCGCTGTGGCGAAGATATTGACCGCCTTCAGCTCGCCCATCCGCTCCGGCCACATCCAGACCAAATCAAGATGGGCGTGTCCGCTCAGGACACAACGCATGAAGGTCTTGTCCATGTGCAGTTCACGATAGGCATCCGCCAACTTGCGATGCATCGCAGGAATTCCCTGAACATCGGCGGCATCCACCGCCTCGTCCATGAATCGGAGCATGAGGCGGTAGACCGGGGTGAATTTGTCTACTGGTGTCTGCAATCCGAATCCGTTCAGTGTCGTGGGGAGGGCGGGGTTTTCCCGATGCCTCTGGTCCATGGCCAGATCGAAGAGGCACTTCAAATCATGATAGGCGTTCCATACCTCGTCGTTGCGGCGGCAAAGGAAGGCACCTTCAAAATAGCTTCCCTTGTGATCCATCCCATTCGCTTCGGAATGCCAGATCGCACTCTGGATGCAGCTTGACTGGATCCAGACTTCCTGTGTCCCGGCTGGCAGGCGGCAAAAGCGGTGCGCCACATTGAAGCCAAAATAGGGCTTGTCCCCGACATAAAGGGTCGCCTCGCCCTGGTCTTTCCAGTTCAGCCAGGTATTGGCGTCCGCAGCAGCAGGCAATACGACCCGGCACCACCGCTGGTCAAAAAGTTTTCCCCAAAATGAGCAGTTCCCAATCGGTCGCAGCTTCAGCTTCTTGCCTGCCAGCAAGGGCACTTGTTCTGGACTCGGCTCAGACGCCTCCACCCGGAGAGGCTTAGATCCTGTCCAAAGGCTCTCTTGGAGCCTGTTGATGGCGGCTTGGATGCGATTTGGGATCAACTGGGGAAGGTGGTGCGAGGGCAACATAGTAAAAATACTGGGTCTTATGTAGTTGAGAGAGGGTGCCGGCGGAGATGTTTGAGTAGGATTAAACTACTCTCGATCTCTGAGCCACTGCTAGTTTTATTAAGTGGCTATTGAGGGTACTCGTATTTTGTATGGTGTTCTGTGTTGAAAAGCTCATTAGTAAACGCAGACGGAAGCAAGTTTGCCAATGAGCTATGCGACCGATGGTGATTGTAGTCCATCCTCCACTTTTCGAGCTTATCACGGGCGTCTTCGAGCGACCAGAACAACTCGATGTTCAAGCATCCATTTCCGAGTCGCTCGGTAATCCGCCCGAGATGCTGGAGGAGAACAAAAGCCTCTCCCTCAAACTCCACAAACTCATCGTCATCCTTGGAAAGAACCTCCGGGCAGAGATGGGCTACCCAGCAGCCTTGCAGAGTGTGTCCTCTAACTCCAAAAACGAATGCTGGCCTCTGGTCAAGGGGTAGCTTCATGAAAGGAAAAGAAACCGGCTTGATGGGGGCTGTGCGCCCCAAATCCCCGCACCGCTCGCCGCGGCAGGCGCTCGGGTGGAACTTCAAGCCCGTCTTGCCTGCGGCAAGCTCAAAAAAACTCTCCAACCAAAAAGAAAAAACTTGTATGACTACATGCTTGGCCTCTTGTGGCTAATTTTCCCGACCTTCCACACTATTCGATAAATTGAGGGCCAGAACAGAGGTGCCAATATAGCCCCCCAGAAACTCGGGTACTCGCTGCCCCCATACGTGCCGTCATGGCGTTCAATAGATCCGCCCCGCAACCAGTCAATGCAGACCCATTTGGAATTTCTATAATCCGATGTCGTGCTTTTCTTCCAGTTATTATCTTTCATACATTTTAGAACGATTGAGGCGACCGGATTCCTCAATTCTTTTGAAGATTAGAAAAAACGCTTTTATGCGGCTAAAACTGCCGATTCGAGTGACCCATCGACGAATTGAAGATAGCGAATCGTGCTCGAGAAATGAGCATGTCCGAGGAGTCTCGACATCTTTGCCATGTCCCGATTCACGAATGGCGACAACCACATTGTCGTGGCAAATTGCTTCCGAAAGGAATGTGTTCCGAGCCTTTCCGTGGAAATTCCTGCCCAATTTGCTGCCTGATGCAAGATCCTCCATGCTGATATTGCGGTCATTGAAGCAGCCCCTTTTCGCGATGGAAAAAGCGGTTTTCTTTCGCAATCCGGAGCTGTCATTTCTGCTTCTTTGATCCAAAAATAGATAGTTTCTGTGGCACTTCGATGCAGTGGCATGGAGCGGGAAAATCGTTTCCCCTTCATGTTTTCACGAGAAACTGTGACTGAAGTTCTCATCATTTTTCCGTCCCAGACATCGCCAATGCGCATGGCAAGGAGCTCTGAAATTCGGTAACCTGTGTACCTCGCGAGCGTAAAAAGAGCCTTGTTCCTCGTTCTAAATCGTCCATTCAGAGCTGCGATAATCGCGTCAAACTCCATTGAGGTGAGTGGTCGACAGCCAGTGTTTTGCATCCAAAAAGATACTGTCCGCTTTGGTTTTCCCCTCTGTTTGCCACAACGAATGTAAAGAATGCGCAGAAGTTTACATTCGCAATTCTGCTCAGGAGAGTGTCTTTTTGATGCCAAAATCCATTCGGAGAGCTCGTAGAGAAAACCCAAAGCACAACGGAAAGATGAGGTGAAAAATTCGCTCTGATTCATTGAAAAGTTGTTGAAACAGCTTCATTTTCTATCTCGATTCAGGTGGCGCTGAGTAGTTTTTTAGAAATTTTTTACTGTGATTTTGAGAAACCAGAAGACGAATTGAGGAATCCATTTCAGAAAAAAGCCCCCTCTCCTGTCTTCTCAACTCTAATAAACCCGAACTCCGAAGTTGAGGTAAGAGAAAGGGGTTAAGAAGGGCACAAGGGAGGGTTGAAAAGAGATTGGGATCTGAACTTCGGCGAAGTTGGGATTTTCCAGTGTAAGATGGCCTCCAGCAGAGGTTTATGTTTTTCCATACCGCCCCAGGCAGAAGAGATATGGAGTACAGCCTTGTGGCCTGCACGGCCGAGGATAGCTCCGCCTAAAAAGACTGTCTGACGGAGAGTGGCGGGCTGCCGATAAGGAGCCTGTGGTTGGAGAGCCTGCCCATAGAGACTCAGGAGATTGAAGGTGAAGAGCACGGCGAGGAAAGCCGACTCACTGGCGTAGAAGTTCTTCATGCAAAAGCCATCGGCATTGAGCTCGGCCTTGAGTTCCTCGATGCGAGATTCGATCAAGGCACGCTTGTTGTAGTCGCGCCAGAGAATGAGGGGATCATCGCTGCAATTGGTAACGAAGATGCGGAAGGTATAGCCCGGCACATGGAGGAGCTTGCGTCCGATGGCGGCCTTGCTTTCCCTGATGCGCTCTCGGATGACAAAGAAACGCCGTTCATTTTTCCATCCGTAGAGCTGCATCCAAAACTCTGCCACCTCATAGTCCTCGTCGATGAGAGTCCACTTGGAGAGAGCTGCGGCCTTGGTTTTGATGTTTTTGGTCAGACGAGCGACGATTACATAAGGCAGAGAGCGATCCTCAAGAAACTCCAGGAGTCCTTCGGCGAAGAAGCCGCTGTCAGCACGCACGCGGCGCAGCCTCCAGCCCGGAGGCATGAGGGCAAGAGCCTCCTTTAGAAACTCAGAGACTCCACGGCTGGCGCTGGTATTGCCGCTGCGCAGCCATGCGTGAAGGACGCATGGGGCCTCGGCCAGCATGGCCAGGAGCGGATGGTGGCTCAGACGACCGGGACGATGAGGGTTGTATCCCTTGGCGGCTCCCTGCTGATGACCGCTGCGCTGGAAGATCGTTGAATCCAGATCAAGACTGTAGCCCTCTTCCGGCATGAGGAAGAGTGGCAGGATCGATCTCCAGAGAGGTCGCCAAAAGGCTTCGATGGAGCCTTGGGTGAATCGAGCAAAGAAGTTGCGGATGGTATCAGTGCCAGGGAAACGAGAGAGGCCCAGCATGGCGTGAAGGGCCTTGTCGCTGCGCAACCAATCGCTGTGGGCAAAGCGGCTGGCTCCTACAACTACCGAGCAGATGAACGCCGTCAATGTATGGGCAGGAGGGATGGAGTTGGGACTCCGATGCACAAAGGGCATGCTCTCTTGGAGCTTGGCCGGAAGTTCTATGCGCTCCAGAAAGGCGAAGAAGCTCGCCAGTCCTCCAAAGGGGGTCACTGCCTTCTCCGTGCTGCGTAATTGAACTTGGCGAATGCCAAAAAGTGGGCGAAATGTTGTCTGCATCGTTTTGTGCGGAAGTTGAGGTTGTCTTTGGTGTTGCAACCCCTTTCAACCAAACCTCTTCCCGCAAAACGATGCTTTTTTAACTTCGGAGTTCGGGTTTAGTTGATGCTCATGAACCAAAGTCCTATTTCTCCTACTTCAAAACGGATCGTCTGCCTGGGCGATTCGCTGACGCTTGCCATCGGCAGCGCGGAACTCGACAAGTGGCCGGTGAGGGTTGCGCTGGAACTTGAGAAAGAGTTTCCCCAGCAATACGCGCTGTTTATCCGTGCCTGGAACGGAGCAACAACGTTCGATGCGCTCCAGCGGATGACTGCGGAAGCCGGTTATCTCATGCCCGCGACCGTCCTTGTGACTCTCGGCGTCAACGATGCCCATGTGCCATCCCATCGACAGACCCCTCAGGTCGGGATCGCGGAGTTCGCTACCAACTTGCGGGAAATCCATCGGCTGGTAGCCGAGGGCGGAGGCAATGCGATCTTTGCCGTGGAGCACGTGCCGGTGCCGAGTCTCGTTTACATTCCCGGTAATGGGAAGACCTACGCGGAGAATTATGCTCCTTATCGCCAGGCCATTTTAGAAACGGCCGACGGGCTTGGCCTACCGGTGATCGATATTCCGCGATTGATGGCGGATCGAGGCATTGAGACACGTGAGATCGTGGGCGATGACGGGCTTCATTTGTCCAAGGCAGGCAATGCGATTTATGCGGAGATCATTGCGACCCAACTTCGCTCCTTAGAAATAGAATAAAAAATAAATTATTATGCCATCACTCAACTTTGACTCGATCACGCCCGTAGCTTCTCATGCTTTAGGAGGGCTGCCACAGAATCATTTTTCCAATGGTCGCCTCTATGCCACCATGGCCGCCCACGGGGGAATCACTGATCTCTCCTACTGGGGAAATCAGCATTTGGGGGCACCTCATTTCTTCCGTGGGGCCTCGCTCACGGCGTGGAACAAGCTGTTTCGTGTCTCCATTGTTCTTGGGGAAAAGCGCCATTATCCGATCTTGCATGACACTCAATTGTTTCCCTTCGGGTTGCGTGGGCAGGGCGAGGTGGAGGGAATCCCTTTTCAGTATGATCTCTTGCTTTTGCCGGATGCCTTGGTCCAGCGAGTCGAGTTTCTGGGGGACTTAGGGAACCCGGCTATCGGCCTGGAAATCCTGCACCAGGAGGCGATTACGGCTGTGCAAATCGCCGGCCGCACTTGGAGCGATCTGGCTTTCCACCCGGAATGCAATGCGCTGGTGGCTTCCTGCACCGACTCCAAAGCGCCGGAGATAGCGGAGGCATTGGCACAGGCCGGCTTCGATTCCTCCACGCGGGATTTGCAAACAAACACCACCTGGGTGGCAGCGAGTTGCGAAGCCCCTCTCTCCGTCCGGCGAGGGTATCATGCGCGTAGTAAATATTACCTCAAGAGCGCGCTGACTGAAAGAAAGCGTCTCGCGTGCTACGTGGTCTTTGCTGGTAAGAAAGAAGATCTGGAACATTTTCATCACCGAAGTGCTCGGTCAATGTTCTTAGGGCATCCGGGCAGGCAGGATTTTCAACTCGCACTTCCTCCGCGAAAGCCGCTATCGCGGCGTCAGTGCCACCATCGTAGTGCAGGATGGTATAAAGAATGTCGAAAGCATCTTTGGGTTGCTGGCGATCTGCGAAGGCTCGCAGCTTGAGCGCAAGGAAGGGGCCTACTTCACAAACACGGGCGGTGAGATTTTGCTGGGCACCATGCAAATCAATGCCTGAGATGGTGACCGTACGCGCAGTGGCAAGGGCACGATCGACACCAGGCATGATGCATGCGGTGATGTCGGCAACTTGGGCGGTGCCGGATGCGAGGGTGGATTTCTCCACCAGAAAATCCACGAAGACCGTGAAGCCTTCTATCTCTTTCTCGAAGCGAGCGGCGTGCTTATCACTCGCCTTAAATCCCTGTGCCTGAAGATCCCAGCAAAGATTACTGTATTGTCCCCTATCGGCAGCGAGGGCAATTCCTAGATCGACATCCAGCGAAGCAGGACGCGGCAGGGTGCGCTGAATGGTGTGATCGCCGCAGAGATACTTCGGCACCAGTCCCCCGATGAGCACCAGATCATCATACCAAGAACCCAATCCAGCCCATACTGTCAGGAATGCGCTTTCCGCCAGCCCGGTGTGCCGCGGGTCATAGGCACTGTAGGTGTCGTATTTCATAGCCGGCAAAATCCGCCCCACTCCCGAAGGGCTGCTGCTGCGTCTGGTCCGCGAAGACCTGTGGATTGGAGATCGATGTAGATTTGCGCGTCTGTGGCCAGGGTTAACTCATCGCGTGACTGTGTTTCGGTAAATAGCCCCTCGTCATCGGGCAGATGCAGCCAGAGTTTTCCTCCCTCTGATACTGGACGCAGGCCCAGCGCTTCCAAGGTGCTACTCTCCGGAAGTCGGGAGACATAGGCGGATGTGATCACTGGCTCAGTGTAGGGATGGCGTATCCAGGCAGCAATCCACTGAGTGAAGGAGATGGAAACGGATTCTCGCTGCGCCCACTCCTGGAGTAACTGGGCAAGAGCGACCGGTGAGCCGAAATAGCCGGCATACTGCTGGGTGCAGGTCCGTTTTACAAAATGATCCGCTTTCGCCCAATCGTCCAAGAGTGCCAGATGGTCACGCAAACGAAACTCACGGGGACTGGTTTTTTCCAAGTATCCCTGACTGATGAGGTATTGAACGATGCGGGAAACAAGTCCGGAACTGGCATTGGTGCGATGGACCAACTCGGTTTGATTCCAGTTACGGTCGAAGTCGGTAAGGAGTCCACGGATGATTCGGGCGCTCTTTCCCACATAAACATTGCGTGGTTCTAGCTCATACCGAAAATTCCTGCCTGGCAGTGACCGTCTGTCCACAAGTAAGCTGGGTGCCCGGAGCCAGGTACGCCCATTGAGGTCGATGGCCGAGATTCCACGAGTCTTGCAACATTCCAATATGCGACGGGTCAACTCAGGAGTGACGAGTAAGAGCGGGGAGTCTTGTTTGGGATGCAGTCCCTCCAGCCATGCCAAGCTGGGTTTCAATTCATAAATGGGAGTGCATCGAAACTGAATGCCATCCAATGTAAGTTCAAGAGTTTGCGGGCGGCCATCATTCCCTTCGGAAACAATCCTCCAGTGCAAATCGGGATCCTCCGGCAGCAGCTCACGAAAGTGCCGGATTAATTCATTCTCATAGCGAATGGACTGATTCTTACTGACATTCAACTCTTTCATTCTGCGATAAGAATACATCATCTCGATAAAAATACAATAGATATTTACTGAATATGAGTTTTCTTACTGGATGATAAGATAAGCCTCTATCAGTAAATCTGCTGAATTTCCATCGGCCTCGACACTGGCTTAATGGTTGATTAAACGGTAAATTTCGTCCAGATGCCAAAACAAGATTCACTGCCTCAGGCCAACGTAAGCGTAAATCGCTTCCGTGCCAAGGAGCGAAGAATACACACTTCTGTTCGAGTAAGAAATCTGAGATTGTTCGCCGCAATGCTGAGAAAAAAGGCGTCACGGAGAAATCTAAACAGTTTGCAGACCTCAGTGCCGAACTTTACTCTAAGGCATGAGGTTGAGAAGTTCCACGATAAGCTTTGGCCGCGGTAAACTCATCGATATCATGTCTTCAAAATGATGATCCTTAATGACGCCTCTATTCGCGAGGCTCTATTGCGTAAGCTGGCAAGGCAAAAGAGCCGTCCAAGAGCAGTGCTCCAAGAACTCCATGTGAACAACGGTAGAGCGATCGCCGATGTCGTCACTTTGCATTTGGAGGCTCATTGCTACGAGATCAAGGGTGCAACTGACAGGATCGAACGGATTTTGGTGCAGGGTCCCTACTATAATACAGCATTTCGGCGTATCACACTAGTCACGACCGAGTGCAATATCCGGCGAGCTTGGGAGCTAGCCCCGCAGTACTGGGGAATCTTGGTGGCGGTCGGCGATGGCGAGTGCGTGCGATTCCGTCATGTCCGAGCGGCAAGGTTAAATCCCAATTTCGAGAAACAGTCAGCGGCAATGACACTCTGGAAGAGCGAGATGCTGGAGCTGGTGTCTGAGCCGGGCGCGGAGCGCAAGCCGCGCAGGCTGTTAGCACAGTTGATTGCAGATACGCGACATGAACTCGATCTCAGCATGAGCATCTGTGATTTACTACTCAGTCGCCGCCAGGGGACTCAGAACTTTGATTCGAGCGCCATGTAAGTGATGTGGGCGACGACGGAGGGCCTCACCACTGAGCCATTGTTGGCGTTTTTCCCAATACGTTGGCTTTTCTCGTAGAAATATTCCTCGCCGGTTGAATACCCTGTACGAAAGAATTCTTTCTCACAAAGTTCCGATGTCAGGCCAGCATATTGCTCGTGTCCACCTAGTGCCAACGAGATCCCTCTAGCAATGTAATGGGAGTGATCGAAAGAATAAATCAGCCGTGGAGCAGTAATTTTCTGGAAAAGCATTGGGTCAATGTTCTTCTCAGAGAAAAAAGGGCTGACTATGGCATAATCGCCTACGACCAAATCCCTGTTAACAAGACCACGAGCCTTGGCAATAATTTCAAATTCCCGGCGTGGCAATATGACATGATCGTCTGTACCCAAGATATCACGGATTGTAGGTGGGATACTTGATCCAGAAACAATTATGCGGCGGACAGGATAAACACTGCAGAACTTCTGTGAGAAAACTGCAATTTGCTGCGCGGCCATAGAAATATCCAGTCCAACGCAAACACGACAGTCAAGGACTAGGTCAATCGCCTCAAACTGTTTGAATACATTTACCATTTCGTAGTCAATTTGGTCGGCATCGAAATCCTCAAAATCACTTTGTTCTGCACGGAACACCACAATGGTAGAGTCGATTTCGCCGTTGCGCTTGAGGCTGGATACTGCGGCGTTATGTGGTATTCGGTCGAGGCCCACAACGGGTATAACCTTAAGTTCGTTTAATGCTTTGAGCACATAGGCGTATTGGTGCTCTCCATCCACTTCCAATGTTTGGGGGGCAACATCATAATCGTCGAAGTAAAACTCCGCGTCTGTACCCCAATGTTTTTTAAGGCTTTTAGCGATTTCGCGACAGATCGTAGCATAACTTGCAGCAGTGTGGTCTGGGATTTTTCGTGGAAAATCAAAGAACGGACAAATTGCCTCCTTAACTTCTGGAGACAAATCCCCTATAGCATTGCGTTCGCCGCGTTTGGCCTTCAGAAATGGAACGTAACGGATCATGGTTGGAAAATTAGTTCGCGGACATCGTGTTCATTGATTATCGAGCTATAGCGCTTGTAGTTTCCGGACTCTTTCCGGAGAAGACCTGCGATAAGACTTGGATGAACCCCCTGCTCGGCAGCGTATGCGTACACGGCATTATCGCTAGTATCATATTTTGGCGCACAATTGCGCCAAGACTCACGATGCACAATCGAATCTTTGGCGAGGCGGTTGGCAGCTTTTTCGTATTTATCGCTCTCATCAGCCTCGATGTCAAAAAACACCGGCTCTTTGAGCTTTTCGTTGTGCAAGACGAGATGTGAGAGTTCGTGGAGAAGCGTGAACCAGAAGTAATCAAGTCTAGGAAAGCGCAAGCTCATAGCGATGACTGGGTGACCTGTACTCAAATGGAACACCGCACCATCTGCCTTCATGCCAGGCAGAGCGCGGACATAGACGAGGATGATCCCGAGCTTCGCGATAATGGTTGGGAGCAGTCGGGCAGCCTGTGGATCAACGCTTCTCAGGGCCACCTCTCTCAGTTCGCCCTGTGTTAGCTTCGTGAAGGCGGGCAAATCCTGAGTAATAGCTATATACTCCGCTTCGGAACGGGCGCGCGACAACCAAACCCCTAAGATTTTCTCATCGGACTTGGCAGATTTCCGGAAAAGCGTCGGCTGGCTCGCGTGCGGTAAGTCGAAGAAGATAGTGGCAAGTGGGGATAGATCATCCGTAGTCGCTAGCCAGCGGCGCTCGACAAGTTCCTTGCGCGGAAGCTCGGCTATGAACCGCTTGAACTCGCTGTAACGTTCGAGCAGTTCCTGTGCGCCGACCGGGTTGCTTTGGGTGGTATGCTCAAAGTCCGCCCAGCCTTGGTCTTGTGACTCTGGTTTCATCAGCAGCATGCCTCCATCAATTTAACGGCGAGAACCTGCGGAAGCTCGAAGTAGTTCATCGAGTCCTTTGCCATATCGTTAATTTTAACCATCTTAAGCTTCTCATAGAAGGGTTCAGCCTTAGGGAGGGAATGCAGGCCGAAGCCCGGGCGCAGCTTGAGCTCTACAACTGCAAATCGTTGCGCCGCACGCAGGATAATCTCCCCCAAGCCCACGAACTCGCGTGGGTGGATCTTGCAAGTCCTATTCCACGGAGCGACCGCTACAAACTCTACATAAAATATATCACCCGTTTCTAGTGCGCTCGATCTCGGGTGGTAGATCAAACAGGCGGCTTGCGGTTTTCCATCAGCGTGGAGATGGAACCACTCATACTCGTCGGAGCTGAATGCGATCGCCTTGTCGAACCATCGCCAGTGCATGTCTTCCGTAGAGATACTTTCGAGGATTTCAATTTGTTTTGTCTCATCAGGCTCCTCCCTTTGAATCTGCTCGAACAGCTTAAGCCAGGCAGATTTCCATACCGCATCGCACTGTACCGATGTCAGCGCATCCCACCCATGGACGATGCTGTAGAGAACTTTTGTCTTATTAGCATGTGTGAGTTCACCCTGCTCAACCTCCTTTAAGGAGCCTTTGTTTTTACCAGATATGCTCATCGCTGTAGAAGAAGGTATCCGCGAAGCCATTTACTTGCTTTTGCTGACTCGGCGGAGTTTGGCGGCGAGCTCGTTAATAGTGATATTGCCGGACTCGACTTGATCTACCAAGGAACGCAATGCGGCACCTAGGATGGGGCTACCTTCGGCCATGCGCTTCATGTCAGCCAGAGCCGCACGGTGGTCGTGTTTCTTCAAATCATCGGCTGAGGCGCGCAGCTTTTGCGCGATCAGGGCTAAGGTGTCATTTGTCGGGAAACGACGACCGAGCTCAACGTCCGAGAGGAAAGGTGCTGAAATCTTGGCAGCCCTCGCGACCTCGCGAAGAGATAATCCGGCGCTTTCGCGCAGTTCGCGCAGTCGTTGTCCCATTGTGGCTGCAAAATCTTCCTTCATGTAAGCTACCATAAGCTTACAATTAAGCCCGCGTCAAGTTAATTCAGCAGGCATGCTATTCTTGTCTTCTTGATACAATGCGGAGACGGACTGTCGTGTTCCTCGAACGTAGATCAGTTTGGCAACCTACGAGAGATGGAAGAACTAGTATTCTTATAGAATCGCGGCCTTGACTGTGCCCGTAGAAATGGCAAAATGTGCCTGTCGAGTGCTCAGGATGCACAACATACTCAAGATGCACAGTGTAAGAGATTTAGGTCTTTGACCGATCAAATTCTCATAACCTGAAGGTCGTAGGTTCAAATCCTACCCCCGCCACCACTTTAAAAACCCGTAGAGGCTGACAATAAGGGCCTCAGCGGATTGTTTATAAGTTTATCTTTCCGAGACATTGATCTCGCAATTGGATGAAAGGTTAAAGTTTTTCGAAACTTTTTTATTGCGAGGGTGTTGATACAGCTGATGAAAACACGATCAACTCCCCACAAATACTTCACATTCCTCCTGCTCGGGCTCTTTACGATGCTGCTCCCATCTATCGCCTCTGCAAATCCTTACAGAGGTCCAGCTATCCTAAATCACGGCAGTACATCCGCTTTCCTTCTGCAGCAAGCTTATGCAAAGCTTGAGTCTGCAGATCATGACTACCAAGGCCACCGTGCCCGTGCCATGAATTTGATAAAAGAAGCGATTTATAGAGTTGGGGGCAGTATCAATCCCTCTACTCCCACTAGTGGCGGAGGACATGAAGCCCAAACAGTTTCCGACCAGCAATTAAAAGATGCCAGAGTGACCCTCACACAAGTCAGGGTTCAATTAGCACGCAAGCCACTCGAAATGGTCGACAATGCTATCACTGAGATCGACACAGCTCTGAGCATTAAATAAATCATATTTTAGATGCCCTCTTAGGTAACGATTCACCGTGCATTCCATAAAATCAATGGGATCACGGTGAAGGCTTTCGGGGACCTCCTAGATTAACATGTCAAAGGTCAGTGGCTTAAAAACCTAAGTACGAGGGTCAATTTTTGGACAACGAGGATGGAACTCATTGGGATTAGGATTGCCGGTTAGGATATTCAGTTTTTTGCACATCGTATCTTCTGGCAGCTCTCCTTGCTCCTCAAACTTGCAAGAGGCAATCCCCTCTCTATCAATAGCCAATCCTGGACACTCGGTTTCTTCAAAGAATAATGGATCACCTGATTGCATCATATTTTTTTAGAATGCAGAGAAGAATAAATCAAGAGTGATTAATCGTGTTTTAAATCCAGTTGCCGTTTTCTTTGTCTCGTCTACTCTACCCGTCTGCGCTTCTCAAACGCCTTCTTTGTGGCCCGGTAAGCTTTATCATCATAGTACTCCGAGATTTGCTGAAGCGTGAACTGACCGTAAAGCAACCCTACCATCGATTTCAAATCGATCTCCTCAACAGACCCCCTGATGGGCTTCATCTTTTTTTTATGAGTCAGACGATTTTTCATAATCTTACCTCTCTCGTGATAAAAGCAAAAATCGCGAATCTTGTCACAACTTTCTTGTGAAGGCGAAAATAACGCCTATTTCAAAAATCCACACTATTTATACGTCAAGTCTGACTTTGCGTTTCCAACTAGCGCCTCCCTTCTTTTCGCCTTCTTAAACATGGCGGCGAGTTTAATGAAGTTCAGGCCCTGCATTGCCAGTATGCGAATTGATCTTGCCACGACACTCTTCACAGACTGCTACCAAATCAAAAAGCATCTCATCGCCAAACCTTCTATAGGTCAAATGGTGAACCTGCACAGCAGGTTTTGATCCGCACCCTTCACAGGTCATTTTGGCACGAGCCATTACCTTGTCGCAGATGCCCTTCCACTTGTCGGATAGCAGATAATCCTCGCTGTCTTTTGGCAGAGAGGCTCCATCGTTTGCTTTTTTTTGTTCGTACCATGCAATCCCCGCAAGTGCGTAGAATTTTTTCTGAAGTTGGGCATCCCATCTGGGCATGGCATCCAACTGGGCGGGGGTGAAATTTTCCGTGGAGATGTCCTTGGACATTCTCTTTCCGCAAGTAATGCATTGAAGTACAATGCGGGGATTCCCCATGGAATCAAGTTTGATACGGCTCTCAGACTCGTAGTGATGGCACGGCGTGATGGACTCGGTATCCTCTAAATTGAATTCAGTGATCATCTCGGATATTGATGAGTAAAAAGATGTTCCTGATAGGCATCAATGGAAAGCAAAACTCTTGCCATCACCAATGAAACAAGTTCATTGGGGGGGCTCGATCTTCATCGCTTCCTGCACAGGCCGAGGTTGCGCCGCAGTCGGGGGTTTTGGAGATTCAACAATACGGAGTTTATCTGAAGCGGTTTTATTCGTTGCGACACTCTCCTCCTGGATTCTCTTGAGGTATTTGGCGAGTAACTGCTGCTGGAGCTGGTCTTTTTCCTCGAGTTTTTCCAACTCGGCCTTCTTTCTCTCAAGTGCCAGCTCCTCCGCCTGAAGACTCTCTAGTTTGCCCTGAGCCTCGCGGGCCTTGCGCTCTTTTTTGGGGGCCTCCATGTATTTTTTGATCTTTTCGTTGATGATCCGGTCAGTCTGATCCTTCTCTATGTTGCGGAGTTGCTGGTAGTAGGAAGGAGGTGTCGTAAGATCCTTGAGGGTTCCGGCAGCTGTCACGACATTGGTGGATCTGGAACTCTGGGCCATGCCCACGGGAACGAGGGTAAGAATCAGACAGGTGGCGGGAATCATTTTCATGGTGTCTCTTTTCTAGTTAAACTTGGCTATCAAAGCCCGGATCGATACCAAAAGTATGTTGTCTTTGGTGGCATCAAAAGCATGTCGGGCCGGATAGAGTGGATAAAAAATCGGATAGGAAAACCGGTAGCCCCAGGATGACTGATTCTCTGCAAGCTCGGTAATGAGAGTGACGCGGTCTTTCGTATCCATCTCCCCGACATAGGAGACAACCTCCGGGTAATCTTTTGTTCCAAAGGTGGTAGGAAGTTCGACAATCAGGGGGATGCGCTGTTTCGCACGAAGCAGATCGAGCTGCTGCCGGTTAATCCTAAAATCCCATGCACGAAGTATGATAAAATCAACGCCTTCCGGAATGAGTGACAGGGGGCCGTCATACCCGACCATCTGACCCTCGGCATGAGCCTGGGCAATACCATGTTCAAAGATTTCCGGAGAAATCGACCTTGTTTCCGGCGGCACATAGAAAGTCCAGGAATCGGGATGGAGCCGCGCGGAAAACTCCTTCATCCGTGCCACAAAAACCTCAGATGAATGATCAATCCCCGCATTGATCAAAACATCAAAGCGACAGTTTTTGCTGGTGGCGAGAACAGCCTTGCGGACGACACTGAACCCCTCCACTTCGGCCTCGGAGATCTCGCCGTGATCGGGCAGACGGAGTATCCCTGCAAGAAATGTAGGTTGAAGCGAAGCCAGCGTGCGGGCCACGGTGACAGGAGTCTGTGAAGTACCCGTAAGGGTCCATATTCCGGAGTGAAAAAGTCGCGCCTGGATAACCCGTTGAAAGATGGACTTGGGCGTCCCCTTAAGAGCGGCTTGAGAAAGCGGCTTGTTGATCATCTCCTGATCAGGTTCAGGAGAAGGAGTCGTCACATTACCCTTACCTCCACCTGCAGCCTGAAGCAGACCGGATGTCAGAAGAGGAATAAGGAGAAGGGATAATATTCTCACCAGTCGTTTCTGACAGATGAGGAGGTTCCTGCCAATACCGGAGAATTCCACCCCCAGAAGGAATTTCCCAACTTCGCTTTTATCGACCCTATGGCTGGACTGTGTCTGTCCTAAACGGTGCCGCAGGTAACCCATCCTTGTTATAAAGATTTCCTCTAGGATATCCGCTCCAGTTGTATCTTGCCTCCATGGGATGTTGCACGGCATCAGAAGAGAGAAGGATACTGCTGCCATCAATCAGTGCTGTCGCCGCATACCACTTCCCGTCCTTACCGGCAACGGCAAAGCCCGTTGGTTTTGTTTGAGGCATCGCCCTGCTATCATCACCCTGAAAGGGTGTGGCCCCAAGAATCAGGCCTCCACCGACATCCTGAAACCTCATCCTGATTTTGGCTCCTTCGCGCGACATACAGCAATACCGTGGCCCCGAATCGACAACAGGCTCACCATAGACCCTTTTTCTTGCGAGCAGAGCCAGTCGTCGTCCGACATCAAGCTTGTCGGGAGGTTGGTGCTCATCGGGCATCCCAAGATCGGTGGCATCTGCCATTCCGGTATTTGGGAGAATCAATGCGCAGGACTGCCCTTCACGAAGCCAAGGCAGCGCCCGACGCGGTTGATGGCCATCACCATTGAAGGATTCCACTACAGGACCATCCTGATCACCAAATCCTGCTGCCAGCACAAAGAAAAACGGGAAGGGGCCTTGTTTCCAATGTTCCCGCCAATCCCTGATTAGACGTGGAAACAGACGACGGTATTCCAGAGACGCAAAACCTTCATTGGACTCGCCCTGATACCAGATCACACCGGTGATGGCATAAGGAATTAAGGGAAACACCAATCGGTTGAAAAGTGACGAGGGAGTCTTCTGATCTGCTGTTTGCGACACCCTTTCCGTCAAATACTCCGAGAAAGATGGTTTCTTGGAAAGCCCTCCATGACTCACCCACACCTGGGCTGGAGATTCGTCCTCAGTGCATTGGATGATCCCAATCGGAAGGCGTTGTGAACTCCTGAGATCCCTGGCAAAGAAATATCCCACAGCGGAGAAGCTTGGTGAATTCTGAGTGGAAGATGTCATCCATCGTCCACGGGTGGAACGACTGGGATCTTCGGAGAGGCTTTTCGGAGTATAAAAAAATCTCAGGTTATGGTCGGAAGGCTCACCCTGCGTATCCCTTCCCCCGGTTGATTCGGAAAGGGGATATTCCATATTAGAATCGCCTGCACAGATCCAGACATCACCGATCAACACATCCTGGATTTCAATGCGATTATTCCCCTGGACGATAAAATGTTGGGGAATCGGAGAAGCGACGAGAGGAGGAAGTGTGACTTGCCAATTACCGTCGGGTGCCGCAATGGTCCTGGCACTATGACCCAGGATGGAAACGGTGAGCACCTCTCCGGGCGAGGCTTTTCCCCAGACGGGAAGCGTCGCTCCATGCTGCAGAACCATGTGATCACAGAAAATTGAAGGAAGTATCACCTCTGCTCGAAGAGATCCGCAGGGGAGCAAAGCAACCGCACTGAATGCGATGACAATTATTTTACCGAGACTGGTGCTTGAGATGGACATTACGGAAACCTCCAGAACATCCGCCCGCTTTTTTTCGCTATCGGGGCCCTTTGAAGTTTTTCTTAACGCCTTTTTTGAAGGCAGGCTTCACCGCACCGGCAGGCCCCTTATCAAGAAAGGATTTCTTATTGGCAAAACGGGGCCGATCAAATCCTGCATCACGCTCCCGCTCATAGTTGCGATCTTCATCCCTGGGCAATTGCTTGACCGTCTGAGGCAACTGCTGCTGGTCTCCACCTGTGGCATCCTGTCCGAGCAGGATCGAAAAAAGGGCCGAGCAGACTTCGGTCGCCTGGAATCCCTCCTCCATCAGGCGGTCGGTGAACTGCATCTGGTCGCTGAATTTTCCAGAGGTGAGAAGATCGCGCACTTTCTCCAGCATTAATTCGGAGCGTCGCCCCTCGACCTCACCAGGCGTGGGAATTGTTCCCTTGCGGATACGGGAATGGGTGAATTTTTCCAGATACTGGATCTTGTAAATATCGCGACCGCTCACGAAGGTAGCGGACATGCCCTTACGACCGGCTCGTCCGGTGCGTCCGATGCGGTGGACATAATCCTCGGGATCGTGTGGGAGATCGTAATTGATCACGATCTCGAGATCTTCGACATCAATGCCGCGCGCGGCGACATCGGTGGCGACGAGAAATTCGAATTCCGAGTTTTTGAATTTGTTCATCACCCGCGTGCGCTGGGCCTGCGTAATACCACCGTGCAGACGATCCGCGGAGAATCCCTGCGCAAGCAGAGCATCGGCAAGTTCATCAACCATCCGCTGCGTGTTGCAGAAGATAATACCGAGCTTGAAGCCATGATAATCGACGAGGCGGATCAGTGACTGAGTCTTGCCACGGGGGGGAATCTCGTAAAACCACTGGTCGATCGCGGGGGCCGCGACATCCTTGCGTTCGATGGCGACTGTCTGCGGATTATTCGAATAGCGGTTGATGAGCTGACGGATCGGACCGGAAAGTGTGGCAGAGAAAAAGACGGTCTGTCGTTCCTGCGGCGTGGCATCCAGAATTTTCTGGATGTCATCGCGGAAACCCATATCGAGCATCCGGTCTGCCTCGTCGAGGATGGCCACCTTCAGTTGGTCAAGCTTCAGAGTGCCACGCTCCAGATGGTCGATGATGCGTCCCGGTGTGCCGATGACGATCTGCACCCCTTTTTTGAGCTCAAAAAGCTGGCGGTCGTAGGAGGCCCCACCATAGATCGGAACGGAATGAATCGAACGCTTGAAGGCGGTGAGTTGATGCACCTCGTTGGCGACCTGTTCAGCCAGTTCACGGGTTGGACACATGATGAGCACTTGGACGGCCTTGCTATGCGGATCGACCTTTTCAATCGCAGGAATGGCAAAGGCGGCCGTCTTTCCCGAACCGGTCTGAGACTGACCGACGAGATCGCCACCGGCAAGCAGCACGGGGATGGCCGCCGACTGGATTGGAGTGGCTTCCTCAAAGCCGAGTTGTGCAACCGCTTTGAGAATTTCGGGTGAGAGGCCTAGACCGTCGAATCGTTGTTTTTCCATGGAATTTCATGAGAGTACCTTGGGAAGGGCCTGCCGTCACCCTTTAAGGGGGGAAAAGAATTCTCTGATTGGATTGTCACTTAGCGGCTGACAATGCGATTCATAGGTATGGTTCATGAACCGGAACAGTATGATGTCGTGATAATCGGTGGCGGTGCCGCCGGGATGTTCTGCGCCATGATGGCGGGACGAAGGGGCAAACGCGTCCTGCTTCTGGAGCAGAATGAGCGCGTCGGAAAGAAGATTGAGATCTCCGGTGGAGGCCGTTGCAATTTCACCAATATCCATGCCGGTGCCGGCAACTACATCTCAGACAACCACGACTTTTGCAAATCGGCCCTCGCACGCTTCACCCCTTGGGATTTTATCGACTTTGTCGAGAAGCATGGAATTGGCTACCACGAGAAGAAACTTGGGCAGCAATTCTGTGACGGGAGTTCGCGACATATCATCACAATGCTTTTGGAAGAATGCGCCGAGGCGGGAGTCAGCATTCTCTGCGACTGCCGCGTCAATCGGATCGGAAAAAATGACCGTTTTGAAATTGAAACGACCCGTGGCAATTTTACAGGCTTGGCCCTCGTCATCGCAACAGGAGGCCTTTCCTTTGCAAAGCTTGGCGCGACGGGCTTCGGCTACGGAATTGCCGAGCAGTTCGGCATGAGGGTAACGCCTCTCCGTCCCGGACTCGTTCCCCTCACCTACCAAGCCCTTGAACGCACTTTCTACGAATCCCTGGCCGGAGTAGCACTTCCCGTCCGGGTCACGCACGCTGGGGCATCGTTTGAGGAGGCGATGCTCTTCACCCATCGTGGAGTAAGTGGTCCGGCGATTCTTCAGATTTCCTCATTCTGGGATGATCGGGAAACTTTGTGCTTTGATCTCCTCCCAACCAAAGAACAGATCGCCACCTTCTCTGCTGCCCAGCGCACTGGTTCCACCCCCTTGCAGGTTCTCTCTCGCTTCTGGCCTCGCCGTTTTGCCGAGGCCTGGTGCGCACGGCACGCCCTCGAAAAACCACTGGCTCAGCACTCCAAACCCGAGATTACCAATCTCCTTTTCTCCCTTCACTCCTGGCCTCAATCTTTTTCGGGCACTGAGGGCTATCCCAAGGCTGAAGTCACGCTCGGTGGAGTCGATACCAGCGAACTCTCCTCCAAAACGATGGAATCCCGCAGAGTCCCCGGTCTTTACTTCATCGGCGAAGTGGTGGATGTCACCGGTTGGCTCGGCGGTTATAACTTTCAATGGGCCTGGGCCAGCGCTCATGCTGCTGGGATCTCCTTCTGATCGTACTTCTCCAATTTGCCACCATTCAATTTCCATGCGCCGACGAAATCCTCTCTCCAGCAGCAAAGACCCCCACGTGGAAATGATCGAGACGGCCCGCATTGTGAAGAAAGTCTATGAGGATCTCTCCGCCAATCCTCCCGAGCGAAACTGCACACTCCAGACCGAATGCTGTCGCTTCCAGATCACGGGCAAGACACCGATGCTGACGAAGGGGGAGGCAGTTGTTGCCGCAAAGGCTCTCCGCGCTGCCGGTCGAACGAAACTTCCTGAGAGAGCCGACGGAGCCTGTCCTCTTCTCCATCCCTACACTTCCAGATGTGTGATCTATGCGGGAAGGCCCTTTGGCTGCCGCACCCATTTCTGCGAAGCGGCAGGAGGCCCCTACGAACGCAAGGAAGTCATCGCCCACATCAGAATTCTGGAGGAAGTCGACGAACGCCTCGGCGGTGAAGGCCCCAGGGCACTCCAACCCGCCATCCGGGATGCGCTGGCGGAACTGTTTTAATACATCAACAATGAATCGGCTTTCCGGCACAACTCTCATTCTGATCGGCCACGGCTCCACCACTAATCCTGACTCCAGCGCACCGACGAGGCGACTGGCCGAGGTGATCCACACGAAAGGAGTCTTCAACGAGGTGCGCTGCTGTTTCTGGAAGGAAGAACCTCATCTCCACGATGCGCTAAAGGAACTTGAATCGCGGGAGATTTTCATTGTGCCGAATTTCATCAGCGAGGGTTACTTCACCCAGACAGTCATTCCTCGCGAATTGGCCTTGGATGGTCCCATCACGCGACACGAGGAGAAACTGATTTACTACTGCAAACCGGTCGGGAGTCACCCCTCGATGACTTCCGTGCTACTCAAGAGAGCGGCGGAAACAGCTCAGGACATCCTTCCCTCTGAAACAAGCCTTCTCCTTGTCGGGCACGGCACAAATCTCCATCGTCAATCCTCCGATGCGGTCAAACTCCAGTCCTCTCTGATTGCCGTCCTCGGCATCTATGCCGAGGTGCTCCCCTGTACGATGGAACCAATGGAGGATGTACCGCTCGTGAGCAACTGGGCAGACATCACCTCGCAACAGAATGTTGTCGTCCTCCCCTTCTTTATCAGTGATGGATTGCACAGCTATCAGGATATTCCCGTCCTACTCGGCATGCGCGAAGAACTCGGTCCGGCCGCTAGTGAATCTGAGGTTTTTAAGCACAATCCCCATCACCTGCACGGTAAAAATCTCTACTACGGCAGCGCTATCGGCACTGATCCGATGATCGCCGAAGTGATTCTGGATCAGGTAAAATCGTTCGACGGACTCCAGTACTGAGGTTTAGATAGAACGGAATTCCTCAACCTGATGATCGCTTTCAGGAGTTTACTCCCCTTACTTTTCGTCACCCTGACGGTTCCACTGCATGCAGCATCCCCCTACCCCTCCATGCAACCATCCTCAGTTGTGGAGAACCGCGTGGAGAGACTTCTCTCAAAGCTCACACTCGAAGAGAAGATAAGACTACTGGCGGGTGACAGTTTTGACGGAATGTCCACAATTGGCATCCCCAGACTTGGAATCCCCAAGCTGATCATGGCCGACGGACCACAGGGCATTCGCGCCCATGGTCCGGCCTGCTCTTTCCCAAGTGGCATCGCCCTTGCCGCCACTTGGGATACGCATCTGGCGTACCTTTACGGGGAGGCCCTTGGCCGTGAAGCACGCGCACGCGGCATTCACATTCAACTTGGGCCGGGAGTGAATATCGCGCGCATTCCGCTCAATGGCCGGAACTTTGAATACTATGGGGAAGACCCCTTTCTCACAGGCATCATCGCCGCCAATTGGATCAGGGGGCTCCAAAGTCAGGGGGTGGCCGCCACGGTGAAGCATTTCGTCGGAAATGACGAGGAATGGAGGCGTATGGAGATCGAGGCCGTGATGGATGAGCAGACTCTTCGTGAGATCTATCTTCAGCCTTTTCAATGGGCCGTTAAGGAAGGGGGCGTCTGGTCTGTAATGTCGGCCTACAATCGTCTGAATGGCTTTCCAAGCACCGCCAATGACAGGCTACAGAACGGTGTACTCAAAGGGGAATGGGGGTTTCCCGGGATGGTGATGTCGGACTGGTGGGCAACTCAGTCGGTGGAGGCCGTCGCCAAGGGGCTCGATCTTGAGATGCCCATGGATTTTCATGTGAACAAGGAAAGCGTGACAGAGGCACTTCGCAATCGATCGCTCTCGATCGAGAGAATCGACGATGCCGTTCGCAGACAACTCAGGATGATCGTCTCGATGGGATTTCTCGACCGCCCCCAGCAGCGCAAAGATCTGCCCCTTGACTCTCCTGAAAACGACTCACTGGCACTCGATGTGGCGACGAAATCCATCGTTCTCCTAAAAAATGATAGCAAGCTACTGCCCCTTGATCCAAGCCACTTGAAGCGCATCGTTGTGTATGGTCCCAATGCACAGGATACACCCGCAGTAGGTGGCGGGAGTGGCGGCGTCACGCCATTCCGAAAAGTCAGTTTTCTGGAGGGGATACGTCACGCCCTCCCCAAGAGCACTCAGGTGATTTATGCTCCGATGCCATTGACGCCGCATTTTTCAGTCTCTGATTTCCTAGATTTTACAAAGCCGGTTCCCCTTCCCCCTAGGATCGTCAATATACGCCAGTTAGTAACCTTCACTGAAAAGAACATGACGAGGGTCACCAGTTCAAAACCCTCCCGGATTGACATTTCATGGACTCCGCACGCTCCACCAAGGGGAATACCCAAGGAGAGGGAGGGCAGGGTGAACTGGGATGCCGAAATTGAGATTCCAGAAAATGGCAATTATGAACTGATCTCCGAGGGACATCCAGAAATCCGACTTGCTGACAAGGAACTCGGCAATCCTGAGAGTTATGTGATCAGCGCCCTCAAGGGGGAGCGTCTGCCGCTTCGGGTAACGGCCAACGAGGTGGGACGATTCACAAGAAGAGTGGCCGTTCATGTCAACTCGGTGCCAGAGGAAGCCACCGGAGTTCTTCCGGCCAAGGGAGCCGATGCCGCTATTGTCTGCGTCGGACTCACCCCCGAGACAGAAGCGGAAGGTTATGACCGGGGCTTTGCCCTGCCGCTCAACCAGCAAAAACTGATCAGGGAAGTAGCTTCCGTAAATCCGCACACCATCGTTGTACTAAGCGGCGGGGGGGCCGTCGATATCAGTTCATGGATGAAACAGGTACCGGTCATCCTGCAGACTTGGTATCTCGGCCAAAGTGCGGGAACAGCCCTTGCATCGATACTCTTTGGCAGCGCAAACCCTTCCGGCCACCTTCCCTGCACTTTCGACCGTGCTATTGAGGGCAATCCATCCTTCCACGATTATCCCGGTTTTTTTCCACCGGGACAGGATTCCCCGGTTGTCACCTATAATGAGGGGATTTTCTACGGATACCGCGGTTATGACCGATTGGGAAGAGATCCCCTGTTCCCATTTGGTTTTGGGCTAAGTTACACAGAATTTTCCATGAGCGACATGAAGGTCACTCCAAGTGAGGATGGGTATCGGATCAACCTGACTGTCAGCAACACCGGACACCGTGGGGGAGCAACGGTGGTGCAGTTGTATCTCTCCCTGACAGGGGAATCCACGCCCCGGCCTCTAAGGGAGCTGAAGGGTTTTCAACGCGTGGAACTCAATCCTGGAGAAACAAAAACCATGATGATTCCAGTTCCATCATCAACCCTTCTTTACTGGCATCCCCAGAAAAATTGTTGGGTTCCACCACTAGGCCCCATGATGCTGGAGACTGGGTTCTCCGAAAGAGAAATCAAAATGAGTGCTGTTATCCCACCTACCCCACAAAATCAAGATCCCAATTGTGACAATAAAGTTACAAATCAAACGGTAAAATAGACTCCACGATTGCAGTGAATGGGAGTAGTTAATCAGACCATGCATTTTCTGCTTGCCGATAGTGTGACGATTGCCTCCGGAACTTGGTTTTTGTTGGGATTTGCACTCCTGCTCGCCTTGGGGTTTGAATTTGTCAATGGATTCCATGACACGGCCAATGCGGTGGCGACCGTGATCTACACCAACACCCTGCCGGCTGTACCAGCAGTCATCTGGTCAGGATTCTTCAACTTCCTGGGTGTTCTGACATCAAGCGGTGCCGTTGCCTTTGGAATTGTGAATCTACTCCCGGTCGAACTTGTGATTCACGTCGGCTCCGGGCCCGGTTTTGCCATGGTTTTTTCCCTGCTTGTCTCGGCCATTCTGTGGAATGTCGGCACCTGGTTTTTTGGACTTCCCGCCTCCAGCTCCCACACACTGATCGGATCGATCATTGGGGTTGGTGTCGCCAACGCGCTCATGAGTGACACTCATTTTTGGGGTGATGGAGTGAACTGGGCCAAGGCCAAAGAAGTCGGTTTGGCACTTCTGATTTCCCCTGTCATCGGCTTCTGCGTTTCTGCTCTTCTGCTCATCGTGATGAAAATTCTGGTTAAGAACCCAAAACTCTTCACGAGTCCTGAAGGACATCATCCTCCCCCTGGATGGATCCGGGCACTGCTTATGTTCACCTGCACCGGTGTCAGCTTTGCCCATGGCTCCAATGACGGTCAAAAGGGAATGGGACTGATCATGCTGATTCTGGTCGGCATCGTCCCCACCATGTATGCAATCAAGGGTGACTCATCATCCATGGAGATTGCAGCGCTTCGCAACTCCATCAAACAGGCCGCCCTCTATTGCGAAGGCCGTGCTTCCGGGGCCAATGACGCCACGATTAATCATGATCCCGCAAAGGTCATTTCCAATTTCACCCGTCACCCTGACACCACGAGTCCGGAACTGTTTAAATCCCTTCAAATTGTGGGGGCTGAGTGCACCAAGGTTCTCGGTTCCGTTGATTCGATCAGCGAGATACCAAAGGAACAACTCGGCACTCTGCGTTCGAACCTCTACCTGATCTCTTCGGCAGCCACAAAGCTTTCCAAGAATCACCTCCTCGGCTCACCCGGTGCTGAAAAGGATGCCAAGACATTGACGAACTCAATCAATTCAGTGACCAACTATATTCCCACCTGGGTCAAGGTAGCTGTCGCAATCTCACTTGGCCTGGGCACAATGATCGGTTGGAAGAGAATCGTGGTGACCGTCGGCGAGAAAATCGGCAAATCGCACCTGACTTATGGTCAGGGAGCCTGCGCCGAATTGGTCGCTATGCTCACCATCAGTATGGCTGACATGCTTGGCCTCCCGGTCAGTACGACCCATGTTCTTTCCTCCGGTGTTGCCGGAACCATGGCGGCCAACGGCTCTGGTCTCCAGATGGAGACCGTCCGCAACATACTCCTCGCCTGGGTGCTTACGCTTCCGGTCTGCGTCTTCCTTGGAGCTTCGCTCTTCGCCCTCGGTCTCAATCTGCTCGCCGGGCTGGGTTTTAATTAAACGGGGCACCCCGTGAATCGGGCATGGCGTTCACTTGCTCGTGACAGATGAGAGCGAACACCCTACTTAGAGACTCATGAACGAGCTTCTAGTCCAATCGGGCGCAGTCATTGCATTGCGGCTTTTTGATATCGCCTATTCGATAGATTTAACAATGGCGGAAGATCTCTGGGGGGGGAAGAACGGCGGAGCAACCACCCGCAGCAAGCTTAACACGACTCCTGCCAAGGCCGTGGCCTTCGATGTTCCACCCGTGCTGCTTTCCCTCGGAACATTACCAATCAGCGTGGATGGTAATCTCATGACGGCCACAGCGACAGCTAGACTTTATGATTTCGGTGTCGTTGCCTTTTCATTGAAATTTCCCGTCGCCTCCCTGAGTTGGAAGGAATTTTCGGACTTTGCCAACACTGTGGACTGGGTTATCGGCCCCAATGTCGAAACAGACCTCTGGATCGACATGCTTTCCAAAATCAAGGATTCACTCGCCCCTGCCATCACCCGCCCCAACCAATCAAACCTTCAGGAGGATCATCTCATCGCCGTGGTGCATCAATGGAACAGGCCGCTCAAGGGCGTGGAAATATTCGACAAGGTGGATCTCGTCCCCCTTCTCTCAGGGGAAAAACGCACTCTTTCGGAAGGGGCTACACGGGATCTGCTCCGGCAACGTTTTTCCTACTACGAGGATGATCTCGTCGTGCTGACATGGGATCGTGCCTTCATCTACGAACCGCGAAGCGACAGTGATGTGGCCGACATTCTTGAGGTGGCCAATGCCCAGCTTCTGGAATTGCGTTACTACGATGAACTCCTCGATGACGAGTTGCCCAGAATGTATGATCTCGTGGAGCAAACGCACAGGGCAGCCAATCTCCTCGCACCTCGTCGTTTTGCCAATCTGGCGCGAAAACTCTACACCCTTGTCGCCGAGGTCACGGAACTGACGGAAAGAGCCGACAATGTTTTGCAGGTGACTGAGGATGTTTATCTGGCAAGGGTCTATTCGGCTGCGCTGGAACTCTTTCGAGTGCGCATGGTCGGTGCCGCCGTAGACAGAAAACTTTCCATCGTCAGGGATACTTATGCCGCACTTTATGCCGAGGCATCAGATGCCAGAGGTGAGCTGCTTGAAATCGCCATCGTGATCCTCATTATTCTGGAACTTGCTGTAGCATTAATGCGTCATGTCTGAGGTGGTGTCGGAGTATTACTGTAAATCCACTCCGTGGAACGAGTCCTCCCGTTTGAACCTGTGTCCGGTAATATCTCAATTACTCCGAGCCCCGGATAAGTCCCCATATTCGGCCCATGCCACCAGTTACCGCAGACAGCTCCTCCGGTGATGCAGGGGATTCCACCAAGCTCAATGCGTTCATTGATGTGAACATGCCCCTGAAGAATCAGGATAACCGGCCTATCCTTCAGCTTTTCCATAACAAGATCCGAATTCAGAACATGAAATCGCCCTTGAGATGAGGCAAGGAGGGTTCCGAAACCGATATTCAGCGAGGTTTTAAAGGGAATATGAGTACAAAGAATAATCGGCTGATCGGGGGGTATACCTTTCAACTCCTGATCAAGCCAAAGTAGCTGTGCATCATCAATCAGGCCACGATAGGGCGTGAATCCACCCACCACATTCACGCTATCCAGAATGATAAATCGGTAGCCTCCATACTCAAACGAACGATAGCTTCTTTCCAGAGAGAATTGTTTTTTAAAGCGCCAACGGGGATCCTTTCCGCAGGGCGATCCATCAGCCCTTAGTGGTTCATAGAAATCATGGTTACCGATCACGGGTTCGACACGGGCCTCAATTTTTTTTAGAAAGCTGCCAGACAGCTTCCAGTGCTCCTCCATGATGCTTCCGGGATAATGAAAACCGCCATCAACAAAATCCCCTCCCCCGATGACGAGATCGGGTCTTAAGGAATTCATCAGTGGAGCCGTCTGTTCAAGCCAGGCGGGGGCGTTTCTTTCTGAAGTCGCATGACAGTCCGTCATGAATCCGAGCCTTAATGGCTTGAGTTGAGAATCGATGGTTGCTCCGCGCATAACCGATGGGAGAAGTATCTGCGAAGTAAATATCGCTCCCATTCCGACCAAGAAGTCCCGTCGGGTTAATCCCATCCGCTTCCCGGCTGTTGAAAACTCTACGGACCGTTTGAAATTAAGCCCCAAGTCCAAGCCAGAAGGAGGGTTTTTGCTCGGATGTTCGCTTATCGGTGGAAAGTCGTGATTCAAGCCATCCTGCTAATCGCACAAAAGGCAGTCCGATCAAGAGGTAAATCGCAGCGATGAGAAGTCCCGTCCCAAAATAATCAAATGTCTGTGTGGCAATCCTGGTGTAGGCACCCGTGAGATCGATCAATGTTACGGCTGAAACAAGGGAAGAATCCTTCAGCAGTGAAATAAAATCATTCGTCACCGGAGGGAGTACCAGTCTGAAGGCCTGGGGAATGACAACAAATCTCAACCCCTGGCGATGGGTCATCCCGAGCGCGCGGGCTGCTTCCATCTGGCCCTTCGGAATTGCCAGTAATCCCGCCCGATAATTCTCCGCCTCATAGGCAGCGTAGTTAAGGCCTAGCCCCAGAAAACCGGCGATGAAGGGATCCAACCTAATTCCAATATTGGGCAATCCATAAAAAATGAACAGGAGCTGGATTAGCAGCGGTGTGCCTCTCACAAGTTCAATATAGATAGTGGCGACTTGGCTGATCGGAAATGGTCCGTAAACCCGCATGAGAGCCAGCAAAAATCCCAGAGCAATGGCAAGCAACATGCTGAGAACGGAAATTTGAAGGGTCAGAATCGCTCCCCTAAGAATCACAGGCCAATAGACAAGATAGCGTTTCAAGTGGGCAACGATCCCTCCCTGTAGCTCCATCTGTGTCGCAAAAGCCCTGTATTCGGTATCTGGAAGCGACGGCTCTTGCGTCTGTTTGCATGCCTCGGCCATGCTGGGTGTCCAGAGCCCCCAACGGGAGAGAATGTCACGCAGTTCACCACTGGCTACCATCTGCGCCAGCGCGGCATTGATCTGCTGAATCAGCTCGGGATGACTGCGGGAAACAGCAATGCCATAGGAAATCTTCCCAAACGGAGGTCCGGTAAATTCAAGTTCCGGCATTGGGCCTGCATAATATTTGGCAATCGGGTAATCCAGCAGAACACCATACAGACGGCTCCCTATGTCTTTGTAGGCATTGACTTCCTCCGTGTAACTTTTTGGAATGACATTGGGTGTTTGTTCCAACATTTTGAGGGCTGCTGTCTGTTCAAGCGTCCCTACCGTTCTGCCCGAAAGTTCGGCTAGGGAGTTGATCGGTGGAGTTCCCTTAGCCACCACAAGCTGTTCAAAGGTGATATAGTAAGGATCGCTAAAGAGTACCTCCTGCGCTTTTTCCGAGGTGATTTCGATGCCGCAGATGACACAGTCGTACAGGTCGCGTCCGAGTCCCGGGATCAGTCCCTCCCAGCTGTTCTGAATAAACTTCGGCTCGCGTCCCATGTGTCGGGCGATACCGGCAATAATTTCATATTCAAATCCGGTAAGCCTGTTGTTTTTATCGTAGAACGCAAACGGGGCATTACTGTCCACTGCGGCAGCCCATCTGAGTGGAGATTTGGCATTTGTATCCTTAGCCTCAGCAGCCACGCTTGCACGGGGAATAAGCAGGGAAAGAATTACGGCCAGACATGAAAGCAAAAAAGTTTGAGACTTCATCTTAAAGGGACTTTTAAGGGGAATTTTAAAGGAACTTGTGAAGGAACCTGCGGGTTCTTTCATCCTTGGGATTGGTAAAGATCTCATCCTCATCGGAGATCTCCACAATCTCCCCCTGCTCCATGTAAATGATCCGGTCGGAGGCATCCCGTGCAAACCGGATCTCATGGGTTACCACGATCTGGGTCATCCCATCGTTATCAAGGGCCTTCATGACGCTCAATACTTCATCGACAAGCATCGGATCGAGAGCGGAGGTTGGCTCGTCATAAAGCATGACTTTCGGACTCATGGCAAGGGCCCTGGCAATGGCTGCACGCTGCTGCTGCCCACCTGACAGTTGTGCAGGAAAACGGTTTGCAAAACCACCAAGCCCAACCTTCTCCAAAAGTCGGAGAGCATTCTCTTCCGCCACTTCCCTCGGCTCCTCCTTCACCACCAAGGGTGCCAGGGTGATATTCTCCAGAATCGTTTTGTTAGGAAAGAGATTGAATTGCTGAAATACCATGCCGACACGCTGACGGAGTTCATGAGCAAGTTCATGAAAATGCGAGTCCAGTTTTCTCTCTCCCTCACTCTTCTTGAGCGTCACCCCGGCAATGCGAATCTCTCCGGAGTCCAGTGTTTCCAAGGCGTTCAGACATCGGAGCAGTGTTGATTTACCGCATCCACTCGGTCCGATAATGGAAATCAGATCACCCTGATCTACATCGAATCCAACCCCTTTGAGGACAGGAGTGTCACCGAAGTCCTTTCGCAGATCCCTGACATGGACAATCGAATTTTCAGCTCCGGACATTTCAAGAAAAATTAGGGGATGATGCCAGCATCATAGCGGTAAAAGATGCCTGAATTACAGTCATTGCAATCATTTTCCACCGATGATAATCACGGTCAAACCTGTCAGCACAAGCAGACCTCCACACAGTGTCACGGCATTGAGTTGCATCTCGCCGAAGAAAAGCCAGGCGAACAACACCACAAAAATCGGATAGGAAATCTCGACAAGGGAAACCAGTGTTGGGTTTTTGGCCCCCATCGCTGCATAGGTCAGGTAAGCGCCAAGTGCTGAACCGGCCACCGAAATGAGAAACCAGCACAATTCCGTGCGGCTAAGGGCATTGAGATGTGTGCCGCCACGAAATATGCTGGAACTGAAAAAGAGAATCAGCGACCCCAACAAGCCGAAGAAGGAATATCCCATCAGAAAGACGACGGGATTGACTCCTCTTTGCAGAAGGGGGCCGGAGGCTGCATAACTCATCCCCCAGCAGAGAGAGGCAAAGAGTGCGTAAAAAATCCACATTGCGGTATTGAAAGTTGCGTTGCGCTTGCAGTGCAACGCAACATCGTTCATGGGTTGGTATCGTAATGGGTACGGAAATCGAGCGAAAGTTTCTGACGGCGCAGGATTCATGGCGTCATGAAGCCTGCGGGACGCCGTATTCTCAGGGATATATTTCGCGGAGGAACGGTCACACGGTCAGAATCCGCATCGCCGGAGAGGAAGCCTTTCTTACCATCAAAGGCCCGGTCATCGGGATTTCAAGGGCTGAATTTGAATATGCCATTCCGACCGCTGATGCCCGACAGCTGATGACTTTCTGCGAGGGACCATTCATCGAAAAAACCCGGTTCAAAATTTTTGACAGCGGTCATCTTTGGGAAATCGATGAGTTCCACGGGGCAAACGCAGGGCTTGTTCTAGCAGAAGTGGAACTCTCCCATCCTGATGAGAAAGTCCTGATGCCTCGATGGATTGGAAAGGAGGTCACGGGGGATCCCCGTTACTATAACTCAAACCTGACCCTGCATCCTTATCAGGAGTGGGATGAGAATCGCGTCTGTACCAAACACTGATTGGAATCAAAGATCCTATGGCCTCCAGAAAAACTCCAAAAAAGCCGCGGCTTTATCTGCGGCATGGCGAGAAAATTAGCAAGGGACTAAAGACGATCGCGATGCTGCAATGCGAGGCGGCCATCGCTGAACTTCATAGCAACAATGTTTCCCCGGGACCGGTGCACAACGCCCGTCTCTCGATAAAAAAAATCCGTGCGATCATCCAGCTTGCCGCGCCCGCGCTGGGTCGTAGTCATCGTGAATCACTCTTTGAACTGCTGCATGAGGCAGGCTCCCGACTGGCTCCTCTCCGTGATTCGGAAGTGCAGGTGAGAAGTCTCGATCTCGCCGTTGAGACGGCCCAACTTCCTTGCGAACCTTTCTCGTCACTCCGCAACGGACTTGCGGATATTGCAAAGCAACGCCGCGCCAATGATTGGAGGCAAATTCCAAGAGTGGTGGGATTTTTGGAAAAAATCCGAAAGGATATTCCTGACTGGCCCCTTGATCATCTTGGAGCCAAAGATATCAGGCGACGCATACGACGCACCTACCGTCGTGGTCGCACGACTCTCGATGCATGCAGTGTCGGGGGAGATCTGGAGCTTTTTCATGCCTGGCGCAAATTGCTCAAACAACTGGGATACCAGCTCTGCATCACTTCGAGATACTGGCCGGATCAGGCAGCAACCCTCATCGACAGGATCGCAAAAATCGAGAATTTGGCCGGGAGGGAGAGGGACTATTCCATGCTTCTTCAGACCATGAAAAACGGACCGAAAAACCGTCCGTGCGAAGAGGCAACCGCCATCATTACGAATCTGCTACCCCCTCTACGCCAACAAGCCATTGATGAAGGGGTGATCTTTTACGAGGCAAAACCGAAGCTCTTTGTGGAAATGCTGGATCTATAAGAACTTTGATTGAAATTCATTGCACAGGGGCATGGCAAATCACTCTAAGCCGACCCGATCAAAATCCCGGTGAGAAAAACCAGTACCCCGCCGACAACCACCTGAAAGGTGGCGGAGAGCAACGGGGTATCCATATACTTGTGGCGGATCCATGAAATAATCGCCAACTCCACAGCCACAACGGCCACGGCCACCGCCATAGCCAGTCCGAATCCGGGAATGAGGAACGGTAGAGTATGACCTACTCCGCCCAGGGTCGTCATCAATCCGCAAACACTCCCCCGGATGTAGGGATGCCCACGCCCGCTGATCTTCCCATCATCAGAGAGGGCCTCTGCAAATCCCATACTTATGCCGGCTCCGATGGATGCCGCCATACCGACAAGAAAGGCATCATGACTGCTTCTGGTGGCAAATGCTGCAGCAAATACGGGAGCCAGAGTGGAAACAGAACCGTCCATCAATCCGGCAAGACCGGGTTGGATAAACTGCAGGACAAACATTCTCCTAGCAGTTTCTTTTTCCGCTCCGAGATGCCCGGAAGAGGTCAGTTCATTCTCAAATCCCGCAGCCATCTCCTCATGGGTTGCCTCGACAAGGGCAAGCTCATTGAGAAGCTTTCTTATGGAGATGTTGGAGGTGCGTTTGCCAGCAGCTTCGTAGAAGTGCTGTGCCTCATACTCCATTGTCTCCACCTCCTTGCGCACTTGGTCCACTGTGAGTAGACGCGCAAGCCATAGTGGCTTGCGTGTGATAAAACCCGTGACATCCTGACGGCGGATAAACAGGAGATGATCACCAAAATTGGCCCTGTAGATTTCCATCAGACGATGGGCATGCCCGAGTTCCTCATCACGCATTGCTCTCAGTGTGCGGGCCGTCTCGGGATAAGACTCCTGCAGGCGCTCCGCAAACTCGTTGTAGATGCGCGAATCGTCCTCTTCGGAATCTATGGCGAGAGCCAGGATTTCCTGCTCACTCAGAGCATCGAAAGAACGAGCCATGAGGAGAGAAAAGCCGAACGACGAATTTGTGCAATCAGTTTTATAAAAAAATATCCCTAAGATTACCTGGCATGCGCCCCTCATAAAGGGCACGGCCTATAATCACTCCATGAAGTCCGGGAATCGTGGCGAGTTGGCGGACATCCTCTGGTCCGGAGACTCCTCCGCTGGCAATAAGGTCGCATGGCACGGCATGAGCCATCTCGCGCATGGCAGTAAGATTTGGCCCCTGAAGCATCCCGTCGGTGGCTATGTCGGTGTAGATGATGGTTCTTATGCCCGTGTTTACAGCTTCTCTTGCAAGATCCAGCGCAGTGAGTTCCATGGTCTCCACCCATCCCTTGACGGCAACTTTCCCATCTTTGGCATCGATGCCAACAGCCAGTCGATCTGGGCCGAACGTTGCCGCCATCGTCGCTAGAAAGCCCGCCTCAGCAGCCTTTGTTCCGATGATCACGCGACGGGCACCTGTTGCCAACCCCGCTGCAATCGAAGAGGCATCCCTCATTCCTCCTCCCAATTCACAAGGCACGGAAACCGAGGAAGCAATGGCACGGATCACTTCCAAATTGCGACTTTTACCCTCAAAGGCCGCGTCCAGATCGACCAGATGAATCCAATCGGCACCACCCGTCTCCCACTTCAGGGCGATCGCAACGGGATCAGTGCTGTAGATGGTTTTTTTTGCAGCGTCACCCCGTTCGAGGCGGACAACCTGCCCATCCATGAGGTCAATGGCGGGATAGAGAAGCATGGAATTATTGGGAGAAGTAGAAGCGTTTAGAGATGAAGTCCTTGAGAGAGGCAGTCACGACAGCGAATTGATGAAGTTGCGAAGCATGGTGAGCCCCAGCAACTGGCTTTTCTCAGGATGAAATTGGACGGCGTGGAGATTTCCCCGGGTCACACTGGCTGCAAATTCGACCCCATAGTGGCAGGTCGCCGTAATTTTTTCTGGCTCTTCCGGTGCGGGATAATAGGAGTGGACAAAATAAAATTCGGGACTCTCTCCCAATCCCTGCATGAGGGGGTCGGAAGCGCTGCGTATTTGAAGCTGATTCCATCCCATATGGGGGATTTTCAACTCCCCTCCCCTTTCAAAATGAACCACCCTTCCTCCCAGTGCGGCAAGCCCTTCAACTCCCGGAGATTCCTCACTCGATTCGAAGAGCAGCTGATAGCCGAGGCAGATCCCCAGATAAGGACGATCGGCGGCGAGCCATTCACGGAGAAATTCCCAAAGTCCCGCCTCACGAAGCTGACGAGCGCAATCCCCAAAGGATCCGACACCGGGCACAACCAGCGCGGTACACGACTTTGCATCGGCAGGAGTACGGACAGAGACGCAGGATCCGCCGGACTCTTCGATGGCACGATGCACACTTCTGAGATTGCCACTTCCATAATCAACCAACCCCAGCAAGGGAAAAGGCGAATCAGTCTGCCGACTCACAGCAATCCCTTGGTGCTTGGGATCCCCTTGACGCGGGTATCGCGTGAAACGGCCACATCAAGTGCCCTTCCAAGAGCCTTGAAGATGCCCTCTGCCATATGGTGTGCGTCACGACCTGCAAGGATGGAGACATGCAGGGTTAATCCAGCATGGACACTCAGAGCCCGAAGAAACTCCTCCACAAGCTGGAAAGGGAAAAGACCTACCGGCTCGACTCCCCTTGGGGCATCATACGCAAGAAAAGGTCGACCGCTGCAATCAACGACAACACGGGCAAGGGTCTCATCCATCGGAACATAGGCACTTCCATAGCGGCGGATACCCGCCTTGTCACCCAGAGCCTTTCCAAAGGCCATGCCGAGAGCAATTCCCACATCTTCAACAGTGTGATGATAATCAATGTCGATGTCGCCCTTGGCATCAATGGCAAGATCAAAAAGCCCATGACGGGTAAAAAGGACTAGCATGTGGTCGAAGAAAGGTACTCCCGTGCTGATTTCGGCCTTTCCCTCACCATCGAAGGTCAGTGAGATTCTTATATCCGTCTCGCTGGTTTTTCGATCAATGGATGCGGATCGTAATGGTGTTGTCATCGAGTACTTGTTGGCTTGGGTGAGATGGAAGGGGATGGAGAAGTACCTGTTTTAGCGAGCTTCTCCGCACTTTCCAGCTTGAGTTTGAGGACTGGAATTTCCGCATTGACGGGCCAGAGTTTGGCCGCGTTATCGAGTTGAATCTGCGCCTCCTTGAGTTTTCCTATGTCGATCAACTTGGAGGCATCATGACTTGCATTGATGCTATCACGCATCGGTATGGCCCTCAGGGAGGCCAGCCTCGTTTTTTCAGCGATCAGAAGGGCCTGCAGCTGGTCGAGGGAATCCTTGCTATTGGGAAATACCGGAAAAAACTTACTCCCGTCTTTTGTGGCTCCGGCAATTGTGGACTTGGCATTGAGATCATCCTTTTCGAGCGCAGCCTTGATCTCTTTGGCCTGATCTGACGGAGCAGCATCAATCCATGTCTGTCTTTTTTTTGCAAGGATGGGCAGGTTTTGATTGGCCGAATTGATCTTACCCTGAAGTAAATCCATTTGATTGGGTATCAAATCTAGGGCGTCCGGCATGACTGAAGAACCGGGATAGTTCTTTTCGAGCAGCTCATAAGCCTTGAGAGAGGCAACAGGATCATCTCCCTGAGTCATCAGCTTGACTTCACTGAAACTGATCCTGGCACCGGCTTGGTACGGATCCGCGGTTATCTGGGCGGAAGTGATCCAACTCCCATCGATGCGTCGATCCCCGGCATTGACGCGGTCCCGTTCAGCAGTCAGTGAGCGCATATCCTCGCGGAGTTCGGTAATGTGGCGGGAATAGGGGAAGCGTTTGAAAAAATCGGGGAGTTTTTTCTCGATCAGCGTATCATAAAATGATGTGTCGAGAACGGTCGGAGGGGTGGCACGACTGCCAAGCAGGTTAAACGCCTTATCATCCGCTGGTGTCGCAACGATCCGATCAATCTCCTCCTTGGAAAATATTTTCTGATCCTTGATCGTTGGAGTGACAAAATATTCGATCAAAATGCCGGATGAATCGTTCTGAATGATGTCTCCTTTGATTTCACGGCCATTTTTCAGAAACAGAGAGTCTGAAAATCCTGATTCCGTGAGAACCAGCAAGGTGAAAAATACGAGGCCTAGTTTTTTGGAGCTTGGAGAGGGCACGAACCGATGTATGTGAAGGACTGCTTGGCGAGTGCAAGCTGAATGAACTTTCTATGAATACCCACTCGTTGCACAAGAAAATCCTCAGAGGGCGTTTCAAAAGTGAAAGTCCTTCTGGAGTGATGGAGGTGTAGTAGGAAGGCCTCAGGGTGTCCTGCCATCTGCTTAAGGAGTGTAGGTTTGATACCACGCCTAATCAGGCCCTTCCGTGCATTGCGTCCATCAATGAGGCGTCGGGAATCAGGAGGCATCGCCACGCTGATTTCATTACGAAGCTCCTCACCCCAGTGAGGTCTTGGGCCAGCAACCTCATAGAGATAGAATCCCCGTGCGTCATAATCCTCGTGCAGGGTCAAGGCGATGTCATAATGCCGTCCCTTCATCGCACTCATCTGTGCGCTTATCTGGGGCACCCTGTGGGCATTATAGCACCTATTAAGATCCCTTCCTTTTTCATCACAACGGACATTGCGTTCCAGCCCCCAGGGGTTGAGGCACGGGAAGATCTGCATATTGTCCTTTGAAAATCGACGCAGAGAATCCTCAGCCCACTGAATCAATCCCTCCACAGGTGCGGGTTCATCACCATGAATGCCTGCGGAAATATAGAAAGAAGGGGCCTTATTGACCGGCTTCTTGGATTCCACGAGCATCAGGGGATAGCCGCCGGCTTCGGCAAAAAAGCGAAGCTGCAAGCCCGGCACTTTCTTCACCAGACGCATCCATCGACGCGTGAGTAGGGAGTAGTCACGTGCCCTGTCTGGGAGAAACCCGGTATGGTGGATCAGCGAACTCAATCAATGAAACGCTTGTCCATTCCGTCGTAGGCATCAACACGCCGATCCCTGAGGAATGGCCAGTGAGTCCGCTGGGTATCCATGAAGTTCATGTCAAGATCAACAACAAGGACCGTTTCCTCATCGGCAGGTGCCTCTGCGATAATCATCCCATTGGGAGCTGCAACGAAAGTGCCTCCCCAGAAATCCAATCCCGGCCCCCCGGCGGGAGCCTCATGACCAATGCGGTTCACACCGCAAACAAAACAGCCGTTCGCCAGGGCATGTGCACGCTGGGTGAGTTGCCAGGCGGCTTTTTGGTTGTCTCCATACTGCTTTTTTTCGGAAGGATGCCAGCCGATGGCTGTGGGATAAAATAGTACCTCAGATCCCCGCAATGCTGTGAGACGAGCGGCCTCCGGATACCATTGATCCCAGCAAATCAACACTCCGAGATCTCCTGCACTGGTCTTCCAGTTGCGGAAACCAAGATCGCCAGGAGTGAAATAAAATTTCTCATAGAAGAGAGGATCATCGGGAATATGCATTTTGCGGTATTTACCAAGGTATTTCCCATCAGCCTCGATGACCGCAGCCGTGTTGTGGTACAGACCCGGCGCCCGGCGCTCAAAGAGTGAGGCAATCAGGACAACCCCCAATTCCTTGGCCAGTTTTTCAAGAACAATTGTGGTCGGTCCGGGAATCGGCTCTGCAAGCTTGAAATACTCATGATCCTCGCTCTGGCAAAAATACTCGCTAAGAAAAAGTTCTGGCAGACAGACCACCTTGGCTCCTCTGGCGGCAGCCTGACGAATCCAGCGTTCAGCCGTCTTCATATTGACTGCCGGATCGGAAACACAGCGCATTTGGACAAGACCGACACATATCTGCGCAGCTGAGGCGGGAATTTTGGATGTCCCTGCGGTCTTATTCTTGTGGGTGAGTGATTTCTCTTTCTTTGGCACCACTCTCTGCTAACCAATAATCACCTCATGAAAAAGACACTTTTCGCCCTTTCTGCAACTCTCTCCATGGCCCCCGGTATTGCCGGTGCCGCGACACCTGCTGCTCCGCTCACCGATATTCGCATCGTGATGCATACTTCTAAGGGGGATATTCATGCCACACTCTATGCCACGAAGGCACCGATGACGGTGGCCAGCTTCCTCAATCTCTGTAGTAGAGGCTTTTACAACGGGCTTTCGTTTCACAGGGTCATCCCGGACTTCATGATTCAGGGGGGCGACCCCACCGGTACAGGAAGCGGTGGACCGGGATACCGATTTGCCGATGAATTCGCACCGGGACTCAAGCATGACAGGTCGGGGCTTTTTTCCATGGCCAATGCCGGACCGGGAACTAATGGGAGTCAGTTCTTCATCACCCATGTCCCCACACCGTGGCTTGATGGCAAGCATGCCATCTTCGGTGCTGTTGACGGCGCAAAGGATCAGGATGTCGTGAATGCCATCCGCAAGGGGGACACCATCAGCAGCGTGGAAATTGTTGATTCTCCAGAAATCCTCTTTGCATCACAAGCTACCCAAATTACGGCTTGGAACAAGGCCCTGGGAAAGTAGAAAGAGGACTCAGGATTCTGGAGTAAGGATTCCCGATCAAAACACTGCAGACTCACCTTCTTTTAGAATCCTGATTTTCTCGTCGAGTCCAAGCGAACGGGCATGTCCCAGAAGTCGGTCTGGTGGTTCGTCCATTGGTTCAAATCCAAGTCTGAATGTGCCGTAGTGCATCGGTATCATCAGCCCCGCTCCAAGGGCTTGAAACGCCCTCAGGGCTTCCTCCGGGTTCATGTGGACATCACGACCACTCGGTGCGTCGTAGGCACCGATAGGAAGCAGGGCGATATCGATCCGACTGCGTTCACCTATCTCACTGAATCCTTCAAACCACGCACTGTCTCCGCAATGAAACACCGTGCGACCGGCATATTCGATCAGGAATCCGCCAAAGCCACGATGTTGATCATGGAGCATTCTTGCCCCCCAGTGATAAGCAGGCGTGAGGGTGATCTTGAGGGAGCCTATCTCCATGGACTCCCATCGCCTAAGTTCCTGCACCCGGTTAAATCCCAACCCCTGAACAAGGGTGCCGACATGTTCAGGGACGACGATCGGCTGATTAGCGGCCACTGCTTTGAGTGTTTTTTTATCGAGATGGTCGAAATGGGCATGCGTCACCAGCACAAGATCCGTGACCGGAAGATCACGGAGTGCCAGACCTGGCTCGCGAAGCCGCTTGATCACCTTGAGCCATCGGGCCCAATTTGGGTCGATGAGAACGGAGTGCTCCGGTGTTTGGATCAAAAAGGAGGCATGACCGATCCATGTGATTCCTAACTGACCGGCTTCGAGTTCGGGAAGTTCAGGAGAGATCTTCCTTTTCTCACGGGGAGAAAACAGGGAGGGAATGAGAACCTCTGTGAGAAAGTTGCGCCGATGCCAACCTTCTCCTGGCACCATCGTCACATGATTTTCGGGAAGAGAGCGTTTGACTCTTCGTTTTTTTATTTCTTCCGCAAGAAGTTTTTTGACCATGGGTGTCTATTGACTGAATGATAAGCGTGAATGATTCAGTATAAAAAGCAACGGTTGCGTGCTCGAATGAGGGAACTGCTTCGACAGCATCGAGGAGGGGATTCCGGGTCGCACTGGAAATCCATCCTTACTCTTCCCGAATGGGAAAAGAGCGCGACCGTGCTGATCTACTCCCCACTCCCAGAGGAAGTCGATCCGATGCCTCTGCTGACTCTTCATTCCTCGCCCACCTTTTTCTTCCCCCGAGTAGAAGGAAAATCACTTGGGCTCTATCGTTATTCCAATACTTGTAAATGGAAGCAGGGGCCCTTTGGCTTGAAGGAGCCTGATAGCGAGACTTGGGATCAAGCTTATCCTGGGCAAATCGATCTGGCCATCATTCCTGGAGTCGCGTTTGATTCACATGGTTTCCGCTTGGGACGCGGAGGAGGATATTACGACCGACTGCTAGCCCATCCTGAGTTCAGGGGGAGAAAAATAGGCCTCTGCTGGGACTTTCAACTTCTACCCTCAATCCCACGGGAACCCCATGACATTGTGATGGATCAGGTCATTTCGGGGTAATCGCCTACTCCAAGACATCCAACGCCGACAAGGTGGGTATTGGACATCGGACTCAAAACACGATATCTCCATTCTGAACAAACAGCATTCATGGAAATTCCCACACCCTTTCAGAAAAAAATCTGCTGGGCAGGAGTCACGGCTCTAGCCGCTCTTACGAGTGTCCTTGTGATCCTGCTGGCCGGATGGAGTGTGGTGGCTGCCTGCGGTTATCTCAAGCCCGTCCTAACTCCCATCGCGATTGCGGCAGTGCTTGCCTACCTGCTTACTCCGGTTGTCTCTGTTCTCTGCCGTTGGAAACTACCCAGAACCTGGGCCGTGATTGTCGTCTTCATCCTATTCTCCGGCGCAGTGACCATCATCGCCCTGACAGTGGCTCCTTCCGTTGAACATCAGGGCAGTAACTTTGCTAGCAGGATTCCTGATTACAGCAGAAGAATCTCATTACTCGCCAAGGAATCGGCTGCCGAAATTCAGAAATTGGCGGCGCTGCGAGCCTCTTCTCCCCACCATAATTCGCCCCTGGAAGATCTCTCTCCCGAGAACATCAAAATGTATGGATTCGAAATCCTGAATCAGGCATTGGCATGGGTGCAGGCCAAACTTCCCACCATTGCCTCGGCAACCGGAGAGTTCCTTCAAAAAAGCATTGGCAGTGTCTTCGGAATCCTCGGTTTTTTACTCAGTCTGATTCTGGTTCCGGTCTTCCTGTTCTTCTTTTTGTTGGAAGCTCCCGCCATGTCTGCAAGCTGGAGCCGCTATCTGCCGATGCGCGCCTCACCGCTCAAAGTGGAAATCGTCTCCCTCTTCAATGAGATCAACGATTACCTCATCCATTTTTTCAGGGGGCAGTTGTTGGTCAGCATGATCGATGGAGCCATTGTCGGGGTTGCCCTGTTCGTTTTTATCCGACTTGATTTTGCCTTTCTGATTGGCCTGATGGTTGGCATTCTCTGCCTCATTCCCTACTTGGGATTTGTCGTTTGCCTCATCCCCGCCATGCTCATCGCCCTAGCGCAATTCGGCGATCTCTGGCATCCCTTGTATGTTCTGCTGATCTTCACTTTGGCTAACTGGCTGGAGGGGATTTTCATTTCGCCGAAGATCATCGGAAATTCCGTGGGACTTCATCCCATGACGGTGATCGTCTCCGTGCTGGCCTGGAGCATTCTTCTCGGAGGTCTTTTGGGAGCCCTTCTTGCCGTGCCACTCACTGCGGCAATGAAAGTATTGCTTCGTCGTTATTTCTGGGATCGTCCCGCGGATGAACCAGTTCAGCAGGTCATGAAAATAACAGAAACAACCGACGGAAAAACAGCATCCCTCACAGTCGAGTTACCGCTGACATAATCGGTGGCTTCCTATCCCGATTTTGAGAGAGCCTCCCAATGCGTTCTCTCTTCGGGAGTGATGGATTCGGGAATTGCAATCTCCACGATGGCGTAGAAATCCCCCCGGCTCCCACCCTTTTCCGGCAATCCACGATCTGGAATGCGGAATTTTCTGCCGCTCTGCGTTCCGGGTGGAAGCTTGAGTTTGGCCCGACCGTCGGGAGTTGGAATCGTCACTTCGCCACCCAAGACGGCTTTCCATGGCGGCACTTCGAGTTCATGATGAATGTCCGATCCCTCGAAGCGGAAATCAGGGTGCTGCTGAATTTTCACTCGGAGGTAAAGATCCCCGGATTCCCCATGCGCACCACCTCCGCCACCCTGCCCTGCAAGCCTGATGCGCTGTCCTTCCCTCACCCCCTTTGGAATTTTTACTGTGTAAGTCTGTATTTGTGGCGAATCGCCTTTTCGGAATGATATCTGGCGGGTGGCTCCATGGATCATCTCATCAAGGGTGACAAGAATATCCGCCTCCACGTCCCGTCCTCGTTGGGGAGTTTCTTCAAAATCCACCCCACCGCCATATCCACGACCGCGACGAGTGCCGAAAAACTGCTCAAAGAAATCGCTGTATCCAGTCCCTCCAAAGTGAAAATCATTGGCGTCAGCTTGACCATTACCTCCTCCGGGAAAGCCTCCAAAACCTCCACCTGCACCTCTACCTCCCGCACCGCCGGGATGCCCTCCCCCGAATCCATTTCCAGCGTGCTGCCAGTTGGCACCATATTCGTCATATTTTTTCCTTTTTTCAGGATCACTCAATACTTCGTAAGCCTCATTGATCTCCTTAAATTTTTCTTCGGCAGCCTTCTTATCCTTTGCCAGATCGGGATGATGCTTCCGCGCCAGTTTACGGAACGAACTCTTGATATCATCGGCAGTGGAACCCTTGGTCACGCCAAGGGTCTCGTAGTAGTCTCGGAACTGTGCAGCCATAGATGTAAACGACATCCTAACTAAGTCCTTCATTCTGACAACACGGCAGAGAGGAATTAAGCCTGAAATCTGAGCCTCAAATCCAGGAAGTTGAATTTTTCAGGTTTCAGGTTTCAAATTTCAGTTCTAAGCTTCCTCCCATGCTCGACATCCGACTGCTCCGTGAAGACCCCAATTCAATCAAGAAACGCCTTGCCACGCGTTCGTCCCAGTTCTCCGATCTGGTGGATCAGATTCTTGCCATTGATGCCCGCCGTCGCGATAGCGAAACCCGGGTCCAGCACCTTCGTGCGGAGCGGAATCGCCTCAGCAAAGAAATCGGGGGAATCAAGAGGAACGGAGGAGATTCCAGCGAACTTGAAGTTCAGGTAAAAACTTTTGCCAACGAGATGGAGGAGCTTGGCCGCCTTGCTGCTGAACTGGATGCGGAACAACGCCATCTCCTTCTGCGTGTACCTAATCTCCCTGCACCGGGACTGCCGGAAGGGAGCGATGCAGAAGCAAATGTTGCCATCAGGCACTGGGGCGAACCCGCCCCCATGAATAAGGAGGATCATGTGACTATCGGTGCCCGGCTGGGGCTCTTTGATATGGAACGGGCAGCCAAGATCAGCGGTAGTGGCTATGTTCTCTTTACCGGAGCAGGGGCCAGGCTGGAACGAGCCCTAATTAACTTCCTCCTTGATCTCCAAACCCATTCCCACGGATACACCGAGATTGCTCCTCCCGTACTGGTCCGGCGCGACTGCATGGAAGGTACCGGACAGCTTCCGAAATTTGAGGATGACATGTATGGGTTCGACGATGGCGTCGCGTTTCTGACACCGACAGCGGAAGTTTCCCTGACCAACATTCATCGCGACGAGATCCTCTCCGAATCCCAGCTTCCTGTAAAACTTACAGCCTGCACTCCATGTTTCCGTCGTGAGGCGGGATCGGCAGGACGCGAGACCCGTGGCATGATCCGAATGCACCAATTCGACAAGGTGGAACTCGTCAAAATCACCACACCGGAGCAGGCGGCAGAAGAACTAGAGTCCCTGACGGCCGACGCGGAGAAAGTCCTCCAACTTCTCAAACTCCCATATCGCGTTCTGGAACTCTGCACCGGGGATATCGGATTCTCCGCCGCGCGCACCTATGACCTCGAAGTCTGGGCTCCCGGCCAAGGAGCCTATCTGGAGGTTTCCAGCTGCTCACACTTCGGCGATTATCAAGCTCGCCGCATGAATCTGCGCTACAAGAACTCTGATGGGAAAAACCAGTTCTGCCATACACTCAATGGTTCCGGAACCGCCCTGCCCCGCCTCTATGTCGCCCTTCTTGAGACTCATACCCTCCCGGGTGGATCTCTGATCCTGCCTGAACCTCTCCAACCTTATTTCGGTGCCGCGCAAATTGGTTAAGTCACAGCAAACACTCAATCCTCTGGCAGCAGAGGTTTTGCGAAAGCTTGCCCTGATCGGAAAGAGAAAGCTCATCTTGGCAGTCTCCGGTGGAGCTGATTCTGTGGCGCTGCTTCATCTCCTTCTAGAAGCGGGGTTAAAGAATCTCGTTGTGGCACATTTCAACCACCATCTTCGCGGGACTCACTCCCGTGCCGATGCAGCCTTCGTGAAGCGACTTGCAAAACGACATTCCCTCCCCTTTGAATTAGGATCAGCAGATGTCCGCAAGCTTTCGAAGGAAAAGCAACTCTCAATTGAAACCGCGGCACGAGAAGCCCGTTACACATTTCTGGTATCTGTCGCCAAACACCATCGGACACGATATCTCATCCTTGCCCATCATGCTGACGATCAGGTTGAGACCTGCCTCTTTAATTTTATCAGGGGTTCTGGCGCGGCAGGACTGGCCGGCATGAAACCACATTCCGAGCGCAGCATTGACGGAATCACTCTTAAACTTCAACGCCCACTGCTGGACATTCGGAAACAGCAACTACTCACTTACCTTGCTGAGCGAAACCTCAAGCATCGTGAAGATGAGACCAACGCCATTGCTGATACTTCGAGGAACAAAATAAGGCTGAAGCTACTTCCTCTCATAGAGAAGCTCTTTGGCTCATCGTTCCAGACAGCGATCATCCGTAGTGCCCATATCCTCGCTGAGGAGGATGAGTTTCTCTCCGGTATAGCTCTTTCGATCGCAATGCGGTCTGAGTTGTCGGTCAAACTCTTACAAGGACTTCATCCCGCAATCCGTCGCCGAGTCCTCCATCTATGGCTGAAGCGTCAAGGGGTTGAAGAAGGTGGATTTGCAGAGGTCAAGCGCCTGGCATCGCTGCTTGAATTTAATGACCAAGGAATCGGTACGGCAAAAATAAATCTCCCCGGCAACCAACACGCCCGCCGCAAAGCCGGAGTGATTTTTATTGAAACTTCCTAAACCTACTTTTTGGGAACTGCCGGTGGCTTGCCATCACTAGGTACAGCAAGCAGCTCACTCAATATTCCTGACCGCTCAGGAATGAGCGTTATAACCGCCTGGCCATCAATGATATTTTGCGTCTCAAGCACCTTGAAGAGGGAACGGGAGATTTCCTCATCCTGGGAGATGTTTTTCAATGCCTCCCCTACAATCTGGGGACGCATGGCGGCCGCCTTCGAAAACTCTACCGCCGCCTGCTGCTCTGCCGTGCTTGCAATGATATTCACTTGATTGGTGCCATCCTGCTTGATTGCGGAAGTCACCTGACGAAGCCTGTTCACCACTTTGGCCTCGATCTGCTTGATCATTCCGGCATCCCTGAAATGAACTTTGCGGATATAGATGGAGCCAAGACTGTATCCCCATTCCTTGGAGAGTGGTGATACCTCCGTTCTCACGGTCTGGCTCATCGGGTGGCGATCCTGCAGCATCTTGGCCAGCGGCATGTTGCTGAGGCATCGGACGGCGGAGTTTCCGACATTGGCCGCAAGGGAGCCGCGCGGATCGGCATTCTTAAACAGATAGGCCACAGGGTCGCTGACGACCATTTCATACCAAATGCCGATTCCCATCGGTGCCCCCTCTTCGGAGTTCACAGGCGTGCTGCGAAGATACTGCTGATCAAGCCTCAGATCGATGACATGGCATTGGCCAAGAAGCATGACGAGGGGCGCATTGATACCGAGTCTGAGAATCAGAAAATGAATACCTGGCTCATCAATCACAGCAATGACTTTTCCAAACAGGACATACACCTTGGCCTCGCGTTCATGGATAATCGTGTAGATGCCCAGAATACGGGCAATGGCAAGCAGCGAGGGAAACAAGAAAAACATTCCAACAAAGGTCACGACTGCAGCCCCCAGAAATTGCATCACTGAAACGGGTAGAGTAAAATCATTCATGGCTATTCCCCTCCAGGATCACACGGGTGGCCTCGCTAAAGAGCTTGAGGCGCACATTCCGCACATAGGCTGAAAGGGCACCCTGACTGCTTTGCTTGAGAGCCTTCAACTGTTCCGCGAGCGCAACAATTGGTTGAACCTCTGCCTGCGCTTTCAATGTCTCGATTTCAACAGCCCGCTTCGACTGGACGATCTTCTGGTCAGCCGCGGCCTGCGCCAGACTGATGTCTGAGGAAACCTGATTGTAGGCGGTATTGATCGCCGCAAGGGCCGACTCCACTTCCGGGGGAGGATCAATTCCGGTGATCAGCGAGGCATCCAGAAAAATGCCGTAGCGTGCCGCGGAATCTCCGCACTCACGATCCATATGATCATTGATTGCACTGAGATTCTTACGCAGATCATTGATTGAAATCCCGATAACCGCCGTGGCCGCGATATTGTGCAGGGCCGTTGCATCACCCTGCTGCGCATTGGCCGGAGCTTCGAAGTTGGCAATCCGTTCGCGCAGGACAGAGACAAAGTAGGCCATCACATGTGTGATGGGACTCTTGATGGCAAAGAGATACGCGTAAAGATTGCGCTGTGATATATGCCAGCGAATCTGACCCTTGAGCCCTGTGTTGAGCTGATCCTTGGTCACCGCTTCCAACATACTTTCGGAATCCAATCCTCGTGGATTTTCTGGATCAAAAGCCATATTGATCGTCTGGGTCGCGATGACCACCTTGTGAACCGCCTCCCATGGCCACTTGAAATAGGGACCTCCTGGCTCGATCACACGAACCTGCGGATAGTTATAGAGTTTCTTATCCTCCTCCGTGAGATACTGGGCGATCGGAGAATCTGCTGTCATGGCATCACCGACCCTTTCGGCCCTACCAAAAGAGGTCTTCACCGCCCGCTCGTTCTGATTAACGGTATAAAGCCCCGCGACAAGATAGCGGACAAGAAACCAAGCAATAAAACCGACCATGCAGCCAAAGAGTGTAGCGGTCATAGAGGGAAGTCTGCTCAAGATGAAGGCTTGGTTTGCCTTGGGAGACAAGGGAAAAGGCGTTGCGCTTTGATTTTTTAAGTAAAACGACACAGTCAGTCGATAACGCGCTCACCTTAAAAAAAGTTTCGCAAGCCTTGCCATGAGGTCAAGGAATCTAGGCTCCTCGATTTTCGATGCGGAGTCAGGCGCCCAAGCGCAGCTGTATGATGACATACTGCAAGCACAGCGCAACGCCACTCCGGGCGAAAATCCCAAGCCTAGTAGGCTTTGCCGAAGATAACGCGGCGAGCACTTGCCTCACCGGTAAAGGGGCAAATCCCCGGCTGTAGGGGAAACTCTTCCGATTCCTCGGGGATGCATCGGATCGTGACCTTGAGGTCTTCCTTGATCTTGGCCTCGACTGCTGCGCTTCCATTCCAATGAGTGAGGGCAAACCCGCCATGAATCTCAGGCTTTTCGGAATTCTGAGGCGTGAAATAAGCGTAAAACTCCTCCTTGGTATCGATCATCCGGGTATGCTCTCTGCGGAAGGCAAGGGCACGGTCGAGCAGATTATGCTGCATCTCAGCTAGCAGATCTGGCACACGCGCAGCGAGAGAATCAGCTGGGAGAAACTCCTTCTCCTTCGGTCCCTTATCCCGTCTTGCGACAGCAGCACTCCCCGACTCCAGATCGCGAGGACCGATCTCGATCCGAAGGGGTACTCCCTTCTTGATCCATTCCCAGCTCTTTACACCGCCGCCAAGATCGCGGGCATCGATTTCCACACGGAGAGCTTCTCCTGCATAGCATGCCGATCGAAGGGAAGCAGCGACTTCCTCTGCCTTGGCCAGCACGGCGTCACGAGTCTCAGGCTTGGGAGTGATCGGAATAATGACTAGCTGTGTTGCCGCAATCCGAGGGGGCATCACGGCACCGTCATCGTCACCATGGGCCATCAGCAGCGTGCCGATGAGTCGTGTGCTCACCCCCCAACTCGTAGTCCAGGCCAACTCCTCGGTATTGTTACGGGAAAGGAACTTGATCCCTGACGCCTTCGCAAAATTCTGGCCCAGAAAATGGGAAGTGCCTGCCTGAATAGCCTTGCGATCCTGCACCATGGCCTCGATGCAATAAGTGCGGACTGCCCCGGGGAAGCGCTCGCTCTCGCTCTTCTCTCCACGAATCACAGGAATCGCCAGCCAATTCTCGGAAAAATCTCCATACACACCGAGCATCTTCTCCGTCTCCACAATAGCCTCTGCTTCTGTTTCATGTGCCGTATGCCCCTCCTGCCAGAGGAACTCTGCCGTGCGGAGGAAAAGACGGGGTCGAAGTTCCCAGCGGACCACATTGGCCCATTGGTTGAGCAGAATCGGGAGATCGCGGTACGATTTCACCCATTTGGCATAGGTGGCTCCGATGATCGTCTCGGAAGTAGGTCGCACGATCAACGGTTCTGTCAGCTCCCCAGCGGGAACCAGTTTTCCGTCATGAAGTTCCAGACGATGATGGGTGACAACGGCACACTCCTTGGCAAATCCCTCAACATGATCGGCCTCTTTCTGAAGATGGCTCAAGGGAATGAAGAGCGGAAAGTAAGCGTTCTTATGGCCTGTCGCCTTGAACATGGCATCGAGCGCACCCTGCATCCGTTCCCAGAGGGCATAGCCCCATGGACGGATCACCATGCATCCCCTGACCTCGGAGTTCTCGGCCATTTCGGCACTGCGAACCACTTGCTGATACCATTCGGGAAAATCCTCCCCACGCCGTGGAGAGATAGCGCTTTCGTTACCTTTGCTCATAAAGAGAGTGAGGCTATCCCTTGTCATGCGAGGCGGGCAAGCGCAGAGGCAGAAGATGTTTCTCCTTGATCCCTATTCCGCTCATGCTTTGCTTTTCTGTAAGTCTCAAAACAAATACCCATCATCACATGTCCACACTCGTCGAAAAAAAGGCTCCCCATTTCGATGCGCGCGCCATCGTCGATGCATTCCAGTTTTTCGAGCAGCAGGGTAAGGTATGCCCTGCCAACTGGAATACCGGCAAGGAAGGTATGACAGCCAACTTTGATAGTGTTGCTGATTATCTCTCGGCCAGTTAAGTCACCCTAATCAATCGAGGAGATCAGCAACTTGAAAATCAAAGCCCTCCATCATGTTGCAATAATCTGCTCGGATTATCACCGCTCCAAAGCCTTCTACGCCGAAGTTCTTGGATTTGGGATTCTCTGCGAGACCTATCGTGCGGAACGTGATTCTTGGAAACTCGATCTTGCCATCCCCGGAGGTGGACAGATCGAGCTTTTTTCGTTTCCCGATCCTCCTCCACGAGTCAATCGCCCGGAAGCGCAGGGACTCAGACATATCGCCTTTCTGGTCTGGGATCTCGATGTCCAGATCGCGGATCTCACCCTCAAGGGGATCATCGTCGAACCTGTTCGCACGGATGAACTGACGGGCCAACGCTTCACCTTCTTTGCCGATCCCGATGGGCTTCCCATCGAATTATACGAGGCCCTACGCTAGCGAGAGTAGGAATTTCTCAAAGAACTCCGCACCTGCTTCCAAATCGCCCACGGCAATCCATTCATCAGCCGTATGAGCCTGTGCGATGGAACCGGGCCCCAGTGCCACAGCAGGCACTCCCTGAGACGCAAACACGGCGGCATCACAGAACCATGGAGCTCCAACGGGAGAAGCCCCCAGCCTCACAAGTTTCCCGATCAAAGGATGATCAGGATCTGTGTCCAAGGGCTTGGAACTAAGATAGGATAGCTGAAGAGAGGGGGCCGCCTTTCTGATCAGCTCAACGACGCGCTCAGGAGCTAGACCGGGAATCAAACGGATGTCGATCGTCGCCTCGCAATGATCCGGCACAACATTTGTCTTGGATCCTCCCTTGATGGTTCCGACGCTCAAGGTCGTGCGGCCAAGAAGGGGATGGCTGAGCTGATCGAGTTGGGGGATGACTTCACTGCGGATCTTCTCGATCGCTAGGCTCATGGCGTAGATCGCATTCTCCCCGCGCTCAGGTGCGGAAGCGTGGACAGCCTTTCCATGGCTGGTCAGGGTGATCCAGAGAGAACCTTTATGTGCATAGACAGTCTTGAGATCAGTCGGTTCTCCCGCGATCACAAAGTCAAAATGCTCCGAAGTGGCAAGGGCCTTGGCACCATATTGCCCCGACTCCTCTCCCATGAGTCCGGCAAACCAGATCTCATGACCGAGCGTCGGAATCACCCCTCCCATGCGGGCCAATGCCGTCAACATCGCAGCCATAGGCCCCTTGGTGTCACTCGCACCTCGGCCCCAAACCCTCCCCTCACGCACTTCACCGTTGAAGGGATCTATCGTCATGCCAGCCACGCTTACCGTGTCGGTATGGGGAGCCAGCAAGAGACGAGGTTTTCCCGGGCGATCGCTCGGGAAACGGGCGACAACATTGGGCCGTCCAGGCAGGACTTCCTGAAGCCATGCCTCGGCGCCGAGAGTTCGGAGGTGTGATTCCAGAAAACCTGCGAGACGAGCTTCACCAGGCGTGGAAATTCCGGGTTCGCCTTCGGGATTGACACTCGGGATGCGAATCAGCTCCCCAAGTAAAGAAGTTGGGGAGTATGGGATCATCAGTTGGGAGATTGTTTGGATCGGAGATCCCGATACCAGGCGACAAATTTAGGAATTCCCACTTTGATCGGAGTCTTGGGAGAATAGCCTAGCAGGGTTCTGGCCTTGGTGATATCGGCTGCGGTAAGCGGCATGTCCCCCTTCTGTTCGGGAAGTCGTTCGATGATGGCTTTCTTGCCAAGCGCCTGCTCAATGGCGGAAATCAATGAGGCCAGAGTTGTGGTCTCATTTTCACCAAGGTTGAAAATTTCAAACCGAGCCTCCTCACCCTGGACATAGGCAAGAGCCCCAAGGATGCCCTGCACGATGTCATCGATGTAGGTGTAATCCCGACGGGTGGTTCCATCACCAAACTGTTTGATGGGACGGGCATGCTCAATGGCATCCGTGAAGCTATGGATGGCAAGATCAGGGCGTTGGCCTGGGCCATAAACGGTAAAGAAACGAAGGGCTACAACGCGGAATCCGTAAAGATTCACAAAATTGCCACAGAGCTGTTCTCCGCTGATCTTGCTTGCAGCGTAAGGGGAGAGTGTCTGAAGCAGCGGCAGATCCTCACGGAAAGGAACAATCTTGGAGAGTCCATAGACAGAGGAACTGGAGGCAAAAATCACCTGATGGCAACCGGCCAAACGAGAAGCCTCCAGCACATGGAAGGTTCCCGTGATATTGGTGTCGATATAGAGTTGGGGGTCAAGAATGGAGGGTCTCACTCCGGCTCGTGCCGCAAGATGAATGACCGCATCGGGTTTCACTCTGGTAAAGAGATCCCGAACGGGCCCCCACTGGCGCAGATCAATCTCAGCAACTTCGATCGGCGATGGGTAGGCCGCAACATTGGCCCTCTTGATCGAGGGATCGTAGAAGTCATTAAAATCATCGAGGACAGTCACTGAGTGTCCTTCAGCAAGGAGAGCTCCGACCACATGGGAACCGATGAACCCTGCGCCCCCTGTGACAATGATCTTCATCAGGAGATCCTATCAGGAAACCAAGTCTGGAGACAACCAGCTACTGACGGGCATCGATAAATCAGGGGCTTTTCCCCCAGGACTTCTTCCTGCATACTCAAACGATGTCCCGCAAGAGCCTCCCAACCCCCTCCAGTCAGCCCAGACGCTGTTGGGTGGAAATTGACCATGCCGCCCTGAGGCATAATCTAAAAACCGTGCGTAAACTGGCTGGCCGTGCGGACCTAATGGCGGTTGTGAAGGCCAATGGATACGGTCATGGACTCAATGAGATTGCGGCGACGCTTAGTAGTGGCGTTGCAGTCTTTGCCGTGGCATCCCTTGGTGAGGCCATCCAGCTCCGTCAAACAGAGAAGAAAAAACCGATTCTTCTTCTGAGTGCGGCCCTTCATGCGGAATACGAGGAGATTGCAAGGCATGGATTCATCCCGGCCATCTCGTCTTTGGAGGAGGCCCGCCGCTTTGCCAAAGCAGCCAGCAAGCTCAAGAAAGCTGCCACGACACAGATCAATTTCACCCTCGATACCGGGATGGGTCGCCTCGGTGCAATCCCTGATCAGGCTTTTGAAATTCTCAAGGGAATCAGAAAATTACCGCTCTCGGTTCACAGTATTTCCACACACCTCCCTTCAGCGGACAGCGACACACCGTTCACCAAGTCACAGTTGGCGAAATTTGACGCCCTTCTGAAAAAGCTGCATCCCCTCATCCCAGGTGTCCCCGTTCATGTGCTCAATTCCGCAGCAACCATGCTTCATCCTTCCAAGACACGGGATCTTGTCCGTATCGGACTACTGCTCTACGGAGTCTCGCCGGTTCGCAACATGCAGAAGCTTGTCAAACCGGTTCTGAGCTGGAAAAGTGCCGTCACACTTGTGCGGCCGATTCCAAAGGGGCATGGAATCAGCTATGGAAGCACCTTCATCGCACCGCGTACCTTGACCGTGGCCATCCTACCGGCTGGCTATGCCGATGGCTATCCGCGCCAACTCTCCGGAAAAGGAGCTGCCGTGCTTCTCAATGGCAAACGCTGTCCCGTGCTCGGACGCGTCACAATGGATCAGATCATCGTCGATATCTCTCGTGCAGGCAGGGTCAAAGTCGGCGATGAAGCCGTCCTGGTTGGCAGGCAAGGAGAAAAAGAAATCACCGCTTCCGAAGTGGCCGACCTCTCGGGAACGATCCCCTGGCATCTCTTCTGTGGCATCACGGCGAGAGTCGCCTATTTTCATAAACGATAGAGCGACCTCTGGGGCTCAGAATCGTGTCACCCATTATCGCATTAGAATGACATGTCATTCTAAAATATGTTAGGCCACAGCCAACCAAACCATGAAAAGAGATGAATCACCTATAGCTCGCAAAGAATTGATTTGGCTCAAAGCGAGTGGCGGGAGATCCACAATTTGCGTAGAAATTGGACTGCCATACGATTCTACAAAAGGATATTGGGGAACTCCAGTTGCCTTATATGGCTTGGATGGGAAGCTGAATGACATCTTCGGAGAGGATTCATTGCAGTCACTCGCTCTAGCTCTATCGATGGTACACAGTAGATTTGAAAGCATAATTGAGAGCGGAGATAAGCTCATTGATTCCGAGGGAGATATTTTCCCATTGGAGGCATATTTTCCCAAGAAAACATGCGTATACTTACCGGGAGGCCTTACAAATCACTGGAGAGAATCCTAGGCGTTCGTCGGAATTGGATGAGATCACCATCATACGGATCTCTCAGTTCGGGCCGTTATAAGAATGTCTCTCCTACGGTTCCCAGGCGCAGGAAGTTTTGATGCTGTGCAAGGCCTCCAAGCGAAGCTGTATATTTTATACTGCTAGCGCAGGAGAACACACCACAGCGCAAAAATCCCACCCCCCCGCCTACGCGGGTTTGGTGGCACCGCGAAACGCTATACACTCATGAAGCGTACGATCCGGTGCATAATGTTCGCTGGATCGCAGCACAATATTGAGATCACCATGGGCCGCATGGCCTGATTTTTCGAGATCCTGAGCGAGCGAGGAGGCGGATTCGAGTGCTTCCACAAGTAATCTGTCCTGGGCAAGAACCACTGGCTTCGCTCCCGGAACAAGGAGTATGGAGACGGGCAGGATCGCATGGGCGATGAAGTCCAGAGAGAGAGGTGCACCATGATCCTCGGAGGCTTCGGCAGCGGCATGTCGTACCTCAAGCTGGATCATGCGGGCACGCGACTCGGGTGCCACTGACTCGATGGCATGCGTGATGGCATCAAGAAGGGCATGGCGGACTTCGGAGAGTTCGGTCAGTTCCTGAAGTTTCTGAAGATCCTCGTTCTGATGGATTGCCTTGGCCAGCTGGGAGATCTCCTTCAGGTAGGCGTTGCGCTGCGAATCAGGCACATAATACATCACCATGAGATGCACGGGGATGCCATCAGGTGAGCCGTAATCAACGCCATCGGGACTCCAACCCACCGAGCAGAGAAGTTCCCCATCGTATTCCGTCGTGGCGTGCGGACAGGCCCAACCCTTGCCGATGCCGGTATTGTGCAGGGCTTCACGGGCAAACACCTTCTCCGTGACACCATCATCATCGGGAACCTCAGGGATGGCCTCGATCAGCGTGCCGAGAAACTCAAGGGCATCGTTTTTGACACTATCAGGAAGTTCCACAAGGCGGCCCTCCTGAAGGGCATTGAGAAGGGCTTTCATGAGTTTAAATAGTTAAGCAAGCGAGGATTTAATCAATCCCGTACTTGCTGGCAAACCAGGCATTCACGGAATGAGTAAGGGTCACATAACAGAGGATGGTGGCTGCAATAAAGGCCCAATAGATGGCAGGCAGGGGGACAAAACCGAGATAGGCGGCAACAGGAGGAATATATGGCAGGAGAGAACCGATCAGAATGATCGTGAGCGTTGTGCAAAGGAGTACGGCACTCGGTGCGCTCTGGATGAAGGGCACTTTACGAGTACGGATGACATGGACGATCAATGTCTGGGTGAAGATCGATTCGACAAACCAACCCGAGTGAAAGAGGGCCGCTGCATAGGTGTTATCAGGGGCCACATCCGGCCCACCCGGGAAGCGATGCAGCAGTTCCGAGGGAGCAGGAAGTCCCAAGTCATGACACTTGAAGAAATAGAGCATGATGAAAAAGGTAGTGTAATCGAAGAGGGAACTTGTCGGCCCCACAAACATCATGAAGCGCTGGATGTTGCCGATGTTCCATTTTCTTGGTTTCTGGAGGTACTCGGAATCGACATTGTCATAGGGAATGCCGATCTGGGAAAAATCGTAGAGGAGATTGTTGACCAGAACCTGCGTTGCCGCCATGGGCAGGAAAGGAAGAAAATAACTACTCCCCGTCATGCTGAACATGTTGCCAAAATTGGAACTGGCCCCCATACGAATGTATTTGATGATGTTGGCAAAGACTTTCCTCCCCTCAAGAATGCCATCCTCCAGTACCATGAGGCTGTTCTCCAGAAGGATGATGTCGGCAGATTCCTTGGCGACATCAACCGCCGTATCAACGGAGATGCCGACATCGGCCACACGCATGGAGAGGGCGTCATTGATGCCATCCCCCATGTAACCGACCACATGCCCGCGCTTTTGAAGGGCAAGAATGATGCTTTCCTTCTGCGCCGGAGAGAGTCTGGCAAAGACACTAGTTTTCTCCGCCAACTCTCCGAGTTGATCCTCGGTAAGATCAATCAACTGGTCTCCGGTAATGATCTCGCCTGAGTCAAGATGTACATCCTTGCAGATCTTGCGGGTGACGAGCGCATTGTCTCCGGTGAGAATCTTGGTCGAGACACCGTATTGAGCCAAAGAGGAAATAGCTTTTTGGGCTGATTCCTTGGGAGGATCGAGAAAGGCGATGTAGCCAAGCAGAACGAGATCACTCTCGTCAGCTATGGTGAATGTCCCTTTTTCACGCGGAAATTCACGATAGGCGATGCCAAGGACTCTGTATCCGTCACGACTGAGGGATTCGAACTCCTCGATCAGGTCGTTCTTGATCAGGTCGATCATCATGTAGACCTCGTCATCGACCTGATAATGGGTGCAACATTTGTAGATATCCTCGACCGCCCCCTTGCAGATGAGCACATGGTCACCCTCGTAATCGACCACGACCGACATTCTCTTGCGCTGGAAATCAAACGGTATCTCATCCACCTTGCGACAGCCGCGATCAACATCGAGATCGGTATGGGAAAGAACGGAGCGATCCAGGAGATTGCGAAGGCCCGTCTGGTAATAGCTGTTCATGTAGGCGTAGCGGAGGACATCCTCGCTCTGCCGTCCGGTCACATCGACATACTTCTCCAGGATCACACGGTCTTGTGTCAGCGTACCGGTCTTGTCAGTGCAAAGGATGTCGATGGCACCGAAGTTCTGGATGGCATTCAGTTTCTTGACGATCACCTTCTTGCGGGACATTGCGAGCGCACCCTTGGCCAGATTCACAGCCACCATCATGGGAAGCATTTCAGGGGTCATGCCGAGCGATACCGCTAGGGCGAACATCATGGCATCAGTCCAGTTGTGCTTGGTCAGACCGATAATCAGGAAAACCACGGAGACCATGACGATCATGAATCTCATCATCAGCCAGGTGAATCCGGCGATACCACGGTCAAAGCTGGTGAGCACAGGGGCCGATCCGAGTTTCTCGGAGATTGAACCGAAGTGGGTACGCGTTCCCGTATTGATCACCAGCGCCCGCGCCGTGCCGCTGACCACATTGCTGCCTTGAAATACGGCGTTCGGCATTTCGATCACCGCCTTGGAGGGATGTTCCGGCGCGTCGGCGTGCTTTTCCACCGGCATTGATTCACCGGTCAGGGAGGATTGACTGACAAAGAAGTCCTTGGCGGAGAGCAGGCGAAGATCGGCAGGAATGATGGAACCAGCCTGAAGGGAGACTATGTCACCGGGAACAATCTCTGACATTGGAATCTCTACCTCCACTCCCCCACGGATCACATGGCAGTTGGTCTGCACCATGGCATTGAGCTTCTCCACAGCCCTGCCCGACTTACTCTCCTGATAGTAAGAGAGACCTACTGAGATCACAATCATGGCGGTAACAATGGAAGCCGATGCAGGGTCTCCCGTTGCCATAGAAATGGTCGCAATGACGAGTAGTTGAATCACAAGAGGATTCTTACACCGCATCAGGATTTCCATGAGGAACCCATGCTTCTTTTTCTGACAGAGATCGTTGCTTCCCCAAGTCTCCCGAGCGACTTCGACCTCTAGATCATTGAGCCCCTCTTCGCGGCTTTTCAGGACGACAAGTGCCTCATCATGTGATTGACAGCAGACATCCAGAAGATGCCTTTCATGATCAGTCACCGATTCAGAAGCTGCCTGTTTGGCCTTAGAAATACCTGCGGGCGTGGTTTTTCCAAAGAGATTGATCGTCATGGCAATCAGGAATCCATGCCATTTCAAACAAGGCTTGGGCAAGCCTCATCTCCTTTTATGGAGAAATTGTCACATTTACGGATGCCTCATCACCCGATGCGCACAGCATTTCTCCGGTCAAGCTTGAGCACACCACCCTCATGGACTGCTATGATGGCCTTATGATCGGTAATCTTCTCACCACGCCATGAGACGCTTCCTCCATCGACAAGACGACGGAGATCACCACGCGATTTTTTAATGCCTAGCACTCGTTCAAAGGCATCGACTCCAAGAGTAATGATGTCATGGGGAATATCGCCGAGCGGCTGGTAGATCGGCAATTCCGCAGAGTCTAGATCTCTCTTGGAAAAGCGAAGCTCAAACTCCTCCCTCGCATGCCGAGCCTCGGCGGCAGAATGAAAACGGGCTGTCAGGCGCTCAGCCAGTGATTTTTTCGCCTCCATCGGGTGAAGTCCTGAGTTGAGGTTCTCGTGAAGAAGCAATCGGAAATACTCCTCCATTTGCCCGTCGGAAATACTCATTAACTTGCCAAACATCTCACTCGGGGCTTCCGCCACACCGACCGCATTGCCGAGACTCTTACTCATCTTCTGGGTGCCATCGAGTCCGGTAAGAATCGGCAGCATCATGGCAACCTGCTGATGTTGCCCCTCTTCATGCTGGAGATCGCGTCCGACCAGAATGTTGAAGAGCTGATCGGTCCCGCCAAGCTCGACATCAGCGCGGATGACGACGGAATCCCATCCCTGCATGATGGGATATTGGATCTCATGCGCCCTCACAGGGAGTCCCCGATCCATGCGATCCCGAAAATCCTCCCTCTGAAGCATCTGCTGAAGGGTCACGCGGCTGTTAAGCCGGATCACATCCTCAAATCCCATGGCTTCAAACCACTCCCCGTTAAAACGGATCGTCGTTTTCTCAGGGTCGAGAATTTTGAACGCCTGCGTCTGGTAGCTCTTGGCATGCTCCATCACTTGATCGTGGGAGAGATGAGGGCGCGTGGCCGAGCGACCGCTCGGATCGCCGATCATCGCGGTAAAGTCGCCGATAATCAGGATCGCCTCATGGCCTAACTCCTGAAACTGCCTGAGCTTGCTCAATCCCACCGTGTGTCCCAGGTGAATATCGGGCGATGTTGGATCAACCCCTAGCTTCACACGCAACGGGCGGCCCAGATCAAGTTTGGTCTTGAGTTCATCCCTGCTCAGGACCTGAGCGCAACCGGTGAGAAGTGGTTCTAACTGCTGGGAGGAGGAAATCATAATGGGTGGATGATGCTGGAAGTTTCCGTTGAAAGAGGAAGATGAGCAGAGTTAGGGAGCTTTGTTGAGAAGTTTCCTGACATCATCAACAGAAAGCCCCTTTTTAATAGCCTCCCGAAGGTGCTGATCATTATCGATCCCTCCCTGCGCCTTTCCCTTGATGGAAATCTGGCGGGTTGCAAAATCCTCCTTGGTTGCGTAAGGGCTTTTTCTGTCAAGACCAGCGTAGCCTCTGAGAGGAAGATCTTTGGATGCAAATTGTTTGGTGGCATCATGGTTTTCCCCCTGAAGATTTTGCGGAAGTTTCTTGTCAGGGAAGATCAGTTTTCCCATCCAGCTTTTTTTTGCACCGTCGAACACTTTCGCAGCGAAGGGCTTGGAGGAAAATTCCTTCACTCCTGCGTAGCTATCGGTCTTCATGCTTTTGTCGAATGTCGCTCCTCCTGCCTGAAAGGTTTTGCCCTGAAACGCGCTTTTATGGCTCCGGTCAGGGTGGGTAATGCGTTCGTAGAAGCTTTGTTCAGGAACAGGCTCCGAGGCCAACACTCCATGAAAGAGAGGGAGGGTGATGAAAAAAATTGCTAAAACCGCACGATGAGGATACTGAGCCATGGACGGTGAACTATGCAGGTATCTGAACCGTCCGACAATCCCCTGTTTGAATCGAGGAATAACTTATGGAAAGCGATTTCAATGAGTTTTGTTGCACGGGGCGTAGGGGGTGATAAGAATGAAATATGCACTTTTTCGCATCCTTTCCCGGGTTTCTGGCCTTTGGTATGCCAAGCGGACCCGATCTGATCATCCTCCTGGTCATTATCCTCGTTCTTTTTGGTGCAAAACGACTGCCGGAACTGGCGCGCGGATTGGGCCAGAGCGTGAATGAATTTAAGAAAGCGAAAGATGAATTCGACAAGGAAGTGGCCAAAACTCCCGAATCTCCGACAACCACGCCACCGGTTCAGACTCCCTCCTCTACCTCGGAGAAAGAGGTGCCAAAGCAGTCCTGATTAACAGTTGTCACGGTGTCTTTCCGCCAGGCAATCTTCGGAAAGATCGTACTGGTTTTATTCTGCACGACCTCGATTTGTGCCGGGGCCATCGGTGACACAAATGGAGAAATCCGCATCTCCACATACAATGTGGAGAACTACTTGACCATGCCCCGGTGGGTAAATGGAAAGTTGAGGCGCAATGCAGGCAAGCCGGAGATCGAGCGGGAAGCCGTCACCAGAATGATTGAAGAGGTTCATCCAGATGTGATTGGACTCATGGAAATCGGAGAAGTGAGGCAGCTTGAAGAGGTGCAAACCCGGCTGAGAAAAACAGGCATTGACTATCCCTATGCTGAATATCTTCAAGGCAGCGACACGACCAGACACATTGCGATGTTGAGCCGCTATCCGATCGTTGAAAGACACTCCCGAGGCGAACTTCCCCTCTGGGTGAACGGAGTCACTCTTCACAGTCCCCGCGGCTTACTTGATGTGACCATTGAACCGGCCCCTGGATACCGTCTGCGCATCCTTTGCGTGCATCTGAAGGCCAAGCTCGAGGTTGCGGAGTATGACGAGTCCCAGCTTCGCCTCGCGGAGTCAAAGGAGATCCGTCGGATCGTACGGGACATCCTGCGAACCGATCCTGCAACACGCCTGATCCTGATGGGGGATTTTAACGATACAAAAAACGGGGAACCACTCTGGCAGATCAGTGGAAAGCCGGAATGGCCCGACAGCCTCCGTGCCGTTGCGTTGTTTGATGATCGTGGTGAATCATGGACGGAATATTGGAGTGCTGCCGATGTCTATTCCCGGATTGACTACATTTTAACTGCTAAGAAACTGGAACCCGAAATCGACATGTCTCACTCAGGCATTGCGCGCCCTTCTTTTTGGAATGAAGCAAGCGATCATTGCCCGTTGAGTCTCGCCTTGAAAATCCCCCGCACAACCACTCCATGAACCTGAGAAACTCCATCTTCCTGATTATTCTCGTTTGCATGATAGGATCATCACTCCTTCAGGCCGATTGGGCCACCGTGACGGCGCTTGATCTTCCCGTCACGAAACTTTCACCGAATCCTCTCAAGGCCAAAGCGGCGATGAGGGAGCGCTTTGAAAAGCAGATTGCGGTGAATGAAGCATTTTTGAAAGAGTTTCCGAACGATAGCCATGCCTATGAATCGAAGCTTCGCCTGACAGTGGCCCAGGCCCGTCTAGGATCCCTGGAACAGGATCAGAGAGCGGTTGATGACGCGCTCAGCAAACTCATGACGCTTGAAAAACAGGCACCCGATGAATCCAAGCGGGCAGAGGCGATGTTCCGCCGTATCTCGCTTCAGTGGCAGAACCTTGGAAATGATCCCGACCAGCGAAGGGATAGAGCCGTTACCAGTGCCCAGGTTTTTGCCGCCGCATTTCCTGAGGATCGCCGGGCCGCACGGCTACTTGCCGAGGCAGCATCGCTCTGTGACAATCATCCGGAGCTGAAAAAACCGCTCATCGAACAGGCCATCTCCCTGAGCAAGGAGGAATCACTCTCCCAGAGACTCAGGGACGACATGAAGAGGCTAGATCAACTGGGAAATGTTGTGACCATTTCTTTTCAGTCCATTGACGGTAAGAATATCGACCTTGCCAATTATCGAGGTCAGGTGGTTGCATTGGTTTTCTGGGCTGCAGACTCCGCTCCCTGCCTGCTCTGGATGAAGGACTTCAGTACCTATGTTTCGAATGTGGAGGGGCTGAAGGTGATTGGCGTCAGTCTGGATAAGGATCGGGCCGATCTGGATGCCGCCTTGAACGCACTCAAAATCAACTGGCCGGTGGCCTTCGACGGCAAGGGATGGCAAAATTCCATCGCACGTCAATTTGGGATCAACTCCATTCCCACGCTCTGGCTCATCGACAGACAGGGACGACTGCAAGCACTTAATGCCCGCGATAATTACCAATTTACTATCAACGCGTTACTGGGCCATCATTGATTACCAGCAACAGAATTTGATTTGGCGCGGCATTTGCTTTTCTCAATAACCTCACCCCTCCCCAACTCCCTAGAAACCGTTTCTAAACACCCATGCTCCTGGATCACTACAAAACCGAAGACTTTTTTGACGAAATGTTCACTGATGAGGGAAAAGTCAGAACCCACTATCAGAAAATTGCCGATAGATTCCGCATCCTTGATTCATCCGAGCACAGACGCAAGCAGACTGCCGTCGATCTCGCCTTCATGCGCAGCGGAGTCACCTTCACGGTCTATAATGACGATCAGGGAACTGAACGCATCTTCCCCTTCGATCTGGTGCCTAGGGTCATCCCAAACAATGAATGGGAGGTCATGGAGAAGGGACTTATCCAGCGTATTACTGCCCTCAATCTCTTCCTTCACGACATCTATCATGATCAGAAGATTCTAAAGGATCGCATCATCCCTCCGCACTATATCCTCGGGGCTAAACATTTTCGAAGGGAGTTCATGGGATTCAATGTCCCGAAAGATATTTACATTCATATCTGCGGCACCGATCTGATCCGTGATCGTGAGGGTAACTATCTCGTTCTCGAAGACAATCTGCGATGCCCTTCGGGAGCCAGTTACATGCTGGAAAACAGGGCCGCCCTAAAACGGGCTTTCCCGGATCTCTACCGATCCGCACGCGTCCAGCAAGTGGACAGTTACGGCGCGGAACTCCGTAAGGTTCTTCAGTATGTATCCCCTCCCTCGCTGGGTGCGACAATCCAGCCCAATGTCGTCCTGCTCACGCCTGGAGTCTTTAACAGCGCCTACTTTGAACACGCCTTCCTTGCCCGGCAGATGGGTATTCCAATCGTCGAAGGGCGCGATCTGGTCGTGCGTGATGCAAGGGTCTATATGCGCACGACATCCGGTCTTGTGCCCGTCGATGTTATTTACCGCCGTATCGACGATGACTTCCTCGATCCGACAATCTTCCGTCCGGATTCACTTCTGGGCGTTCCGGGGCTTGTCAATGCCTACCGCTCCGGCAATGTCAGTCTAGCAAACAGCATCGGCACAGGAGTCGCGGATGACAAGGTGGTCTATTATTTTGTTCCCAAGATCATCAAATATTATCTCGGGGAGGAACCCATCCTCCACAATGTGGATACTTTCCTTGCAAGCGAAGCCGAGGATCGCAGCTATATCCTGGAAAACATGGAAAAACTGGTCGTCAAGTCTGCCAATGAGGCAGGCGGTTACGGAATGCTCATGGGGCCTTGGGCAGCGAAGGAAGAAGTTAATTCGTTCCGGGAGCAGGTACGGGCAAATCCCCGCAACTTCATTGCCCAGCATCCGATCTCACTCTCCCGCCATCCCACATGGTGCGAAGAGGGACTGGAGGGAAGGCATGTCGATCTGAGACCCTATATCCTTTATGGGGAAAAAATAACAGTTACACCCGGAGGCCTGACACGGGTCGCCCTGCGCAAGGGATCACTCGTGGTCAACTCCTCCCAGGGCGGAGGATCCAAAGACACATGGGTGCTCAACGGTGACTCCTGAGTGACCCCCGATTCTGGTTCCCTCCACGAATTTCAACAAAATTACACCACCTATCATGAACGAACTTTTTCAGGGGCAGAAGCCGATTTCCACTCGACGGGATCATATGGTGATGCTCTCCCGCGTTGCCAATTCCCTTTACTGGATGAGCCGCTACATCGAGCGCTCGGAAAATGTGGCTCGCCTTCTGGATGTCAATCTCCAGCTCATGCTGGATTTTGCGGACTTCAATGACCAGCAACTCAAGGAACACTGGCTTCCGATCCTATGCTCCGCTGGTGACGAAGAAACATTTTTTAAACTCTATGAACGCGCCGACAGTGAGAGTGTTACCGAGTTCCTCACCTTCCGTGAGGAAAACCCAAACTCCATCATTTCCTGTCTTTTTACAGCGAGGGAAAATGCCAGACAGGTTCGGGATCAGATTTCGTTGGAAATGTTTGAGGCCATCAACGAGTGCTATCTCTTCCTGAAATCCAAGAACGCCCAGGAAGTATGGAAATTTGGTGCCCATGAATTCTTTGAACAGATTAAAAAATATTCCCACCTGTTTCAGGGTTTGACTGATTCCACCTTCCTCCGCACCGAGGGATATGAGTTTATCAATCTTGGTAAGTTTCTCGAACGAGCTGACAAGACCACGCGTATTCTGGATCTCAAGTATCATATCCTGCTTCCGAGCGTATCCGATGTCGGCGGTGCCGTGGATGCAGCGCAGTGGCAGGCAATACTGCGTTCTGCAAGTGCTCTGGAGGCCTATCGTCGGTTTCATGTGGAGGATATCATTCCCAATAAAGTGGCCGAGTTTTTGATCTTCTCCACCACCTTTCCACGCTCCATCCGGTACTGTCTCCAACGCCTGGATGCAGAACTTCACCGTCTCAGTGGGAAAGAGCGACGTGAGTATCGCAGTCAGGAGGAAAGGAATTTTGGTAAACTACTTTCTGATCTTAACTTCCTGACGATTCAGGAAATCCTCAACAGCGGACTTCATCAGTTCCTCCAGGGGGTTCAAAAGACTCTCGATCAGCTTGACGATCACATTTACCAGGAATTCATGTATCACCCGCCAGTGGATGCAGAGGCCGAAATATTCCTGCAACAGCAGCAAATGCAGCAGCAACAGTCATGACATTGGGAGTTCATCACGACGAAACCATCATGAGCCCAGACGCCCCGTGGACGGAACCCCTGATTCTCTCGATCTCTCATCTGACGCGCTATACCTATGAAGGAAAGGTCAAGGACAGTTTCAATGAAGCTCGCCTCCAACCGGTTTCGGATGAGCTTCAGAAATGCCAGGAATTCGATCTTCGCATCGATCCCAAGACTTCTGTCCGCGACTATCCTGATTTTTACGGCAATTGTGTGCACTACTTCGATGTTCCCGAACCTCACGAATCCCTCGAAGTGGAGGCTACTTCCCTGATCCAGACAATTTCAGAAACTCGTCTTGAGCTGCCCTTGGCAGGGTTGGAAGCCCTTGATGATCCTTCAGTAAGGGATTATCACTTCGACTTCCTCAATGCTTCTGAATTTGTCTCCCTGCAAGCGGAGGTCTGGAGAGAGGCTGTGGATGCCCTGCCTTTTGGAGTCACCGATGTCTGGAAAGATACGATGCATATCGGTGAGTATATCCACAGAAATTACAAATATACGCCCCTCTCGACGAATGTGAACACTCGGGCCATCGAAGTGATAAAGAAAAAACAGGGTGTCTGTCAGGATTTTGCCCATCTGATGCTGGGGCTCTGCCGCATTCATAAAATCCCGGCACGCTATGTCAGTGGATATTTTCTTAATCAGCACAAGCTTCCCGGCGAGATCGAGGCAAGCCATGCATGGATAGAGGTCTTTATACCCAATTATGGATGGAAAGGTTATGATCCCACGCATCAGCGAGTCCCTGACACCCGCTATGTGAAGCTGGCTACGGGCCGCGACTACGGAGACATCCGTCCTGTGGGAGGGACTTTCCGCGGAAAGGGAACAAGAAAAATGGTGGTGGAAGTCTCAGTCCACCGGGTGGGATAAACCGAACCCGGGTTGATACGGGAGTTATTCCCTCTTTTTTTCATCAATGACTTCATGGATGAGTGAGCTTGTTTCACTCAAGTTACGATCCAAGGTAAACTCCGAGGCCAGACTTGAGCAGGTCCCAGAGATCTGAGCGGCCAACGCCGTGACGGAAAGTTTTTGCAACCATTCACGAATGGCCTTGGCAAAGGCGGTTGCATCGGTCGGATTTTCGATAATCTCTCCATGAACGCCCGGTGTCATCACTTCTGAAATACCGGCCGCTGAGCTTGTAATAACCGGCAACCCCGCGCTCAGTGCCTCCAATGCAGCAAGTGAGAATGGCTCATAAATGGTAGGGGTAATGAAAATATCCGCCGCCCAATAGATCGATTTCATCTCCTTGACCGGCCCTAGAAATTTAACCACAGGAGAGGTGTAGCGACTTACAGCCCCCTTTCCTGCCACAAGCAGGAGAATTTTTGCATCCTCCCTGACACACGATTCCACAGCATCGATGGCTGTCCTCAGCCCCTTGCGTTCCCACCCAGTACCAACAAAGAGAATAATTTTTTCATCGGGAGCCAGCCCAAGGATTTTACGGGAAGCCAGTCGTTGTTCCTGGGTAGGAATGCCGTACTGAGGCACTCCGTTTCTAATCATGCTGATCTGCCTGTGGGGGTAACTGTAATAGCGTTCTATGTCGCTCGTGATTTTCTCGGAGATTGAAATCACTCGTCGGGTTGATGAGGAGCGGAATAGCTCCTTTTCCAAAAGGAGCTTCTCGCGGTGCTTGGGATTGCGCCATTGGAACCACCTTGCCAAGGGGGAAAGATGATTATTGCGCTCAGTCAACCAGGCCAGATGCAACCCTTCGTCTGTGCGGTAGAGATCGCATCCGGGAACCTTCTCGACAGAAAGTATCAAATCAAAGGAGATCCCGCATTTTTTTTTATGGCGTTCTATTTCCGCAATGTAGGTGGCAAGCGTCGAACCGGAGCATCTGAAGATCTCACCTCCTGGCCATTCCTTATCAGGCCATTCGGAGGTTCCAAACAAAATAACCCGATGTCCTTGGGCGTACAGTCCTCCAGCAAGCCCCTTGAGGTAAACCTCCACTCCCCCACTTGATGAATATCCCCTGCGAAGAAATCCAATGGTGAGTGGTTTATCTGCGAGATTCATGATGATGTGAATGGAATCGTGGAATCGCTCCCCCGGTATCTCCCAGAACGAAATTTTTTCCTAATGCCATAACCTGAGCTTCTGTGCGTTTGGTTGCCTCCAGCACCCTGTGATGTTCTAGTAAATACTTCATGAGAAAAAACGCCGATTCGCAAGTGGCATCTACGGATCCTCTCAGAACCGATTTCTTTTCCCATCTTGAAAGCGGCAAAAATTACTCACCTCAAACGCTTCGAGCCTACCGCCAGGCATTGGAGAACTTCAGCTCTTTTCGCCCAGGGGTAGAATGGGATGAAACGACTGCTGACGACTTCAGAGCCTACCTCTTGGAACTCATGAAAATGGGGAAATCGAGGGCGACAATACGCCTTTCATTTGCAGCACTACGAAGCTTTTATAACCACCTGACAGACATAAATGTCGTCTCTTCCAATGTACTGAAACTTATTTCCCTGCCAAAACTTGAGAAATCCCTTCCTCAATTTCTCACGATACAACAAGTCACATCCCTTCTGGGTCAACCCACCGGAATGGGAAAAAAATCCAAGCAGGCTCCGGAATGGATGAAGGCTCGGGATACCGCGATTCTGGAACTCTTTTATTCATCCGGTCTTCGCCTTGCAGAACTAGCCGGAGTCGATGTGCATGATCTTGATCCCATTGGAGAAACTGTGCGTGTCATGGGAAAAGGATCCCGAGAAAGAATCATTCCCGTCGGCTCATTGGCTTTGGAAGCGATCTCCCTCTATCGGCATCAGGCTGGCGTCACCAGCGGCCCTCTCTTTATCAACAAAAGTCGAAGCCGTCTCGGTCATCGCTCCATCTGGCTCTTGTTAAAAAAATATGCACGCGATGCTGGACTACCGTCAACCTTGAGTCCTCATAAACTCCGCCATTCCTTTGCAACACATCTTCTCGACAATGGTGCTGATCTGAGAAGTGTTCAGTCGCTGCTCGGCCATGCGAGTCTTTCGACAACTCAGATCTACACTCATGTCACCACCGAGCGCCTAAAAAAAGCCTACGACTCAGCACATCCAAGAGCATAGAAATATTATACGATAAAATATGTCGTATAATATTAGAAAAATAACTGTTTTTTCTAGTCATGCTTGTGCACTCTGATAAAATATTCATTTCTCTCTTTAAATTTGCCTTCAATCTTCTCCAAATCAACGATAGATACATTTCAAAACTAAATTTAAAACGACTTTAAAGATCGTTTTTAACTCATGAATAACGAATTATCAAACTCATCCACCACTCCGAAACTTACCGTCAACGAAGTGATGAAGATCAACTCCCGCCACCTGAGAGGCAACATCGCTACTGATCTGGCTGACAGCTCGACGGGCAATATCTCCGAGGAGAGCAATCAGCTCTCAAAATTCCACGGTCTCTACATGCAGGATGACCGCGATGTGCGCAATATCCTCAAAAAAGAAGGTAAGGAGAAGGCCTTCGCCTTCATGCTCCGCGTACGCCTCCCAGGTGGCCGTGCAACAGCTCACCAATGGCTAGTCCTCGATAAACTTGCCGATGATGTCGCCTCCCCCTCCCTGCGCCTGACCACCCGGCAGACATTCCAGTTTCATGGCGTGCTCAAGGGCAATGTGAAGAAACTCATCAAAGGGATGCATGCAGCACTCATGGATTCCATCGCTGCCTGCGGTGATGTGAACCGCAATGTCATGGCCCCGCCAAATCCAGAGCGCGATCGCTTCCAACAGAGAGTCTATGAAGCTGCCGTGGCATGGAGCCAATACGCACTTCCCAAGACACGGGCTTATCATGAGATCTACCTCGACGAGGAGTTGGTTGCCGGAGGTGAGCCTGAAGTAGAGCCGATGTATGGCGATACCTATCTTCCACGAAAATTCAAAACGGGCTTCGCAATTCCCCCATCGAACGATGTCGATGTCTTTTCTCAGGATCTCGGCTTTATTGCGATTGTGGAAGACGGGGAGCTTATCGGCTATAATGTCACGGTCGGTGGCGGTCTTGGCATGAGTCATGGCAACGCAGAAACCTTTCCACGACTCGCGGATGTTCTTGGATTCACCACAGCCGACAAAGTCAACCAGATCGGTGAAGCGATCCTCACCACCCAGCGGGACTATGGTGACCGTACTAACCGCAAACACGCCAGGCTCAAATACACGATTCAGGATCGCGGCATTGATTGGTTCCGCACCGAAGTTGAGAAACGCTCCGGTATTCAATTTACTCCAGCCAAGCCGTTTGAGTTCACCACCATCGAAGATCCCCATGGATGGCATCAGAACGCAGATGGCAGCTGGTTTTACGGCCTTCACATCCTGAGCGGTCGCATCAAGGATGTGGATGGGTGGCCTATGAAGACAGCCCTGCGTGAGATTGCAGAAATTCACAGCGGGGATTTTCGTCTCACCCCTTCGCAGAATCTTACCATCTCCGGTGTCTCGACTACGAAGAAAGCTGAAATCGAAGCTATTCTCGTAAAGCATGGACTTGCAGGAGAAAACGATCGTTCCTCTCTCCGCCTCAATGCGCTCTCCTGCGTGGCCCTTCCCACATGCGGTCTGGCACTTGCAGAGAGCGAACGAGATCTGCCCTCCATCCTGGAAAAGTTCGAGAAAGTCCTGGATGAGTCCGGTCTGCGCAATGATGCCATAAGCCTCCGCATCACCGGATGCCCCAATGGCTGCGCCCGTCCCTATCTCGCCGAGATAGGCTTTGTCGGGAAGGCTCCCGGTAAATATGCACTCTATCTGGGGGCAAAATACAACGGTACCCGCTTGAATCGCCTCTTTTCGTCCAGCATCACCATTGATGAGGCAGTGACAATCCTTTCGCCGATCATCAAACGCTATGCGCTTGAGCGCCGCAATGAGGAAGGCTTCGGTGATTACTGTGATCGTGAGGTGCTTCCACAGGATGCCACCTTTCACAGTGTCGGGACACCCCGCGCTTAAAACACCGACCCTACCCGCCATGTCACCAACAGTCACGGACGATCAAATCTTGGCTTGGAATCAGGATCTGAATGGCCGCACACCTCTTGAAATCATACAGTGGGCGATCGCTCGGGCTAATGGACGCGCCATCGTCTCCACCAACTTCCGTCCCTATGAGGCTGTCGTCCTGCATCTGGCCACTCGCATTCAGCCTGATATTCCGGTCTTGTGGGTCGATCACGGTTATAACCGTCCGGCCACCTACAAGCACGCAGAGAAGCTTCAGAAACTCCTAGGGCTGAACTTGGCGGCCTATCTGCCAAAGATCACTCCGGCTCACCGTGATGCCATCGACGGCCCGATTCCTGGACCGGACGATGAGGAGGGGCTTAAGAAATTCAGCGCCCTGATGAAACTTGAACCTTTCCAGCGGGGCATGAGCGAACTCTCGCCAAGCATCTGGATCACAGCACTCCGTAAAGTGCAGAATCCGAACCGCGCCGAGTTGGACATCGTTTCTGCGGATGCCAACTTTGGCTCTCTCAAGATCAGCCCTGTCTTTCATCTCAGTGATGAGGAGATGGAATTTTATCTTGCAGAAAACAACCTTCCGAATGAATGGGACTATTTTGACCCGGCTAAAGCTGATGAGAAAAGGGAGTGTGGTCTCCACGCTGCCTGGGGGGGAGCGGCAGCTACGGCAGCAGCATAAAAATCAGCAGCGACATTCTGAAATTCATTCTTTCAAAATCCCCAATCTCAAATTCTTTATCAATTTTCCATGCCCGGTTATCACTTAGACCATCTTGATTATCTCGAAACCGAGGCGATTCATATCATGCGTGAGGTCGCTTCGGAGTTTGAACGGCCCGCCATTCTTTTCTCCGGCGGCAAAGACTCAATCTGCCTCCTTCGGCTAGCTGAAAAAGCCTTCCGTCCCTCCGAGATTCCAATGCCCTTCCTGAATGTGGCGACAGGGCACGAGTTCCCCGAGTTGATTGAGTTTCGCGATAGGAGAGCGACCGAATTGAATGCAAAACTCATCGTCCGCACAGTTGATGAGGCATTGAAAATAGGTATCGCCGTGCAGGCTCCCGGCCAGATCAGCCGCAACCAACTTCAGATTCCCGTTTTACTGGCGGCTATCGAGGAATTCCGCTTCGACTGCTGCATCGGTGGTGCACGGCGTGACGAGGAAAAGGCTCGCGCCAAAGAACGATTCTTCAGCTTCCGTGACAATTTCGGCCAGTGGGATCCTAAAAACCAGAGGCCTGAGATTTGGAATCTTTACAATGGTCGTCTGAATCCCGGTGAAAACATGCGTGTCTTCCCACTCTCAAATTGGACGGAAATGGATGTCTGGGAATATATTCGACGGGAAAATCTTGAGGTTCCCTCAATTTACTTCAGCCACAAGCGCCAGTGTGTACGCCGTGGTGGGCAATGGGTACCGAACTCGGATCTAATGCCTGCCAAAGGGAATGAAGAGGTCAGAGAACTCGTCGTGCGAGTGAGAACCATCGGTGATATCATCACCACTGGCTGCGTCGAATCCCCTGCCGGAAGTTACGACGACATCATTGCCGAAATTGCCGCAGCCCGCGTTACAGAACGAGGTTCTCGTGCTGACGACCGTGTCTCGGAAGCTGCCATGGAAGATCGGAAAAAAGCTGGATATTTCTAAAAGCCTAAACCTGAAACTCGAAAAATTAAGTCAGCAGTTGTGAGATGTCCCGCGGAAATCCAGCTCTGCCAGATTCAAAACTCTTTGCTAAAACCTCAACGTCTGCACGCCCACAACAGTCTTTTGTCATGCCAGCTTCCAAATCTGAACTTTTAAGTTCTAACCACCCCGTCGATCTTCTGCGTTTTAATACCTGCGGCTCCGTCGATGATGGAAAATCAACTCTGATCGGACGCCTGCTCTACGACTCCAAGTCTCTCATGGAGGATCAGATAGAGGCTCTGGAACGCTCTGCAGACATCACAGGCGGAGGTCAGATCAATCTGGCCAATCTCACCGATGGGCTCCGAGCCGAACGAGAGCAAGGAATCACAATCGATGTGGCCTATCGCTACTTCACCACACCCTATCGCAAGTTTATCATCGCCGACACACCCGGCCATGTCCAATACACCCGCAACATGGTGACAGGGGCCTCCACGGCCAATCTCTCGATTATCCTTATCGATGCGCGTCTGGGAGTGATCGAACAGAGCCGTCGGCACGCCTGTATTGCCTCGTTGTTGCATATTCCTCATCTTGTCGTAGCGATCAACAAAATGGATCTTGTTGATTGGAGTGAGGAGAGATTTCTTGAAATCAAGGATCAGTTTGAGGAGTTTCTTCCCCGTCTTGATATCAAGGATGTGAAATTCATCCCCGTGAGTGCGCTCAATGGTAACAACATCGTTTTTGCCTCATCCCACACCCCTTGGTATCCCGGCCCCACCCTGCTCGGTCATCTGGAAACCATCCATATAGCCAGCGACTGGAACCTCTCCAATTTTCGCTTTCCGGTTCAATGGGTGAATCGCCCCAATAATCCCACCGATCACTCCCTTCATGATTTCCGGGGTCTCAGCGGACAAATTGCGGGAGGTATCGTTAGGGTTGGGCAAAAAGTGATGGTGCTGCCAGCAGGATTTACCACAACGATCAAGCAGATCTGGACCCTTGACGGGCCACTGGAGAAAGCCTTCAGTCCGCAATCTGTCACCCTCTTACTGGAACATGATCTTGATGTGAGTCGCGGCGATGTGATTGTGGATGCGGCAGATCTTCCCGGCGCATCCTCCGATCTCCATGCAAAAATCTGCTGGATGAATCCTCGCCCGCTTCAGGCAGGGCGTCAGTATCTCCTCAAGCACACCACGCAGACTGTAAAAGCGGCCGTGACAGCCATTGATCACAAAATCAACATAACTACTCTTGATCCGGAGAAAGAGGTGACAGAACTTGGGATGAATGATCTCGGGGAGATCCGACTGAAAACCGCCAAACCACTGATCTACGATGGGTATTCAACAAACAGGCTCACGGGCTCTTTCATTCTTATCGAACCGGGCACCAACACCACTGTCGCTGCGGGAATGTTGCTTCCGCCCACCGAGGTTGCTCGGCCAGAGTATCGAGATTTCGCGATTTAACTATGACTCTGGATTTCTTACATAGCTGCTGAAATCACCTTCCTCAGATATTCTTTTCTTAGTGGAATAAAGAATCAAAAACGCCGATCCAAGAATGGTCACGATAAAGGTAATTGCCGTAAGCCATGCCGGTAGATGACCGATTGCCATGGCCCGGTAAAACGAAGAGAGAGAATTGATCGGCTCCTTGGCATGCATGAAGATCTTTACGGTCCATGCGATCAAAATGATGGCGATAATAAAGGCATAATTCCTTTTGAGGCGACGACCAAGCGCCTCCCATCGTGACATCTTGAAAGTCGGTATCAGGAGATCCTCGCAGAGTTCCTCCCTCCATCGTCCCTCAAGTGGTTTTTCAGTTTGCGAAATCATTGAGGTCATGAAGTGCGCCTCCAAAAGGCGAACCCTTACACGGAAAGCATCGTAAAATCGATATCGACGCGCTTCCATCCAGAGCATTGCCAACACAATGACCAGATTGAAGAAGAAGATCAAATGAGGCATCTCCCTGAACCCAAACGAGACCGAGACAATGGTCGTCGTCGTGGTGATGGCCCAGTTCGTTGTGATATCCAACCTCTGCCTCCAGATCATGATCCGGCCAAGCTCGCCACGGTAGAAATGAACCATTGCATTCACATAGCAAGGATCCTTGATGCTGGGTTTTGGCATCACGGTCATTTCACCTCTTGCAGAAGCATCAATCATGTTTTGTGCATCATTCCTTAATTTTTTGCTCCTTACAACTGGATCCCTCGATACGAGGTATTAAAAAGGGTTCTAGAGATAATCTGAAAGGAATTTCCCCTAAAGATGTCTATGCAGGATGAATCTTGAATTGCCCTTCCAGGCAGCAGCAGGTTGCATAGAATGACATGATGTCTCCTCGGAAAAAACTCCCGCTTTCTATTTCCAAATCCGTCACAGTTTCCATTCCTGGAACCACGGCCAATCTCGGGCCTGGTTTTGATTCCTTTGGCCTGGCCCTCGATCTTTCCAATCTGGTCACCATCACTCAAAAAAAGCCAACAACTTCCCTCCCCCCGATGGTGGAAGCCACAGCGGAAAGTTTTTTCAATGGGAGCGGACTGATTCCTTTCCCCTTTGACTGGAAAATCAAGGGGAGCGTCCCCCAGGCTCGCGGTCTGGGAAGCAGTGTTACTGTTCGACTTGGTGTCCTGATGGGTCTTAACAAACTCTGCGGCCTTCCTCTTTCCCGTGATGGCATTTTCCGTCTCTGCGCCGAATTGGAAGGCCACCCTGACAATGCCGCACCGGCACTCTTTGGAGGGTTCACTCTTGCCCGAGCTCTTGCCGAGCCTCTTCGATATACCGTCTCTTCAGCCCTCAAGTTTATTTTGTTGATTCCCAACTTTGAGGTGTCCACTCCCGATGCCCGCAAGGTAATGCCCAAGTCGATCTCCGTCTCCGAATCCGCAGCGAATGCAGCGGATGCAGCAGTCATTGCCGTTGCCTTTGCCACCAAGCGGTATCATCTGCTCTGCGGTGCCTTTGGAGATCGTCTTCACCAGCCATATCGCACGAAACTGGTTCCCTTTCTTCCCGATGTCATCCGGGCCGCAGAACTCAATGGTGCAGTCGGTGGCTGGCTCAGTGGCTCCGGATCCACAATCTGTGCATTGGCTCCCGACGCAGCAAGCGCACCACGCATTGCCAAGATGATGATAGTCAAGGCTCCTAAAGGATCAAAGACCGTGATTTGCACCGCTGATAACCAAGGGGCAACTGTTCTCAAGGGATAATTACCTGCCACTCTCTGACAATGCGGAGATTTTTTGACACTCTCGAACAGTTTGCCGTTGATGTCATCCTGGAAAGGCGTGCGGGAAAAAGGGCAGTCGTTTTACGGTGGCTGTTGCTGATAATTTCCGCGCTCTATTACAGGATTGTCGTCCTTAGACTTCACCTTTTCAGCACGCACTTCCTTAGAAAGCATCAGCTCGGATGCGCCGTCGTGAGCATCGGCAACCTGACAGTCGGAGGGACGGGGAAAACGCCGGTCGTGGAAAAGCTCGCCCGCGATCTCTCTCAAAGGGGACGCAGAGTCGCCATTCTAAGCCGTGGCTATAAGAGCGTCCGTCGTCGCCAGCCCGGTAAAAAGAAAAATGCCGTACGAGTCGTATCGGAAGGTGGAGCTCTTCTTCTCGATTCCAAAACAGCCGGTGATGAACCCTTCATGCTGGCAAAAAACCTGCGTGGTGTTGCCGTGGTGGTGGAAAAGAACCGCGTCGCCTGCGGCCTTCATGCCGTTTCGGCTTTGGACAGCGATCTGCTGATCCTGGACGATGGACTTCAATATCTGAAACTGCACCGGCGATTCGATCTTGTGCTGATCGACCGCGAAGCTCCTTTTGGAAACGAACATCTACTTCCGCGCGGCACCCTCCGGGAACCTCCGGAACACCTCCGACGAGCGACTCATATCCTGATCACCAAATGCGACGGCGGTGATCTCTCCGCACTGCATGGACGAATCAGAACTTATAACCGGACTGCTCCCATTCTGGAGTGTCGTCACCGTACAGTGGAGTTGCAGGATCTTACCACGGGCACAATCCTTCCGCTGGAGACGCTTCATGGACTAAGAGCGGCGGTATTGTCGGCCATTGCCTCACCAGAGAGCTTTGAAGCCGGATTGCGCCGCCTGGGTGTGGAAGTGGAATTGACCCAGAGCTTTGCCGATCACCACCGTTATTCCAAAAGAGAGATGGAGCGATTCTTGAAGAGATGCGAGCGTCGTGATGTTTCCTGTATTCTGACAACAGAGAAGGATTCCGTTCGGATGCCGCGCCTCCCCCAACACTCCATTCCCATCTACTATCTTCGTATTGAGATCGAGATCCTATCAGGACAGGAACATTGGGAAGCCTTACTCTCTAAGCTTCTTCATCACCCGATGCCCGTGCTGGAAGATTCGGAAACACGAGCAGAAGAACAGAGACTCAACTTGTCCCAATCTGTGTCGGCACCATGATCGCATCAGTCATGCCATGCAGGATTTTCTTATCCGCCGGGCAGATTGTCGCGAGTGCGCCGCCGAGATTTGCCTTGCCATCATTGACGAAAAAATAAGGACTCAGTCGCACGCGCCCCTTCATCGTCTGCACTGTTCCTGTGTCATCATACACCGGATGCTCCAGGAGTATGGAATGACGGTAAATCTGAAGAATATGGGGGTGCTCAGGGAACTCTTCCAAGGCGGTTGTAATTGCCCGTTCCCAATCACTCCGTCCGAGATCTGATCCAAGGGAAACTCCGCGTGCCCCCCAAGCCCGGCCATCGAAACCACTGATCTTGATAATCAGATTGCGCTCCTTCTGGCTGAAGGCCTCAAGCGATTTCCATTCCTGAATATCAAGCCGTGGATAGACTGCCTGCGGAGGAAGCGGCTCCGGATTTAAGATCCATGTGTATGGAATCCAGCGTTGAAGGGTCTGTATCCCACGCTCACCAAGTTGACGCAACCAGAACTCCCTCAGCGGAGCCATCCAGAAAAGTGCAAACCAGAGCTTTTCCTCAAGCTGCGCCTTGGGTGGCGGCGTCACACTCACTCTGCCAGCCACAGCATCTCGGAAGAGATTAGCGGAGCAAGAGACCTGATCGAGATCAAAAAGTTCGAAGAAACGGTAGACATTTCCCTCCCACGACTCACGGGTCGAGGAATCACCGACATGCCAATCAGGAGAGCCTTTCCAGTGTGCAAGCCGCTTGCTCAACCATTCCATCTCGGGTCGATAAGTCGCCGCCTCTTCAGAAACGATAATTTCACCTCTCGGCAATATCGAGGCAAACCCTTCCAACATTCCCTGCTTTCCACCGATCACATTAAAACCGAAATTTGAATAGGTTTCGTTCAGCCATGCCGTAAGTCCGATTCCTCCAGGAATCTGGTCGAGTTCGCAGATTGCAAATCCTTCTTCAGTCAACACAAGATCAGGTCTGATAATCTGGGCTATCGCGCCCTTAAATGCAGGATCCCGTCCAAGAGCCACGACCCCGGGGGGCTTGCCCCGATCGAGAATTTTGGAAATCCAGGAAGGCTGCTTTCCCTCGACACTCTGGCGGTAGAGGAGTTCGCATGCCTCGGCGAACTGGAGGAGACGATGCCCCATCGTCTCAAGTTCCTTGGAAAGGGCAGGGGCTAGACGAAATGGGATCGGCGACCAACGCCACGTTTTACCCGCAAAAAACTCCCCTTCGGGAATCTGCTGCCGGAGGTTTCCAAGACTCACGCCGGCAATTGAGGAAGAGCTTTCCATGCTCATGAAAGCAGATGTTTCAGAGCTTCACGAACGACATCTTCCACGGCAATGTCAGGAGTATTTGAGGTGGAGAGTTTTGGGAGGATCGCCTTGACGGCCTTGTGGGCATCAACCTGCTTGTAACCAAGAGAGATCAATGCCAACACGGCGTCATGCAGATGGCGTTCAGTACCGGTGGGGGTATTCTCCCTCGCAGCAGCCTCCCATTCAGCAGCGACCCCAAGTTTGTCCTTGAGTTCGAGGACTATTCTCTCTGCTGTCTTTTTACCGACTCCGGAGATACGGGAAATCGCAACAATGTCTGATCTCACGACAGCCGATTTAAACTCTTCGACAAGCATGCCGCTGAGAATCGCAAGCGCCAGTTTAGGGCCGACTCCCGTGACATGGGCCATGAGCAACCGAAAAAGATCGCGTTCCTCCGCGGAGGAAAAGCCATAGAGGAGTTGTAAATCCTCACGCACATGGTGATGGGTCAGAATACGCAGGCGAGATCCCAAAACGGGAAGCTTGTTGTAACTGGAGAGAGGAATGAGAATCTGATAGCCGATTCCTCCGGCATTCACGACGATCATTGTCGGCAGCACCTCCTCCAAATTTCCTTCTACAAAAGTAATCATGACAGCATCCCTTTTAACCGTCAGGGCAAAGAAAGACCAGCGGTTGTGTTGCTGTATGGCATTGGTAGTTTTTTTCTCCCTAATGACGCTGAAAGCATCATCAGGTGTTCCGGCAAGTGATCAGAAGGGCGATCCATCTCTGCTCATCGTTCCTTCTTTTGAACGCCCCTCCATTTCAAGATATCTCCCTTTATCCAAACGAACACTACTGGCTCCCGCCTTCGTTACAAAATCGGGTGAAATCACTTTTGTGAGAGGAAGAGAGTTTCAAACTTCCGAGCAGTGGGATCGTTTTGTTAAGGCAGCCCGGGAACGCCAGGCGCTTCAACTCGCCACCATTGATCCTCAAATGATCCGTGACAATCACGGCGTAATTCAGATGGCTGTCATTGTTTCGGAAAATCCCACGACAGCTTCCTGTATCATGCAGCCTGGATTTCTTCAGTATTTCAGCGCCATCTTCGGTCCGGAATTGCTGATTGCCATCCCGACGCGAAATAAAATCTGCATATTTCCAAAACTGGCCAATCACCTTCCCTTGATGAGAGACGCGATACGGGACGATTATCTGATCTCTCCCATGCCGGCTTCGACCGAGATTTTTGAGCTCTCCAAGAACGGACTTCGAGCTGTTGGCTCTCTCAATCCTGATGATGAATAACACACTTTACGAGATTCTACTGGATCAAGAAACCATCCGCAAACGGGTGCGAGAGCTTGGCGTGCAAATAACCAGCGAGCTGGGGGGAGCCCAGCTTTGCCTCTGTCCATTGCTTGATGGAGGAATGATCTTTGCAGCAGATCTAATGCGTGAGATCACTCTCCCGATGACGCTCCTTCCGCTCAAAGCCTCCAGCTATGGTGACAACACTTCTAGCTCCGGTATCATCACATTACCCTGGGGTATCCCTGGGGCGGTGGCAGGTAAGGAAATCCTGCTTGTGGATGATATTCTCGATACCGGCCGAACACTGCAAACCCTGCAAGAGCAACTACTTGAAGGCGGAGCAATCTCTGTTCGCACATGTGTTCTTCTCAGGAAAGAATATTCAAAAGAGAAATCTGCCGATTTCGTCGGATTTGAAATACCTGATAAATTCGTTGTCGGATATGGACTTGATCTGGCGGGATATTACCGAAATCTCCCCCATATCGGTATCCCTAATCATTGAGCGAGTATTTTTATTCGATCCGACTCACACAGATAGAGATCTCAAAATGCACAGGCTTCTTATGGTACAGGCATCGAGAAATAACGCACTGCGTTGTGAAAATACAGTCTTCATTGGATTGGAGCCACCTTTTCTAGAATTTTAATCACGATTTGCGGCAATGCATCATCAATAGGGACAACAATCGCGGATTTCGGCTCTTCCAGCGTTGAAAACTGACTCTCCAACAAAGCTGGTGACATGAAGTGATCCTGACGACTCTGAAGGCGCTGCATGATCAACTCTTTGGAACCTTTGAGGTAAATGAAGCGGAGATCGGAAAGCCCCGCAGCAAGACGGTCACGATAGACTTGGCGTAGGGCGGAACAAGCGAGAAAAACAGAACGCCCGTGTTTGGCTAGATTTTTCAACTCCCTGTTGAGGGCATTCAGCCAACCCCAGCGATCCTCATCAGTAAGGGGAATACCCGAACGCATCTTCTCCTTGTTTTGTGAAGGATGGAAATCATCTGCATCGAGAAATAATCCTCCCGTTCGCACTGCAAGCTCCTTCGCCACACTGCTCTTTCCGCAACCGGAGACTCCCATTACGACAAACAGTTTCATTGGAGAAGGTTTCCTCCTGCCCACTCCGGTTGCTCGCGCAGGTGATAGAGCATTTCGCCTGCCTTGCGAACCAGAAGCACTCCCTCTTCTTCACGGTTGGCATAGCTCTCGACATCAATAGTCGCCGGATCGAGGTAGCCCATGTTGATTCTGGCACAGACCTCCGGCGGTATGCCTGTTGCAAGTGTGACGCGGATACGGCACTTCTCGATGGCATCCTCCATCTTTCCTCCGCCACGCACATGCGTGGAGTGGGCAAGAACCCCCCACGGCCTGTCCTTGAATCTCTCCCACTGGGAGAGGAAATAATCACGGCAGTGGTAGCCGATTTCCTCAATAAGCTTGCCATGCACCACGCTGACTTCATGGATGTGCGGGGCGTAGATAATCAATTCCCCCCCGTCCGCCACGACGGGTTCGAGCTTGTACATGCATTTGCCACCTACCCAGAGTTCGTCATACATCGGGGGGGCACAGGAGAGAACCGTATGAAACGGTCTTTCCTTATAGATAATGTGAAGTTTGCGTGAGAGCTCGGAGGCGGCGTTCCACGAAGTTTCCGGCGTACCAGCATAAAGACCCGCAAGATCCGCCCCCTTGACAACCATGGAAAAACAGAGTTTGTCCAAACCGACCATTGACGCTGCATGATCGACAACCTTACGCACAGGTGTCCATTTGTTGCCGATGATCATAGGGTTTGTAACGACAGCCCCCAGCCAATGGAAAAAATTCAGCACCTCCGGCCCGCTCACTCCTGGAAAAAGGTATTTGTTGCCCCCGGAAAAGCCCACCACTTCGTGAGGAAACACTGGCCCGATAATGATGAGCTTGTCGTAATCAAAGATTTTCCGATTGATTGTCACGGGGACCTCCATCGAAAAAAGCCCCGCTGTCAGACGCCTCGATTCTTCTGATGATATCGTCCCCAGTTTCAAAAGAGCGTTGGGATTGTCCCACTCATGATTAAGCAACTGGAAAGGACCATATTTATTTAACCGCTCTTCAGCTGTGATTTCCAATCGAGCCAGCATCGCCTCCTCGCTCATTGGAGGATGTGTCCCAAGGGCAAACATCACATCACAGGAGGATGCTTGCCTCCCGATCTGCTGATAAACAGCCTTGAAGAGCATCCCCACAGGGGCGGTACGGGTAGCATCGGGAACAATAAGAAGGATGCGCTTGCCCCTATAGTCCTCGGCCTTACATGCGTTGGAAACGATTTCTTCAACCTCACCAAAAGTCAGGCTTCTACCCTCTTCCGCAATCTTGAAAATCACTTCGGAATCCATGATCAGATGGTCTGCGAAAGGAATCCGCCATCAACACGGATATCGGTTCCGGTGACAAACCCACTCGCTCTCTGCGCCGCCAAAAAAACCGCGGCACCGATAAGTTCTTTCGCCTCTCCGAACCGCGCCATCGGCGTGTGTCCTAGAATGGACTGTGCCCGCGGCGTGGGACTGCCGTCGGGGTTGAACAAGAGGGCGCGATTTTGCTCAGCAGGAAAAAAGCCAGGAGTAAGGGAGTTGACTCTCACCCCGTAAGGAGCCCATTCACGGGCAAGAAACTGGGTAAGACTAATCACGGCAGCTTTAGCTGCGGAGTAGCCCACGACACGCGAAAGCGGCAGGTGAGCGGAGACACTCGCAATATTGATGATGCTCCCCTTTCGCTGTGCAACCATGGCGGGGCCAAATTCCTGACAAGGCAGAAGGGCTCCTCCCACAAGATTCAAATCAAATCCGAATCTCCAGTCCTCGGTTGAAATTGCTTCAAAGGGTTGCTCAGGAGTCACCGTGACACTCGCGCTGTTACCGCCGGCAGCATTCACCAGAACAGTTGGTGCACCTAGGGATTCCAGAATTTCTTGATGGGCAGCCTTGAGATTTTCCGAGCTTGTGGCATCCACGGAATAAAACTGCGCCCTGCCTCCCGCCTCCCTAATTCGCTGCACGCAGGCTTCCCCGCGTTCCTTACTACGACCGAGTACCCCGACCGTCGCACCGGAAGATGCCAGTCCTTCTGCCAGAGCGCCTCCCAGAGCACCTGTGGCACCGATGACGACTGCGACTTCCGTGCTAAGATCAAAAAGTTTGGTGTTCATGATAGGTAGCGTGTTACTTCGTTGTTTTGGCCAGTTTCTTTGCAAGCTTCCCGGCAAGGGCACCCACGCCATGTTTTTCATCGCCTGAAGCTCCCTGACCTGGCGTATACCGGAAGCCTTCTTCTTTGTAGAGAGTTGGTGAATCGGCATGCTTTTCCGCATACTCACGCCAACCTTGCCAGATGACTTCATATTCCCGGAGCAACTGCTCCGCAGCCAACGGATCAAAATTTTCTTCACAATCTTTCATCACGAAGTTGAGTCGATAGATTGCGTAAAGGAACCGACCGTAGTCACAAGTCACCCTGACAAAACTTGTTGTCACTTCGTCAGCAAAGCGGATCTCTTGGGAGAGCGTGCAAATTTCATCCCAAATGTCCAGAGCCTCGCTCTTCTCACGAAGGACACGCTCCCGTAGCCCCGGATCCTTGGGCAAATCTGGCTCACGGATATACTGGTCACGGCTCCACCAGGGCCGGATGTCGTTATGAGTGGTACGCTTCCCGCGAACGACAGCTTGGGCCGAAAGCAGGCAAAGTTTTCTGAACAGCAATCCATCCTCAGGGGATAGCTTCAGCACTTCCCGTGCATACTCGTTGAAAACCTCCTCTTCGCTCCGTCTTGGATTGCGCGCCCATTGCGCCATCACCCAGGCATTGAGTGAACACCAAAATTCGTTTCTGGTATAAGGGCCAAGCCAGCCGCCGCCACGACTCCAAGTCCAGACTCCGGCATAGAGAGGACTCGTTGCCGCAAACTCCTGTATGCCTTTGAGATCGGAAGACTCCATGGTGTTGGAATACTCCTCAAAACCATTGATGACTCCCTCGCCGATATAATTAGGATAGCATCCCTTGCCCTCATATTCCCGGGCGCACTGAACCTCGACGATCTGTGGATGCCTGCCTGTTCCCAGAATACGGCTGAAGCGGTTGCCCCGATGAAAGTCTCCCTCGCAGTGCTTCACGCTGATGGTCAGCAGGGGGTGCGGCTCGATAGCCTCACTGACCTTAAGATAGGCTTCCTCATCCGTATCAAAACTAAGCCATGTTCTGAAATAGAGCTGTTTCGAGCGTTTCACGCAAAGTTCCTCACGGAGGAGTTGCATGAGTGGAATGATGGTCTCCTCGGGGGATTTTTTTTCGCGGATTCCACCGGCATGATGCGGTGCATCATCAAGATAAGTCTCGCCAATACGGACGATCAGACCGTCGAGCTCAGGGAGAATTTCAAAACTCTCGGCGATCATGTGTCTGAGAAGTTCCTGGGTGCGTGGATGACGCGGATCACGCCAATCTGTCCCCTCTTCCTCCATTTTCTTGGCTAATTTGTTTGGAAGAAGAATCAGATCGGACATGCAGAGCACACTCAGGCCGGCTGATTTGACATCACCGTAAAGCCGCTTCAACCTGGCAGCCTTCTCCTCCACCCAATTTCGTTCCGTACTTCCCCTTGGAAAAATCGAGGGGTCGAAAGCCTCCCAATTGATTGCCAACTGGGGAGAATCAAAGATCATAAAAACCTTTGCATCGTAACCGAATGACTTCAGTGTCTCGGGATCGTTGAAAGCAGTGACAAAAGGGGCGTCACCCGGATTGTCATGGACCAAATCGAGCACATGGGGGGTGCGAAGAGTCATTCCCGGAAAATCGTTCATGGGAATTCTAGATATGCCTATTTTTTGTTAGAGGCATCAATGTCCGTTGTGGAACTGAATTTCCTCTTTGTCGTATCCCCTTCGTGCAGAAGCTTCATATCACGGGGTGGAATGCTCTTGCGGTACTCATCTACTTGGAGACCGATCTCATGAAAAGGAATCGGAGGGAATCCATCGATCGACGCGACAAGTGTCGATCCGGGCTTTAATGTAAAATCAAAGTTCTCGGCATCAAGGAAGTCGGCAGTCACACCGTTGGTGACATTTCCTTTGACATCGATACCCGCACAATTCTCGGGCTTCGGAAGCTCGATTGGGGTTGCGCAATTGATGAGAACATTTCCAAGAACCACATCGCCCTTCGGTATGGTGCTTTCCCCGCTGGCCACAAGGGCGGCTAGCTCGGGATGACGGTCTTTCCATGGGGACTGGTTAAAGGGGATTAAGGCGATGTCTCCCCCAAGACGCTTGTCATTAAGGGTGTATTTACGGGAAATACCCCGGTCATCGAGATGAATGCCCTTGGGGCAGTCAACCATGATGTTGTGTTCAAATCGGTTGTAATGACCACCACCCATCAATACACCCATGGCCGTCTTATAGACAACATTGCCACTGACGGTCACTCCGCTGGTGCCGTCATCCACATAGAAGGCATTGGCGTTCATGCTGTGATGGACAAAATTATTCCTAAGAGAGTTTCCGAAACCCGTGAATCCGCTGTAGCCGTAGAACCCTCCGAGATCCCCTGAATTCAGGCCGACCCTATAAATCTCATTCAGCTCAAACAAATTATCGGCACCGCCAAAGACAACCCCGGCATTTGCCGAGTCATGAATGCGGTTATTTTTGAGATGAATGCCGACGGCATTGCGTCTTTCATCATTGGCAGATCCATAACCGACCATCACTGCGGGAACCGGAAAATCATTTCCAGCACGGGAGATATCATTGTTAATCACCTCGTGACCGCTTGGCTCAAGGGTGGCCTTATTGCCACCCGTGATGTCCACACCACGAAGTCCAGTCTCTGCAATATCGTTGCTAATGATCTTGTGATGCTTGCCTTCACGGACAAAAACACCAGTCTTTCCTATGTTCCGAACCGTACAACCGGCCACGAGATTCCCCTCCCCCCCCTGATCTCGATTGCCGGTGCCAGCGAACCCGCGAAGGACAATCCTTTGATGGCCACATAGCTCACATCATGCAGGGAGATGATAGGATTCGTATTGGCTGCAACGAGAAGTGGGTTTTCCCTGTTGATACCTTCGGGTGGCCATAGAAGCAGTAGGTTGCGATTGAAGTCTATCGACCATTCGCCGGGTGAGTCGATTTCCTCCGGTAGATTGATGGCATACCATGCTTCCGTTCCATCACCGCATCGCCGACCCATTGCATCCTTTTTGTATTTGGATCCTATTCCCCCGCCGACATCCTTCATCAGCGTGATCGTGGAATTGGTTACGTTGATTTCTTTCACCTGGGCACCGTTGATGACCCAGGGCACCCGCCAAAACCCGCGTAACCAGACACCCCCATCATTCATCGCCTTCATCCAACGCAAGGGGCGGTCTTCACGATAGACAAAAGTTCCGCCATGTGTTGCATCACCGTTGTCGGTGACGCTTTGCATCGTGGTAAACCCATATTCACCATTGGGCCACCTCGACATTGGCAGAGTATTGGTCATGTGGACTACCTGAAGAGGACGCCAAGTCTCTGCAAATGCCTGGGCGAAGGGTGTGATTTTCTGCACTCCTAGTCTGGAAAGGTCAACCTGGCGAACATGATCTTTGGCCAGGGGATCGAGACGATCTAAAAGTTTTGGCTCCTTCACCGGCTCCAGAAAGTCATCCGTTACGGTATGCCCTCCCACAAGCAAGGGACGGCCCCCTTTTTCAGCTGTATAAACGATGGGAGAATCGGCTGTGCCTGAATCCTGTGTTTCTAGCAGCACTCCCTCCGGCATGGAATATAGACCATCTCCCACTAAAACGGTGACGCCATTTGTCCGACGCTCAGCAGGCAGGGAGCGAATGAGATCACGGGCGGCACTGATGCTTGGCAATGGTTCCGAGGCGTTGCCTGAAGCGCCGGCTATTCCTTTGGTGGAAACATGGATTTCGAGAGGTGACGCTGCAATCATCTGAAACGCAAGAAAAGCTGATGACACCAGCAGAAGGGGGGAGCTGACTTTAAACATTGACGGTTCAGAATTACTCTTTGAAAAATGCGAATCAAGACAGAAGTGTGGAGACCGTAAGTCTCTTTACTGGCTCAGCCCCAGAATCCTCCCCCCATAACCAGTCATTTCAAAATATCCTTCTGCCTGAATTGGTTGATCCTGATTTGTACCGTTTGCCTTTATGGCTCCTTCCCAGTAGGCAAAGGGTGGCAGCACGAGTTCCTGATCTGCTAGTTTTGGCACAATGGTGAGTTCTAGTCTCCTTGATGGAATCCGAAGGTGCCAGGAGGCCGGGTAGAGTCCCCCGGTATGTGGACTCTTCCATGTACCGACGGGAGTAAGTTCCAGATCCTTGATATTGTGCGTTGTTCCGTTTGCCTCGCATAAAGTCCCAGAGTGAAAGACTTCTCTTTTCGCTGCGTCTCTAATCCTGAAAATCATTAAATCCTCAGCATTACTCAGATGCAGCCCCGACCAATCCCAACCTGCTTCATCATGTGCAAGCGAATTGCTTGCCCACTCATGATCGAACCAGACGAGGCCATGAACAGGGTGCATGTTACCATTGATTGACACCGTTCCCGATGCCTGCAAACGGGTCAGGGAATAGTAATGAGAAGCATGACCCGGTGTTGCGGATTTCTGACTGATTCCCTTTTCACCATGAATCAGCGGTTCCCGATCGGGAGTCAGCAGGAGATCAACAGATCTTCCCTCCCCCGAAGCCTTGAGGTGGAATCGTCCATATTCATCCATTTCCAGCAACCAATCATCCATCCAGGCAATGCGACCCGGAGGCTTTGCAAATCCGGCCTCTCCAAACGCTCCCCGTGAAGATTTCTGGGTGAATTTAAAAGTCCTTTCATGCACATCCGTGAAGGTAAAATGAGCAAAAGGAAGTTCCGTGACACGGAAGCGGGAGGCGCTTTCAGGTTTCTTACCTGGACGAATTCCTTGACGGAAAAAGGTGAGCTGAAAACCATAACCTTGTTCTTTGGTTTTGGGATCGTCTGCGTCATCAACGAGATTGCCTGTGGCATACCACCACTCGGTCTTGAACTCATGATGCGGACCGTGATCACGCGGAAAGCTATACTGCCAGCCAGGCTCGGCCGTACGCCAGCCATCATCCTGTACGGCCAGAAGTGCGGCTGTCTGCCAAGACAGGAAACCTAATAAACAAATGGTTCGGATGGCGCGGGACATTCTTCCACCTTGGTAGCCTTCAGCACGGCCGTACGGCGCCCTCCTTCCATCGGAAAGGTGGGGATTCCGGTAATCTTGACCCAACCCATTTCAGGAACTTTAAGCGACCCGTCATACTGCACAGTCACACCCACCGGTTTAGCGTCAGCTGCGCAGCAGGTGATAAAGAGCCTGATGACCTGGAAACGGTCTCCCTTGGGATTACCGACCGAAAGCGGCACAAACTGGCCAATGAGCTCAGTCATTTTACCCTCAAAATCCTCACGATAGGTCGGCATCTGAACGGCATAAAGCAGATCAATGACCTGAATCGGCATTGCGTTTGAACTGTCTGGTTTGGGCTGTTCCAAGGTCGATGAGTGAGACAAAGTAGCCCACAAGACACGGGGGGAAGAAGCCTTGGCTGAAGGAAGCTTGGCAAGATCCTGAACAATTCCACGATTGTTGATCGTACTCATCGTGTAGTGATTGTTTTGCCCGATGAGGACAACCGCCAACGGGAGCAGCAGCACGGCCGTTTTAAAAATTATCGGGCCAGCTTTTGTATCACCACCCTGATGGTGATCATGATCCTCATGATCGTGGGCGTGAGAGCAGCATTGATCATGATAGCTACAGCTGACTGAGGGTTTTTTCCGATATAATCCACGCAGAGAGAAAAAGGCCAGGATGATCAGAAACACTCCCCCTCCCACGGTATAGGGCTGAAGCGATGGGTGGATGTAGGTCGGGAGCAATTTGCTGAAATGGAGCCATAACACAAAAAACCCCCAGATTAAAAGCAACAGAGAGTCGCGGAGGGAGCGGATTGAGGCATTCATCGTGTCACCATCCGAGGTTGAGCAAGCCGATCCGCCAGCAGAGAATTCCGATCACAAGGAAGAGAGAGACGGCAAGGCAGAGAATGAAGCGTTTGGAAAAGGCGGCACCGTAAAGAAAGAGCAGCTTGAGATCGAGCATGGGCCCAAAGACAAGGAATGCCAGCTTTGCCGCCATCGGGAACGATGTCAGCGTTGCCGCGATGAAAGCATCGGTGGTGCTGCAGACAGAGAGTACGGAGGCCAGCCCCATGAGCGAGACAATCGAAAGTACGGGGTTTGAGGCAAGCGGAAGAATGATTTCCTGATTTACCGCCGTACTGAACAGGGAAGCGGCACCGGCACCGATCACAAAATAGACAGCCACATCGAGAAAATCCCGGATAGCCACTTCGGCGGCATTCTGGAACCGGTCGAGGAGACTACGGGAAACATCATCATGATGATGCTCATGATTTCCTCCGTTTGGATCCAGCACATCATCACTCACAATCAAATGTGCCGGAAAATTGGTAACGACCAGTCCCGCCATAATGGCAACCGCAAGTCCAATTCCAAATCGGAGAAAAGTCATCTCAATGGCCGCCTGTCCTCGAAAGGCAGCCAGCGTGCTGAGAAGGACCAACGGATTAACGATAGGCGCGGAGAGCATGTAGGTCACACCGCAGGAGACAGGAAGTCCCTTGCTCATCAATCGGCGCACCACGGGTACTATGCCGCATTCGCACACAGGAAAGATCAATCCCAGAAATCCGCTTGCGATCACCGCCGTATGGGGATTGCTAGGCAGCAGTCGTGTCATGAGCGACTGAGGAAGAAACTCTTCCAGAATTCCTGAGAGGATTGCACCTCCCAGCAGGAAGGGAATACCCTCCAGCAAGATGCTCAGAAAGGCATACTGAAAATCCGGAAGACTAAAATGAAACCAACCCGTGATAGATGGCACGAGTCACCTTAGCACCAGGGAGGAAGATGTCATCTCCCTCTTTGGTGCTAAAATTTAAAATAACCGCTGGGTTACAGTGATCGGGCAGCTGCCACCACCGCATCAGCTGTGATCCCGAGTTCTTTAAGCACAGTCGAACCGGGAGCGCTGAGTCCGAAGCGGTCGATGGCAATGGTTTTGCCGTCCAAACCAACGAATCGGAACCAGGGATCGGAGATGCCGGCCTCGATGGAAATACGCTTACGGCATCCCGATGGCAACACCTCCTCACGATAGGAGGCATCCTGACGAAGGAATCGCTCGAAACAGGGAACAGAGACCACTCGTGTTCCTGCGCCGAGAGTCGTTGCCGCTTCAAGAGCCACATGGACTTCACTTCCTGCGGAAAGAATGATGCTTTCAAGGGGCGCTGTTTCCTTACGGGCAATATAGGCACCCTTAAAGACACCTTTACGGCGCACATCGACGGGAATTTCCTTCAGATTTGGAAGGTTCTGGCGGGAGAGCGACAGGAGTGTTGGGCCGTGAATGTGTTCCAGGGCGGCTGCATAAGCACCGGCGGTCTCCTCTGGATCGGCGGGACGGATGACGTCAAGACCAGGGATGGCTCTCAAAGCCGCAACCGTCTCCACGGGTTCGTGGGTCGGCCCATCTTCACCAACCGCAACGGAATCATGGGTGAAAATGTAGAGAACCGGAAGTTTGGCAAGTGCTGCCACACGGATGGAGGGACGGCCGTAGTCACTGAAAACGAGGAAGGTTGCACCGCTTGGACGGAAAATGCCGTCGTAGGCATAGCCGTTGAGAATGGCACACATGGCATGCTCACGAATGCCGAAGTGAATGTTCCGACCGGCATTGTCCTGACGGTCGAAGTTGCCGCCATTCTCGATGTAGTTCAGGGTCGAGCCATGAAGGTCAGCACTGCCGCTGATAAAAAGAGGCATCGCTTTGGAGATCGGTTGAAGCACGATGCTGCTGGCCTTGCGGGTGGCAATGCTTTCATTTTCCGGAAAGACAGGGATTGCAGCGAGGATGTCAGGCACCTCGTTGTTAATGCCTGAGTCAAGAAGGGCTGCAAGTTCGGTATTGGCGGAGCGCCATGCGGAATACTCCTTCTCCCATGACGCATGGATGGCTGCGCGCCTGGCCTTTAATTCTGCAAAGTAGGAAGTGACTTCGGGGGAAACAAAAAATTTCTCATCTGGAAGACCCATAGCCTTGCGGGACTCATCGGCAAATTTCACACCGGCTTCGCCATGGGCCTTGTTGGTTCCCTCCACCTGTGGAATTCCTTTGCCGATCATCGTGCGGGAGACAATCAGTTGAGGCTTTCCTTTTGCACCCTTGGCATTTTCATAGGCGGCCAGAATAGCACCGTAGTTGTGACCGTCTATTTCCTGAACATCCCAGCCATAGGCACGGTAACGGGCACCCACATCCTCGCTCTGGCTTACAGGGAGCATGGCGTCAAGGGTGACATTGTTCGCGTCATAGAAGAGGATCAGGTTATCGAGACCAAGATGACCTGCGAGGGAGGAAGCCTCGGCGGCAACCCCCTCCTGCAGACAGCCATCACCGGCAAGGACCACGACATGGTTGTCAAGAATGGTGTGTTGCGGCGTGTTGAAACGAGCAGCAGCCATTTTTCCCGACATGGCAAAACCTACTGCATTGGCAACCCCTTGACCGAGCGGCCCCGTGGTCGCCTCGACGCCGGGAGTCTCGTGAAACTCCGGATGACCCGGAGTGATACTGTGCAAAACCCGGAATTTTTTAACCTGATCCAGCGGAAGATCAAACCCAGCAAGATGAAGCCAGGAGTAAAGGAACATACTCCCGTGACCGGCAGAGAGGATGAAGCGATCGCGGTTGACCCATCGGGGGTTTGCCGGATCCAGTTGAAGGGCATGGCCGAAAAGCACTGCGCCAATATCAGCAGCTCCCAGCGGGAGTCCGAGGTGTCCGGATTTGCAGGCGGTGACAGCGTCGATAGCGAGCCCGCGAGCATCGCGGGCGGCAAGTTGGAGGAGTTCTATATTCATGAAAATTAAGCTATGAGAAGAATCCCCAGACTCTCATTTTGCAAGCCTGCAAGGATGATTTTTTTACGATACAGTGGCTGCGGGTTGCTGCTGGGTAAGGCAGTGAAAAGCACCCAATCCCCAGATCAGCTCACGACAATCAATGAGTAGTATTTTTTTCCTGGGGAAAAGATCGGCAAGAATGGATGCGGCTACATGGTCTGATTTTCCCCCGAAGGCAGGAAGAAGAAGCGTCGTGTTTGCAATGTAGAAATTGGCATGACTGGCGGGAAGTCTCAGACCGTCACGATCGATGCGAGGGGGCATCGGCATCTCAATAACAGAGAGTTCAGTTCCATCGCTCAGCGACATGGCTTGGAGTTTTTTTAGATTCTCATCCAGCGGAAGATGATTTGGATCGGTCCGATCGGGTTCCACAACGGTCACCACAGTGGAACGGTCAACAAAGCGAGTAATGTCGTCCACATGCCCATCGGTATCATCACCTTCGATACCGTCGCCAAGCCAGAGAATCTGATCCACTCCAAGATAATCGCGAAGGCCACACTCAATCTGCTCACGGGACATTGTGGGATTGCGATTGGGATTGAGGAGGCAGGATTCGGTAGTAAGCAAAGTTCCCTTGCCATTGGTATCAACAGATCCTCCTTCCAGGATGAAACCGGGTTCAAAGAGAGGTAGTCCGAAGAGATTGGCTATCTTCGTCGGAACGACATCATCAGCATCATAAGGTGGATATTTACCACCCCAGGCATTATAGGCAAAATCATTGATCGCGAGAATCGGCTCCTTCTTTCGCCTGACAAAAATTGGCCCATGATCGCGGCACCAAGGCTCGTTTGTGGGGATTGGATAGAACTCCACACGCTCCATCGGAGCGACGAGAGAGAGAACTGCGCTGACTTCCTTCTCCTGCTCGGGTGAAGAGATATTAATACGAAGAATCTCTGACTCTGCTATTGCAGCAGACATCTGAACCAATGCAGGTACGACACGATCATAGCTCTCAGGAAAACTCAGGCCCTCCCTCCGGGGCCATGAAATCCAGGTTGCCTCATGAAGCTCCCACTCAGCAGGCATCGCATAGCCTTGGTCACGGGGAGTTTCCATCACCAGTCCGTGCGCAATGCGATGGAAAAATAAAACCTATCTGCTAGGCTGACTTGAGTTTCTCAAGCAGGGCTGCCTTGGATGCAAGTCCTGTCGAGCGCTCCACAAGAATCCCGTTCTTGTAGATGAAGAGGGTGGGAATTGCCGTGATACGCTGCGCCCCGGCAACTCCGGGAGCAGAATCAACATTGACCTTGGCCACCGTCACACTACCGGCAAGTTCGGCTGCAATCTCCTCGATCACAGGCGCGATCATTTTGCATGGACCGCACCATGGAGCCCAAAAATCAACGAGCAGTACGGGTGACTTTGCCACCGTCTCATCAAAGGTTGCATCAGTGAGTTCAATTACATGAGGTGAGGACATAAAATGTATGATGGGTTTGTGAAACTGTGTGAGTCTGAAAAAGTGCCTTAGGAAATCCAAGTCCAGACTTGTACGCCAACCGCGAGCAAAGCCAGCACCGCAGCAGCAATGGCTATAGGAAGAGGAATATCATCGACGGCATTTTCCCGACTCTCTTCATCGGAAATTTCCGGCGACTCGGAAGAAGGTGCCTTTACTTTCTTTTCCGATGTCGATGAACCGGCGGGCACCTCTGCGGTCTTGCGTGCAGCAGAGGCCGGGGCAGGAGCGGCCTGTAACTTGATTGTCGCTTGTGGGAGAGGGTGAGGAAGTTGCTGAGGAACTGCTTCCGGTTTTGTAGCTGAAGATGGCAAGGAATCTGATGGCCGATTGTCAGGGCTGGATACCGCGGGCTTGGGCGCCAACGGCACTAAACCTGAGCTCCCTGGAGCTTTGGGTACGGATGGCGGAATCAGCGGCCCCGGAGGCTTGATAGGTGCGGGAGCCGAAGTCAAGGTTCCGGAGGAAGATGGTGGTGTGGCAAGTGGCGGCGCTGGAGGAATGGTCTTGGAAGGTGCCGGAGGACCGCCCGCTGGAGGAATCGAGGTGGAGGAAATTCCCACTGCGATAGGTTTGGGGGGAAGTTTAAGCGGCGGCAGCTTCATGGGAGCTCCCGGGGCCGGTGGGACTGGCGGAAGACTTGGATTATCGATGGAGGGATCGCTCACGGCTTTTGTAGTGTTGAAATTTTGGAGGGATTGAGTTTCGACATTAAAATGACCCGTTCAATGTGTCAATCCCGCCTCCAGTCATAATTCAGATGTCTTTACAGGGCACTTCCCGCAGTCTGGAGCGGTCGGGAGATCGCTGAAAGATCGCCCAGTATATTGAGCGCCTCATGACGAATAGGATCCGGCAGATCAACAGTAGCCTTTCCGTCCTCCTGATCCGCATCAGGATCTTTTGCCGGATTTTTTTTCTTGGTAACCAGCGGGAGCTGAGGCTTGTCCACCGTGTCCAAGGAGACTTCGTACGCTATGGGCTCGGATCCAGCACGTTGTTTACGCTCGATGTTACGGGCCTCTTTCCTCTTCTTGTCATCAGCCAGTTCCGCCTTGCGAATCTTTTCATTAAGAGAGAGCTCGTTGAGATCAAGCTTCTGGCGCAGGATCTTCATATCCTCGTTGATGTAATGAAATTCGGATTCTTTGGCGACACGATCCATCGAGCGGTGGCGCAGCGCTTCGATAAAGGGGGATGTGGTGGCGAATTTATTGACCGGTTGGGGATCCACCTCATCATAGGACAGCGGATTAGGAAGAGCACTCTCGCCGATCTCCGGTGTGTCGGTAGGAGACGGTATTACAATATCGGAGAGGACGCCACGATGTTGGGTGGAACCTCCCGACACCCTGTAAAATTTCTGAATCGTCAGTTTGAGCGATCCTGCACCAGCACCCTGCGCATGAAAGAGAGGCATGAATTTACCCACATCTAGCAGAGTCTGGACGGTGCCCTTGCCGAAGCTTCGCTGATCCCCGACAACCACGGCGCGACCATAATCCTGAAGTGCCGCCGCAAAGATTTCACTGGCAGAAGCACTGAGACGATTGATCAGCACGACAACAGGGCCGTCGTAAAAAGGTTTACTTTCGTTATCTTCCGAAACGCTGACCCTTCCATTGGAATCCTTGGCCTGCACAACAGGTCCGGGTCCGACAAAGAGGCCGCTCAGGTTGATGGCTTCCTCAAGAGAACCACCCCCGTCCCGACGTAGGTCGATGACAAGACCCTGAATCCCCTCATTTTTCATCCGCTCCACGATCCGCCGCACATCCTTGGTCGTACTGGCCACCCGTTGCCCCTCCTTGTGATCCATCTCGCTGTTATAAAATGAGGGCACCGTCAGCCAGCCATATTTGCCGGTCTTCCCCTCCGCATTTTTCATATCGATGACCTCACCCTTCGTCTCAGCGTCCTTGAGTTGGACGACATCACGGGTGATTTCTATCATAGTTCGCTTAGAAGGGTCGGTAGTGTTGGCCGGTATCACCTGAAGGCGTACCACGCTCCCCTTGTCGCCACGAATCTTCTCTACAACCTTGTCCAACTTCATATCGACAACATCCTCAAACGGCCCCTTACCTTGGGCCACAGCCGCAATCCGATCGTTAGGCTTGAGCCGTCCATCTTTATCAGCAGGCCCTCCAGGCACCACCTCAAAGATCTTGGCATACCCATCATCTGTTCTCAATACCGCCCCGATCCCAACAAGCGAAAGTTTCATCTGAATCATGAAATTCTCCATATCAGACGGGCTCATGTAATCGGAATGGGGATCGTAACTCTGCGCAAGGGCGTTCAGGAAGGTCTTGATCACATCCTCATCACTCTGCTCATTCACATTTTTAAGAGCCTGCTCATAGCGTTTGGTCACCACCTTGGCTGGTGGATTAATGGGATGTTCGCTAAGGTGTTCCTGTAGAAGTTCAGCCTCAATGCGATCAGCCCAGAGTTTGTCGGCCTCAGCGGAATCGGTGGGCCAGGGGGCTTTCTTGCGATCAATCTGCACCATTTTATTACTGCTAAAATCATGAGAGGCTGCAGCCAACAGCTTGTTTTTGGTAACACGATCCCCTACTCGCTCGCGAAATCTGGTGAATATTTCCCGGGGAGCTGTGAGATCTCCATGCAAGATATCGGTTGCCAGAGTGGTGGAAAAACGGTCCTTGAATTCATCCACATCCCCTTTGGTGAGGTAGAGATGATTGTAATCAAGCATCTGCAGATAGTTCTTGAGCACCCTTTCAGACATGGACTGGGCTGGCTCCGATTCAGGATGCGGTGGATTTTTTTCCGAAAGGGAAAGAGGATGAAGATAATGTCCCTGCTCCAGCATCCGCGCCACGGTGGCGGCGACCGGCCCCATATCGGTAGAGTTCGTAGCTACGACGTTGGTGGCTGCACCCGAAAGGAAACCCGCCCAGCAAAAGAAAACAACAACGATCGGTTGCACCACTTTGGAGAGACAGGAAGTCATTGAAATAACAGCGTTGCAGAGAGATGACATAAAAGCAAACTTCATGAAATGAATGTCCCTTTGACACCTGACAGCCTGAAAATGTTCACTGGAGGTGCGTTACAGACCAATGCCTATCTTCTCGCGTGCCCGGACGGTAATATCCTGATCGACGCCCCCGAGGGGACTGCCAATGCAATGAGAAATATTCCCATCTCCCTTCTCGTGCTGACACACGGTCATTATGATCACGTCTGGGATGCCGCCGAAATTGCACGGATTCATAATTGTCCGGTGGCCATGCACGCCACCACCGAGGAAATGCTGGCTGACAGAAATCTCCTTCGCCGATTTGGACTCGATCTTGAAGTCGAACCAGTTGCAGCAAGTCATCTTCTAAAGGAAGGAAAGGGCGCGCGGTTGCTGGGACAGACTTTCGATTTGCTTGAAGTTCCGGGACACTGTCCCGGCAGTCTATGTCTCTATACTGAAACAGGTGGCATGCTCTTCGGCGGCGATGTGCTTTTTGCCGGAGGGGTAGGCCGTTGGGATCTTCCGGACGGCGACAGGGATCTGCTGCTGAGAGGAATCAACACAAAGCTCGTCCCCTTGCCTCCCTCCACCATCGTCTACCCGGGTCACGGCCCCTCCACAACAATTGGGGATGAGCGACGCTCCAATCCCTACCTGCAGCAAAGCTGAATCCTTCATCTCTCCGCTCGACAGAACACAC
>Ga0194054_10000007_pt1 | contig 105801 bp, 88 predicted proteins | sample SepL2210m_MetaG_FD_163628 | JGI IMG/M metagenome (GOLD analysis project Ga0194054, IMG submission 163628) | Anoxic zone freshwater microbial communities from boreal shield lake in IISD Experimental Lakes Area, Ontario, Canada - Sep2016-L227-10m | ecosystem: Environmental > Aquatic > Freshwater... | reverse complement strand
TGGATAGAGCCAATTTAGCAACTTTTTCTGATTTGCTATCAAATTTTGTAGCATAATAAAAAACGCTGGTAACAAATATGACGCAAGCTGATTTGGGCCAACCGAGAAAGCTGTGCTCTGCAGCCAACCACCAGCGTCATAATAACCCCAGCCAAAACGAGATATTGGCAAGATGATCTTCAAACCGTCCCAATAGAAAGTAGGTAAAAATCGTTCAACAATCGCCCAGATGGTTAGGACGACGGCGATAATCAAATAAGTTTTTATCAATATTATAATTTGCTTTTTGTCGATCTGCGAAAGAACGGCCACGAAAAGGAAAACAAGGCCAAGCAAGGTAAAGCGAAAGCCTTCAAACCCAAGTGAAATTGATGGAGAGATGAATAAAATAGAGATGAGGCCGAAGAATAATGTTGCGCTTAATACAACAATGAACCAATCAAACTTCCTGCTATGGTAGAAATAAGTAATCACATTTACTATCAATAATACTATCAGCACCGGCTCGTACCAATGAAGTGCCCAAAAAGCTAAACTTGGTGCAAGAGTCGTCTGAGAAAACAAAACCGAGACTATCCCCTGCAATGGAATAAATGTAATTATTAATAGAAAAAAAATAAAATTAATTTTTTTTATCATTTTTATCATTTGAATTAATCAAGAAGATCAGGCCGAATATCAACCAAAAGATTACCGACAGATCATTCTTGAAATATGTCGTATCGAAAAGTCCGTGGATAATGATCGTCGACATAGCCATGAGCACAAAGGTCGCCACTCGCCACTGATCAGACTTGAGCCGTTTCGTCGCTGCTCTCATGAAATCCACCAATAGCGCAATGAAGCAAAGCAAACCAAATAACCCGAGATTGAGCCACATAGCAAGGAAAATGTTGTGCGGATGAATTGCATAGCTTAGATTATAGGTGTGAAATTCTACGTCGTTAACTGTGAATTTATCAATCGCCGCTGGATAGCCACCAAGACCGACGCCCTTCAGCCAATTTTGGCCAGCGAGCTCAATAGAATAATGATAAATCTTGGCTCTGACTGTGTTGCTTGCCGCTCGGCCCGCATTATTTGTTGAGACTGAAAAAAAGAGTCCGAGTCCAACGCCAAGGAGAAAGACCACGGAGAGTGTTAGAAACGCTGCTTTTTTCGTTTTGATGTAGCCGATCAGGGCAAAAATGAACACAGCAAAAAGCACAGCTAAGAAGCTCGCTCTTGAGGCAGTGAAATATAGTGCAAATAATGGAATAGCAAGAGAGAGGAAGCTGAGAATTTTCCAAATCTGTTTTTCGATACTATTTATCGGAATCAGAAGTAGACAAATCGCTGGCGCCAAGAACATTGCTAACGAATTTGGTGAGTCGAACGGTCCAAATGCACGAATAGGCGCTGTCAAATATTGATCAAGATCGGCGTTCCCCACCTGATAGAAAAGCTTGGTCACTATGCCGAAATGCTGCAAGATCGCCCAAACAGAAAGAAGCAGAGTCGGAACGGCCAAGAAGGAGAGCAATTTGGCTATCTTCTCTTTGCTTCGGAATAGGTTGAGTACAACTAAGTAATACATCGCCGGAACAAGAAACCAGCCCTTAAGTATTCCGACTGCTTTTTCGTTATCATAAGCAAAGGTCGTAGCAAGAACGGACAATAACAGAAAAACATATGGCCAATATGAACCGAATTTAAACTTTCGTTCGGTGAAAATGGTATCAATCGCGACAAAGGCAAAAGCCAATGCGATGACAACCTCGAGTAAATTTGTCCTGATTCCAACAATATCAAAACGAAATACGTAAAAAGGGATTAGAGCGATAGCCAAATATGCAAGAATTGTGGCGATTTTTTTCAACATTTTATATTTCCTTTTCAATTATATATCTCGGTCTACTCTTCACCTCCTTATAGATCTTGCCCAAATATTCACCAATTATCCCGATAGAAAGTATCTGAATCCCGCCAATGAAATATATCGGAAGCACAGTTGAAGCCCAGCCGTGAATCGCGTTACCTTTTATTAATTCTACCAGTACCCAGGCCCCTGCCGCTAGACTAAAAACAAAAATGAGAAATCCGACGATAGTAATAATCCTCAGAGGTTTGATGCTAAAGGAAGTGATCGCATCCCAAGCAAAAGAAATCATCTTGTGCAAGGTGTATTTTGAATCACCATCGACACGTTTTACTCGATCATAATAGACGGTAGCTGAGGACAAACCGATAAGCGGGACAATGCCACGCAAAAATAAATTAACCTCATGGAACTGCTCCAAGTGCTCGATTGCACTGCGGCTCATCAATCGATAGTCGGCATGATTGTAAACAATTTCAACGCCAAGTGTTTTCATCAAACGATAGAAAAACGTTGCCGAGCATCGCTTGAAAATGCTGTCCTGCTTTCGCTCTTTTCGGACTCCGTAGACGACTTGATTGCCCTCTTTGTAAGCCTCGACGAACTTGCCAATTACTTTAGGGTCGTCTTGAAGGTCAGCATCAAGTGTGATTGCGACATCCGAGCTTTTTTTTGCATGACTTAGTCCAGCCACTAGTGCCTGTTGATGGCCAAAATTGCGAGTTAATTTCATACCGTTGATTTTGGCATTTGCCGCTTTTGCCTTCTCAATCACTGCCCAGGTTTTGTCGCGACTGCCATCATCAACAAATAGTATGTAGCTCTGCTTAGAAATTACCTGCGATTTTATCAGAGGGTCGAGAGTTTTCACGAGCGCCAAGATTGTCTTCTCCAAAACAGCCTCTTCGTTGAAGCACGGGATGACTATCGCAAGTGTTGGAATTTTGCTCACCATTATCTTATCTCAAATTTATTTCCAGATATGATTTCCCTCAATATAGCACTGATCTCTACTACTTGAAAGCTATTTTACTGTAGTGTTTTCATTTTTCTTCTTGAAACTGACTCGAATTAACTTGTCTTCTGTCAATTTCACGCCCAGATTGATGCGATGATTTACTTTGTCATAGTTCAGTACGTTCTCAGGGACAAAGTCTGAAGGAAAACTAACCTGTAAATTGACATTTTCACTTTCAACCCCTGGCTGTTTTTGTAACAGAATTTCATAGATAAAATTGTCTTTGACATCAACTTTGTAGGCTGGCTCGTAAATCATATCTGCCTCACTTGTCGCCCCTGGCTCTGTCGTCATCCAAAAGCTAACCTTCGCCTTACTTGCTTCTATACCCACGTAGTATGCAAGATTGTCCTTCAGTCCTCGGTCATGCCAGACTTGGAAATTGCCGGCTACAGGCACGAAGCTCGTAACTTTACTGTTTTTTGGCAGAAGAACTCTTACAAGATTCTGATCCAAACCGTCGGGAAATACGTTGGTTCCGCTATGAACACGCACTATTTGCAACTTATTTATTATATGCCCTAAGCTGTCAATTGTCGCTTCCAAGCTATATGTATCGATCATCGATGTATCTGTTTTTGCGCCTCCGATATTTGAGTTATTTATGCTCAAATAATCACCGCTGCTATCATGAATTTCTCCTGAGAAATTCAGATCCTCGATCATTTTCTCCAGAGGCTCGTCGTCAAAATACAACAAGATATTCTTTTCTGCAAGAGATTTGTCAAAAGAATCGATCACAAATTTTTTCTTGTTTTTGTCCTTCAAATCAGCAAAAACTTTGGTCATAAACTTTGGCATCATGTCACCAATAATCTTTTTCGGCTCATTTTCTGTAGCACCATCTGCTCGTGCAAAATAGTCCTGCTGAACTTCTGTTTCGATTTCGTTTCGAAAATTGTCGCTAGTAATGGTTTTCCCGTACTCTGGCATACTGATCGGACCAGTGATTTTCAAGAGTGAAATTATCGCCGAGGTGTCGATAGTGATGACGCCGTCCACTGTGTCGCCTGTTTCTTGATTGTAAAACCACTCGATCTTCTCAAACGCTTCAGGGCCGTCAACGGCAAAGCCAGAATTTTTTAGCGACCAGCGACCGTTATTCAGAGCGATTAGCTCTTCCGGCGGAGTAACGGCAGTTTTTTGGATATAGTCGTTGTCTAGCTTGAAAATATTCGTGCCGAAATCAATATTTTTGATCGTACCGTTCTCAGTCTTCATTATCCCAAATGAGCCAAACGAGCCACCAGTGCCACCGCGAAGTTCGTTGTTGTTTTGAAAAATTACAAGAAACTTTTTTGGTGTATTGTCGCTCGCGACAAACCAAGCAAGATCTCTATTCACAAATAAGTCGGCTTTTGCGAGCAAATTGTCTATTTCAGTCAGTTTATCACTGATCACAGGATTTCCAGCTTTTGCAATCTTGAGCGACAGCCGAAGGTTGGATAAATCACTCTTTGCTAACTGAATGAGCTCATTTGTGGTAGATTTTGCAAGGTTTAAATCAGCGATGTTTCCATTAGTATTCAGAGAATCGCTAGACGTTATTTTGGTTATTTTGTTCTCATATTGGGAAGATTTCGATAGATAACTCTGAGCAAGATCCAAATATGTCTCCATCATTGTTAGCTTGGATTTTTTTGGCGAAATCATCTGCCAAAGTTGCAAGTCTTGTCCCCAACTTTGTGCAAACAGCTTTGTATTCTTTATATCAGTTTTGACTTTACCGATATTAGCACCAACTGCGACATAGTCACCGGCCGTCATAGCCTCTTCCAAATCCAACTTGTCAGTTTTCAATGCAGCAGAATATTTTTGCGATTCAGTCGAAAGCTTCGCGTAGCCAGCAAGCCCAAATATTACAAGAACTGTAATAGCCAATGTAGCTACTATATATAAAAGAAAATTCACGGAGACCTTCTCAGAACTAGCCAAAGGAATCTTCTCAAGCTTGTCCTCGCGCAACTCCTCCATCTCCTCTACTATTTCCTCGGTCGCTTCGAAAAATGCTTTTTTTTCTGCCAATGCAAAATCGTGCTGCAAAGCATCGGCTGGAGCAGAATTTTCATGATGTCGTCTTGATTTTATTGAGTCAAAACCCGCCAAGGACCCCTCCTGAGGCTAAACTATGTTTTCGATCTATTGCTCTGTACTATTCCCAAAAATACCCAGATATATACTAAGTAGAGCGTAGAAAATGAAGCATATTGAATAAAAATAGCTAATGTTATGGTGGCAAAGAAAAAATTGAGATAATTTTCTTTTTTCACCATGAGAAGCTTGCCTAGGGCTGTCAACAGAAAGGCCAGGAAAAGAAATAAGCCGACCAAACCCTCTTCAACCATGATTTCTGGGTAGAGGCTGTTCACCGTCTGGCGAGCATTCCCCTTGGCTGTGACTTCGGTAAACTCAGGTAGCGCACCAAAAGCGCCTGTACCGATACCGAGGAGACGGTGCTCTCGCCAGTGAGTCATCGCAACATTGATCGTATAGCCGCGAACCATCAGCTCTTCCCCCCATTTTTCATCGTATTGAACGACATCACCAGAATTTTTGATCTGCGAAAAATAATTTTTGACACCAGAATTTCCTGCGACGATAAACACACATAGAATTGCCAGTACAAAGGAAGAGATAATCGTCAGAACTGGTTTGGACAGGTTTTTGATTTTCTCAAAATTTTTACTCCAGATTATTAGAGCGAGAAGAATTATCGCGGAGAGAACAAAAGCAACGAAGGCCCCTCTCGAGAGTGTAAGAAAAAAAGCTAAGCCGATAATCAACAGAGACCGGAGCGAGTAAGATTTTTTCTCTTCTATATATAGATAGATAGACAGAAATAACGGAATCAGCAAAAAGTTAGCGAAGAAGCCTGGCTCGAAAAAGGTTGACTGAACTCGTGGAAAGCCAAAAAGCGCGTGAGTGTAGGCTGGCCCTACTCCAGTGAAACGTGATGCTAAGCCGAAGCCATCGGCAAAGAACTGCCAGTAGCTGAAAACTGCGGTGGCGACGCCAAGATAGATGAATATTTTAATATAATTCTTAATCTGACCAGAGTCTGCAAAATTTTTGATTGCGAGATAAATCAACGCCATAAAGAGGAACATCGAGCTTACGATCAGTGTTTTCGTCTGATCGATTGACCAGATCGCAGTCAAGTATGACCAAGCGACAAAAGAGAACAAAAAGTAATCAGGTAATGAAAAAATAATTTTTTCGCGATTTTGGCAAAGCTTCAGAGCTGCTGCCACAAGCAGTATTCCACCCATGATGTATGGCAGCTTGACAGTGAAGCCGGCGACATCCCAGGTCAGAAGCCGTTCAAAAGGCAAGGAAATGAACAACAAAAACAGCGCTACATCGAAAAAAGATCGGCTCTGCTTTTGTCCAAGTGTTTGATTCATATGAAATGTATTAATAACCTATTTCATTTTACCAACTTTTACCCAAATTTGCCACTACAATATTAGATTTTTCTTGACCTTGTTGGTATAATGTACTTGGTGAATAAACATTTTAATTTGAGATCGAAATGAATAAAAGATTACAAACCATCTTATCTTTTTTGGGTATTGCGAGTGTCCTCTGCACCTCTTTTTCGCTGTATCCGCAGATGGTCAAAGCTGCCTTTACACAAGAAACATTCCTTACAAACAAAATGTACAACAATCTCATCAGTGAGCGAGACTTCACAGATGTGAACTCGATGTCGGCTACCGAAATCCAGGCTTTTCTGGTGGCAAAAAATTCTGGCCTGAAAGATTTTAGCGAAGGTGGACGAACTGCCGCACAGATAATCTTTGATGCCGCCCATGGCAAGAAATTCACAGCAGCTATTGCAGATGGAGACTGGTCAACACCACTTGGAGAGTCATTCAAGGGCCTAAATACTTATGAGGGCGTAACTCTAAACGAAGCAACTGGCACAATCAGTCCAAAAGTCATTTTGGTCATGCTACAAAAAGAGCAAAGCCTGATCACAGAAACAACTCTGGATGCTAATGCCGCTCAGATCGCAGTCGGCTACGGCTGCCCTGACAGCGGTGGGTGTTCTGATCATTATAAAGGTTTCACAAACCAAGTTGAGTGGGCCTCTTGGCAACTTCGATATAATTTCGAGCGAGCAAAGGGCAAAGGCGCCGACTATCAGGTCGGCGAGGTATTGAAAAATGTTGATGGCAAGTACGATGTCACATTTACAAACGCAGCCACGGCCTCTCTCTACCGCTATACTCCTCATGTTTTTGATAGCGCATACAATTTTATGAAACTTTTTGATGGCTACTTTACTCAAACTGCAGATACTGAGGCAAACGACACCACAAACATCACTATCAAAACCTATGCTACCGATCAAAAATTTAGTGGTGTGAAAAATTCAACAGTAAATGCATATGTAAATGGTAACGCTTTAGATGGTGGCAACACAGGCTCGAGAAGCTGGGCACTGACATTATCCAACATGACTCCAGGGAACAACGTCTACACTATCGAGTATAAGGACGCGAATGGCGCAGTCGTAGGCACAAAAATAATAACTGTTGAAGTCCACAAACAGGGCGACATAAATGGTGACGGTGCAGTCGATATTACTGACCTTTCGATCTTCGCTGGATATTGGAATCAGGTAAATCCAGAAGATCCTCTTGCAAACCTAACTGGACAAGTTGGTCATGCAATTGACATCCAGGATCTTTCAATCTTGGCTGGATATTGGGGAAAGTAAACAACACGACGAATAAAACAAAAAATAAAATTTAATTTAAGGACTTCATGAAGAAATTTTTATCTTACTTCGCATTGAGCGCAATAACTTTACTTACACTTCCGACATCGGCTTTTGCCGCTGGAATCTCGGTTTCAAACACTGGGGCAAAATACGTTGGCGACACCACAACAGTGACTATCACCGCAAGCGGAGCAACTTTCAACGCTTTCTCTGGCACAATCTCGGCTTCCGGACCGATCAAGATAGTCTCGACTTCACCTGGTGATGCACTCTGGGTGACAAAACCAAGTGGCACTGGAGACTTTGTTGGTGCTGTGACCAATTCTGTGACTTCTTTTCGCATTGCGACACTAAAGGTGCAGGGTACGGGCGTCGGCACTGGCAAAATCTCCGTTTCTGGCGTGAAATTGGCGAACAAGGGTGCAGTCGCAGGCAACGATGGCGGCAGCACTTCTTTCTCATTCGAACGCAAACCAGTTCCCCCAGGGTCAATCACTGTTTCTTCTGCTACTCACCCCGATCAAAAAACTTTTTATGAAGCGACATCGGCTACTCTCACCTGGGATAAGCCCTCTGGCGTGACTGGATTCTCATATTTGATGAATGATGCCGCAGATACAGTACCTGAAGCGAAAATCACCTCAGCTGATCTAACTATGGTCTATGATGGCCTGACAATTGGCACGCACTATTTTCACATTCGCGCGATAAATGGAGATGGCTGGGGACCGGCAAGCCATTTTACTATCAATATCAAAGAACCTGATCCAAAGATCAAAGATGCTCTGACTAAGCCATCAAATATCTCTGTCCGCAAAGCTAGCACATTTATCAATGATCCGCTAAACGGCACATTCTCTGGCATTGTTATTTCTGGCACAACTGAGCCAAACTTCACTGCCAATTTCACTCTCTCACCGCTGATCACCTTGCCAGAAGGTAAAGTTCTCTCGATTCTCTCCGACGCAAGTGGAAATTTTGAATACACAATCGATTTTCCAATCAAGGCTGGCTTCTACACTCTCACTGTACAAGGCCAGGATATGAAGACATTAACGCCAGTCAGTGATCCCCTTGTTTTTGAAATTTCACAGGCAAAAGGTGGCAAGATCACAATGCTCACAAAAGATGATGAGCTTGGGCCTATCATCCCACCCCTGAAATGGTACGAAAAGATAGAGTGGATGATGGTTTCATACACAGCCCTTGCTGTTGCATTGATTGCTATCGGTTTTCTTGTTACGCTTTGGATCAAGATAAAGAAGCACCGAAAAGATAACAACTAGGACTTTATGGCAGACGTCAACAAAAAAGCAATTTTCGTAAATACTGCATCCCAAATCGTTGTTCGGGTTGTCACCTTAGCGTTTACTCTAATTTCGGTGAAGCTCCTTGCCCGTTACCTCGGCGCAGCTGGCGTTGGTGATTTCAACGCTGTGACCACTTACGTGAATTTTTTCCTAGTCATTGCCGACCTCGGTCTCTTCTCGGTAACTGTCCGAGAAATATCAAAAGCGCCTGATCATGAGAAGAAAATCATGTCGAATGTGCTTACGATCAGAGCAGTCTCAGCATTTATCGTTAGTCTTGTTGCGATCGCTCTCATCGCCTTTACCCCATATCGTAGCAATCACAACATTATCTTTGGTGTAATCATCGCTACCGGCTTCCTCTACTTTAATCTATTGGGTAGCGTCTACGATATGGTTCTGCAGAATCGCCTCAAGATGCAGTTTTCCGCCCTTGCCGAGCTGCTAAGCAAGTTGGTGACGATCGCCGCCTTATATGCCATTACAGTCCTTCATGGCAACTTCCTCTGGGTGATTGGTACTGTCGCCCTCTCCGGAATTATGATTTGGTTATTCAAATGGTACTTTGCTCGACGATTCATTGTTTTCGGTCCAAAGTTCAACAAAGAAGTTTCTTCTTGGATCTTCAATTTATCTTGGCCAATCGGCGTCGTCTTCGTCGTCAATAATCTATATTTCAAGCTCGACACCTTGATGCTTTATCCGATGAAAGGCCGTGAAGCCGTTGGTATTTATTCAAATGCCTACAAGATTCTCGAGGTTATCGCTTTCTTTGGCTCATATTTTGCCAGCTCACTGAAGCCTGCCATCTCAGAGCACATCGGCAAGAATAAAGAAATGGTGGCCCACCTTATTCAAAAATCATTTAATGTCATGCTTTTCATCTCGCTACCGATGACTATCATCTGCTCCGTTTTCTCCAAGGAAATCATTACTCTACTCAGTACTAAAGAGTTTATTCCCGGTAGCAGCGCACTCATCCTGCTCGCGTTCACGCTACCTTTGATTTATCTTAATACTCTTCTCGCTGAAATTCTAATTGCCAACGACGAAAAGAAGCTGATGATCAAAATCGCTATCTCAGTTTTGTTGTTTAATTTCCTCTTCAATCTGTTCGCAATTCCAAAATACTCTTTTATGGGAGCTGCTTGGGGTACACTCGTTTCTGAACTCGTCTTACTTGGCATAAACTGGTTTAATGCTCACCGAGTTGTCAGTTTCAAGGTGGACTGGGCCACAACACTCAAGATTATCCTTATTTTCGCAATTACTTTGATCCTGACGCTCTTCATACGTCAACTACCAATCAATTTCATCATCGGCATCGCTCTATCAGCTATTTCGTATTTGCTTCTTTCCCAATTATTTAAGGTCTATAGCGTTAAAAATTTTAGAGACCTTCTAAAAATCGACAAAGCAATATAGAATGAGCTTATGAAGCTTGCAATTATAATTCCCGCATACAACGAGGAAAAAACTATTTTGTCCGTGTTGAAGTCTTTGCCGTCAGGTATTAAGGGCATTTCTGAGATTGTAACCATAGTTGTCAACGATGGATCGGAAGATAAGACGTCCCGATTGGCATCCAGCATTAAAAATGCTACTGTGATCAACCTGCCGGTCAACATGGGCGTCGGTGTTGCCACTGTGACTGGATTCGAAATAGCAAAAAAGCTACAAGCCGATATGATTATTACGATGGATGCCGATGGTCAACACGACCCAAGAGACATCGCCAAACTTATTAAGCCGATCATTAACAGGCAATCCGACATTGTGATCGGTGTTAGACTGTTCGCAGGCCAAATGCCCGTCTTGAGACGAATTGGCAACTTTTTATTAAGCCTTCTGACCTGGTTGGTGTATTATAAATGGGTTAGGGACTCGCAATCAGGCATGAAAGCAATTAGTATCAGCGCAATAGAAAAAATGGATTTGAAATCTGTTGGTTTTGAAATATGTTCTGAGATCATTGGTGAATGCCAAAGGCTGCATCTGGTCGTAGATGAAATACCTATTCGTACTGTATATTCTCCTTATTCTAAGAAGAAAGGCCAAAATTGGCTGAATGGAATTAATATTTTAACCAAACTTTTATCACTAAAAATTAAACTATGATTTTAATTACTAAAATTGTTGCAATATGCCTAGCGGTTACCGTAATCGCCAAAACTTATTTAGCTTTCAAGAAAAAGGAAGAAAGCTTCATAATGTTTATTTTCTGGACAGCTACTTGGCTCTCAATCATTTTTGTTGCCGTTTACCCGATCATCATAGACAAGATCGGTAGCCTGATTGGCGATAGCCGTAATTCTGTTATTGCCTTTTTTGGCCTAGCTTTTGTATTTATTCTTTTCGTGACTTACCGTATCTATGTCAAAGCGAATAAGATAGAAAAACAGCTATGCAAAATAATTATCGATTCTGCGAAAGATAAAGTTTAGAAATTATTGGAAAGCTTCTACAAATGACAACAGACAGACATTCCAGCTACAAGGGTAGAAGTAGCGTTCTATTAATAAGGTCCAACCCGAGCTTTTCTGACCCCAGGGTACAGAAAGAAGCTAAAGCGATCTCTACAGTTGCGAATGTGACAATACTTGGCTGGGAAAGAAAAAAGAGTAATGATAATCATGTCGGCTTAGATTATGCCAAAGTGATATTATTGCACTTTTCGGCCCCCTATGGATCAAAGCTCCTGGCATTTTATCTACCAATATGGTGGATATATGTATTTGGCTATGTATTGTTCTCTCGATATGACATTATACATGCCTGCGACTTTGACACATGCTTCCCCGCAGAAATTGCAGCAAAAATTTCCAGAAAAAAAATAGTCTATGACATATTTGATTATTACGCCGACATGATATCGGCGCCAAATTTTATTAAATATGTAATTACCAGAATCGATCGATGGCTAATCAACAATGCAGATTTGCTAATATTGGTCAGCCCGTACCAAAGAAAGCAAATCGCACCAGCCAACAATAGCTCGACAATTATCATATATAACGCCCCAGAAATATCAGCGATGACAGTTGATAAATTAAAAACAATTTCAAGCATAAACAATTATTACTTTTACGGTGGATTACTTTCCGAAGACCGGTTGATACGTGAAATTATTTCTTTTTTCATATCAAATAAAGAATTATTTTTGGAGATTGCAGGGAGAGGCCCATTAGAAAATTTTGTAGCACAAATGGCTGATACATATGCGAATATATCTTTTATTGGTTTTGTCGACAACGAAACAGTGATAAAAAAATCAGCATCAAGCAATGCTATATTTGCTTTCTATGATACATCCATAACAAATAATGTTTATGCCTGCCCCAACAAGCTCTTTGAGGCAATGATTCTCGGCAAACCGTTGATAACGAATAAGGGAACTGCTCTCGCGAAATTTGTCAAAGAAAAACATATTGGTTATATAATTGATCCTTCTCCTGATAAAATAGGAGAAATCTTGAAAATTCTAGCTCGCGACAATGTTGCTATTGAGAACATAAAGCTTATCGATAGCGAATTGTCTGCCAAATATAGTTGGCAGACAATGGAAAAAATTATGGTAAACAGTTATCTTAAATTATTATCGGATTAGTTTCAGGTTTTTGATGTGCTGAATTACTATCGTTACTAACAAATTTCAGCTACCGTCGCTTCTGTTCGCTAACAACACTTAACATTAATTTTTCCAATTTATTTGATATATTGGACCAATCAAATCTATATAAAGACTTCTTAAGATTTACAATTCTTTTAATATACTTTGTGTGATTTGATAGTAGAAGGACGAATGCATTGTGCCACTCTTCCTGTGAAGTAGCGTAGATGATGTTATCACCATAAGTGTCTACCACTTCAGTCAGAGGAGAACTAACGATAGCCAAACCAGCTGCCGTATATTCAAGAACCTTCAGTGGAAATGCAATATTCGTAATTGGGCTGTTCAAAAATGGTAATATGCCAACATCCATCTTGCTTAGCGCATCGGGAACCATGCTATAAGGCACAACCCCATGAAAAAATACTGACTTCTGCAAATAATTTTTTACGACCAATTCGCGGTATTTTTGATAATCCCCTTCTTTACCGATGATGTGTAGTTCAACGCTCTTGTCGATTCCTTTTATAGATAAGATAACTTTATCAAGTGCAACCCACTCTCTGAGAACACCCAAATAACAGATTTTAAGCTTGGAAGATCTTGTTTTATTTCTCTCTTTGAACTTAGAGAAATCAACACCATTATGGAGTACTTCGGTTTTTAAGGCTGGCAAACCAAGCAATTTTCCTAGTGAAGCAGAAGGAACAGTAATCCTGGAGGATAGAGCTATGTTCTTCGATAAAAAAAACCGTGCGACGGTCTTGGCTAGTGGCCTCAAGAACACATCAAGCAAAGGTGAGGATCCTGCCATTTCAGGAAGATTATCAGCAATGTCGTATATTGTCGGTGTCGAATATCTCTCAATCTTTTTCGAAACAGCATATCCAAGTGCTAGACTGCTATAATTCAAATGAACATCATATGAAGATAGCTCTAATTTATCTTCAAGAATACGAAGGTAGGCAAAGGAAAAAATTTCCTGGAAGATGGGAGATATTTTTTTCCTGGTCAATTTAAATATTCTTACCTTTTGAGATATGTGATCAAAAGCATCAGCTGTGCCAGATTTTTGCTTTTCCTTCCAAGGATCATAAATCGAAATAACAGTGACATCATGGTTTTGAGACGACAAATAGTCCACAAAATTATGTAGCCTGCTATGAGCAGAATTCTCTAAATCTATTATAGACGTGATGAGTATTCGCATTAGCTAAAGACCGAATTACGCTTTTACCTTGTTGGTAAAAACTTTTTCATAGATCAACAAAACGATAGTTAAAATTATCGAAAGATAAGCGCAAGTGACGAACTCGCCAGATTTCTGGTACCTACCAAAAACGATTGTGACAGCAGCTAACAGCAAAAAACCAATAGATATTTTGGCCATTGTCTCGCTATTGACAGAGTTAATAATCACCCATGTCACTGCTAGCAAAGCAGAAATTTCGGCAAGACTACGGTCGAGAAATAACCCTACTAACAAAACTGCACCATACGTTATAAGATCAAGATACTTTTTAGTGTTGTATTTTTCTAGATACTTGGCGAGTTTCTTCATTGTATTATTCATTTTATCGCCCCAAGTTTAAGATCAGCCGAGATCATTATTTGATCAAAGTCTATAGGTAGCTGTTTGTTTGGTAATGCTAAATTTGTTCCGATGGATACACCCTTAACTATTCTAAGATAAAAGAACTTGTTGTTGATATTATCTAGGGTTGCGGCAAAATTGTTTTCCGAGCCGATTTCTTCGTCTTGGGTCATCGCTAGCCAGTTCGAACCGTCAGTCGAATATTCAATTTTTGGAATCTCATTCCCCACCAAGCCCTCGACGTTAACTGTTGTACCGATTAAAATATTTGAGCTAGGATATATTGTGTCAAATTTATACACAGTCTGCTGTTCGTCCTGTGAGAAAAAGTCTAATGCAGTTAAATAATTGCGGTTTTTACGATATGTATACCGTCCTAAGCCGCCACCAAGATCCTCAATATAACTACCGAACAACAGCCTATCCCCACTTTCTTGGTTTTGAAATTTGGCGGAGTAGACCGATAAATATGCAGTTGCTATACTCCGACCATTACCTCTCGAGTCAAAGGACATTCCTGCTATACTTTTATCAATTGTTTTCCCAGCACCATACATCTCTAATGCATTAAAAAAATCATTCTGAACATCACTATCGCTAAGACCCAAGAAGTAGTATTCTCCTCTATTTAACTTCGCGGAAATTGGAAAACGATATATTCCCAAGCCTTCGTTCACCTTGTATATTTTATTAGCTGCTTCAGAACTAAAATCAAAAGAGGCAATATCTCTGTCGGCAAGAGTGTATTTGCCTGCTTCGTTTTTCGCAACTTTTTTCAGGACAAGATGGTAGGCGCCAAATCCACCATTGCCCATAAAGTGCAACTTCATATCAACAGCAGAAATAAAATCATCACTAGCCTGGAGCACGTTCCCTACAAACTTGTTACTTCCGTTAAATTTATATATTGGCACAGCGTTAATCGGATCAGAACTCTCAAGAATATTATAATGAACATTAAACCCAGAGAGTGTGGGCGATAGTTTCTCATCAACATACGATGGACTCATTTTTGTAATATTGACGTTTCTAATGCTAACATTGACATTATCGCTAGGGCTGTCCTTCGAGAAGCTCAGGTTTGTATAGCGTTTCTGAGAGCAAAAAATAATCTCTTGGTTTTCGTAATTATAACTATTCGGCAAGATAGTAGCTTGTTTTAGTGTTTTGTATGCTTTGTTATCAGCGGTGTTTTCAACATTAATTACAATAGCTTTATCTTTGTTCTTCTCCCCGGCTGAAGTCGCGTCGTTTACTACCCTCTCGGCTCTGATGTCGTAATCAACACGATAACAACCACCATCGATATCAAACACACTGACCAGGTCCAATCTTTGATGGTTAAAGTCTATCTGATAATCATATCCGTAATGGGACTTTTCATTTGCAATGTTCTCGTTATTCAAAGCCTGATTGTCTGGAATTTTCTTACCCAATATTAGAAGCATAATCAAAACTAACAAGACAAATAAATATCGCCTTTTTTGACATATAAATTTTTTTATTTCGTTCATAATCTATTTTCTTCTATGAGGTTTATTTCTCATAAATAATAAACTAACTCCTATCCCAAGTAAAGACACAATGCTCGCTAGAACTGATAGCGCGAATGCGCTTTGCGGATAAAAATATAACACTAGCGGCAAATCTTTTGTACCATCAGGATTTACAATAAAATAATCACTATTGGTGCCCGACGAACCGATTTTCCACTTGTTTGTAGCTTCGTCGGTGAGAACATGTGTGGATTCAAAAATTGGCTTTTTCGATAAATACAGAAAATCCTCAAGTATATTTTTATCTTTTTTAGTTGGCTGACTACATTCATGTGTATCGCTCAGTTTAAAATCAGTGGAGTCAACGCATAGCACATTTTGCTTTGACTTAGCTCGCGCGATATCAGGGTACAAATGCCAATTTTTGTTGTAGCTCTCGCTAAAGATTAGTTCCTGCTCGGGCTTGATATTTTTAATTAATAATTCATATTTGAATGGGCTATCTTTTTTGAAATATATGTTTGCTGATTGGACTCTCGGTAAATAGTTTAACAATTCAAGGATATTTGCATTAATTAATTTAACGCTTAGAGGATTATTAGCGATCAATTTGTTAAAAAAATCCTTCTGATTTTTAACAATTGACAAGTCATTCTGATAACTGTCGCTCGGGGTGTACTTATCAAAATTTGAGCTATAAATGCCCGATAAGTTATAAATATATTTAACGTTGTCTTTCTCCAGCTCGGAAACATCAAATGTTTTCATTAGCCGATATTGGAGAGTATCGACCACGCTCTGACCGCCTGGAGCATAATTGCTAATATGGTCCTTTCCCGAAAACTCAATAAAGCTGTCCCAACCACTATTGTTGAGCAACTTACCGTTTTTGACGGTATCAATTCTTGAATTAAATCCATATTGATTCCAGAACGGATAGGTCAGCACTCTATAGGCGCTGCTATCAGTTTTGCCGAAATCATTGAACTTTTGTAACTCGCTTCTAGCCTGTTGATAATTCACAACGGGTATATATCTTTGAAAATACCAAGCATTCAGAAAAATAAAGCAGACCAAATACGTCAGCATGACTGCAGCTATTGTTTTCTTTGGGAGAATCGTTCGACCAATAAGCTCAGAGAAAAGTAGTATTTCAAACAAAAATATTATTGGAGCAAAGTGCCCAATCTCCCGGAACATGGGATAGAGAAACTTGATCACCGGAACGTTGTAATTCTGAAAAAATCCTGTGCCCAAAACTACAAAGAAAAGTAATATTAGAACTAAAAGATCTATATCTTTCGAATCTGCTATTACAAATAGTTTCTTATCTTGGCTCTTTTTATCCCTTATAATAAACTGGGATAGTTTTTCTGCACAGCGTCGCTTAATCAGATAGAAATATCCGATTAGCAGACAAAGTAGTGTAGAAAAAATTCCATTAAAAACAATCGCCCATCGGTCATAAACATATTGGATATTTGTAGCGTTAGAAAAAACCATGAAAAATATCCTTGCCAAACTTGATTTTTCTGATCCAATAAATGAAACGCTTCCCGCTTGGCTACTAGCAGAAGCCAGTGAGCTAGCCCCAACAATGTAATTAGACAACCAAGGGAGATTTACTAAAAAAACAACTGCGACCATCATCAGGAGCTTTTTCCAATCGAACATTCGCTTGTTCAATATAAAATAAAAGACTAGAACGACCGCCGAAAAAATAAAAAACTGAATTTGGAATCCAACAAAAGCAAGATATAGTGAGAGATAAAGATAAGAAGATGTGTCTGCCTTGAAACGATAAAACAAAAAATTGAGAAACCAAATAAATATAGCTAGCGAAACTAAATATGTAAAATGGCCTGCAAAAATTTTGTAAAAAATCACAGGCGAAAAAACAAACACTAGGCCAAAGACAAAAGGCCATAATCCGGTCTTACGCCTATCAATAAATGTGTATACGCCGTAAGAAATGGTAGCCAGAGTAACAACAAAAAGACTGTATCGAAGTATCTCTGGATTCAACGAAAGTATATGGAGACCAGATATGAGATGCATTAGGTAATAGTTCGACTCATAGCCGAGAGGAGAACCAAGGCCTACCTCATTCCAACTGTTTAAATATAGACTTACGTTCTTAACTTGATCACTGAAATATGGAAACGTAGAATCCCAGTAGTTACCGAAGCCTTTTGACAAGAAAAGAAAAAAAGCTGAATAAATAAATAAATATATCAAAAATAAATATTTTTTAACTTTCATTGCTTCTCGTTCTTCGATAGGAGAGAATAGTTATCAAAATTATAACAATTAGCGACAACGAGCTCAGGAGAACAGCGAGGTAAAAGTACGATTGTATTTTGTGATGAATTACGTATTCTACATCGATTGTTCCATCTGAATTCTTTGTATATTCCTGGCTATTGCTGGCCATAATCTCGTTAGAATCAACTTTCCAGCTGTTTAAAAAGGGTGGATTATCGACATCAGACTCAGGCGATACGCCTTTCTGACCAAGGTAGGACAGCTGACCAATAAGATTATATTTGTCGCCATTTGAGCACTCAGTGTTTTTGTCAGTCAACTTATCTAAGAAACTGCAGGTAATTTGTTTTTGTTCGTTTACTGGATATAGGGCGATGTCTTTATTGTATATTTCATTAAAGACGAGATTAAGACTACCATTTAGATTGTGTATCTTGACCTTATATTCAGCTGGGTTTACTTTTTCGACCTCAATAGTAGGGTTACCTTTTGTTGCTTCGACATAAAAGTGCTTTTGGGACCATTTCAAATTTTCATAAATGTCCAGGTTGCCAAAGCTTTCAACTAATTTGAGGTCCTGAATCTTTTGAATCGACGTGGCGATTGCTTGATTATCTTTATACCCAACATACCAATCATTGTTTTTTATGTAATCGAAATTCACGTCCTTGTGAACTATGACAAATTTCACATTATAATCTGTTAGCCCATCTACAGAATCAACGCTTCCCGAGTAGATACTTTTAGCTAGTTTCGTACCTCGACCGCTGCCAAAGTCTGTGACAATAAATCTCTTTGACGACATGTTAAGCAACGGATACGAACCGAGGTATCCATCTAGTCCATCATTCCATGAAAGCGCTGCAATACCCATCGTGCTAAGAGGAAGGGGCAAAACGTTAAAGTCCTCTGGCTGTTTATCCAACCATGCCGAGGCATCGTAATATGATGATGGGATTTTAATCTTGCTAGAAACTATTACCCCGCTTCTCTCCGGATAAACCTGATCCGTGAAAAAAGGAAAGGCATAGACCCCGACAATAAGAAAAATGATTGCGAGAGAAACCGCGATACTGACGATGAGCTTCTTGAATTTCATTTGTAGATAAACAAACGTTTTGTCCAATGAATATGCTAACAATATTGACGAGAAAAGCACCAACAAAGGCATAAATCTTTGCCAGACCGATCTGAACATTGGCGCCAAGTATGGTATTGAATATATAATTTTACTCAGTATAGGTATCGGTGACTTCAGTCCAGAAACAAGGAAAATAAAGAATAAAAATATTGATACAATAAAAATGTAGAGTTTGCTGTTTTTTTTGAGGTTCGTTAGAAAAGGTAAAAAGATAAACAAGCTTATCGAAAGACCGAGCAAAAGCATTCTCTTTCTATTATATACATCAAACCAAGGGTAGAATTGGACATTCTTGTATGATTCTTGTAAAAAGTTCGGCCCCGTAAACCTGAAGATTCTGTCCAGGCTTGTCGAATTATAATTCACCAGATCCAAGGGATTTCCAGATACAGATCTTCTTGCGAATTCGCTTTTAAGCGAAAGCAACTGTGGCACCATCCAATACAAGTTTAATGCTGCCCAAGACACAAAAAGAAGAAGTATGTTCTTGATTACGGACTTGCGCTTTTCCCTGTCCTTAGTGTTAAAATATTCGTAAATAGCGAACATGCCCACTACCGCCCAAGATGTAATGACGAATGGCGGAGTGACATTAGACGGTCCAAGCAAAATCGTCCAGACGAAAGCCAGCCATGCGAAATAAACGAAATTCTTGTTCGATCTAAGCCCTCGAATTATAAGCGCCAAAACGAGCGGAAAAAATGCATAAAAGAAGATAATCCACGAGAAAGCAACCCACATGATCAGCGAGTATAGATTGAACATGTAAAAAAGTCCTGCGCCAATCTGTGCTATCTTTTGCGTTTTTGGAAATAATTCACGAAAGAGAAACCATGCCGAAAAACCAGAAAACGAGAAAATTGCGTAGACTAAAATCTTCTCAAAAGCAATCACAGAAAAAGAAATCTTTAAGTATTCGATTGCTGCCAAAATAGCGCCTAGCGGCATCCAAAAAGGGAATTTACTTCCATCTGCTGCTGAATACGCGACCCTCCATGTCCATGTGTGATAGTATTCACTAAGAAAATTTTTCAGATTGAGCGGCATTATAGTATCAACGCCCCAAACAAGAGAATCTTTTTTGAACCAAAGCAAGACAACCAATCCTGCAATGAAGAAAATCAAATATTCTTTAAAAAGAATTTTTGCTATTTTTGAAAAGTAGTGTTTGACCATCTTTTTCCTGAATATTCTTTCAATTTTTTAATAATCGTCTCAGTAATATTCCCGCCATCTGGGCTATATGGATCTCCAGAGGTCTTAAACTTTTCGAGTATCTCATCGTAATTAGCTATCACGTAGTCAATTTTTTCAACCATATTTTCGTATTCAGGTTTCACAAGGATATTGACCCCGAGATCAACAGTCTCGACCCACGCGGTATGCTCTCTGATTGTAATACATGGCTTTCCGCTCCAAAATACTTCTTTCTGTAGCCCGCCAGAGTCGGTTATCACAAATTTAGAACCAACAACTAAGTTTATCGTTTCTCTATAATTAAGTGGCTCAACCATGATAACATTTGGGTATTTCTTCTTGAAATCATTTAAATCCTCCAAGTGCTTCTTAGTACGTGGATGTACCGGGAAGATAAACTTGGTCGACGGATAGTGAGACATGGCTTTTAAGATTCCTTCCAAGCTCTCGATATTATCAACATTCTTCCCTCGATGTGTTGTGATCAATGCATAATCGCCGCCAACAATGCCAAACTTTTCGGCAATATTTTGATGCGCGCATTCTTTTCTGCAGCGTTGATACACATCAAACAATGGGTCACCAGTAAAGATCACATCGCCAGCGACATGTTCAGATAACAAGTTTTCCGAGCAGAGTTTCGATACTGTCATATTCACGTTCGAACAATGATCAATCAGGCGACGGTTCACTTCTTCAGGCATATCCATCTCCCACTCACGACACCCCGCCTCAATGTGCGCTAAAGGGATCTGCATTTTAATCGAGGTGATAGCAGCAGCCAGAGACGAATTTGTATCACCAAATACCGCAACAATATCTGGATTAAACTCTTGAAAAAATTTATCCAGTTTTACCATAATATCTGCAGTCTGTTCTGCATGAGAGCCTGAACCACAAGATAAATTTATGTCTGGCTCGGGCAAGCCAAACTCCTCAAAAAAAACTTTATCCATTGAATAATCATAATGTTGCCCCGTATGAACTAGGCGAAAGTCAACCTCTTGATCTTCTTTCAACAAAGAAATAATGGTAGCAGACCTGATTATCTCTGGCCTTGTACCAATAATATAAACTATCTTTTTCTTTGGCATAATATTACCTCATTAGTTTTAATATTTTTTCGGAAGTATCCAATAGATTTGTTCTACTGTATTTTTTGCTCGCGTATCGGCGGCACTCGTCTTTCATTTTAGCATACAATCTATTCTTACGTATCTCTGTGAACAGCTTCTTAACTGATCCGAAGTCAAATGGGTCGACTAGCCAACCAATCTCAGCGGGGACTAACTCGCTTTTTACTAAAATTTTCTTTTCTATCTTGCTTGGTAGCGCTGCGTATTTCGGAATAATTATTGGTGTTCCGCATGCGAGGGCCTCGACAGCAGGCAATGCCAAATATGTCTCATCGGCGCATGACCACACTACATCAGCATTTTTATAATTATCTCGTAGCACGGTCCGGTCGCTGACATATCCGATGTATTTTATACTTTTGCCCTTTTCAGACGCTTGCTTCAGCTGTTGGTCATACTCGCCAACTCCGACAAAAGTGAAGGTGTAGTCCTTATTGCTACGTTCTGCTAAGGCAATATCAACAAGAGTTTTGCAAAGTTTTTCTGAATCGAGCCTACCGACATAGAGTATGTTTAGTTTATCGCTATCAGCTTGTTTCCTTTGTATTGTACCACTAAAAAATATTTCGTCTGCATAATGTTCATTGATAGCCACCTTCTCCTCGTTAACCAACGAAGATATATTGTCGAAACTGCCTGCAGAGTTGACCACCACTAAATCGAGAAACCTGATTAGAAAACGCAACACTCCCGAAACGAAAGAGTTACTGTTTTTTTCAATGTATCCGTGGTAAACCACTACAGTTTTTATACGAAGCAATTTTGCAAATGGCGCAATAGTAAGACCGGCCGCGAAGCCATTGAAAATGACAAGCGAAGGCATATAAACAATGAGGGCTACAAAAGAAAAAATCATTAGCGGTATATTCCAAATCAGTGCGACCGCAGAACTTAGACTTGTCAAAAAACCCCATTTATCATATCTCGGGAAGGGAATCGCAAAATATTTAATTGCTTTATTACGATGAAATATGGTTCCAAGACCCAAAGAAAAAACATGGACCTTTTGCCTTGCTATTTCCGTAATCAATCTTTCTGTGCATATCCAGCTTCCACCCGAAAAAGCTGGTGTGACCACAAATACTTTTTTCATTATTTAGTACTCAATCAGTTTTCTTAACTAATTTTCCTGCCTTATCAACTATTCCATGTACGCGAGCTGGATTGCCGAAAACCATGTTATAAGAAGCCACGTCTTTTGTCACAACGGATCCAGCGCCGATTAAGGCAAACTCTCCTATGCTCACGCCTGGCAAGATTGTTGAGTTTGCACCAATTGCCACACCATAACCGACTGATATTTCACTGACATCCCAGTCGTCAGCGGATTTAAGATTTCCTGATTCATCGATCGCTCGAGGATTCTTGTCGTTTGTGAAGCACACATGAGGCCCAACAAATACGCCATCTTCGATAGTGACGCCATGAAAAACGGATACATTATTTTGAATCTTACATTTATTGCCTATTCGCACGTTTGAATCTATATATACATTTTTTCCGAGGATACAGTCGGCTCCAATCTTCACGCCTTCCCGAATTTGAGCATAATTCCAAATCTTAGTTCCAGAACCTATCTCCGCTTTTTCAGAAACATCCGCAGTCTCATGTTTAAAATATTCCATTATTCTCCTATATTTTTAGGCATACTTCCAAGGCTTTGTATCCCTCTTCACCAGTTACCAAAGGAATAGTGTCATTCGCTACAGCAGCAACAAAGCTTTCAAGCTCACATTTCAGAGGCTCCGCTTTGTTTATGCCAACCTTAACCTCATCAGTAGCACTGAACTTTGCAATAAACTCATCGAAATCTTTATAGCTTCGGCTTGGTTTATGCATATAGCTGTTTTCATAAAGTACAATAGTCTGATTTATATAATCGACACGTGCGAACGCTTTTGTGCCAGTGATATCCAGCGTTCTTACCTTCACTGGGGTTACCCAGTTTACCTCGATAAAAGCTGACGAATTTTTATATTTAAGCAAAATTACAGCACTGTCCTCTTGTTCATCAATCAGATTCTTTGACTTGAACCCATATACTTCAGTCGGAAAGTCTGAAACAAGGAAGTTCGCTATATCAATATCGTGAATGCCTAGGTCGATCACAACATTAGCGTTTTTGATCTGAGGTGGCAGTCCACCAGCACGCTTTATGTTTATGGAGATGATGTTTCCAATTCTTCCTTCTTCGATCAACTCCTTTAGCCTCTGTATAGCAGGATTAAATCTTTCGATATGCCCTATCATCAATTTTTTGCCGTTTTTCTTTGCTGTTGCTATAATTTCTTTTCCCTCTTTCAGGGATACAGCGATTGGTTTCTCTAAGAAGACATTCGAACCCAGAGCCAAAACTGCACAAGCTACTTTATGGTGTAGGAATGTTGGAACGACGACCGACACGATATCTATCTTGTTTTCCTTCAGCATCTTTTCATAGTCATCATAGGCCAAACAATCGTGCGACTTTGCAAGTTTGCTTGAACGCTCAAGATCCATGTCACAAACAGCAACCAAATTTACGTTTGGAAGCTCAGAATAGACTCTTGCATGGTGTTGCCCCATATTACCAACGCCAATTACAGCTACGTTTATCTTGTCCATATTATTTACCAGCTTCTTTTATTGATTTAATGATAAACTCGATGTTTTCATCCGTAACCAAAGGATAAACAGGTAACGACAAGACTTCTCTGCTTACAGCCTCTGCAATTGGAAAATCACCTAACTTATAACCAAACTTTTCAAATTGAGGGAAGGTGTGAAGGGGCTTTGGATAAAATATAGCGTTGCCGATCTCATTTTTTGTAAGATACTCAGACAATTCGTCGCGAGTCAGTGGGAAATCTTTTGTAACTCTAATAGTAAATTGATGAAAAACATGCTTACAGTCTGCCTTCACCTTCGGGATCACAATTCCTGGGATATCTTTTAATCCTTCTGATAATTTTGTTGCGTTGCGAATTCTAGCATCTGTAAAGCTATCTAACTTTTTGAGCTGCTCTCTGCCAATTGCAGAGGCTATATCAGTTAACCGATAATTATACCCCAAATCAAAATAAGTATATCTAACTTTTTCTGACTGACCATGATGACGGAACATTCGAGCCTTGTCATTAATTTCTTCGTTGTCGGTAGTTAGCATTCCACCTTCACCCGTAACCATGTTTTTGGTCGCATAAAGAGAAAAACAAGCCGCATCTCCAAAGGTACCTGATTTCTTCCCCTTGTATTCTGCACCATGAGCCTGACATGCATCCTCAATAATCATCAAGTTGTTAGATTTGGCAATTTCGCCTATCTCTTCAACATCATAAACTTGTCCGTATAGATCGACAGGTAGGATAGCTTTTGTTTTGCTTGTAATCTTCTTTACCACCTCTTTCGGGTCAATCAAGTATGTTTCTGGATCAATATCGACAAAAACGGGAGTAGCATTCTGCATTAGAATTGAGTTTGCAGTAGCAACAAAAGTAAAGGGTGTTGTAATGACTTCGTCACCTTCTTTTATTCCGCATGCATAAAGAGCAGCGTGAAGGGCTGTTGTACCGTTACTCATTGCGGAAGCATATTTGGTTCCGCAAAAGTTAGCAAACTCCTCTTCGAATTTTGCTGTTATTGGTCCCTGAGCGATCACTCCAGACTTCATAACTTCGACTACTGCGTCTATCTCTTCTTGGCCAATAATAGGCTGTGTTATTTTGATCATGTGCTCCTTGCTGTTAATCTTTAATTTGACCTGATTGTAGCACAAAGAGAAGATTCAAGTCAAAATTGTTTTTGTCAACAAACAAAGAAACACTCAACCAAATAATCAATACAACTATTTTCTAAAAAATTTATAGTTTTCTTTTTCGCGATTTTTTTTGCTAACGAAAATATTTAGAAGCAGATATACCACCAATATTATAAAGACAGCAAGAAAAGCCATAAGAAGAAACCACCCGGCTATGGGAGAATTTGAGATACTTGACCTAATGCCTGCAGTGATATCTAGCGGATAATAGATCAATGACACATAAGCAAATTCTACTATCGCTAATAATATGATGCTATTTCTCACAGCTTTCTTAGCCTTGCAAACCCAAGCTGCGGCAAATGGAAACAAAAATGGCAGACATCCTATCAGATATAAATGTATCCCATAGAATGTATAAATACCGTTAAACAATACATCAAGAACGAAAACTACTATTATAAAAGATATAATTTCGGCTTTAAAGATGAAGTATCGGCGGATTACGCCAAATATTATCGGGAAGAACAATGAAATTGTGGAAAATCCAATTATAGACAGTTTAAAAAAACCAATACTTGAATTCAAATAATTAAATGTTGGTCCGAGATTGAATAATGCCATTACGTTCAAATACCGCGACTCAACTCCCGAGCTTATCTGACCCCATAGCCCAGATTGTTTCGCTCCGACAGTTACATCATTAATAAGCCAAGCATTCGAAAAAATCTTAGCCCCGACCAACCATACAATGAAAATAACTACGGGGAGCAAGATTCCTTTAAATATCTGGATTCTATCTTTAAACCAATTTAGAGGATTAGGCGACAAATAAAATAATCCTGCAATTATATATATAATTGCATAATTGTGAAACAACACTGCCGCTCCGCCCATAAGTCCTGCCAAAATAAGATCAAATTGAGAATTGCTTTTCGTGCGATATTTTATCAAATAATATATAAACATTATCAAGAACAACAATGAAATATATTTCATTTGAGTCAAAATGCTAAGATAAAAAAGATAATAATTCAGAGAAAAAAATAATACTGACAGATACGCTACCTTTTTACTCTTGAAGAGTAGCCTTGCTAGCAAGAAGAGAGCAGGGATAAGAAATATCATCATCGACAGTCCAACCATTTCATAAACGAAGAAGCTGTCACCAAATAGCTTCAAGAAAGGTATAACAGAGAATGGAAACAACTGAGTACGATCAGCGATCGAATTAAGCCCTAGCTGATCTGCAAAAGCTGGGCTACCAACTTTATCGTGATACATGAGCAGCTTCGCCGTGCCATATGGGACAATCTGATCGGTGTTATAAGGAGGCGGAAATCTATTTATACTATAATGTCCTTGATTCTCATAGTAATGGTCATATTGACCAGAAAGAGGCGTCCCCCGTCAAAGTAAAATGTCCACATAATCAAAAATATGGCAAAAATGGCAGTAGCGACGTAGACCGGATTTTTTAGTCCCATGTTTCTGAATGAGCCAAACTTAAGACACAAAGGGATCCAAACCAAGTAAAAAATGATCACAAAAGACCTAAGATCGATACTCGCAGGCAACAGATAAAAAAGCAATCCAAATAAGCCTGTTGCGACGATGCCCGCTGCAAATCTGACGACAGGAATTTCTTCGGCGGAGATACGTTTCTCTAACGGCTTTGTGACTAACGCTCCTGTGAGAAAAATTATTAGAGCTATCAGGATTATATAGAAAAAGTATGCGAAGAAAGATCTATCATGACAAAAAACGAGGTTATAAGCCGAGAGCGCAAAACTAGTCTTCTCTGCAGAGTATGCTTCCACATCTATTACTGACTGGATTCCGATCTTACTCTTTGTAAATGTAATTCTGGCACTACTCACATTTGTGCCCACATTGTCATCAAAATATCCAAAGTAGTACGATTTATTAAAGTTTGTCTTTGTTTCAACGCTTAATCACTCACCGTTTCTCATGAAGTCGATTGTAAAGTCTTCTGCCGGCGTACTAGTGCCAAAATTTACGAACATTTTGCTCAGCTTCGTCGATCTCTCGAAATTTACAATTATATAGTTTGAGAAATTGTAATTTACAAAACCGTTCCACCCAGTGAGCTTGTTATTATCAAAAGCTCCGATAAAATTTGAATTCGGAGGCGCCTCAGGATACGAATCACGTGCCGTCACGCTTGATATCTCAATCTTTTTGAAACTGTTAGTTGATTCAGCAAAATGCTCTTTGTCGCCAATAAAAATGGCTAAAAAAGCACATAGAAAAATGAAGGCTATGGCAAATGTGAAGATTTTTTTGGTGTTATGTTTCAGAGTGGAGGACATGTTCCTACGATAACTCCCGTTGAAGCAGCTCATCAGATTAAAAATGGATTAAAATTTCATTGTAACTTTTGGGTAAAATATCTATATTCGCAAAGCCACGGTCTTGTAAATGATACTTTGGTTTACTCAATGCCCTTATCGCTGTTATCAGTAGCAACCGCTTGTTTGACTACTATTAGTAATAGTATTGAAATAGGCAATATCAGGAATGAAAAAAGTAAAAGTCCATGAAGTGGATTTATTGCTATAATCCTAGAGAGTCCAGATGTTGTCTCTGAGGGATAAACTAAGAATCCGACAAAAAGCCTCTCAACTATCGAAAGAATAAAGATCACTATCAAGAGCCTTCGGCTCTTTACCACAATTGTGGCTGCTAATGAGAGGAGGACAATAATAGTCGGAATCAGATAAAGATGAACCCCAAAGAGGGAAGGAAAACTATGGCTGCCAAGGGCGAATACAAAAGGGATAACAAGCAAACCGACAACCAGATCAGTCTGCTTAATTCTCCTAACCAGACCCCATGCAACAAAAAATAATGCACTAAAACTAATTGCACCGCTTAAAGTGACCCTCCAGACACCATACGGAATCCTATCCCAAGTTTGCGGATATGGATTCAGCTGAAATAAACCAATAAAATTTAGGTAACGTGGATATATGATCTGAGCGATTCTGCTCATCAATCCTACTTGAGGCCATGTCGAGGGCAAAATAGCAACTTTGCCTATAATTACTGCGTTTATGAGGTCGATACCGCCATTCATTTTTGCAGCGACAAACCAAATAGCGAACATCGTTATGGGCAAGACTAAATACGACAAAGTAATCTTTGGGCTTTTAATAATTTTTATAAGATTTGGTTGGAGGAAAAACAACCCTGCACAAACATAAGCAACCATAGAATTGTGGGTTAGTATGCCTAGTCCTCCAAAAAAACCGGCTAGATATAAATACTTTATCTTTTTATTTTTTTTGTATTCTGATATAAGACCCAACAAGATAAAAACAAAGAAAATCGCGATCAGCTTAATTTGAGTCAATTGAAAAATGTAAAAAATATAATAATTAAGGATCAAGAGTGCAATAGTGATGTAAGCTATTTTGCTCGAAAAAATGCTTTTGACAAAAGAATAAACAGACACTAACAGCATGCTGATTGACGCAATGACGATAGATTGAAAAACAAAAAAGTTATCACCAAATACTCTATAAAAAATGATGAAAGCGTTGGTAAAAAACTGAGGTCTGCCTAACGCATTGGCCATAATTTCGCTTCTAGTCCAAGAGCCAACCATATTATCTGCACCATAGAAAATCTGCTTGATCTGCAAGAATGGAAACATTTGGTCTGTAGTGTAGCTACCGAAAATCTGATATGCAGGAGAATTATTATAATACAAATCATACAAGACATGGCTTCCGGTATACCTATTTTCAAAAATAAAGGTCCATACAAAAATAAAAAACAGAAATAGCAGACTTATTATATAGATGATTCGTTCACGGTAAAGCTGCTCGATGAACATTTTTCTTCTCCTTACGGTGAGAATGAGATTGATAGATCCAAGTAAAGCTATAATAGACATTAAAATCGTCTTGTGTTCATCTATCCTTACAATATTGCATACATAGCCCACCAAGAACCAATATACAAATCCCATTCCGAATGAATTAAGCGGTATATTTTCTGGGAATAATTTTGTAAACGGATGCCATAATACAAATCCGCCTGTGAAAATGCACAGTATAAAAAACAAAATATAGAAGACACCAGACCCAAAAGAAGGAGCGAAAACAAAGAGCGATTTATATAATGATTTGACAATATTGTTTCTTTGTGCGGTGTAATAGAATGAATCTACAATCTTCACGACCCCTGAAAAAGTTTTGTGAGAGGTAAATCGTATTTTGTCAGTTTGTACACCATCAAAATAACCCAAATAATACTGGTTTGAGTTGTTCCGTACCCGATCTATTGTCTTCCAACCGCTTGGACTATATGCTTCAATATCGAAATTAATCGGGTATGAGTCAGAGAAATTTATAGTGATTTTGCTAATCGTCTGTACACCATAAAAAGATGTAACAAAACCATCCGAAATTTTGTCATTTGAAAAACCATCCCATGAATCTGCTGGGTTTTGATTAATAATGGCTGAATTGTTGACGGCATTGTCTCCTTTTGCTAACTCATCAAACGTTACCGCTTTCATTGGAGAGACAGAGCTATAATTATTAAGCGATTCTTCACGATGACCTCTAGAAGCAATCATCTGATATAGCGGAAATACCGCTAAAAAACAAAATAAAAAGATTAAGATGGTTTTATAGTTAATATTGACTCTTTTTAACATCTAGATTATTCCTCCTGACTTGCAGATCTTAGATAGTCTTTTAATTTTTGGTCTTTCGGCAATAATTGCTCTGAGCATTTCCTGGCCGTCTTTCTGAATGTTTATCTTTGAGTCTGACCTAGGGTCATCATAGCAGACTGGTATTTCTAAATATTTGAATCCATCAAATTCAGAGTAAAGAGCTATCTGCGTTTCAAAAAAAGCGTTATCTGAGTCACAATATTTTAGTATTTTGTTTATTTTTTTCCTATGAAACATTACGCAACCCTGCGGATCCATAATTTTTAGTCCGAGAAAAATACGAAGGAAGAACCTAAATACTTTCGAAGTGACTCTGCGCTTCAAGGAATTACTTATTTTTGATTTTGGGTGAGCCTTCGACGCAAAGATAATATCATAATCCTCAATCTCCTTAAGGCAGTCCTTAATGTTGTCCAAACCAAAAGGAAAATCGATCCCAGTAAAATAGACTATTTCGTTCGTTGCCTGCTTGATGCCTTCCCGATATGCAGCACCAAGACCTCTCTGGTTTATATAGACCTTTTTCAAACCTTGAACATCCATGTTTTGAATGATTGCCAGACTTTTATCGGTGCTACCATTTTCGCACAGAAGAATCTCCGGAGAAATACCGTTTTTCTTGCAATAATCAACTAACTTTTTAATATTTTTTCTAAAAGCTTGGCCTCATTATGCACAGGAATGATGATACTAATTTTGACATTTTCCATTAGTCTTTAGCTCCTTTTACATATTTTGCCGATATATAGCCGAGGCCACCAGCCAAGTATTTTACAAATTGATAATAGAAGAACCCAAAGCCAAGCAGGGGGTGCCTAATAAATTCAAACCAGTGACGTAAAAAAGCCGGCCTTATAGGAGTCAGCTGCTTCGCTCCGACTTCTTCATTTTTTGCCATAAATTGGCCCAGTGTTTTCCCATAGTAATAGTGTTTGTCAAAAACTTCTTTGATAGTCTTTGGCTCACCAATATGCGTCTCCTCTGCTTCGATGGTAGTGACCTTGTACCCAGCCTTTATTAGGCGATTATGCAAATCGTAATCCTCTGCAGCAACAAGTTTTTCATCGTAGCCTCCAAGCTTCACGTAAACATCTCGCTTGAAGAAACGTGCAGCAACATTTAGATCATCGCCCCTATACATATCCCTCTCAAATTTCCTTATTTTAGACCAAACGCTAATTGTTGGGTCTGATGTATTATGAATATACAGAGCGTCGTAACCTTCTATCTCACATTTGGCAACCGCTTGCTCGACCACTTGGGCATCTAAAACAAAATCTGAACCAATTATGTAAATATATTGTCCTGTGGACTTCTTGACACCAAAGTTGAACTGATCACATCGTTCATTTGCGTTGATACAAAATATGTGACAATCAAATTTTTTTGCAATATCAACTGTATTATCTGTTGAGTTTTGGTCGACAAGTATTATTTCGATATTTTTATATGTTTGATTTCTAACAGACTTGAGACATCTCGAAAGATACTCTGCCGAGTTCTTAGTCGGAATTATTATTGAAACCAACGGCTTATTTGATGACATTTTTTGGTTGATTATTCTTGTAAGCATGAATGTTCTCTATCGTACAGTTTAATATCCTCTGATACGCTTCAACTGTGTTAAACGCGTTATGCGGTGTGACAATGACGTTGTCATGATCCAATAATTTTTCATTAGCGAGGTCGACGTTATCCGCTTTTCGTGGTTGCAACTGTCTGAAAATACGCTCTTCGCCCTGCAAAACATCAAGCCCTGCTGACGCGATTATGCCACTGTTAAGTGCTTCCAACAAAGCTTCTGCCTCAATAAGATCCCCTCGGGCTGTGTTTACCAAGATCGCGCCTTTTTTAATCTTCGATATGTTGGTTTTGTTTATTAGATAATGAGTTTCTGGCGTTGATGGTAAATGCAAAGTTATCACATCGGATTTTTCAAGTAGCTCATCGAGAGGCACATAGACTAAGCCGTACTTTTCGGCAACTTCAGCATTCTGATAGAAGTCGTATCCAAGAATATTCATATCAAATCCGCGTGCGATTCTGGCAACATTCGAACCAATTTTTCCTGTTCCGATTATTCCGATTGTCTTGCCCTGAAGATCAAAGCCCTGGATTTCTGGCTCATTAAAGAAATGTCCAACTTTCTCAACTTTACTCTTATATATCTTCCTAGAAAGCGTAAGGATCAAAGCAAAAGCATGCTCTGCGACAGTAGTTTGTCCATAGGCAGGCACGTTGCAAAGTATTGTATCGCCAGAGCTATAACATTCTGTGTCGATATGATTGAATCCTGTAGTCCTAGCACAGATTACTCTTAGGTTTGGCATTTTCTTTAGCATATCTGCTGTAAGCTTTGATCGTTCTCTGATTGAAATGATCTCGTAGTCTCTTACCTTCTCGACATCCTCCGGCGTAAAAATCCCTGTAGAAAAATATAGCTCATCCTCAGGCAAATTATCTTTAAAGTACTTCTCGTCTTCTGGCTTAATGTCAAAAAAAGCTATTTTCATTTTTCTCCTTAGCGCTTCTTAATAATATTCAAAAAATCTTTGTATGACTGATCAAAAGTAATCCCTTTGCTCCAATCCCAGCCGGCACTCCTTATTTTCTCATATTTCTTTGGATCAGACAGGGCTTCAATAATTTTTTCGGCCAGCCCTTCGGGACTATTTTTGTCTGTAACCCATCCGGTTATACCATCTTTGGTGCTGTCACGTAGGCCATCGATATTATATACGGCTGCTGGAGTACCCTGACTATTTGCCTCGGTTACGATTAATCCCCAGCCCTCCTTGATTGACGTAACAAGGATAAGATGGGACTTCTGGAGCAACCTTATTTTCTCCTCACTCAACATACCAACCGGACCCAAATACTCAATATCATTTTTATATTCACTATTCTGAATCAAAGACATAACTTTGTCAAAATATTTGCCTTTTCCGCCACCTGCAATCTTGATTTGCAACTCGGGAAATTTTTCCTTTGCTAGTTCGAATGCCTTGATCTGTAAATCAGTTCTCTTCATCTCTCTTATTGCGCCAAGAGAAAGAAGCGTCAATTTATCATATTTCTTAACTGAGCTAAGAGATTCAAGAGGTTCCAAGACAATCCCTTCTGAGATCACTCCTATACTATCTTTTTTAAAACCATACCGAGCTAAGTCGTTTTTTGTACTCTCTGATATTGTGATGACTTTGTTTTTGTGTAGTAACCAGAGGTAAATTGGCTCCAGCAAATAGCCGACAGCACTCAATGGAAAAAACATTTGGAAAAACCAAATTTGCCGACACAATTGATGAAAAAACAAAAAAGATTTTTCTTTCAAATAATACTGGCTAAAAAAAGGTATCGTATTGATTTCTTCTATCGCAATATCGGCCCAACCAAGCAAATTTGCCTTGTAATACTTGCAGACAGCATAGTAGACGCTCCACCTACCACCAACTCGGATAATCTTGTATCCGTTTATAGTTTCTTCAGGCTTTGCGTTAATGTATCCAGAGGTTAAAAGAATAATTTCATTACCATCTCGCGATAGACGAGTCAACAAATTATCGGTTACGACTTCGGCGCCACCAGCTAACGGATTTTTAATATCTTTCCACGACAACCATAGTAACTTCATGCAATATTTCTATTATTTTTTCTATAATAATTTAAAATGTGAGCGCGATAAAAAATAGCCAATGTATCACTAAACATTTTTTTTATAGTACTAAAGCTTGCAGCGCTAGACGCGCCCTCTGTATTGAATTTCATCTCTACAGGTGCTTCAAAGATGCGCCTGTAACCAAGTTGACTTGCAATAACAAGCATCTCTAGGTCAAAGGCATACTGCTTCACTAACACTCTTGGCATTACATCTCTAGCAACATTTCTCTTAAGAAATTTCAGCCCTGTTTGAGTGTCTGTTATGTTTAGGCCAAAAAGAAGCTTCACCAATTTAGAATAGAACCAAGAATAAATTCTTCTAACAAAGGGGTAGTCGACTTTTGAAGCTGGGTGGCGCTTTGAGCCGATCACAAAGTCTGCATCAAATATTTCCATTAGCTTCACACATTTGTCAAACTGAGTCGGATTAAAATCACCTCCTGCGTCAGTAAAAGTGATTATATCGCCGAGCGCTCTGTCTGTTCCATATTTCAAAGCGAAACCCTTGCCATGATTTTGTTTATATTCATAAACATGTAGTTTCTCCGAATGATGACGTTTCGCCTCTTCAGCTGTATTGTCTGGAGACCCGTCGACAACAACGATAACCTCGTAATCATAATCCAGGATGTCATGAGCCTTTAATATTTCGTCTATTGTCTTATAAATATTTTTTTCCTCTTTATAAGCTGGAATGATTATTGATAGCTTCGGATTATTCTTCATATTCCCCCCTTAAGTACAAAGAGATTTGATCTTTTTTTGTGTAAAGATAATAGCCCATCATAAGGAAAAGCAAAAGACCAAAGCTTGTTATTAGTGTACGGACGACGATTGTGATTGAGGGATGCCATAGATATATAGAAATTATTTGCATAACGGTGATTGCGCCGAAAAACCACAAGAAAACAAAATCACGGATAGCAAGGAAGTAATTGGATAGCAAATTGATCAGTGAATAGAATAATACCACAATGCCAACTTCTGGCAACAGATAATATAGTGACGTATATCCTGCACCATAGAGGATAGACAATATTCTTGACGGCATCACGAAATAGGCTCCTAGAATAACTAAGCCCCCCAATAATGTGAAGAGCAAGGAAAAAAGAAACAGCTTGTAATGCTTGGTGCCTTTTGTTTTTTGCTCCGAAATCATTGGGAACATTACCGAGATGATTGGGGCAGTTAAAAACAAAATTATTTTCGCTACCGTTGATACTGCTGCATATAATCCTGCATCCTGAGCGGAGAAAAAATGTTTGACCATGATCACATCGACATTCATTGAAATAACCAGTAGCAACGCAGATATAAATGCTGGCCACGTATATTTGATGATTGATTTCCGATCAAATGTGAATGGTTTTTCTGAAACATCTTTTTTCTTCGTGACCACCTTCTTCAGAGGTATCAGTATTACAAAATATATTATAGCAGTAGCAAGGACGACAGAACCGATGGCCCCGCTAGTAGAAAATCCGATTTTTACAAGAACGACACCGAGGCAAAGCTTTAAAAACATTTCTAGAGCGTTGGTAAAAGCTAGAACTTTAAAATTTTGCATGCCCAACAGGACACCCCTACTTATTACTATAAGATAGCCGAAAATAAATCCGATCAAGGTTATTATTACTGGCATTTGACTATCTATCCCAAAAAAATCAGCTATCGGCCTAGCCAATGCAATTCCTATAGCAAAAAGCAAAACTGAGAAGATTAAAAAAAGTCTTGTAAATTTAAAAAACAATTTTCTAATCGCTTCTTTTTGATTTGAGTGGAACATGTCACTGGAATATTTCATGACGACAGTTGACACAGCGCCACCTCCGACTGAGATTATTACAGACAGCGAGAGCAGCGCAGTTAACTCGCCATATTGTGCCGGCCCAAGCATCCGGCCCATCAGCATATTAAAAAGATAGGAAAAAATACTGCCGACAAGCGTCCCAATGAAAATTATTATTGTGTTAGATAAAAGTTTTTTAGTTTCTTGCATGAGATAATGATAGCAGAATTGAGAATAACTTTACAATCACTTCTTATACGTCCAAAATTTATTAGAAAAGAAATTCCACACGATCGCAGAGAAGGAAGCAACGACAAGGGCCAAAATGTCAGCCTTACCAAAAAGCTGATAAGAGACCTTCGTAGAAATGAGATTGTAGAAATACACATTTATGCCCCAACCGACGATGCTTGCGAGAGCAAATTTTAGAAACACCGCTCCTTTTTGTTTCCTTGCGTCCGCGCCGCCAGTGACGTTCTGATATTCCTTCTTAAATGTCCAGATTGTGTTCCAGAGATAAGAGTTGAGCATAGCAACGAAAAATGAAACCGCCTTTCCGATGTTTTTCTCTATCTGTACGTCTGGGTCGATGATCGTCGCCTTCAACAAAAAGAATACAACCCAGTCGACGGTAGTGTTCGAAACGCCGACAAGGGCAAACTTGATAAATTGAACTAAGCCGCCTCCAGATTTTTCATTTTTCATTTTTCATTCCATATTATTTATGAATTCATTTTATCACTTGGTTGGACTATTGGCAAAAATGGTTTAAAATGTAATCAACAATTATTAAAATTTCGGAGGTTCTATGTTGGAAGTTGATATTGAAAAGATTATTCCCGTTACTGATGCACGCGACTCGCTTAATCAGATTATTGAGACTGTTGAAGGCACGGATGCACTATACGTAATTACAAAGAATGGCAAGCCATCGGCAATCATTGTCGGCGTTCATCACCTTGAAAAACTGACTGGTATGAAAACCGATGAGCTATCGGTTGATGAAGAAGAAGCACCTGCTTCAGTCGCTTCAGAAACGGTGGCTCCAGTCGCTGAAACCCCTACCGTCGAAGAGTCTTCTCAGCCTGCGCCGGCACCCTTCACAATGACGACCGACGAAAACGACGTTTTTGCGCCTTTGCCAGAACCAGAAGCAACTGTTGCACCACTCCCAGCCGAAGAGACTCCAGCCGACTCATCACAAATGCCTGCTGAGGCTCCTGCACCTGCGATGCCAGCAACTCCGCCAGCACAAGCTCCTACCGATCAGGCCTAAATATTGATTTATATCAAAAAAGACTTCGCAATTGTGAAGTCTTTTTTTCATTATCATCATGCGTTCCAAGAGAAGATCTATCCCTCCGCTCTGCGATGTTTGATGTGGCGGAGTACGTACCAAATGATGAACAAAATCACAATTATCAAGATCGCCATATCAAAAGTATGTAACTTCTGTCGAATTAGCTCCCAATTTGCGCCCATTTTGATACCAAGCCACGCAAATAGAGCCGTCCATGGCAAGGCACCCATCAGGGTAAAAAGAGAGAAACGCTTAAAGTCCATCTTGGCGATACCTGCTGGGAAGGAAATATAGGTTCGAACAACTGGCAAAAGTCTGCCGAAGAAAACTGTCCAATCGCCATATTTCGAGAACCATCGATCAGCAAGATCGAGATCGTGCTTTGAGATGAGGATGTACTTGCCATATTTCTCGATCAGCGGTCGACCGCCTTTGTAGCCAATCCAATATGCCAACCAAGATCCAAACAAGTTCCCCAATGCGCCGATGATAGTAATAGCCCAAAACAACATCTTGCCATCGTAAACCAAGAAGCCAGCAAAAGGCATAATCACTTCAGAGGGCATTGGAATACCGCAGCTCTCAAGCGCCATCATGAAGAAGACGCCGGCATAGCCGAGATGATCAATTGTATTGATAACAACGCTTGCCAAAAAATCAATTATTGTCGAGATCATTTATCTTTCTTTTAAATATTATCTCATTTAATCTTAGCGAATTATCATATATAAGGAAAGCCCTGCTGAATTGTGTCCAGCAGGGCCATGATTTACTCGACTATCTCGTCGACTTTACCCACGTCCTCGCAACCAGGAAATAGATTGAACCTCTTAACCCCAATCTTTTTCAAGACATCCTTGCGGACTGTCTGCCACTCTGAGTTTAATATCTCACCGATCCAGACATCCACCCATCGACCATTTTTCCAGAGTTGATCTCTCTGAACCCCCACTGTCCTGAAACCAAGTGACTCGATCGCCTTTTTGCTGGCAAGATTGCCACCGTTCCCATCACCATGGATATATACTTTGCAAACTATTTTGTGCAATCCACCAGAGATGTAAATGCGAAATGCATACTCAAGCACCATTGCTTCGAGCACTCTTGCGATTCCTTTGCCCCAATAGTCTTTGTCACCAATCACGATACCGATTTCAGCGTGCTGATTGATCACGTCGACAGCATGGAGGGCAACGCTACCGATCAACTTACCATCGACCGTTGCCGTCCAAGTAACCACGTCAGGATTGGATGCGGCTGATTTGAAATAATCCGCCTCGTTACTCTCTGCAAATGGGAAGTTTGGGCTCAAGTAAAAACGTGTTCTACTGTCTGCAAAAAACTCTGTAAATGTCTTTGCTGCCGCCTTCTCGTCTATTACTGGACCCATCGATATTTCGATAGGACCCTTTCCTCGGTCAAATGTGACCGAAATTTTTGGACCGTACATAATAGTACTCCTTTTCTCGCCGTATAATTTTAGTTATTTCTTAGTATGACCGACGAATCATACCAAGGATAAACAAAAATCGCTCGAGTTTTCGGCTCGGGCGATTTTTTGATAGTTCTGTTTGACTTTATATTTATCTATAGAGTTTCATGTTTACCAAAAATCGCCCGATCGGATCGGCTTCGCCTAGTTGCATTGGATTTTTGGATATTGTGTATTTCATAACAATTATAATATAGGTATTTTCTAGCTATTTGTCAATAGAAGGTGACAAATTATTGGACCAGCTCCCAATTTGAATCTACTTTGATCTCGTCCCACTCTGAAATTTCATTATTTTGAATATGGTAGTAGGCGGCGATCCCAATCATTGCAGCATTATCGCCTGTCATTTTGCGCTCTGGTGTTAAAAATGTAATTTCGTCATCGCACTCATCAATCATTTTTTTCAATCTTGAAACTAGATATGGATTAGCTGAGACTCCACCAGCGAAGATTACGGATTTTGGTTGATGATTTTCAATCGCTCTTCGGGTTTTGGTACAAAGAACTTCGGCGACTGCCTCCTCAAAAGCAGCAGCAATTTCTTGTTTCTGCGAGAGTGTGAGATCAACAGTAGTCTCTTTCCGTAAATTTATTACTTTTTGCAGAACGGCAGTTTTCAGACCAGAAAAAGAAAAGTTTAAGCTGCCATCATTTATGATAGGGCGAGGAAATACTATAGGAGATCGGTCACTTTCAATATTACTAAATTCATTTCTAAATTCCTGTGCATATTTAGAAATGATCGGTCCTCCCGGATAGCCCAAGTTTAGCAATTTCGCGACTTTGTCATAAGCTTCGCCGACTGCGTCATCTAGCGTTTGGCCGAGCTGCTGATACTCTCCATGATCCGACATCAAAGTAAGCGATGTGTGACCGCCAGAAACAGTTAAAGCGAGTAAAGGAAACTTGATATTGTCAGAAGATAAATTTACAAGACCAGAATAAATGTGTCCTTCGATATGGTTAACGGCGACAATCGGCAATTTCTGGGTATAAGCTAGAGTCTTCGCAGCGTTGAAGCCAACAAGTAGCGATCCAACGAGTCCAGGACCTGCAGTGACCGCAATATGGGTAATCTTTGCAAAAAGTTTGATCGCCTCCTGGTAACTCTCAGCTCCAATATTTAGATCGGCGTTCTCAAAATTATCAGCAGATTGCGTGTTTTTTGCCTCAAGCAGTGCAAGTGCGATTACTGGATTGATCGCCTCCATATGAGCTCGAGAGGCGACCTCAGGAACAACACCACCTGTTTTTGCGTGAAGGTCGATTTGAGAAGAAATAACGTTTGATATTACTACAGGCTTACCATCAATTTCTTCAATCACAGAAGCGGCTGTTTCATCACAGCTGCTCTCGATCGCGAGCATTCTAATTGTTTTATTTTCACTTTGTTGCATTATGTTTTTTTACCATTTTTTGACTTTATTATCAAGGAAGCGTGCTCGAAATATTTTTTTAAACCTGTTATGATATAAATATGGAATCAATCTTTCAATCAAAATACTGGGAAGAGTTCAAACTCAAGACTGGCTACCAGAAGAGCTACTGGCTCGACGGCATTTTGATCTTGCGCAAAGATCTGCCTTTTGGCTACTCGATGCTTTACTCTCCGCTCGTGAAGGAATCACAGGTTGCGGCGCTCTCCGACAAAGATTTCAACAAAACTATTCAGACTATTTGCGAAGATAATAACGCAATCTTTTATCGACTTGAGCTCGACATACCAAAAGATCAGTTTGAGCCACCAAAATCATTTATTCGCGCTTTTGAGGAAATGCAGCCTGAGCACACACTCACCCTCGACTTAACGAAGAATACTGATCAGCTGCTTAGCGAAATGAAACAAAAAGGCAGGTACAATGTCAGACTTGCTGCGAAGAATGAACTTACAATTATAAAAGAAACCGACCTGCAGCACGGAATAGATGTTTTTTTCGAACTTTATTCAGTCACTGCAAAGAGGCACCACATCACCTATCGCACAAAGAAATATTTTGATAATTTTGCACAAACTATTGGGCAAAATGATTTGATGAAAATTTACACTGCTTACAAAGTTATTGACGGCAAAAATACACCGCTCGCTTCTGCTATCATTGTATACTCTGGAAAAACTGCTATATATATGTTTGGAGCCTCAAGCGACGAATACAAAAATTTGATGGCACCATATCTCCTGCATTGGGAAATTATACAGGAGGCAAGAGAACTTGGCTTTGAAAAATACGACTTCTTTGGCGTCGCTCCCGATGATGACCCAAAGCACGCTTGGGCTGGCGTGACCCGCTTCAAGAAGCAGTTTGGTGGCGAAGTTGAATCGATCATGGGCAGCTATGATCTCGTGACGAAGCCAATGCAGTATAAATTATTTAAATTAGCAGAAAAAATAAGAAGGCACTAAAATGCGCAAAATACTCTCAAAAATGTTTCCGCAGCAAACAAAAAATAAATTCCACAAAATGGAAGCCAAGTTAGCCTGTATCAAATATGGCAATCCAGCGAAAAAAATCAAAGTGATCGGTGTCACAGGTACTAAAGGCAAAACGACTGTTTGCAATATGATCGCAGCAGTGCTTGATGCAAACGGCGTCAGAAACGCCATGGAGACAACTATCAACACCAAGATCAATGACAAAATCACTCCGCACACGACCAAAGCCCGTTGGGTTACTACCCCACCAGCATCCGTCACCCAAAGTTTTCTTGCAAAAGCAGTGAAGGCTGGGTGCGAGTATGCAGTCCTCGAGGTCACTTCACAGGCGATTGATCAGAACCGTATCCACGGGATCAAATTTGACACAGTTGTTTTCACAAATATTTCACATGACCACCTCGACTATCACAAAACCAAAGAAAACTACGTAAATGCCAAGGTGAAGCTTTTCAAGGACAATCCGGACGCAAAGTTTGTTATAAATGCTGATGACCAAAATTGGAACAAATTTTATTCACTACCTGCCGCCGAAAAATTCCTTTATTCTATCAAGAAACCAATTGATCATGGCGTCGTCGCTCGAAAAATCTTAACTTCACCAAGCGGCTCGACCTTTACTGCTGCTTATGACGATGGTCAACTGACGATGAACTCTCATCTGCCAGGCAAGTTCAACATTCTAAATTCACTTGCGGCTTTTAGCGTTGGTTTAGCACTCGATCTTAATCCAGATAAAATCAAAAAAGGTCTCGAGGGAATTAAGCTTGTTGCAGGGCGTATGGAAGCAATCCGCGTTTCGAAAAATCAGGATTTCACAGTTATCGTTGATTATGCACACAACGCCGATTCGCTGAAAAATGTTTATGAGACGATCAAGGACGGTATGTCAAACACGGGTGGACGAATCATCGCTGTGCTTGGTGCAACTGGCCGACGCGACAAGACGAAGCGGCCAATTATGGGCGCACTCGCTGGCCACTATGCTGACTTGGTTTATTTTACTAACGAAGATCCATATGACGAAGATCCTGCCACCATCATTCAGGAAGTGGCTGATGGAATTTTCAAGGGCTCAGAAACTAAGAACAAGTGGCGACTTGATCGAAATTATTGGAAAATTGCTGATCGTAGCGAAGCGATTCATCTTGCCATCAACGAAGCGAAGAAAAACGATGTTGTCATCATCACGGGCAAAGGCGCAGAAGAAGTCATGGCCGTCAGCGCTGACAAATTTATCCCATTTTCTGACCGTGATATTGCAAGATATGAGCTCACAATTCGCTTCGGCAAAGAATAATCTTCTTTGAATTAATTCCTTTTCTCGCGTATTATATGTTTATGAACTTCATCGACAAATTTCGATATTATGATTATCACACCTATCTCTATTTCCATGCCGCAATCGTCAATCGACCGTGGCTGAACGGGACTTATCTTTTCTTTTCCAAATACGTGATCGTGCTTTTTTTTCTATCATTTATTTATCTAATACTGCGAAGAAAAATCAACGCTTTCATCTGTTCTTTCGTCGCTATGTCTATTGCTGGCATTGCCGACTTAGTAATTACCTATTTCTGGAAGAGGCCCCAACCATTTATCTCCCATAGCTCAGAAGTCATGACACCGATTATTCAAGGCCTCAGAGTCGAGTCGACATCTTTTCCTTCTGTCCAAACTTATATCGCTTTCGCTATTGCGACTAGCGTTTTCCTCTACGGACACAAGAAGTTAGGCACTGTGCTCTTCATCCTTGCTGCTGGCATTGCCATCGGCCGGATGGGTGCCGGTCTGCACTACCCTTCTGATGTTATCGCTGGAGAACTTCTCGGTATCAGCTCAGGCATAATTGCCTTCCTCCTCGTCCACAAGCACGAAAAAGAGTGGGAATAATCATCGTTACGAATGATGTCTAGTCTATACGACCTAAAAAGAGAGTTCCTTGAATACTGTGAGCTGGACAAGGGCCGCTCAAGTTTGACGACTCAGAACTACGATCGCTATATCGACCGTTTTCTTGATTTTCTTTCGGGTCAGATCCCTAACAAACCAAACCCTGAGAAGAAATACGTTAAAAACAAAAATATTTTCCCTGCCGACGTCACGCAGGAAGTAGTCCGTCGGTATCGCCTCTATGTAAACAGGTTAAAGGACCAAGAGGGCCACGATCTCAAATCAATAACCCAAAATTATCATATAATTGCTCTTCGTGCATTTCTGCGCTATTTAGCTTGGCGTGGCATTGAAACCTTATCCGCTGAAAAGGTCCCCGTCGCAAAACAGGGTGATCGCGAGATCAATTTTCTTGAGTCTGCTGAGATAAATAATATTTTGGCAATGACAAACACTGAGACAATTTCGGGACTTAGAGATCGCGCGATGATGGAGGTTCTATTCTCAACTGGCATGCGCGTCTCCGAGCTAGTAAATCTTGATACTGATGATATAAATTTTGAGCGTGGCGAAATTGCCGTTCTCGGCAAAGGTAAGAAAATCCGCGTCGTCTTCCTCTCAAAAGAAGCGCTTAGCTGGATCGACCAATATATCAAAAACCGTGGCTTCAAGCGCCCTGAGCACACACCCGGCGGTGCAGTTTTCGACGATCCACTCTTCTTATCAAAAAAAGGTGACCGTATTACAGTGAGATCAGTTGAGCGCATTGTCAAGAAATATGCTGAGCTTGCTGGCATCACGAAGTCCGTCTCACCCCACACGCTGCGCCACTCATTTGCCACAGACTTACTGATCGCTGGCGCGGATATTCGTAGTGTCCAGTCGATGCTTGGCCACTCCTCGATCACGACGACGCAAGTCTATACCCACGTCACCGACCAACATCTCAAGGAAGTCCATGACCGGTTTCATGGCAAGAGCTAATACACTCTGTCATCCTGAACTTGATTCAGGATCTCGTTGCTGTTTGAACAAGCGAAAAGATTCTGAAACGAGTTCAGAATGACAATATTGAATAAAAAAACAGCCCTTTCGAGCTGCTTTTTTATTCAATATTATATTTTAATCCTCTTTCCACATATCTATTACTTCAGTTTGACACTTGTTACATTCATTACAGGCGAAGCATCCACGAATTTCTTCTTTGATCTCTTCGATCTTATGTTCTGGCGAATTTACGCAGACTTCTGTGTTTGGATCGGCAATTTCTTTTACTTTGATGTTTGTTTTCATATATCCTTTTTTTAAATTAAGTAATTGTATCAAATATACAACAATTTGTCAAGGGGTAAAATATTACAATCGTGTTTTGATATGTTTGCTTGCCTTCTGACCCCACTTATTGCTAAAATAATTTTATGATAGATATTATTCATTCACTTATCACTGGTGTCATTCAGGGCGTAACTGAATTCCTGCCCATTTCCTCCTCTGCACATTTGGTCTTGCTGCCATACATTTTTGGTTGGAAGTACCAAGGTCTAATCTTGGACGTAGCTCTTCACTTCGGCACTGTCATCGCTCTGCTCGCCTTTTTCTGGCGTGACTGGGTAGCGATCTTCCAACAACTTTTCAGAGTAAAAGGCAGAAAAAAAGAAATTATCGACTCTTTGCATACTGAATTTGAATTGCCAAAAAATTTCTTCTGGCAGATAATACTCGCCACAATTCCCGCTGGCATGGCTGGCTATCTGCTACAAGATAAAGTCGAGCGGTATTTCCACTCGCCAATGCTGATCGCGATCAATCTTGGAATCTTTGGCTTAGCCCTCTGGCTTGTTGACTATAAGGCAAAACAAGATGAGAAAATTGAAAAAATCACTTTCAAGCAATCATTTTTTATAGGTATTGCACAGTGCCTAGCTCTTGTCCCTGGCGTTTCTCGCTCTGGCATTACGATGCTGGCTTCCAGAGGCGCTGGCTTAAATCGTAGCGATGCCGCGAGATTCTCTTTTCTTCTCGGAACTCCTGCGATGATCGGAGCATTCGCTCTCGAAATCCGCAAAATCGATGTTTCTTCACTAAACTTTGCCTTCATCCTAAGCGTTGCGGCATCAGCAATCGCTGGCTTTCTCGCTATCAAGTACCTGCTTAATTATCTGAAAAAGGCCGATTTCCGCTTCTTTGCCTACTATCGTCTAGTCCTCGCTATTATTGTAATAATTATCTCAATTCTCCGATAAGGTGCTGCCTGCCAAATGCAAATCAAATTTTTAAATGATATTAAGAAATCCTTGCCAGACGATACTAATCGTGGTTTTTTTTATCATTTACTAAAATGGTTGCTGATCGCCGCTATCATCTTCATGTTCTTACTGCTGATCAGCAAACCCTTGCGCAGAGTCTGGTCGTATAATTATGTAAAAAGTGGCGATGAATACCTGCTCCAGAAGAAATTTCTTTCGGCCGAGTTAGAATACGAAAAAGCGCAAAACCTATACAGCTTAAATACGAAGGCAAAGGATCGCGAAATACTAGCCAAGAGCTCTGCTGTAGATATTCGTACTTTGCAGCCTTTTTATGAAGAAAAGAATCTCAACCTCCAAATTGAGCTAGTAAAACAAGCAACAGCAGTTCCTTCGAGTGAGTTTGAAGCAGCAAAAAACGCAAAGGGTTTGATTGAGCAATCGGAATTTCAGCTTGCCATCATTCCAGCAACTACAGCGACACAGATGAACAGCAAATATCGCGATGGCTGGCTCTACTTGGCAATAGCAAATATGAAGACGGCACAGCTTACCGAGCTGTCGAAGGCTGACCGAATTCACTACGTCTCAGCGGCTCAATCTGCAATCGTAAATGCACTAGAGCTTGATCCTGAGTATGAGCCAACACACCAATATCAGGACGAAATAAGCAAACTATAGGTTACTTATATTAAATAGATTATTTTTATTCTGTCATCTCAGCGAAGGCTGGGATCCAGGCTGTCAAATTTTGAAAAAGGCTTCCTGAATTCCACCTCTCAAGCTTACAGGCTGGAATGACAGAATTTATTGCATACTTTTTCTTTGCAATTTCGCCAGACAATCTTTATAATTATATTATCGAAAAACTTTAGTTATCTCGCTGAAGGAGGGGTGTGGACAAATTCAAAAGGTCAGCAAAGATTTTCCTGATGGCTACGGCTATGTTCAGCAATTTTTTTGTTTCCTATACAGCTGAGGCCGCAAATCCGCCACCGGCTCCCCCAACAACTTACACAACTTCCACCACACCTGCGATCACATATGGTCTAAACATTGCATATAAGAATGATGATGCTTGGGGTGGATTTGATATCAGTATTGATGCAATATACGGAGCGGGCGTTGATTCATTTTCGATGCCATCAAATGTAAAAGACTATCAGCAAAAAAACACTGATGGTACTGTTGCAAACTATCCAGCTGCTGATTATGTCGCCTACCTTGCATGCGACGCCACCTTATTCGGCGCAAATATCTGCGAGAACGATATACTTACGTCAGACCACCTTAGAGTCGTTATACAAAAGAGCTCCAGACGAGTCGTAGCAGTCGGTAAATTAACAAGTGACAGTGAGAGTCTCTTGACTCCATATTTACCAGGACAAATGCGTGCAATCTCAGCATCATCAAATTCGCCCGCTGAGCCTGTATCGTATGCGAAACAACGGCCAGCCGTTTTGCAGGCTTTGGACGACATAGTGGCAAGGTTGAAAAATAATCAGACAGTGGCGGTTGCAGCCTCGATAGACCCAAAAGCTAATCTTGACGCATCGCTGAAGCAAATGGGGAGCTATACTGATCGCAGACATGTCTCAAGTCAATATTTCAAATCATACTTCAACGAATGCGATGTAAATTATTACACCGTTATACATTTTCCGAATGAATCGGCATCTGCTTATGATGGAGGGGTTTCTACTACTCCAGAGAGGGATAAGGTTGCCAAAGATCCAACTCCGCAGAATCGACCTGTCATTGACATCGGCGATGGAAATAATCTAAAAGCCATGGTAGACAAGGCCAAAGCAAATTGGCTTGACTGGGGTTTCCCAAATAGTTGTGATCCGTTGCCGTCAAAAGTGTTAGCCAGACCAGCAACGACCTGGCAGCTTGAAAAAACCGGTAAAACTGGTAATTCTGGATTTTGGCAAAGTGTTGGTGTGAACGCCACACTGGACAGAGCAATATTTTACTTCAAAATGAAGACTATCCCAAATCCTGGAAATAACCACGACATTAAAAATCTAAATGACTTGAGCAATTACGTCTACCTTTGTATTCAAGTTTACGGAAACGAGATCTATGCCGATTGGGCCTACTCCGACTTTGGTTTTAGTGCAGAGAACCTCGTACTAAAAGGTGTCGTTGGCGACGTTAACAACGAAACCAAATACCCACTGGCTCGTACTTTTGCACTAAATATCGCTCAATTTACCTTCAACGCTGGCGTTTGCGAGACAAAGACTGTGACGGTTGTACAACAGTCACAGGTTAATTCTGCGGGCGTGACAAAGGGACCAAATCCGATACTAAACCTAAGCGGCAAACCGACTGGAATGTGTCCGATTGACAGTAGCTATAAATTTCAAGACTATCCTGGAATCACAGGTTTGCAATTTGCGCGCAGTATAAACGATATCCAGAAAACTCCTCCTCCTGGTCAAACCGCTGACCCTGCAGCTGCATACTATGGGTATCTGTCTGCTTGGGGAATTGTCGGCTATAATACGATGGGCTCTTCGACGGTCGGCTCGAACCAATACAATGCAGATAAAGCCGACCAATCATGTGGCTGTGGTGATGTAAGTGGCAGTAATATTATGAATATCTTAAAAAGGGCGTTCTGTGCTGTCATTTGCTGGACTTTCAACGTCGGCAAAGGGCTTCAAGAAAACGCAACATGTTTATTTAACGACGCGCTCGGCACGATTGGCCGTAAAGACAAGGCTCGTGGAGTATCTTGCTAATGTTTATAGAAGAATATGACTAAGAAACATAGAAAATTTAGGCTGGATATTCTGATTAGGTACTTTCTAGTTCTTTTTGTGCTCGGATTGTTTGCTGTGCCTTCTCTATCACACGCTGCGACGCCAACAGCTGGGGATGTGATCACGACGCCACTTTATCAGCTGCTCAGGGACGATGCTGGTCTACATGATTTCTGGAAACAAATGATGGCGATGGTAAACAGCTTTGTCGTCATAGTCCTTATTGCCGTCGCTTTTTGCGAGATCTTGAATATAAATATCAATACATATGGCATCAAGAAAATCTTACCCGCCCTAGTCTTCTCCGTGATTGCCGCAAACTTCAGCTGGATTATGTGCCGACTCTTCATCGACTGGGCAAACGTCCTAATGAGCAGATTTAGCGAAAATACTTCAATTATCGACCCTCTGCTAAAATCAAGAGAGGTTTTCACAATAAACGTTGATGCCAACATCAGCGGTTCCAATCAGGCCGGTGCCTCAATACTAAATTCTAGCGGCGAAATTTCTTTCTTCCAAGCAGGCATGAGAACACTCTTTGTCTGGGCTGGTGCGATCGCCCTCTATGTTCTGACTTTTCTTCTTCTGCTTCGCAACGGTATGATTATCTTTCTTGCAGTCTTTTCCCCCGTTGCTTTCATGGCCATGGTACTGCCACAAACGAAGTCCGCATTTAACAAGTGGTGGACCACTTTCATCCAGTGGACGTTTATGCCGACCGTATCTGTCTTCCTCCTCTGGATTGGCTCCAAAGTCCAAGACATGATAAGCAAAAACACTGACCCACTCATTGGCTTCATTATCGCTATTGGCTTCATCTATGCTGCGGTGAAAGTACCCTTCTCTATGTCTGGGGCGGCCAGCGGTATTATGAACAAATGGGCTGATCTTGGCAAGAAAACTGCTAGTTTCGCTGGCAAAGCCGCGTATCAGTACAGCGGAGCGAAATCAGCGGTTGACTATAACAAAGAATTAATAAAAACAAAGTCAGACGTCGCAAAGACTAGAATCGCCAATGCGTTTAAGGATAAAACTGGTATTGGCTCAGGACTAGACATCCAGAAAGATAAGCTTGCCAGAGCGCAGAAAAGAACCAAGGCCATCTCTGACGATAAGGTAGGTGCATATATCGGCAAACGAGGAAAGTTCGCCAAGCCAGGTGAAATGACTGGCCGACAAAAGCGCTATGCTATGGAAGAGATAGAGACTGCCAATAGAGAGGGAGGGACTGAACATGCAAACAAAGAGCTTATGTCAGGAATCTCTCAACAAGGCGGCAAACTCGGAGATAAAGTAAAAAGCATGAGAACTGGTGCCCAGAAAGCAATTGCAGAAATGTCCGTTTTCGACAAGGACTGGAGCAGCTTCAACGATGAAATGAAACGCGATCTCCTAAAGGGACAATCTGTAGGAAAAGATGGTAAACCACCCGAAGACGTAAAAACTGCCATGGAAACTGGCAAATGGAAAAATGGCGATAAGCTCACCAAAGAAGAGATGAAAAGTGCTCAGTCTCAGGTGAAGTTTCTTGAAGTTTATGCAAGATCACTTCTAGATGGCGACATCCGTGGACAAGAAGCAACAAAGGCTGCAGAAGATCTTGTCGAAGTCGCAGCAGCTCAGAGACTTGGCATAGATAATATCGCTAACGCAGCCAAAAAAGCTGAGGATCTCGTAGAAGCAATGAACGCGATGAAATTGCTAGAGACTAAAGCAGCGACAACGACCCTTACGACCCTCGAAAACGAGCAGCTTGCAAAACACCGTGGCGATCTAATCTCTAGCGGACAGAATGAGCTAGATCTGAAGGATAGCACCAAATGGGCTGCAATCGACACAGAGCTCGCTAATGATTCAACAGCAAAAAACAAGATCGTGGGTGAAAAAATGGATGCTATCAAGAAGCAATTCGGCAGGAAGGACGCCGCTGGAAATCTAATAGCTGGCGCCGGTGGAAAAAGTGATATTCCTGAGTATCTGCAAAGATACCTCCAATTCGATGCGAGTGGCAACCTCACAGGGCTCAAGGAAATGTCTAAGATCGAGAGAAGTCGAACCACCAAAAGGGTCTCTTCTAAGATTGGCGGAGACAAAACCACATTTACAGAAAACTATGGCACAGAAGCACTTGGTAATATACTACTGCATGGCTCATCAGACAACAATATTTCTGCAGACAGCACTAGCAACTATTTTGATGGAGCTAGCCACCTAAACGACGCAACTTCAAATGAGAAGATTACTGGTGCTTTCGAGTCCATGAAGTCCAACATCTCAAGAACTAACGCCAATGACGGTGATAGTATCCTAGCAATATCAAAAACTTTCGATATCCTGGCGAACACAAAGTCAGTCAAGGCTGGCAGTGACTTAGCAGCTTTGACTGAAATGAAAGCGCTAACAAACAGGACCTTCGGAGCAAACGTAATTACTGGCAGTACAAGTACTGCGATACTCGCACAAATGAAATCAGTTATGAGCGGTGATGTAAGCAGAGGATCTGCTCTGCACGCTCAAGGCATTAAAACTGCGACCGGCCAGGCGAACCTGGAAAGAATCAGGAAAGCAAAATTAGCGATTGCTACTTCTATTACAAACTCAGAAAGTCTGGGTGCCAGCAAAAAGACTGGTAGAATATAAAATGAATAAAACAGAATGACACCAGAACAAAACGACATATTTATAAAAATGTTTGTTAGCGTAGGCGCAAACACAAACAGCAAAGGCTCTCTTACTGCTATTCTTGGCGAGCTAAACTATATGGCAGATAAGCTTGGCGTACTCGTTAGAGATCTTACGATAAAAGATGTCGATGATTTGCAGATCAGATGCATCAGCGCTCGAACAAACTTTGCAGAAAAAATCGGGGTAAGAGTGCCCGCGGAAAAAAAATATGTAATGGATGTCTTGGGCAGAGTCGATCTGGAAGTTTTCACTGGAGCAAATGATCCCGTCGCACTCATAAACGAGAAACTGGAAGAACAAAAGCTAACATTTCGTGTTTCTCCAAACCTTTTACCTTATCTGAAAAGCATAGTCGAGAAGTCACATGTTCTCTACCGAGGACTGAACAATCTCAAACTCTTTAGTGTCATCGGAAAGACTCTAGATGTTGCACAATATTACAAAAAGTACTTGGTGATGCCGCAAGAAGAAGTGCAAAAAAGAATAATCTATCTTAGAGACACTTACATGAAAATACTAGATAACTGCCTTGAGCCTGGAACCATGGTGAACATCGCAGTAGATGCTCTGTCAAGATTTAATCATCTACAATTTACTCTGGTGGACAAGGACCCGGAGGAGCTCCTCGCAATCATATACTACGAACAAATCGCGGCAGAGGGAACGCTAAACGCCCTCGCTCGCAAGCAGGGACAAGCAATCTCAGAAAACGATGTAAAGGACGGCATCGCCAGAATACTAGCAACGAAAAAGTACGCTTACCTGAGAGAAGTGAAGCCAGAGCCTGCCAAAGTGGCACCAGAAGTCACCACAGAAGAAGCATAAAGGGCCTAATTTCAAATGATCAATTTTCCCTAAGCCCTAAGCCCTAAGCCCTAAGCCCTAAGCCCTAAGCCCTAAGCCCTGGCTGGTTTTGCCCCCCCTCCTTTTCAACGCAGCCTCTCTTCTTGTCCCCCTCCTTTTCAAGGAGGGGCTAGGGGTGGTTTTGTTCTGCTAACTGCTAACTGCCGACTGCCAACTGCCTGCCGCTAACTGCTAACTGCTCTGCCTGCCGCTGACTGCTAGTGCGAAATCCCCTCCCAACCTCCCCCTGAAAGAGGGAGGAGCAAAACAGCGCACTAAATACGTTCTTGTCCCCCTCCTTTTCAAGGAGGGGCTAGGGGTGGTTTTGTTCTACTAACTGCCTGCTGCCTGCCGCTGACCGCTCTGCCTACTTCTAACCCCTAATAAAATTGTTTGCCTTTCGCCCCGATATTATGTAAAATAGAGTTGTAAGATAATACTCTGGAGGGGACTTGAGATTCAAAGTACCGCAAAATATAGATATGCAAGATCGAATACTCGGACCACTTACGTTGGTTCAATTTGTGTATGCTGTAGTTGGCGGTGGACTTGCCTATACTATCTATACCAAGGTGCCTTCTCCACTTAATTTTGTAATTGCTATTCCGATCGTTATCTTCATTGTCTGTCTCGACTTTGTGAAGATAAATGAGCAGCCCTTTTTGCACTTTTTCTTATCTGCGATGCAGTATATATCGGCCCCAAAGAAACGCTTTTGGCATAGAGGTGGCGAGTCTGATCTTACCGTAGAAATTTATAAGGTAAAGAAAGATGAGACTCAGTATAAGCACAAGGTTATTTCAGAGGAAGAAATGCGCAAATTTGCCGCGAAAACAGACACAAGCGAAGCTAAAATTATTAAAATTTAACACAAAAATCAAATGGTATTTTCTACACAACAATTTATTGACATCGCAGGAATGAAAAACGGTGTCATCATCATGAAAGATGGCAGCTATCGACTTATTCTTCAGGTAAACGCGGTAAACTTTGCCCTGAAAAGCGAACAAGAGCAAAACTCTATCATTTTTCAATTCCAGAGCTTCCTGAATTCATTGCATTTCCCTATCGAAATCTCTATCCGATCCAGAAGGCTTGATCTTACTCCATATCTGAACAAGATCAGCACTATCGCCCAAAACCAAACAAACGAGCTCACCCGTATTCAAGCAGAGGATTATATCGGCTTTGTAGCAAAATTGATCACGATTGCAAATATTATGAAGAAGTCTTTTTATGTTGCGATCCAGCACAACACAATAAATGTTAAGAATACTGGATTATTTGATAAATTTTTCAGCAAAAATTCTCAAACTTTTGACCATGTGAAGATCTCTGACGTTGAGTTCAAGGAAAGCACCAACAAGCTCACAGAGAAGGCAAATATCGTCGCAAACGGTCTCGGAGGGCTAGGAATACACTGCCAGCAGCTTACAACAGAAGAAATAATCGAGCTCTTTTACTCTATTTACAATCCTGACGAATCAACAAAGCAGAGAATAACCGATGTAAGCCAGATTGACGCACAGGTTGTCGGTAGCGAAACTGAATCTCCTGAGGCCGCAAATGCCGCCGCCGACACGTCAGTAGTAAAAATTGACAATTCTGAGGTAGTAAAAGCACAGTTGAAGTTCCAAGCTGAGCAAAAAGCGAACCTAAATACAGGTCCTCTAGGAGCGCCTGCCACTGGCGCCGAGGCTGCTGATAGCGCTACTGAAGAGGACGGCATAGTTCCTCCTGCAGGTGAGGAAGCACCAAAGACTGCGATACCTGCAGTTGTGCAAAATGAATCTTTCAGCGCAAGTACAAATGTTGATGGAATAAGCTCAGGCGGTACGACAGCGGCTGCTCCTGTCGCTACTGATACCACACAAAAAACGGCTGCCGACTTCCCTACTATAAATACGCAAAATTAACGAAGCAAACAATGGACAACACACAAACACCAACACAACCTATCATGCCGCCAAACCCTGCACCATTAGCGCCCGCCACCGCGACGCCGACTGCTGCACCTACGACTGTGCAAACACCTCAAGCTGCTCCTGTTGCCGCTCCTGCTCCAGTGGTAAATCCTACAATTGACCCCGCAATTCTTGCAGCCGCCTCACAGCAGCAAGACCCACGCGCAATCGCTCAAGCGAATATACAGCAACGCGAAAACGAGAGCAAAGCCCCAAATATGGTTCAAAATTTCTGGAACAAGCAACAAACTCCAGGGGGGAACGAGAATTTGCGACAAGGCCTTACCTCGGTTCGCGACATTATCGCGCCAGCTTCGTTTGTTGTCACGCCAAATTACGTCCAGATTGGTTCATATTTCACAAAAACTCTGTTTGTCTTCACATATCCAAGATATATTGAGACAAACTGGCTTTCGCCTATCATCAACTACGACATGACGATGGATATTGGCATGTATATCCATCCGCTTGAGACAAAGGATGTGATGATGGAGCTCAGAAACCAAGTTGGCAAGCTTCAGTCCACGATGTCGATTGACGTAGAAAAAGGCAAACCGAGAGATCCCGAGCTTGAGACTGCGATTGGCGATATCGAATCTCTTAGAGATGTTCTCCAAAGAGGTGAAATCCGTCTTTTTCAATATGGATTATATTTCACAATTTATGCAACATCGATTGAAGAGCTTCGTACTGTTGTAGATCAACTCGAATCAACTCTTGGCGGGCTTCTTATTTTCACCAAAGAAAGCGTCTTCCAGATGGAGCAAGGTTTCACCACCACACTGCCTCTGATGCAGGACAAGCTCAGTGTCTTACGCAATCTCGATACTGGCTCGCTCTCATCAACTTTTCCTTTTGTCTCAAGTGAGCTCACCCAAGACGATGGGATTCTCTATGGTATCAATCGCCACAACAATTCACTCATTATTTTTGACAGATTCAACCTTGAAAATTCAAATTCGCTCGTACTCGCAAAGTCTGGTTCAGGTAAATCTTACTTTGTGAAGCTCGAAGCTCTGCGGTATCTTATGCTCGGCACAGACGTAATAGTAATCGACCCAGAAAATGAATATAAGACTCTTTGCGACGCAGTCGGCGGTAGCTTCTTAGAGATTTCGCTTAATTCTGACAAACGTATCAATCCGTTTGATCTGCCCGTCAACTCTACTGAATCAGGAGAAGATGTGCTTCGCTCTAATATCGCCTCTCTTCATGGACTGCTAAATTTGATGCTTGGAGGCATGACACCAGAAGAAGACGCTTTTATCGATAAAGCGCTATACGAAACATACGCGCTAAAGGATATTACCGTCGATCCAGAAAGTCAGAAAAATGAACCGCCACTCCTACAAGACTTTTATAACGTCTTGGGCAATATGAAAGGCACAGAGTCAGTAAAAGCAAAATTATCCAAATATGTCGAGGGAACTTTTGCTAATTTATATAACAAACCTACAAACTTTGAGCTCAAGCCTGGTTTTGTAGTCTTCTCCGTCCGAGACCTTGAAGAGGCTCTTCGCCCGATCGCCATCTATACCGTTCTTGATTATATCTGGACAAAAATCAGAATGACGATGAAACGTAGAATTCTGATCGTTGATGAGGCCTGGTGGATGATGCAGTACGAAGACTCAGCCAGATTTCTTTATGGCTTGGCCAAGAGAGCCAGAAAATATTATTTAGGTCTCACAATCATCAGCCAAGACGTGGAAGATTTCTTAGCAAGTCGTTATGGCAAGGCTGTCGTAAATAATGCTTCAATGCAAATTCTTATGAAGCAATCAACTGCTTCGATTGATATTGTCGCATCGGTATTCAATCTCACCGAAGGCGAGAAATACTTGCTGCTAGAATCAGATGTTGGTGAAGGCCTCTTTTTTGCTGGTCTAAATCATGTCGCGTTTAAGGCTGTGGCTTCCTACACCGAAGATCAGATTATTACAACTGATCCAAAACAGATAATGAGCAATGAAAATTAATATTGCAAAATCACATAAAGGTGCAGCTGCAACCAGTACCCTTTTGGGTATTGGTATGGCGGTTTTAGTCGTCGCTATTGCCGTCCCAGCGATTGCTATGTCTTTCTCTCCAATGGCTCTCTGGAAAAGTCCTGAGACCGTTCCGGGCGTCTCCCCGTCTTCTGTCCAATATGACGCTGACGGCACACCCACTGGCCAAGGGAGTCTTGTTGCGGATGCACCAGTGATCAAGGAGCTTGGTGCAGAAAACTTGAAAAATTATAATGCTTGGATCAAATATATCAACGATGGAGCAGCGGGAACCTCAGCTTCGCCAGCGCTTCTGTTGGCTATTCTCTACGAAGAACACGACCGCACATTTCCTGACCCAGCTGGCGAGTGCACTGACGGAAGTAAATGCATATCACCGCATAAATGTGAACAAAAATGGTGCGTTTCCAGCTCAGATGCATATGGCCCTTTTCAGTTTTTGAACAGAACTTGGTCAGGCTATGGGCTCACACCTGCAGAGCTGAAAGTGATAAAGGATGCAAATCCAAATCTAGACTTAGATGACGGATCTAAGCCAATCAGCAGTACGATGTTTGATCCGGCTAGAGCGGCAAAAGGAGCTGCTGCATATGTAGGCGCTAACATTGACGTTCATGATGGGGATCTAGCAACCAAAATAAAAATGGCGATCACAAGATACAACGCTAGCCCGACCTATATCAGTGATGTTCAGGGTTACTATGCAACATTTGTTAGCGCGCTAGACTCGGCCGGCAGCGGAAATGAACCCGCTCTAGTTGGAGACCTTCAGTCAAAAATTGTTCAGGCTGCCAAGTATGAAGCGACTCTAAGTAGCGCAATTAGCGACAAACCACCGAAAGGTTATCATACGAAAAATGAGCTGAATTGCGTCAAATATTTGAACAGTAGCGTCAACGACACGACTTCACAAAATTGTGCGGCTTGGTGTGCTGCTTTCGCAAACTGGGTATACCGCAAGGCTGGATATGACATCCCCGCTTCAGCATCAAACACAATGTTGATAGACTACTTCAGCAAAAACGGACATACCTTCAAATTCCGCAGTGATATCGTAAATCCCTACACAGATATTTTGAAAGGTGATATTATTATTATGAACTCTGGAACCAGTAATTCTGGCTATCACGCTGGGATCGTAGTTGACGTTACACGAGAAGGGATAATCACTTCGGTAGAGGGAAATCTTGGAAAAGGAACTGTTGACAAGGTCGCGGAACGCCCTCACACAATGAGTGAAACCTACAAAGACTGTAAAGATTACAATTCAATAACAAAAACAAGCTCAAATTGTACAAGCTATGTCAACGTTCCAAGAATTTATGGCGTTGCTAGATGGTAATCTAAAATAAATATGAACAAAGAAATAAAAAAATTAGTGATGTCCGTTTATACCACCGTGCTGATCACGATCTTTGCCGCTGTGGTCATTTTTTGGTTTTTCTCGCGCTCATTTGCAACAATCCATGTTGTTCCTAACGATGCAACAATTACTATTGATAACGGACAAACGACCGAAGTTACAAATGGGAGTCTTCGTGTAAACTTGACGCCAGGTGTTCATTCGGTCTCGATTTCCGCCGACAAATACATCGGCCAGACAAAAGATGTTACTTTTGGACGAGGATTCTCAAAACAGATCAATTTCGATCTAAAAGAGGTCCCAAGTCCTACCCAAATCACTACTTCAGGCACGCTTCTTGCAAAGGGAAACGATTTTAACAGCGCATATTACCTAGGTGGCACAGGCAAAGCCCTCTACAAAATTGCCGTTACTCTAGACGAAAACGACATAATCAGAATCAAACAGAACAGACCTATTACCGACGAAAGATTAGCCGGAATTGAGGCGATCACATGGTCACCTACTGGCGAGCTGGCATTATTCAAAAAAGGTACAGACGCATTTCTTTTTGATTTTATGCGCTATGACTTCATTCATCAAACCGAAACTCTGTGGGCGAACAATGTTGGCCAGATTGCCTGGTCCCCTGACAATACGGAGATTGCATATGTTTACACTGGTAACGGAGAAAATTCCTTGATAATATCCAATTTTACAAATACATCCATAGATCGAGTTGCTGATTTGCGCGATTATGGGATCGAAAATCCTCTTCTACGCTGGTCCCCTGACTCAGAAACTTTGTTGCTGATTCCACGAAACAAAGACGCAAATACCAACAAGATCTATGCGTTTAGCGTCTTTTCCAGAAAGCTGAATTTGATTACCGATAGCGGAAATCAAACAGATTCTGCATTTTCCCCAGACAGCTCAAAAATACTATACTCGACTTATTCTAAGGATCCGCAGTCGAAAACACCCTATGTCATTTCAGTCATGAAAAAAGATGGCTCCGAAAAAAAGTCTCTCGACATCCGAGCCGAAATCAACAAAATTGGCTGGAATAAAGATTCAAAAAACATAATTGTGGCTAATTATGATGATGCAACAAAACAAGAAGTAGTGTATAATTTTGATACAGATCAAAAACTGCAATCTGGTTTTTCTATTAGCAATTTTGGGGAGCTTGTAATCAATTCCTTGCTACTAACAGATGACAATAAGATCATTCTTTTCGAAACGAATATGGGCATCTACGCGCTGAAAGTTGAGTAACAACATATATAATTATCAGCTAAGCTATAAGCTTATTTGAGATCAATCTGGAGGGGTCTTGGCTGATCAGTCAAACAAAATAAATGGATTTAAGAGCGAGCTTGAGAAAATCAAGTCGCAGCTTCGACGTCCAGACCTCGAGCCAAGAATCAAACAAATTTATTACAGTCGCGGAAAAGAGCTCGAGAAAATAATTGCGGATAACGACTTAGTCAGATCACCTCAATCTACTGTACCCGGACAGGCTCCAAGCTCTTGGGGCACTGACCAGCCAGAAGAAGAAGACGAAGAAGAACCAGAATACGATGAAGAAACTGGCGAACGGCTAGACAATGAAGGAAATGTTGAAGAGGATGAAGAAGCACCAAAGGATAAAGCTGAAAGTGCAAAGAAAGAGCTCGCGGATCAGGAAGTTAAGAGTCTTGGAGACACTACTTTTGACGAGAACACAAAAGCTGGCCAAGAAGCAAAAGAAAAAGCCGCAGCTGATGCTGCAAGAGCAAAGTCTGGACAACCAGTAAACCCAAACGAAGCTGCGACAGCAGCCCCTGGGGCTACTCCTAGCGCCAAACCAGAAGTACCTGGGGAAAATGTTCCTGGCGGCGCTGCAATCGGCAACAAAGCCGCCCCAAATGGCATAAGTCCAGCCACCTCACCAACTGCTGCCACCGCCAAGACAGAGAAATCTGCAGCCTCGGATAAGCCATCTGGTAATCAAAGCCTTGCAGACAGAATGAAGGGCGCGGGAGCACAGCTTCAAAACAATGCTAAAGCTGCAATGAAAAATGCAGCTGACAACATGAAGAAAAAGTTGTCGAAGGAAGCGCTCAAAGCACTAATGAAGAGCCCAATATTTTGGGAAATTGTTGGAGGAATCGTACTCGTAATACTTATCGTCGGGGTGGCATATGCTCTTTTCGCAAGCTTTTGGCGTACGGGAGACTCTGGACAAAGTGGCGCCACATATACTCAGCCTGTCGACCCTGTCAAAGACAAGGACTGGCTCGCAAAACTACTTAAGTATGCTGGAGACAATGAAGTCAGCGCGATTACCTCAAAAGAGACAATCGACGTTACAAGAAAAGCACTTATTGACATTCAGTCAGATGTTACGCTGTCGGATACCCTTAGAGGTAAGGCTACTACAGCATTAAACGACCTTAGTATTTATGAAAACTCTGCTGCAGCTCAGAAGAAAGCTGCAGGCGAAAAAGTGATTGCTGATATCAAGAGCATTACCGACGATTATTATGCGTGTAGAGTTATCTACACTCCGAGCACTAGCTCATATTTTTACGTCAGTTCGAAAGACGCACCAGCGCTACAAAAGACTGACAAACTTGGCACAGACTATGGCATGCCCGCCTTTGCACTCAATCCAAGACTATGCGGACTTCTTATTGCCATGTCTGATCCAAACACCGGAATAAAAATTGATAGTGCAAAGTACCCAATGATGAAAGTATCCTTTCGAGGATCTCACTCTGTAAATGTTGCTGGAAAAGATGATGTTTCTTCACATTACTGTGGCCAAGGTGTAGATATCAGCCCTGGCGCAAATACTGGTCTTAGCCAAAAAGAGTTGGGAGATAAGATTCGTGAATGGATATGGGCAAATGAAGCAACGCTAAAGGCTGCAAGCATATTTCCAGAGGAAACATTTGGACCTGGGCCTGATTATTCGAAAAACATCAACGCCTTCGGACATTATCCACAAAATGTTGCTGGGCACGAAGACCACACCCACATTGGCTTTGGAGGTTGCAGAATTAAAAAATAATTATGAAGCTACCTTTCTGGAAACAATTTATTCTCTTCGTTCTGATCTTTAGCATCGCCTTCAATGCTGATCTTTATCGGTATGTTCAAGCCGCTGATAATATCGACACCGCAGGGACAGCTCAAGAGAATATTGACCCGGCAGATCCAGGGCTCACAAAAGCAGACGCTGTCGATCCAACATTTGATGATCTAGAATTTGCTGATGCTCCAGAGTCAGAGGACAACGCCGTAGAACCGACTGTGGTTCCTGCATCCGTCGATTCTCTCGCGGCCTTAAATAATATCAACAAAGACATAACGAATGAGTCAGAGAACATCTTCAATCTCGCAAGCGCTTTTGGGTTAAACTCTTCAGCGACAACCAGAATCACAATGCCAGCCAGCGACCTCGAGAAGATCAAGATGATTTATTACATGTCAAAAGTTCTCCCTGATTACGAAAACGATTACACAAGTCTCTATCGCGATCTGCCAACCCCACAAAGAACCGATGTCGATACAGCAGTTACAAACGAAACGCGAATGGCCGAGCCAAGATACTCTTCGCCACAAGGTTACTTTACTTATCTCCGTGATGGAGACAAGGACACTCCTGCCTCAGATCTACCAGCTAATTTGATTCTTCTTAATAAATTTATTGGCTCCGCAAACGACCGACTTGACAGTGAAAAAATCCGTAGCATTTGGGCACAAGTTGCCAGCGACATCGCAGCCGGTAATCCTATTAAGGTAGACTCTTCAATAATTGCTCGAATCACTGGCCTTACTGTCGCGAATATTGAGACAAGACTTCAGGGTTCTGCCGACGATCGTTCCTATGTTTCAGACAAGATTACCTACAATTTGAAATATAGTTTGATCGATATTCGTGTTATCAAAACATTGGTCTATCTTGTTACGCCAAAAAGCGAAGGTGGCGCGGGTCACTGGAAAATACGTGTATCGAGAATCTTTCAAAAGAGTGATAATTCAAATGAGTCCCAGCCAGAGACAGCGTCTCTAACGACGAGCAGCACGACAGACACTGCCTGCCCTGAGGGTATGTCCGCTGCTGACTGTGGCTACGCTCGGACGACGCGTCCTGATGCTGAAGTTGAGGATGAAAATGGGCAACAATATGAAGCGTATATTCAGGATATGACTTCGAAAGAAGATCAGTACTTCTCTAACACTGCGACGGCTGCACCAGCAAAAAAACCTACCTCCGTGCATGCAAATGGACAAGCTTTCGATATCTCAGAGATAGATGACATCCGCTGCACTCTAATACAGAAAAAAAGAGTTTTGGCCGACAAAGTAACAGCTCAGCCAATCCAGCCAATCAAGCTTGCATGGCAGACCAACGAAGGCTTTTCCGCTTCTGGTGGAGGCACGGGCACAGATGTGATGGGCGTCATGAAAAGTGTTGCTAGCGACACTTTGAAGCAGCTGCTTAGCTCCTTCAACGGGGATATGTCCACGTATGATGGCGACCTCTCTCGCGCCAGCTTCGACGATTTGTTAATGATACTTGGACAGTCGATGATTGGATACGCGGTTAGTGGCAACGGCAGTATAAACATGACTGGCTACGACACGACTGCCAGTCTTCGAAATCTAGGCGGAATGTATCTCGCAGATTACATGGGCCTGCCAAGACAGATATTTATGGGTCAGAATGCTTTAGACGGTAAAAACGACGTCGAAGATGTTAAGTATCTTATTGGGCGTACTGCTATCGAGCAGCGACTTGGTCTTCCTTACGGATCACTGGACAATACGATTGTTGCAAATGGCAAGGAAGAGCACAATCTTGACGGTCTACTCACAAATCTTGGCCGTAGAAAAATTGAATCTGAAATGAATCTTGATCAGGGCGCTTTGAAAGATCTTGGCAACGGTCAATTTATCGATTTCGCGGTTGGCAAAAGCATTATTGAACAAGAATTCAATCTCAAGGCTGGCACATGGCCAACTACCGATATGTCTTTTTCTTTGCTAAAAGGTCAGATGCCGGCGCTTCGTATCGCGAGCATGAGAAGTGATCCTGGATCGGTCGACAAGCTATTCCACGTTGGCTTTGGCACGACACAAGCACTTATTGATGGTGCTATTACCGAAAACGGTGTGAAGAGAGCTTTCAATTCATTTGAGTACGCCAGAATGGTTGGCAACACGCGGATGAACGATACCATAACTGGTCTAAAATATTTTGAGACATACGACGAATCTTATCAATTGCCACAAGGAACCTGGGAAAAAGCCATAAATGGCAAAGTAGAGGGTTTTAGAACTATTGGTATATACACCTTGGCAAGAATGTTTGGTAGCGACTACCAAGATATAGACATGAAAGATAAACTGCCAGAAGGTTTCTCGGCAGAGAGTATCACAACAACAGAAGATACAATACCTAAGACTTCAACTTCTGACGCTGCTTTCGGTCGTGATGACTTCGGACGTCTCGCTTTTAGAATGTGGCTACGGGAGAATCTCGATCCGACGAAGACAAAAGATGATGCCTGCAAATCAAAGAGAGAAGGCGTTGATCTAAATGTGACACTAACGAACAACCAAGGCCGAACGCTGCAAGAATCAATGGATATCATCCGAGCACAAATCTGTCCTCTCGAGGTAGTCGTCCCCTATACCATCAACTACAATTCATCGAAAACTAGCTTAGTGAAAGCCCCTAAGAGCGTCGATGCCAGCATGGTTGTCTCTATAACCGAAGAAAAGGCAAAGACCGTTGGACTAGACAATCTGGATTTATACAAAATTATGGGTTACTCAGGTGCTGACGGAAGAACAGTCTTCACTCGAATTGGCTCAAAGATTTTGTACTATGCTCTCGCAAACAAAGCACTAAGCAAAGATGACCGAATAAAGATAGATCTAAAAGATGTAAATCCAACGCTCCAGACGGACAACAAGGATCTAAACTTCTATGTGGATCATGTTTTCACTGCGATTGATCTGGCTAGCAAGATCAAGACTGATTGGGAGCTGATCAAGACAAATGACACTGAATCGAAAAAGATTACTGATTCTATCGATGAAATAATTTCTCGACTGGGTAGTGCTTTTAGTGACAAGAACGATGACGTCTCAAACTTCCAAAAAATGATGCAGGTCGCGAAAGATTGCACAAGTCTAATCGCTGATTTAGCACCAAAAATACAGCAGCTAAAAGAATATTATCAAACGGCCAAAGGTACGACAGCGCCACAAAAAGTGGCTCAAATAAACGGCATGATAATTCACATCAACTCCTTTGCTCATACAATGGCAGAAATGATAGCTGGTAAGGAGATCAAGCAAGTCGACGATATGGTCTTGAACCAGATTCAGCTAAACACCCCAACACAGAATTCGGGCAACGACAATGGCTCGGATCGCAGAACTTCGAATCAAATTTCTTCATGGAAAATGGCCTCGTTAATATTCTCTTTCCTAGCTGGTGATATCTCAGCGACCGAGCTATTTGTCAGCATCGGCTCGGGTGTAGCTGAAGCCAATCTCGGCCTTCCAACCAATTCACTTTATTACTTGGTCCAAAATTATGAAAAACGCGGGCTAAAAAATATTGATGCTTTCTATGAAGCAATCGGCCAAGCTCGTATTGAAGAGCAGTTCAACATGCCTGTCTTCTATTTCCAAGGCTTCTCTCTTGATAGTAAGATGCCGGTTTTTTCTTCTAACAATTCTTTATTGAAGAAATGGCTTCCTGACGTTGATGCACAAACAAATGTTAACTATACAGCTCTCAAAAAATTGACGGATGACGATTTTGATAAGTTCCTTGCAAAATTGCTCTTTCCTGAGCTTGAGCTAAACAGCTACGGCACTTTTTCTCCGAAGAGAGATACCAACAGTCCAATGCCTTCCGCAAATTACAGCAGCATGATCTGGGCTGCAGAACGAAATTGGCAAACAACTCGAACGGCAGAATTAGCCAAAAATGGCCGATCCGTTGTTGGAGAGAAAACAATTGCCGATGTTGTCAGGAACGTTGAAGAACGCGGGTACGGCGATGGGATCAGAACAGGACAGGAAGATTTATTGCTAAAAATGGGACTTCCTTCTGGTGCATATGCAGACATCACTTCTGCGAGCAGCTCAAAATGGAGCCAGTACTCTGCCACAACTTCGGAGATTGATAATACTTTTGGTCTAAAAAATGGCTCGACAAAATCACTTTTCACGGGCGAAGACAATCTCTCAACTACCTCTATTACAAATAAGGAAAAGAAACAGATAGAGGCCTCTTCCTTAAATATTGGTACGGGTTTTCTTGAGAAATATATTCAGCTTGTAAATGGCGAGATCCTACCAAGCGAAATGGACTTATACAGATATGGACAGGTTCCTGACTACATCGAAAACAATCCTTATGCTCAGGGTTCAGCTATTGAGTCCTTGGACGGAGTGAAAGTCTGTGGCATCGTCTACTCAGACGAGGGTGGTTTCAGTGTAAACAACAGCAACAGCGTCCTAGACAATGGTTCGTTTTGTTACTATGACCAAAAAGGTCGCCACTGCTTCCGAAGCTCAGAGGAAGCACAACGCTACGCAAATGCTCATGACGCAGACAGTATCAAACATATGCGAGCCGAAGATACAAATCATGACGGGGTAGTCGACGACAAAGATGCTGAGATCGGCAACGATATTCTCGGCTACATGGCTATGCAGCTCACAACCGCATACAACTATGCTCTATTAGCACCTGGCGCTGGGCTTGACGCTTTTGGTCGCGCCGCTACTGACGACGCTGGCAACAATATTGGCGCTTCCCTTCGGGTAAGCTTCGTGGACATTTATAGTGGATTGGTCGACTATGTCAGCGACAAAAACATGGTATCGATCTTCGACAAGATCAAAGTTGGGACGACGCAAATGAGCTCTGCAACTGCTTTTGCACTCATCGCTGACCAATCAAAAGTCTCAACAGAGGTACTGACTAGACTCTTTTCTCGAACTACAATCAGCTCCCCTGTTGCAAACTACAAGAAAATGGTTGGCCAGGAAGAGGCCAAGAAGATACTTACTGCAAAGCTTTTCAATATCGTCTCGAGCAGAAACCTAAGCATCGGGCCTTTCGACGCGAATATGTTTGATGCTGGTGATTTCTATGACATTCTAAACGGTGACTTCAGCTCAATATCACGCATTGGGGCTCGAATCATTGATGAACAAATGGGTATGAAACCCGGAACTACTGCTTTGATCTGGGAAGCTTCATCTCCTGGTGCAATCGGCTGTGCTCTTGAACAAGCAGGAAGCCAGTACTTCGGCCAACTATTTGGTTTAACTTCCATCCCTCTGAAGAGCAATATTCGCGATCTCTATGGGAGTATCGGACAAACAAAGATCGAAGAAACACTTGGCCTACCGGCTGGTTCTTTTAGAGGCGAAACCATAGAGGACGTTGCGACAAATGTTGGGCCGATCAATTTTGCTGTTGCTTTCAAGATTCCCCAAAATATAAAGATCTCTGACGCCGACCTAACTGATGTTCTGGGCGCAAATCGGGCCGAACAACTCGCAAACGCAGGCGATATGGATAAAATCTCGGCTATCCAAAGATATTTGACCTCAGTCCCTGTGCTCTCAAATGTTCAATATGCCGGTATGAAACGGCTTGAGGGCAAGGTAATGGATAATATTTCATACATTACCAACAAGCTTAGCTCTGCAAACGCTGCTGATTTACAAAATACGATTACCAAAGACTCCTCTAAAGAAGAGGTAGTCTGGCACAACGAAGTGGCGGCGTTTGTTTATCTCTTGACCAGTCTAGATAATCAATTTAGTATCGCTAGCTACTCTACATACAATTTGTTCGCAAAAGGATTTTCGTTCATCACCAACGGACAAGCTGAGTCAGGCCACGCACGCGTTACGCCGACCGAGTATGTCAAGAGAGTCTCAAAGGCAGCGATCATCCGTGCTGGAGCCATCGGACTAGGTAATGCATTAGGATTCACTAGCGCGCAATCTGGAGCTGCGCTTGATCTTCTTACAAATCTGCAAGTTATCTTCTTCTGCTCGTCGCCAAGCGATGATTCTTCGAAGGATAGCCACTCTTACAATAGTACAACCGATAAGTGTCAAAAAAGACACCAAGAAGAAAATATTGCTTGGACCGATGTCAGTCATTCAGATGAACCCCAATATCATAACTGGAATTATATTTACACTCGACTCCAGATGATCTTCAATATGAATCTTGATAAATGGGCAAACGTCCCTGACGGCACGATGGGTAGGATTCTTACTGAGCCACAAAATACCCTGAAGATTCTTATGGAAATCGGTGCCGGTAAGATAGACCAGAGATATGGCATGGATAGCTCCTCGATCGGTTCTGCGACAGGATTATTCAAATATCTTTATCCGACTACTCGTACAGAGACAATGGGTACGGCAACGCCAGATGACAGCAGTAAAGACATGATCCTCGCCGCTGATCTAAGTGGCTTGCAAAAAGCGATTGCCGCAAAAAGATCTGAGCTCGCAGGCTATCAAAGCACCTATGATCCAAAATTTGGGGAGCTAGTTCCTTTTGCAGAAAAGTTGTTGGTAGGTAGAGATGACGAGAATAATTCAAAGCTCGATCAGCTGTTAATGTCAATTGAGACAATCCTAAAAAGTGGCGAGGATGATGCAACTCGAACAGCCAAATTCCAAGATGCGATCGTAACAACGGTCCCATCGTTTAACTCAGATCAACAAGCGATAAAAAATATTGCAAACATGGGAGACATTTTCCAGACCCTTTTGCCGATGGGGGCAAACGTCGGAAGATGCCAAGCCGAGCTAGATGCACTCGAAGCAAACTACAAAGCGAAGGTTGATGAGATCAATGCGAACAATGAAAAGGAAAATAGAGACAGAATCAACGCCAAGGCCGCAGCCGCTGCTGCAGAAGATGCAAATAATCCAGGGCTCAAGGAAGCTAAGAAAAATCCTTTTTGGGAGAAAACTTGGGGCAAAGTCTGGAATTGGGCTCGCGATGCTGCTGCTGAGCAAATTGTCAAAACTGTTGGCAAAGTCGAGGTAAACGGTGAAAACGTTGGCTTCGCCCTTCCTTTTGATCATGCAAGAGCAATTTTCTCTGACATTAGGTATATGGGCCTTATCGCCATGACGATAAGCGCAAACTATGTAATGATTCAGATTGATAGACTGGGCAACGCAAAGTGTCAGCTAGGATCAGAATCTGATGGCAAATGTGGCGTAGCTGTACCAAAAGAGTTCCGATTTACCTATCAAGATTTTTACAACGCTGTCTTCGGCTTACCAGGAATCGACGCCGACCGTATTGCTGCGTATATAGTTGTCACAGGCAACACATCTGATCCGACCAACCAGCCTTTCAATGCTGCCGATCCAAACTCTCCACGAACAAATGGTGACGATTTTGGCGCAGGATATGAAGTAATCGGCAATGTTGATAACACAATCAACTCGGCTGATACGATGATCAAAAATATCGAGCTTGAGTACGACATGACGGATGTGAAATACGCAAATGAAATCGCTGAAATTCAAGCACAGATGCAGCAAATTGAGAGAGACGCTGAAGGAACTTGCTTACAACCTAATGGCAGCGGTCCTAATGGTCAAGGAAAGGCGGATCCGAATTACAAAGGTTGCTATGACTTGTATGTTGCCGATACTGACTATTTCACGCTACAAAAGAATCTTGATTTATTACAGCACCCATCGGCACATCCTGCTGAGCTCAAGCAAACTAAAGACGCTGTTTTGTCCAAAGCCAAACTAACTGGTTGGAAGAAGCTTCAGTATAAGCTTATGGATATCGGTTTATGGAAACTCGACGACAATATTTATGCGGGTTTCTCTAGCGACATGATTACGGGTAACGCGGCCACAAGGCTTGCTGGGCTTGCTAAGTATATTGAAAATGGTCTAAGACACGGTCACTTATTCGGCATCAGGTTTGACGCAATGGGTGAAAATGGTATTGCGATCACCATGTTTATGGTGAATTATTCCAAGATCAGATGGCTAGACAATAATCCTGAAGGCGCAAAAGCTTACTTCATCCAGACAGCAGCAAATGGTGGCCTTGATTGGTTTGCAAACTGGGCAAGTAAACAATCATATCAGCTATTCGATGTTACGTTCAAGCTCCCTCCTGATGTGATCAAGGGTATCATCGTCGGTGCTTTTACCGGTAATTGGGGCTTCTCAAAGTTTGATTTCAACGATATCACTGGATCAGATACATCAAATACAACTGATGTAGGCGGTGGAGTCAAACTCCCAACACTTAGTCAGGCTTTGGCTGCATGGTTGACGAACGCACTATTCTCTATGGCTGACAGAACCTTCCACTGGAAGACGGGCACGGCTTTTCTTGTATTCCAAAAAAGTTATGAGCTTTACAAACTAGTCAGAACGACTTTCCTTCTTAACAAAGTCAAATCTGTGGCTGATTATAATAAAGCTTCCCCTGAAATTAAAAAACTTATCAATGAAGGCGGCTATGATCCAGCCAAGACATACAAAAATGCCAAAGAAGCCGACAAGGCTGCAAAAGATGCTGCTAATGCATCAAAAGCTGCCTCGATAGCAGCGATATTCAAGATTGTCACCTACTTTACGACGCCAGCGATACATCGGACTATCAACAAATACTACGCTGATGATTTCAGAGAGTTTGAGGATAACAACGGTCTTGTCCCTGGTAGCTTAGATATTCTAATAGACCCAATCATCGATATTGTTTCAGCAGTTGTGGTCTGCTTGGTTATTGCGATTTTCAATCCAGCACTTGGTCTAGCCGTCTTTACGCTACTTCTACCGTATCTCCTTTTGGCACTTCTCATCGCAGCTGTGATTTTCATCATTATTAATCTGTTCGGTGTATATCAGATTGACTACTACTGCACTGCTGACGGCTATCAGCCGATGATGGAAGGAGGCGTAAATGAAACAAGGAATAACCCTACCTTTATGGGAGGAATCTTCTATGTCGAAAAATATCATCAGGTAAGTGCGCCCGCCTATGCAGTAAAAGACAATGATATAAGTGGCCTTGGTGTCTGGGGCGGACAGATCAACGGTAAGGGAAATCAAGAGAGAATCCAGAAACAAATGCAAGAAATGGCTATCGAATCAGCACAATATAAGGCAAAAAGACTTCTTGAAGATTTGCTCTCAATGCAAAAAAATCCAAAGTACAATGACTCATCAGGCGAGCCAACTGTGCCAATACAGATAATGACTGGTCGACAGGTAGACGTCGATGCGCTCGAAGGGATGGTCACAGAAAACATGTGTCAGGCAAAGCTTGGGGATGAATACATTGCGAAAAACGGCATCTGCGTGAAAGTGAACAATGCCGCGAAATCTCTCGATGTAACACGCATGGGCCTGTGGTTCAATCCACAAAATGTCGCCTTCACTCATGTAGGCTTCTAACAAAAAATGACTGCCAAGCTGGCAGTCATTTTTTAAAAGGCTTAACCGTTATATGTAGTCTCTCTCAACATCTTTTTTGATGATGATTCTAATTTGGTGAAGCGCTTTAAACCGTATTTTTTCATTAACGAAATCAAGTAAATTTTCTGTCTCCATCTGCATCTCGGAGGCAGCTGAGGATGAAGCAACTGCAATCTTCAGAGTGCCATTTAGATAAGAGATTGGGACAAAACGACCGTTCGCCCATTGTTCGGCATAAAAGCAAATCTGGGCCCCTTGTGTGACCTTTCTCATGCCTTTCTTAGCCATAGACATCTTCATAATCTTGTCTAGTTTATCCATTTTGTATAAGTGTAATTATTTTTGCTTTTTTGAGAAGAGCAGGTGACAAATGCTCCAGGTCTGTTGTCGTCATAACCGTCTGATATGTTGAGACCAGTGAGCTAAGTTTGGCCCGACGCTCGCTGTCCATCTCTGAGAAAACGTCATCAAGTAGCAAAATTGGCTTCTCTTCAGAACCGGCGCTCAAATATTCAAGCTCCGATATAACAAGGGACAAAACTGCCGACCGGATCTCCCCCCTCGATGCATAATTCGCCATATTATATTTATTTAGTTTGAAAATCAGCTCATCTCTGTGTGGGCCGACTGCAGTGTGATTTGAACAGATTTCTCTATACCGGTTTTCTTTTAATTTTGCTAAAAAATCATTTTTAGCATTGCTCAAATATTCAATATTCAGGACATCTTCTATCTTACCAGATATTTCTGAGTAAAATTGTGGTATAATTTTATTAATAAAGCTTACTGCTTCATCTCTTTTTTTGGTGAGAACCTCACCATGTTTTGACAGCTCTTGATCCCAATAAAGAAGCTCATCTTCTCTGTCACCAACACAGCGAATCGAATGAAGAAGGGAATTTCGTTCCTGTCTTACTTTCTCATAGGCTATCAAATGTCGAAGATAGTCATGATCTCTCTGACTGATCATAATGTCTAAGAAGCGACGCCTGAGCCGAGGCGAGCCATCAATAAGCTGCATCGTCTCAGGGGAGAAAACAACACTTTTCAGAATTCCGATAAAGTCAGCTTTCTTTCTGACAACTCCCCTTTCCTTCACTTGAAATAGTAATGAGGGATTTTTTTGAATAAATACTTCTAGGTCGCCAGAAGTGATTCGAGCATAGTCAGAATCAAAACTAACCAAATTCCTTTTATCCTCTTCGCGAAAAGAACGACAAGATGAGATCAGTGAGATTGCCTCTAGAATATTACTTTTGCCGACGCCATTTGGACCTATAATTGCTGTCACCTTTTTGAATTCCACAGTGATTTTCTTGTGATTGCGAAAATTTTCTAGCGTCAGCGACTTAAGCATAATTAAATTTCTATTGTCCTATTCAATTGTCATCCTGAACTTGTTTCAGGATCTTATAACCGTTTAAATAGCGGCGGGATCCTGAAACAAGTTCAGGATGACAAGCCTAAAAACTGTCCTTAGTTCTCTACCTTTAGTGGCATGATTATATAGACATAGTCAGTATCTTTCTCACTTTTGATGACGCCCGGCGAGGTATTATCGTTGAACTCTAGCACTACATTCTCGTCGTTAATGACGTTTAGAACATCGACAATATATTTCGAATTAAATGCGATTTCTAGACCGTCCCCCACTACTGGACAATTGATCGTAGACTTAGCGCTGCCGTTTTGGCTAGCTGCAGATAAAATGCTAATTTCGTTTTTACCCACAACCATCTTTACATTATTATTGGCCGTGTCCTTTGCAAACAGCGACGACATTTTTACGGCAGAAACCAATTCTGTTTTTTTCACAGTGACGACAGTCTTGCCGGCAGCTGGAATGATTTGAGTATAGTTTGGAAAAGATCCCTCAATAAGGCGCGAAATGATATATGTATCCCCTACTTTAAACGAAATTTGATTTTCGGCGGCAGAGATTTGGACATCATCCACAGAAACTGTTGGCATGATGCGGATAACTTCATTAATAGTTCTGCTTGGAACGATGATCTTGCTGTCGTTTGTGTTATCAGTCACGGCTAGCTTCTTTTCAGCTAGACGATATGAATCAGTTGCTGCCAATGTCAGGTTAGTACCTTCAAATTGGAAGAAAACACCTGCAAGCACTGGACGTGTCTCATCTGTCGCTGGGGCGATGCCAACTTTGCGCAGAGCGTCAGAGAGCAATTCTTTGTTAACGGTGACATTATTTGTCTTAGGGGGCTCAGGAATAGTTGGAAACTCCTCTGCGGCAATACCATGGATGGACGCTTCGAAATGGTCTGACTTAAGACTAGCAATTGAGCCTTGTGTGGAAATTTCAATTGATTCATCTTTATTATTCAAGACGAAATCAGATAGCAGCTTTGCAGGGAGGGTGATATCCCCTTCTTCCTCGATTTTTCCGATGCTTTTCGTAGTTATCCCCACTTCTAAATCAGTTGCGGAAAACTTTATCTGACTTTTCTTCGCACTGATTAAGATATTACCAAGAACCGGTAATGTCGTCCTATTGCCAACAATTCGGCTGGTCATGTTCAGCGCCTTGGCAAAATTTGATTGTAAGATTGTCGCTTTCATCTATCTCCTATTATTAGCATTATCCACAGTTATGCACTTACCTGTGTCTAATTATTTGTTTATATATGTCGTTTTATTCATCACTGGACTATCTATTTTTGTCGTCACATTTTACCCTGTGGATATGTCGCCTTTTCCGTCACTTACTTGTTGATAATTATGGACTTTTTCCACATATCTTCTGAAATATCCTAACAATTTTGGCGACATTTATTTGTTTACACAGGTTGTGAACAGTTTATATGCACGGTTTATCCACTGTTTACTGACCAATTTTGTCGCTCTAATACGTCATATTTTGACTTATCCACTCTGTCCACAGCCCTTATTACTACTACTAATTATATAACCTATATAAATATTACCTGTTAATCCGAAATATGTTTTATCTATTTTCTAGTTTATCTAACCGAATAATCAAGGAATATATTTAATATTTTCAGTAAGCTAAATATTCGTTCATCTAGTTATAGATTGTAAATATCTTCTCTTTGATAAAATTAATATCATCTTTTAATCGGTTATCAGTAGAAATATTTTTTTGAACTTTATCACATCCGTGCATGATAGTTGAGTGGTCTTTTCCACCCATCTTACGGCCAATCTCAGGAAAAGATAAATTACATTCGTGTCGAAGCAAATACATTATTGTTTGGCGAGGTGTAACTAACTCTTTTGTCCTCTTTTTTCCAAGCAATTCTTCAATAGGAATTCTATAATATTTGTGAACTTCACGTATTACCAATTCTGGGGTGATAAACTGTTGCTTCTCTTTTACAATGTTGCTCAAGACCTCGACTGCTTTGGCCTCTGTCATCTCAGAATTTGTCAGCTCACAAGTCGCTATAAGCTTGTTTAAGGCACCTTCTAGCTCTCGGACGGATGATTTAACGTTTGTCGCGATAAATGTGATTATTTCCCCGTCCAGGATCTTTCCCAATTTCTTCGCCTTGTCACGAAGTATTGCTTCTCTTGTCTCCAGGTCTGGGTAGCCAATGTCGCAAACCATACCACCCTCGAAACGAGTTTTTAGACGAATTTCTAATCCTTTAATGTCTTTAGGTATTCTATCTGAAGTAAGAACCACCTGTTTTTTATTTTGGTGAAGGTGATTAAATGTGTGGAAAAATTCATCTTGTGTTTGCTCTTTTGTCGATAAAAACTGAATATCGTCAATTAGCAAAAGATCGACACTTCGGTAACGATTTTTGAAATCCTTAGCCTTACCGAAACCAGAGCCGACGGCTTGGATAAAATCGTTAATAAATGTTTCAGTGGAAACATATAAGACCTTTTTTTCCGGATATTTTTTTAAGAATTCATGGCCGATTGCTTGCATCAAGTGGGTTTTACCAAGTCCAGATTCGCCGTAGATAAAAAGGGGATTGTAGAGATTTCCAGGTTTGGAAGCAACCGCTTCGGCCGCGGCACGGGCTAGTTGATTAGATGGCCCCACCACGAAATTGTCAAAAGTATAGTCTTCTTTCAGGCTCGTGTTTTGTGGTAATTGCTGGATATTTTCGGCAGCAACTTTTTGCACGGACTTATCCACAGGGGTGTGGATAAGTTTACTTTTTTCAAAGCTTATGACCTGTTCTGGTTTTGGTGTAGCTATCTTAAATTTTATTTGTGTTATTGGTTCATCGGCTTGGGTTTGGAGAACTCTTTGGATGTCTTTCAAATACTTTTTCTTCAGCCAATCTTCAACAAAAAAAGTCGGTACTCCGATCGTAAAAACACCCTTTTTGTACTCATAGATAAAAGTGTTTCGAAACCATGTTTCAAAGTTTGCCCGAGACAAACTAACTTGTAGTTCACCAAGAACTATTTTCCATACTTCGATTAGATCCATCGTGCCACCTGACTGTTATTATTAACCCAAGCAAAATATAACAAGTTATCCACAGGGTATGCAATACAACGTAAATCGAAGCATATTTTACGAACAGTGGAAGTGATTATTTTATTAATTAGTGCAAAGCAGGGGAGACATTACTCGAACTTTCTTAGTCCCGAGAACTAAATATGTGCCGCGACTTACACCCTTGATTTAATCGAAAAAAAATGTTAAGATCCCTCTTGTATGAAAATGACTTACCAACCAAACAAACGAAGACGACAAAGAGTTCACGGTTTTATGGAACGAATGTCGACATTGAACGGCCGTAACGTTTTACGAAGACGCCGAACCAAGGGACGCAAGCTCCTAGCTGTTTAATGAAGACAAAAATGAGCGCAGGCTCATTTTTTTGGTATAATACTAAAGACAGTTCTAAATAATCAATTCTATAATTTAGAATGCTAAACAAATCTCATAGGATCCAGCAAAACAGCGAGTACCAGAGAATCTACAAAGATTCTCGGCCTGTCTATGTTGGAAACTTAATTCTTCGACTCAAAAAAAATAACCTCGATAATGCTGGTAAATCAGTCACAAGGTTTGGTTTTGTTGTATCAAACAAGATTGATAAAAGAGCGACAAGAAGAAACAATCTCAAAAGAAAACTTCGAGGTGCTGTCGACGAGTTGCTATCGGAGATCAAATCTGGTTATGATATAGTCTTGATAGTGAAACATAATTACGCTTACCCTTATGACTTTGACTTGATAAAAAAAGAGATTGTCGCAGGGCTTCAAAAGCTGCAAGTGATAAATGCTTAAAAAATTTGTAATCAATATCATCGTTTTATATCAAAAAACGTTGTCGCCTGATCACGGATTTGTTAAGGGTTTATATCCTGGTGGTTATTGCAAATATCAGCCGTCTTGTTCAGAATACTGCAAGCAAAGCGTTCTGAAACATGGCGTGTTAATCGGTGGCGCGAAGGGGATTTGGCGCATTTTACGCTGTAATCCTTGGAGTAACGGCGGAAATGATCCAGTTTAACTTATTTAATTTTTATTTATAACTGCAAGGCATTATGAAACAAGCTTTTCATGTAATCTTATATCAACCTCTCTATAACCTTTTGATTTTCATCGCTTGGTTGATTCCTGGGCACTCTGTCGCTTGGGCTATCATTCTCCTAACAATTCTAATTCGCTTAGCCTTGTTGCCCTCATCAATTAAAACAGCATATTTTCAGGTGAAAAATATGGAGCTGCAGCCGAAGGTAAATAAGATCAAAGCTGAAATCAAAGACTCTGTTGAACAGAACAAAGCAATTATGGAGCTCTACAAGCAGGAAGGTCATTCACCCTTTGGATCCTGTCTTCCTACGCTTATTCAGCTTCCGATTTTGATCGTCTTATTTAGTGTTTTCAAAAGTGGCTTACACACTGGTGGCTTTGTCGATCTCTATAGCTTTACTAAGCACGCTGATGTGGTAAACACTATGTTCTTCGGTATGGATATTACCAAACCAAATCCATGGATTCTTCCGATCATAGCAGGTGCTCTTCAGATGGGTCTCTCGATGATGACGATGCCAAAACAACCGAAGAAAGTTGCTGGCGACGCAGAGCCAGATCCGATGGCTATGATGAGCAAACAGATGGTTTATTTCGCTCCTTTGATTACAGTGTTCTTCGGCCGAACAATGCCAGCTGCTCTTGTTATTTACTGGATCGTCACGACACTGTTTAGCCTTGGGCAACAGTACTATGTGAACAATAAGATCAAACAACAAAAGCTCTCTGGCAAACCACTTGTTATCGAGCCAACAAAAACGACAAAAGCAATTCAGGTAAAAAGCGTCGAGAAGGTAGAAGAGAAGCCAGCTGCTACGACAAAAAAGACAATGATGGAGCAGGTCATGGCGAAGCGACTCGACAACCAAGAGAAAAAAGCTGGCGTCAATGTCACTGTCCGAACGAAGAAATCAAGCTCAAATAAATGGTAAAGTCGAGATAATCTATACAAAAATAGTGTTTAAAAAAACGACAATTAAATGTCGTTTTTTTAAATGGCGGAAGGTAGAGGATTTGAACCTCTGAGGATATTGCTACCCAACTGGTGTTCGAGACCAGCGCTATAAACCACTCTGCCAACCTTCCTCAGCACAAACATGATATCAAAAATTTATTAATTAGACAACGAGTCGCATCTAAAATATAATAAAGCTGTAATAATATAAAAAGGAGTGGAAATGGTAGATATTGATAATTTGTTAAAAAATATTTCGCGAGAGCAAGAGGAAGTTCATGCCTCAGAGAGAGCCAAACAGTACAATATTGGCTATATAAACCTAATTGGTTACCCTCTCACAAAAGAGATTCTGGAGATAATTCCTGTGGATGAAGCCACTAAGTTTAAGATTATCCCTTACCTTAAGATCGGTAATCAGCTCCGTGTTGGTGTCGTTTCACCTAATCCCGAAATTGATACCTACCTTGAGGGAATTGGAAAAGTCATCGGGCTTAAACCCACTCAATTCCTCATGTCTGAATCAAGCTTCCAATATAGTCTTACTTTCTACGACAAATATGCCGCCGAAGAGATGACGAAGGCTATTACTCGCCAAAAAGAGGTTACCGAGGAGACTAACTACGACATTAAAGATATTAAAGGCGCAGCCGAGCTTGCTAAGAGAGCGTCAACGACAAAGCTTCTCGATACGCTCTTGATCGGCGCCGCCAAGCTAAATTCCTCTGATATCCATCTCGAGCCAAGCGAAGATGAATTTTTGACGCGCTATCGTATTGACGGCGTGCTACAAGACATAGTGAGGCTGCCACTGCTTCAGTACAAACAAATTATTTCTCGTATTAAGTTTATGTCGAAGCTACGAATGGATATGAATGATCAGCCACAAGATGGTCGTTTCTCATTTATGCTGCCTGGAGATGAAGAGATCAATTTTCGTGTGTCTATCATGCCCTCTGCCTACGGAGAATCACTTGTTCTGCGTCTACTCGGGCAGGAGAAAACAATTCTGAAGCTAGACGATCTTGGTTTCCGTCCAGAAGCGCTGGCCGTGATCAAAGAAGAAATTTCAAAACCTCATGGGATGGTCTTAACCTCTGGTCCGACTGGCAGTGGTAAATCATCAACACTGTATTCAATTTTAATCGAGCTAAAAAAACCTGGGATAAAGATCATTACTCTTGAAGATCCAGTAGAATATAAGATTGAGGGAATCGAGCAAAGTCAGATAAAACCGGGGGCGGGCTATGAATTTGCTGACGGCCTCAGAGCCTCTCTACGCCAAGACCCTGATGTTTTGATGGTTGGTGAGATACGTGATGGGGAAACAGCTGAAATCGCTGTGCAAGCGGCTCTGACTGGTCACCTACTTCTCTCAACTATTCACGCCAACTCTGCGCCCGCAGTTTTTGCCCGCTTTCTTGAGATCGGTGTTCAGCCTTTTCTACTTTCTGGCTCCATAAATCTGATCATGGCGCAGCGCCTAGTTAGAAAAGTTTGTCCTTTTTGTAAGCAAACTTATACAGCTTCGCCTGAAGTATGGCAATCAATTCTGGACATCGTTGCGTCAGCAAAATCTAGAATGCCGAAGGAAATTATTGATAAAATTGATTCAAACGATATGACCCTGGTTGAGGCGAAAGGGTGCGATAAATGCAGTCACACAGGCTTCTCTGGTCGCCAAGTCATCGTCGAGATGATCACGCCAGATGAACACATCGAAAGCATGATCGCGAAAAAAGCGACAATCTCAGAGTTTGAAAAAATCGCCGCCGACTATGGCATGATTACGATGGAGCAAGACGGTATGATGAAAGTCTTGCTTGGACAGACGACAGTTGAAGAGGTCTGGAGAGTGACTAAAAGTTAAAATTTTTATTTTATAATTTGAACTGCAAAAGTTCCTACAGTTCGGACGATTACATACGACAGAGAGATCACGACTACACCTATAATTACGTTAATGAAGCCAGTCTGAGCTTTCTTCGCTTTTTCGGTGTCGCCAGCAGAGGTGATATAGAGAATCCCAGAGTAGACTAAATATAAGAATGCTAGCATTCCCGCGATCATCAAATAAACGTTTGCGGCATTTGAGATTAGCTTCTCCAAAGGCGGAGTGTTCTCAGTGACAGGCGTCAATAAATTTTGTAGTTGTTCTGTATTTATCATAATATAATTATATTAATTTATATATAATTATAGACCGATAGTATAAAATTGTCAATTTATGTTTCGGAATGTTTCACTAAAAAGGCAGATATATATGCAGTAATGAGTAGGCTGTAAGCAGGCAGACTAAATAGAAGTATTTGGTCTCATTTATTAAAATACCAATCGTAATCAGCAGTGTCGCGTACCATGGCGCGTTCCATGAGGCTAAGATGTAAATAAAGATAAACGACGCCCAAAAAGAAAACTTGAGAAAACTGAATTGGTTAAATAAATACCGATAGCAAACAATCCCATAAAGAGCGATTGAGATGAGATAGCCGATAGATGACTGCAACTTGCTTGGAATAAAGTGAATAAGAGTGTGATAAGGGTCACAACGATAGAGACAGCCCTCGGAAATAATTTTGGGAAGTTTCAAAAATGATTGATCTCTGAATATTCCAAAGCAAAAAATGAACATCAGAAGAAACCCAGCTGCTACTGAGACCGATAATACAATTTTCTTTACTGACAACCTTTCTTTTTCAAACCAAAAGACTGGCAGCAATGCTAAAGTATTGAACTTGATCAAGGCTGAACCTATTAAGCCAAATATGCCGGCAAGGTTCTTCTTTTGGAGAAACAAAAGATAAGCAATCAGAAATAGCAAAATGACGAATATATCGTTGTGGCCTTCAAGTACTATGTGTACTAAAATCGCAGGATTAAGCACAAACAATAAAGCTAGTCTTTTTGCTGTGCTCTGGTCAGCTGGTAATCGCTTGTATATTAAATAAACGACGGTAATATAGGAAATCAATGCAAGCAGTTTAAAGATGTATAGTGCAACTAATAAATTGTCTGTAAAAATAAGAGGTATCCCTGAAATTAGAGTGAATAAAGGGCCATATGGGGTCGGGTAATCTAGCCACCAGATGTGGCCAATCTGATTTAGCCAAACCGTGTCCTTGTTGGCTACAAAACTACTTGTGTAAGGGCTCAGGTGGCCTACATAAAGATTTTTGGCAGCAAGTAGATAAGATGGCAGGTCTACCGAAGAAAAGGGCGGAGAAACGAAGCAGGCAAGTCCTATAAGAATTGCTAGAGTGAATAGTATTTTTTCATTTATTTCCGATGCTGATTTGAAATAAAAGTAATAAATAGCAGAAATAATAGTAAAAGATAAAACCAAAAGATAGCCTCTAGCTGTATCAAAAGTTTCAATATTTTCCCGAAAGAAGTCGACGCGATGGAAGCTAATAAAGCAAATCAAGGCAAAGCACATAATATATGCCATGACGAATAAAACATTCTTGAGCTTTGATTTTTTGAGATCTCTTATTGGCTTCATTTATTCAGCTTTCTTCCAGATATATGCCATATTATCGGAATATACCTTGGCCCAAGCTCTGTTGGAATTCAAATAGCTGATAATCTTTGGTTCTGAGTTCAGATCAGTCTCGTTAAGCTGTCCGATATCGACATATATCGAGCGCTCAAGCTTGTTAAACTTAAATGCTTGTGGCTTTTTCATCATAACTACAGAAATGTCGTATTTAGCCAAGTAGTCGCTGATTTCTGAATCAGAGCCGTTAAAAAACGTATTGTAGACTTCTAGCATAGATTTCTTTCCGTCAACAAAAGGTATTGGATTGCGCCCATCGATAAATACTTTCATCTCGGGATGGGTCCAGACTTGGTAGCCGCCCCAGCCGTAATCATTTAGGATATTGCCACTTTTCGGCTGATTTTCAGATAAAAAGTTCAGTGCAGTTTTTGGGTAGCTCCCATCCATATCAAAAATATTTGAACTAAATCTAGTGAAGGATATGCCCGAAGCAAAAAGTGCGGCGAGCAGTGTCGCGGATATATACATAGCATACTTAATCGTTCGGAAGTTTCCCCAATATCTTCGGAATATTTCTTCATAAGCTTTCGCGACATAAGGCATAGCGAGTAAAATGAATATAGGAAATGCTCTCAGAGAAGTGAGGCCTAAATACAAGTATATGAGAAGGAGTACGAGCTCGAATTTATTTACTTTTTTCCAGTACTTTTCAATAGTCAGGAAGAAGATCGAAAGTGACAAGGGAAGAAGAACTTGTGTCCATCGGATCGGGAAGCTGTAGATCGGCAGCCACTCAGAAATGTGAGATTTATAGTAAGGACTTGTCCAATAGCCGAGTATAAATTTCCAATATTCAAGACCATATGGATTTGTGGAAAATGCCAGAAGGAGTGCAGCCCCCAGAAATAATATGTTTTTTAAACTATTCTTCCGGTTTGGTTTATCAAAGTTCATATGGCTTAGCTCAAGTAGCATCGGAATCGGTGCGAGTATCAGGAAGCCGCCGTGTAAGTTTGAGCCGAGCGCAAAGATAACAAAATACAGCAGCAATCTCAGGTTGAAAGACTTGATAGTCTTGTAAATGTATGGCAACAGGACGACGGCAAGTAAAAGCAAATACTGTAACCTGACGCCATAGTAGACCAAGCTGGCAGAGAGGATGGCTAGTATCACAAAAAGGCCCGCAATGTCTTTATCAGTTCTATCTTTCAATATGCTTTTGTAGAGTATCCAAAAAATTGCAACAGAAATTGCAAAGAAAAGTAATGCCAAAAACCAGTAGCCGATATAGTGATAGGTGAGGTAGAGAAGGATATCGGATAGCCATTGGTGGTCAATGGTAAAAAGTTTTTCAAAATAATTATATCCAACAAAATTGTGTACGAGATCTTTGGTTTGCACCATCTCTTTACCAAGAGCGATGTGCCAACCAAAATCAGGGTCAAGCGAAGGATAAATTTTCAGCCAGAGAAGGGCAACTATAATTATTATTAGATAAAACATTGTGTGGAGATTAATAAAAGACAGGCTTTCACCTGTCTTTTATTAAATCATAGTTCTTTGAAATTAAATAGTTTTAGACTGTCTGTGATGTCGAGCCAGATACTGCGTTGATAATTGCCCATGCTGCGACGATGATGATGATACCGATAATAGCGTTGATGATGCCCTGTTGACCCTTCTTTGCTGAGTCAGGATTACCTGCAGCTGAGAGGTAAAGAATACCTGAGTAGACCAAATAGATGAAAGCTAGGATACCTGCAACTAAGGCGACTAAGCCAGTGGTTTTGTTAAAAAGATTTGAAACGTTTGCTACGTTTCCCGATGAAGAGTTCAGAGACGAAATTGCTGCACTTGCTGATGTAATTAATGTGTTCATATTCTCCTTATTTAATTAATTTATTTTTAGACTGTCTGTGATGTCGAGCCAGATACTGCGTTGATAATTGCCCATGCTGCGACGATGATGATGATACCGATAATAGCGTTGATGATGCCCTGTTGACCCTTCTTTGCTGAGTCAGGATTACCTGCAGCTGAGAGGTAAAGAATACCTGAGTAGACCAAATAGATGAAAGCTAGGATACCTGCAACTAAGGCGACTAAGCCAGTGGTTTTGTTAAAAAGATTTGAAACGTTTGCTACGTTTCCCGATGAAGAGTTCAGAGACGAAATTGCTGCACTTGCAGATGCGATTAATGTGTTCATATTCTCCTTATTTATTTATTATTAAAAATTAACTTATCTATGGTGCGATGGTTTGACCTGTTGTGCCGTTTATAGAGTTGATGATTGCCCATGCTGCGACGATGATGATGATACCGATGATAGCGTTGACGATGCCCTGTTGACCCTTCTTTGCTGAGTCAGGATTACCTGCAGCTGAGAGGTAAAGAATACCTGAGTAGACCAAATAGATGAAGGCAAGCATTCCCGCGACCAAAGCGATCAAGTTTGTCGTTTTGTCGAAAAGATTGTTTAGGTTTGTGACCGTTGGAGCGTTCTTTGACGTCAAGTCGATTAACGCATAAGCCTTGTCTACTAGCATTTTCACCTTTTTTCATTTATTTAATATTCATTATAACAAAAGATCACCAGTAATTGTCAAATCTATGCTCCAGTTTCTTTTTTCATGACATTTTTGATTACCTCTGCGAGGCCAATCACAACAAAGCCGACGATGGCCCAAATCAGTGTTTTTTTCGCGGTTTCAGCCTTAGCTTCTTCTCCTAGCGAGCTGACGTAGAGAAAGGCGCTATACAAAACCATAATTGTGACGAGGACAAAGCTAAAATCAACAGCTAGTGTTACTATATTTCCAACAAAACTAGTTATTGTTCCCAAGCCTTTTGACTTATCGGTGCCATCAAACCAGCCTAGTATCCCACCTAAAGTTTTGTCGCCTTCGGCTGCGTAAATTCTATCAATGATTTGATTCATATATTTATTCTTAGTTTATAATGTTTGTGCTAAAGTCCCTGTGACGGCTCGGATGATTGCCCACGCTGCGACTATTATGACTATACCGATACCGGCGTTGATAATGCCCTGAAGCCCCTTCTTTGCCGAGTCAGGATTACCTGCAGCTGAGAGGTAAAGAATACCTGAGTAGACCAAATAGATGAAGGCAAGAATGCCAGAGATTTCCGCAATGAGATTTGTTGTTCTAGTAAACAGTGAGTTGGCACCTGCAACACTGGTAGCACCGCTAAATCTTGCGATTATGCTTTGTGATACTTTGACTACGGAGGTTACTCCGACAGCTATAATCATACCGATGATAGAGTAGAGAAGGCTTTTCTTGCCCTTATCTGCTTTGGCTGGGTCTCCTGCAGAGGTGATATACATCCAACCACCCATAATGATGCCAAAGAAAGCGAATATACCAAGTATAATCGGGAACCAATGGCCGATTATAAATGTCTTGATGCCAGCGTATGTTTTTAGGTTACCATTAAGTGTAGGAGGAAGCTCTGATGCAAGCTGATTCCCAGTAAGATTAGGATCATCTCCGCTAGGTGTTGGTGTAGGTGTAGGAGTCGGTGTAGGCGTAGGAGTTACAGGGGTACAATCACTGCCGTTGCAGACCCTTATCCAACCAGTCTTTGTCCCTACAATATTTCCATCCGCGAAGACCTCAAGTACAATTTGGTGATATCCAGGGACGCTGTCGTTTGGATCAACGCCAGTGGCTGCTGCATTCCATTTGTAGGTGAATGTCTGCTTTGTGACAGTTTTGCTGAATAATTTCCATTCTTTCAGATAAAAGTCGTCTGGTACGGAGTTTGTATATCTGTCGGTTTTGTCTGCATAACCTTTTGTTGAGATGAGAAGATTTGCGGAGTATTGAATTGAAGTTACTGGTGGAGTTACAGAATATGTTATTTGAACTGGATTGGCTGATTGAGTAGCCTTATTTACTTCTTCTCTGCTCAGCGTGAGTCCTGATTGTACCGTCCCTGGAACGACATCGATACTTGTGGATTTGGAGTCAATGATAGTACCGTCTGGGGAGGTGAGTATCACTTTGATCCAATGTGTACCAACTGTGGTCGTGCTACTGACTAGCCAAGTGGCAGGGTCAAGATACGCATTGCCTATTCCGTAGCTTTGATCAGTAGATGATATAGAATATGTACTTTCTTTAATTTTCCACCATGCTGTAGCGTCGCTTACATTCTGAAGTGGTTCGTCTACGCTGACGATTTTTGTGACATAGAAATAGTATTTGAAGCTAGAATAGCTAACTCCTGGACCTGCATTAAGAACAGCCTGTATTCCAACATTATCTCCCGGTGCAAATTGGGTCTGCGAGCTTAACAAGCTGAGCCCAAGCTGAGCAACAGGTTCGGCCGACACTTTGCTCGGTATCAGCAGTGTCAAAGAAAGAGATATCGCAATGAGAGAAAGTGCTAATTTTGGTAAAAACTTTTTCATATTTTATCTGAAAGCTGGTAGGCCTATCCAATTTAAGATTGCTGAGATTGTTAATAGCAAGAGAAAGCCTAGAAAGGCACCAGTAAAAATTTCCTTTGCTTTATTTAGCTTGGTAGTATCGCCCTGTGAGGTGAGATACATATATCCAGAATAGACAATCATGAGCGCAGCCAAAGAAGCACCGAGTGTGATTGTAAATCCGTAAAAACTTTTTACATAAGACGTGTAGCCGTTGAAAGTACAGATCTCGCCGCCACCAGCTTTTGGTATACACACGCCGACTTCCACTGCAAAAGCGTTTTTTGCGGTAATAAAATACAAGCCTATCGGTACGGCGACACTTGCGAACTTCGTAATCAAGCTAAGCTTCTTGTTCATAATTCTTTCTTATTACCAACCAACTCTACGTAAAATTTCTGTAATATTTCGTGAAGCCAGATCAAGGCCTGCTTGAGCTGTCAACTCTTTCTTGTTTACAGCTGTGATTGCAGAGAGGATGTTTGTATCAAATTCATCAGGGAAGCGACCCTTGATAAAAGTTTTAGCTGTTGCAAGTTCGAGTGGATCAGGATTGTTTCCGCCTCTGTCGTTGAGAGAAGTTGTTTTCACGTCATAGACCGTGCTCTTCATGACGCTAGAGATCTTTGACGCGTCGTCAATGTCACCGGAGTAGTCGGTAGACAGAAGTCTTACTAGCTGCCAGCCATATCGAGAGTTTGATGAGTAAGCACTTACGCCAAAGACATTAAACTTTGCATAGTCGACATATGTACCAAGCTCTTCGCTAAGCTGAGGGACAAATGCACGTTTGTAGTCCTTGAAGTTTGGATATTTTTGTGCAAAATAGTTCGATAATTGGCTGTATCCGAATATCATTGCAGTCTTGCCATTTACAAAAGCTTCAACGTCACTACCCATACTGTCGTTCCACGAATAATTCTCGCTTGTAGGATCGGCGAAGCTTGTATATAGCTCAAGTGCGCGCTTTCCTGGAACATCAGATGTTTGTTTTGGTGTATCTTGTGGCAGCGCAAATGTCGCAAGTTTCAGATCTGGTGAGATAATCTGTGTGTTGTTTTGCATCATCATGAGATAGAGAATGTCTGCTGCATTTGCGACATTACTCGTGCCAAGTGCCGCTCCTGACAGAGTTACATTTCCGCTTGCATCTTTGATGGTAAGGATTTTTGTAGTTTCAGAAAATTCTGCCCATGTCCGTGGGAAATTGCTAAGTAGTAACGAAGCTTGGTCTCTTTTTTCTTTGTTCTCATCGCCAGGATTGTTTGTAGCGTATGCTTCAGCAGCTTGTTCAAAAATCTTCGGATTGTAATAAATAATAAGTGGTTCGCCACCTGCTGGTAGCCCAAGGGTCTGATTGTTTACAACGACACTTTCTTTGACCGCAGGGATAAATAGATCATCGAGATTTACTAGCGCACTAACAGTGTCTGTCATTGGAGCTAGTTTATCTTGATGGCGATAGACCCAATCGTTTGGCATTGCCCAAACATCAGGACCGTTACCAGATAAAATCGCGTTTAGAACCCTGTTTTCGTATCCACTATCAAGGGTTTCCTTCTTGTACTCGATCGTCATGTCCTTGTATACACCGGTAAAGTTTGTTGAGATCTTCTTCCAAACATCCTCGTCCTCAAAGCTCCATACGATTAGCTTGTTGCTAGTTGCTACAGTTGCTTTCTTCGTGCAGCCTGATAGTGATATAGCAAAAAATAGTGCTATTAAAATATAGCTAGAAATTTTGGCGATACGCTTCATCTTCCCTCCGATTCCGCGTGGTTAGCAGAATATATTTAATTCAAAAATTATAAATCTTTAGCAATATCCTTGATGTATTCAGCAAGGTCTGGTCTGACATCAGGTCGCTTCAGCGCCATCTCAATATTCGTTTTAATGTATTGAGTTACATTACCACAATCATAATACTTGCCGCCCTTTATTTCAACACCATAAGCGTCAATTCCTTCGGCTCTCATCGTGTTGATACCATCTACCCAGACCAATTCTTTTCCTGGTTCTGGTGTCGATTTCTCGATTGCTTTGAAAAATTCTGGGACAAACACAAATCCAGAAACAGCCGCGAGGTTCGATGGACAGTTCCCTTCTCCTGGCTTCTCGATAAGCTGGTCAACTTTGATTACGCCGTCGGCTATTTCTTCGCCACCGACATAGCCGTACTTTAGTGCATCGCCTGGTGCATCAGCTTTCACGCAACCCAAAATATTTGTGCCATATTTTTCGTAAGCGGCAATTAGCTGCTTAGCTCTTGAAGGTTCGGCAGAGATAAAGTCGTCGCCCCAACAGACGATAAATGGTTCGTCGCCAACCACATTTTTGGCAGTGAGGATTGCATCGCCATTACCCTTTTGTTCTTTCTGGCGAATATAAACAAACTCAGCCATGGTTGAGATCTTTTTGATTTGCTCGTATTGCTCCATTTTTCCAGCCTCCCGAAGCTTGTATTCAAGCTCGAGATGGCGGTCAAAGTGGTCTTCGATAGCACGCTTGTGCCAACCAGTGATGATAATGATTTGCTCGATTCCAGCTTCAACTAGCTCTTCAACGATATATTGAATGACAGGCTTGTCGACGATTGGTAGCATCTCCTTCGGCATGGCCTTGGTTACTGGCAAAAATCTTGTACCATATCCTGCAGCAGGTATGACTGCTTTTCTTATCTTCTGCATAATCTCCGATCTTTTATTGGATTTACACTACTAAAGAATAATATAACAAAAATACACTTTTTATGAAAGTGTATTTTTGCTGTTTCCTTGCAGATGAAAACTATTTGCCTTCATTGATCTTGATTGTTTTTGTCTTGACCTTATCGTCTTTTGGAACTTCTATTCTTAGCAAGCCGTCTTTCAGCGTAGCCTTGGAATTTTCTGAATTTACGGCAATAGGCAGGACGTAAGATCTAGAAAATGGTCCCCAGTAGCACTCTTGTGTGAAGTGTTTCTCTATCCCAGCATCATGGCCTGGAGACCGGACACCTTTTATAGTTATAACTTCATCGGTTATTGAAATATCTACGTCAGATGCTTTTACCCCAGCAATAGGCGCAAAAATATAGACGTTGTGATCGTCGTGGTAGACATCGATTGATAACTGGCCTTCTGTCTCTTCAACAAGCCAATCATTCTTATCAAGATTCTCGCTCATTTGCCCCTCCTTTGGGATTTATGAGATAGTAAAAATGCATAGGATATTCCGCTAGAATTAATTATATATTAACATGAAAAATAGTCAACAATCAAACCATGAAAATTCTTAAAAACACAATTACCAGCCAAAGATTATCAGATGCTTTATTAAATATCAGGCAGGTTTTGTTAAATATTTTTTACCCGAAGCTGTGTGTAAGCTGCGGAAAATACGGTCAATATTTGTGCGCTGGCTGTGCTGGAGAAATTGAATTATTAAAAACTCCAACTTGCTTTTACTGCGGCAAAATTTCTCCAAACGGCAAAAGTTGTTTGAACTGTCGGGCTAGGATGAAGACCGATCTTTTCGCCATTATTCCGGCAGTTCGGTATGATATCGGACCGATGAAAGAAATTATTCATCAGCTAAAATATTGTGGCGTTTCAGAACTTGCGGAAATTCTTGCCGAATTGATTTTTCAGAAAATTAAAAATTTGGATTTCGGCAAAAATATAATTATCGTCCCGGTGCCATTAAATATTAAAAAGAAAAATATTAGGGGATACAACCAGGCCGAATTGCTAGCTAAGTACCTCTCTGATCGCCTAGAATGTGATTTTGCAGACATTTTGGTACGTTGTAGGAATACTGCGTCGCAAACCACGCTACATCGACGTGAAAGGCTTCTGAACTTGAAAAGTGCGTTTCGCTGTATAGATTCAAATATTATCAGAGGCAAAACAGTACTTTTGATCGATGATGTTGCGACTACAGGCGCGACATTGTCAGAGTGTTCAAATGTTCTAAAGGAAAGTTGTGCAAAAAAAGTGATCGGGGTTGTTGCAGCAAGAAATATACTGAAATAGTAGTTTGCTCGAATAAAAATAGCTTGTCGATTAAGACAAGCTATTTTTATATAGGGTTGGTAGTTCACTTACGTTTTTATACTTGCAAGTGCTTTCTTTACAACATCCTCAATCTCGCAATCAGCCTTGATAATGTATTGGGTCACGCCAAGTGTTCTTGCCTTCTTTTCGCTATCTGGATCAGAAAGATTGGATAGGATTATGACCTCGACATTTTTACCCCAGTCATCTTCTCGGAGCTTTTCAAGCATTTCTATCCCATCCATCTCAGGCAAAATTATATCGAGTAATATTAAATCAGGTTTCTCTTCAAGTGCTTTTTTGAGTCCATCAACGCCATTGCTTGCAAAAATTACCTTTACGCCTTCAGTCAAATTAAACTTTTCCGAAAGTGCATAAACCACAGAGTCCTCGTCTTCAACAATCAACAGGAGCTTGGTCTCAGGTTTCATAAATCATTGTCCTTTCTTAACATTTTTCTAATTATTATGTAATTACTAAATAATCTCAAGAGCCTTCGTTCCCTCTTTTTCTACCATTCCTGTCAACGGAATCTGAATTATAAATGCGCTCCCCTTGCCCTCGACAGAGCTAAAAGAAATACTGCTACTCGTGGCGTCTAATATTAGCTTTGTTATGTACAAACCAAGGCCGTTTCCATCTGTGCGAAAAGCTTGAGCGTTGCTCGCTCGAAACAGTTTGGTAAATATCTTGTCCTGATCGTCTTTTGGAATTCCAATGCCGTGATCTTTGACTGTAAGATGATAGTACTTTTTATCAGAAGATAATTTGATATCGATAGAAGATTTTGGAGGAGAGTAGTGTACAGCGTTTGAGATCAGATTCTGACATACAATTCGAATAAGTGTGTGATCAAGCTTTATTTTTGGTAGTCTGCCTTTCTTAATAATGTTGACTTTTATTCCCTTTTTATCGATTTCGTAATCGAGGTCTTCTGCTACGTCTTTTACTACCTTAGAGATACTCTCAAGTTCAGGATTGATAGCAAAAACGTTTAGTTCAAGCTTCGATACGTTCAGAAGTGAGCTTACGAGCGCTGCCATCCTTTTACCCGATTTCGAGATCACGTTAATATTTTCTCTTTGTTTGTTTGTAATATCACCAAGATCACCTTTCAGGAACATCTCGGTCAGCCAATTAATGCTTGTTAGAGGAGTCCTGAGCTGATGAGAAGCAAGCGATACGAATTCCGTCTTTGCCTTGTCTACAATGCGTTCGTGTGTTGCGTCTCGATAAACCACGACACAACCAATTGTTTCACCATTTTGATCGATAATAGGCGATGCTGAGTCAGCTATTGGGAGCGTGCTACCATCTTTCCTTAGTAAAAGCACGTGATTTGACATTTTCTTGATTCGTTTCTCTTTGATTGCTTCGGCAATGAAATCGTTTGTCGGTTTATTGTCACTTTCTTTGACAAAAGTAAATATCTTCTTGTAGCTTTGCCCAAGAGCATCGCTAGCCGCAACGCCAGATGTCGTTTCAGCAACCTTGTTGAACAACAGGATTTTTCCTTCTACGTCTGTGGCAAATACTGCATCACCAATCGAGCCAAGTATAGCCTCGTCTTTCGCCTTAATCTCTGACAGTTCTTTTGTTCTGGCGATCAAGTCAAGTCTTTCTTTTTGCTCAGTTATATCTTCTGAAATGCCAAGTAGGTACTGTGGCTTACCATCTGTTCCCAATATTGGAATTTTCTTGGTGTGTAAGATTCGTTCCCCGCGTCCAGTTTTTATTGGCTCTTCAGGGATGTCTAGCAGTTTCTTGCTTTTGAGCACTGAGCGATCTTTCTCAATGAAGAAATCAGCCTGTCTTTTTGGGAAGAAGTCTCGGTCTGATTTGCCGATCATTACCTCGCTTTTTTGACCAAGAAGCTCTTCTCCTGCTTTATTAAACAGTTCAAATTTTAGATTCCTCGCTTCTTTCACAAAAATCATATTCGGTACATTCTCCAATATTGAGCTCAAGAAGCTTTCTTGCTTTTGTAGCTCTTGGGTTCTAGAGAATACCAATTTTTCTAGATTATTTCGTGAATCTAGAAGCTCTTCCTCGATCTTCTTGCGATCGGTAACATCCATAACGAAGCCATGCCAAATGATACTACCATCTTCTAACTTTTCAGGCATCGATTGGCCAGATACCCAGCGGATTGGTTTTCCTGAAACGCGTACACGATATTCTGACTTCCAAATCCCCATTGTTTTCATCGATCTTTTCATACCTTCCATAACCTCTTCCAGATCGTCTGGATGGATGGCCTTGATAATTGGATCCATATTATTTTTCAGCTCTTCGATACTGCACCCGAACATCTTTTTTATCTCGTGCGTTGCATAAGGTGAGCTTAGAGATCCATCAGGTTTACGCAGTACCTGCATTATCGTCCCAGGTACCTGAGAAACTAGTTTCTCAAATTTTGCGTCTCTATCGATTAGCGCAGTCTCTAGGATTTTTTGTTCCGTGATATCTCGAACTGTTCCAAACATCTTTATCGGAGTTTTGCTACCGTTCATTAGTGCTTTTCCAGTAGCCGTGATCGAGTGAATGGATTTGTCAGGCCATTTGATGCGACAGACGAAGAAAAGTTTTTTGTTTCCCATTGCAACGGCAAATGCTTTTTTTACCATTTCCCGATCTTCGGGAATTATGTGTTTGAAAAATATTTTTGCCCCCCACCTTGGCAGCATCTTTTTATAGCCAAATATTTGATCATGTTGTAAGTTTCTGATCGCTGTATCTTTGATCAAATCGAGCTCCCAGAAGCCAATTTTACTCACATCTAGCGCCATTTCAAATTGTTCTTTCAAGCTTAGAATTTCATTTTGCTCTGCTTTTTTATCTGTGATATCTATGAAATTAACAAGACTAGCCCAGACCTTGCCATTTTTGTTCTTGATGGGCGAGCCGAAAATCTCTATATTTCTTTCTGTGCCGTCAGGCCTCCTCACTACCATGTCATCGATGTGAGACTTTTTCCCTTCCATGCCAAGTATCACAGGCATCTCTTTCACTGGATATGCTTCTTTCTCGCCAATCCTTCTTGCTTCGTAAACCTCTGAAAGATTATGTTTTGTCGCATCTGGAAGAATCCCTCTACCGAGCATTTCTGCTGCAGCATTGTTGGCGAGTAACGGTTTACCAGTTGTCGCTTCCACCATAAAGACACCGAGCGGGGTATTTTTTAGTAACGTTTCAAATAGGATGAGCTGTTGTTCAAGTTTTTCTTTGTTGGTAGCAAGCTCGTTCTCAATCGCAAGTCTTTTTGAGATATCTCTTGCGGTGGAGATGACCAGCGGTCGTCCCTCTGACATGAACACGGCAGAGGATACTTCAACAGGAATTCTGCGTCCACTCTTGGTCACGTGAATTGTCTCGAACACGGCGTGCTTATCGGTATTCAATTTTTTGATAACTCTAGGCAAATGCTTGCGCGAGTCGGAAGCGTCTAGGTTAGAAGGCGATAATTTCAGAGCTTCTTTTCTTGTATATCCAAGCACCTTGCAAAAGGCTTTGTTCACATCGATAAACCTAGAGAGCTTTCCATTGACTCCGATCTCATGTATCGCCATTGGATCGGCAGCTTCACCAAAAAGAACTCCAAGACGCTCGCCATCTACAGGTGCTAGAGTATTAGTTTTGGATTTTGTCATAATGTCCTAGATAATTAATTTCTTTTGCTGAAATAATTACACCCGAACAAGACAGAGTTATATTAGTTAGAGATATTATACAACTTTCGAAAAATAGTTGTATAGAAAAAAACACTTTAATCAGTATTTGGCAATCGTCCCAAGGGAATTTACAATCCTAGTTTTTATAATTTAATAATATAAATAATCAATTTCTTTTGACAAAATTGCATCCAGTCACAAAAAAATCAGAATGCACAAAATAGTTTGCAATTATATCAATCTGAACTGCATAGGTTCGGAAAGGATAATCCATATAGAAAAGCTAATCGTTGATAAACAGACTGTGGAGTAGAATAAATAGTACGGTGAGAACGCCGACAAAGATTGAAAGAGAAACAAGAGCTGAGCGATCCTTGCTTTTTACCTTGGCGATTATCCCTGAAATTAGGGCTATGATGCTGGCTGGGAAGGTCACAGCGACGGTTATATCCCACCAATGATTATCAAAGCTCAGGACTTTGAACACTAAAACGAGTGAGGAAGACACAACCATTGATAACAGGAAAAAGGAATTTAGCCCGACTGACCATTTGGCCAGTTTTGATTTTGGCAAGAAATTTGATTTCATAAGTTTTCGCAAATTTAATATTTAGATCGGCGGCAAAATTCCAGCTATTGATAAGAGTTCTGCTACAAACATTACGAAGAGAAGTAGACCGATAGCGAGGCTGATAAATACGATAACTGATCGTTCTTTTTCCTTCCAAACAGCGACGAGACCGGCAAAAAATCCAGCTAAGCCGGCAACTAATCCTCCAGTCATCGGAAAAGTCCGCTTCAAATTAGTAAAAAATGTCCAGTCGCCGATGCCTGCACGATCCTGGGCGACTCTTACCAAATTTCCAATTACGAGTAGTACCACGCAAGTAACTATTAACCAGACTGTCCATTTGCCCAGTTTTGTCTTTGGCATAAGCTCCTCCTTAATTATTCATGATATTATACCATAAAACCAAAAAAGAATTACCTGAAAACAAGTAATTCTTTTTGGCGGGCTGGATGCACTTTGTTTCGAACACCTTTTAGCCTGGCTTGAACAGTTAAGACAAGCTTTTGAGGAGAGCAACAGTTCGTGATCGAGCTAAACTATATCTAGAGATTTAATTTTTAATACTTTTATAACGCTTTGAAGTTTATCAAAAGAGACATTAACCTCACCCCGCTCAATCTGAGCGTAGTAGCTGACATTAATTTCCGCCTGATTAGCGACTTCCGCCTGAGTCATTCCGGCTTTCTCTCTGGCTTTGCGGATTTTCTCGCCCAGCTCAATTCTTCCATTTTCATTTTTCTTGATATTCATAAGGCGATTGTAGCATAAATATCAAAATATTCATAGTTTTTGTCATCTCTCTACTTCCTCAAATACCCGTATTAGTTCTTTTTCAATTTTGCGGGCATTCCCATGTTCCAGTATTCCTAAATAAGATTGGCATGTTTCATTTTTAGGATTATCAATAACCCGTCGAAATATTCTTCGTTTGGTTGATTTTCGCAAAACTCGATGATCGGCAAAGTGAACCCAGCCCAAAAAATCAACACCAGAAGCTAGAGTTTTGATATAAACTTTGTCAGGGTGAAGTTCGAGTTCTAATTTATCTTTCAAAAATTCGTCAATCTTCAACAGCAAATTTTCTAATTCAGCTTTGTTTTCCGAAAACAACACAAAATCATCGGCATAGCGGATATAATACCTGACTTTCAACTCTCTTTTGACAGATTGATCAAATTCATTCATGTAAATGTTAACTAGTAATTGGCTAGTCAGATTGCCAAGAGGTAAGCCGACACCAACTTTGTCGCCAGTTTCAAAACTATCAATAATCTGGCTAAGCAACCACAGCACATCGAGATCGCCGATATATACGGCTAGAATATCCTTCAAAATCTGATGGTCGATATTGGCGAAAAACTTACGAATATCACACTTTAAAATCCAGACGGTTCGGGTCTTATTTTTCGAGACTTTCAGACCAAAATCACGAAACCGATTCATAGCTTTGTGTGTGCCTTTATCAATTCGGCAAGAGTACGAATCATAGATAAATTTACGGTCAAAATACGGATACAAAACTCTATAAATCGCGTGATGTAAAAGTCGGTCACGGACACTGGCTTTGTGAATTTCTCGCGGTTTCGGGTCGTTAATTCTGAAAGCCTCGTAGCCACCATGAATATAAGTTTTATTTTTCAAATCATCATGTAGCAAGACAATATTGTCCATAAAATTTAACGAAAACTCGGCCACATCTTGGCGTTTTCGCTTACCATTTAGAAATTCACCCCATGAAACGAGCAAATTTTCGAAAGATATGATATCATTATAAGCATGAAACATACATCTTCGGCGAGGCCATCGTCTCTCTCTCTCCCTCTCTCTCTCTCTCTCTCTCTCTCGAGTTCCGCTTCGATTTTGATTCGAATCAAAGAGGGATATTTGATTTGGATTGATTTCGTGCCTCATATGACAAAAAGTTCTCGTTTTACGATTGGTACTAGGATTGAAAACCGATTTCTTGATTTATTAGAACTCGCTCACACTACTTATTTTACCGATAAAGACAAAAAGGCTGAAAAAATTACTGAGTGTATTCTACTTTTAGATACGCTGAAATTTTTGATCTCGGTCGCTTGGGAAGGTAAAATCATTCCCAACCACAAATTCGAAGAAATAGCCAAGAAGCTCGAAGAAACCGGTCGAATGTTTGGCGGTTGGAAGAAAAATTTGGATAATCCTGAAAAGAAAAACCGCACCTTGTAAGCGATTTGCATCACCACACAGTGCGGTAAAGAAATACTTTCGAAGACGGAACATTAACTCATTGTCGAGATTCCACTTGTTAGTAGGATTCGTCCAATTGTTGTTGAGCCACAAACCATTGTCGTTGTGTTCGAGGTTGAACACGTTAGGGTTGCCGTTCCGGTCTGTAATATGCAATTTGCCATCTTTACCACCGCCCATGTAGTCCGCCTAGGACAGAAGACATCAGGCTGTATCTAATTTGGGATCAACCCCCACACCTAATTTAATGAATCTTTTATTCTCCGTTTCAGTTGAGCCAACGCATTTGCACGAAGTTTCAAATTATGTTCACGCTCACGACAATCTTTTTCTGATTTATAGGCTTCATAGTACACAATTTCAAATGGAATTCTTGATTTGGTCGACAAGACCATACCAGAATTATGCTCCTTAAAACGTCTTTTTAGATCGTTCGTCGAGCCTGTGTACAAATCATCATCTTTTTTACTACGAAGAATGTAAACGTAAAACATACTCATTGAATTAGGTGTGGGGGTGAAAATCCGCCAGCAAACCGCACCAAGTTTCTCTTTTATATGGGACAAAATACAAATCTCTATCGGAAGTCGTAACCGCCGACACTTTAACTTATATTCGCCGAAAAGGTCTCAAAAAACTTACTCGCCAAGCGCGATCTTTAGCCGTTTGATAGAACCAATCTGATTTTATTATAATTCCAAAAGAATTTCCGCGCAAATTTCAATTTGCCATAGCAAAAAAATACGTCGAGCGGCTACGCCGCAAAAGGGTCAAAGGTTCAAAAAGCCAAAGAATCAAAAGAAAACAAAGAAATTAAGAGTTTAAGATTCTTGAGAAACTTGACGAAGACGGAACACTAACTCACGGCCGAGATTCCACTCGCCAGTAGGATCCGTCCAAGCGCTGTCGAGCCACAAACCATCGTCGTTGTGCCCGAGGCGGAACACGTCAGGGTAGCCGTCCCGGTCCGTAAACTGTTTCATCGCAATACTATACCAATTATTCATTGGTTGATCGGCATCTTTTAATCTTTGATAGGGAGCAAGTTCGTCTGGACAAAGATCTAATCCTAGTTCTTTGGCTCTGGCATAAATTTGATCGGTAGTCGGATTACTCGTAAAACCAAGATCACCAACCTTTAAGCGAACTGTTTGAATATTTTCTGGATTTTGAGCAAACTTTTTAAATTCTTCACTTTCGTACATCTTGTCTAGCATATCTTGAGCGTAAGAACTGATATTTGTTTCGCCATTAGCTCTTTTGCAGACTTTGTTAAGCTTCAATTGCAACTGATCTTTATCTAAACCACCAATTTCCACTTCGCCACGACTGATTTTGCCTTCAGGAAATGAGGTATAAATATGTTCGAGACTAACTAATTGCTGGAAAACACCAGGCACAAGCGGGCCGACATAGGCTTTGGTATTTTGATCGACTTGCTCGGGTGTTCTGGCGATTTGTGAAGGGTCGCAATCAAACAAAATGGGTAAATCAGCCTCTAAATTTCGGCCGTTTCGTAACTCCTTGATGCGGGGATCATCGACATAGCCAAAACCTTGAATCTTCGAATCTACTTCGTAAAGAAACGTTAAGTCTTCTTTATCTAATGCTTGACCAGACTTAGTTTTGTTTTTAATCACAGTTAGCCATGCCATGTCACTTTCTTTCTTAAGAAATTGATCTTTATCTGGAAATTCTTCTAGTTTGTCTTTTAATACATCGCCGATAAACGGATCAAGGTTTTGTTTTTTAGCAATCCCACGAACTTCAGCGATATTGTCACCTTTCTTCCTAATGGCAATGCGCGGAATACTCGACTGTCCGTCTTGATTTTTGGAGTAGTAGACATAAAAATCGCCCATTTCCAACTGGGTTTTGGCTGTGTTAACGCCAGCGGTGCACCAGCCAGTGCCTTTACCACGAATTGATTGGACTAGAGGCATTGGGTCAGAATTTTGATTGTATTTAACCCAGTCGCCATCGGTCGTTTGCAACAGTTCTTCATCAATCGGATTAATATTTTCGATCGCCCAAGCGTAGAGTTTAGCAAAATTTTCATTTTTGAGAAAAGACTGGAAGCGCGTCTTTTCATCTTCCTGAATATCATAAGGAATTTCGGGTGATTGGTTTTGGTACTTCAGATTGATATTGTCTAGAACATAACTTAAGGCTTCATAGTTAAGATCGGGAAACATTTTGAGTGTACCTTTGGATCGTTGTGGGAAACGACCTTCACCCTTTCGCTGACCAGTCTCTTTGTCGATTTCTGGTTTTTCATAATCCTGAAGATTAGCAATGCTGCGAAAAGCCCAGTACTTGAGCCATGTTGGGTACATGGCGTCGTCAGACGACAAATAGTCTACCCAAGTCTCCAGTGAGTCTTTTTGGTCAGACAACAAACCTTCGACATTGCTTTGGCGAATCTGAACTTTTTCTTGATCGGAGGCACGATCCCAATCACCGCGTTCACCATGTTCTTCGATGACATTAATAATAAAATCATCGTAACTAGCCGGCACATTTTCAGGTTTGGTGATTAATAAATCAAAAAGTTTGTTTTTCAAAAAGCTAACTTTGCGTTCGCGTTTTTGCGGATCTTCATCTTCAAAAAAACCTTCGAGTCTCTCAAGATACGCCCCGATTTTTTCATCGGGTGAGTTCAGATTTTCACCTGACTCGTTTGACACAAAATTAGCCGAACGCTGAACCTCGGGTGCATTGTGTAAGTCATACTTTTCTTTTAGAAATTGTGGACCTGGGCTAAATTCGGACATAATTATTTCTCCTTGATATGAGAATTAGCGATTGATTTACTTTTATCTTACCTCAATCATAGAACAAAATCAAAAATGCAATCGGCAGATCTCAGCTTTTCAGTTTATTATTGTTGCCTTGCCTTCGCCCAGGCGTCTAACGAGGTTTGGATCGATAATAGACGATTGTCAAAATTAAAATAAAAAATTTCAGTAAGTAGCTTCTTTAATTCACTGATTCCCAAATATCGCCAGTGGCGCTATGTTCTTTTAATTTTTCAATATTTGTAAATTGGATATGAAGATTATCCGGGTTGTTCTCGTCTTCAAGCAGTTTTTTCGTCATTCGCTTGGTGTAGATCATCGTTGCTAGCGTCGGACAGATAATCATGATAACTGGAAAAATTTTGTCGATTTCATCCCATTCATAACCATTGTAGAGTTCGATCAAGTCTCTGATTCTTTTTCTGATCGAATATTGTGGTAGTGTCGGAGCTATAATTGTAAGAAGGAAATAAGTCGAGCTCGTTCGTTTACCGTTTTTCTTCTTCTTAAGTCTTTTGATGACGAGATCAATATTGTATTCGGTTAAGAAATTAAAGCGGTAATCAGGATTAGCTAATTCAGTAGTAGTGGCAATCAGATACAAAAGCTCATTTTCCTCTTTTTTGTCATGGCTTTTATCTGCGGCCGTCTTCAGATCAAGGACAAACTGGCCGATTGATATGCACTTATCGATAAAATCGTTCGACCGGTCTTTAAGTCGGTAAAACTTTCTTATCAATTCGATCGGATACTCATTTTGCGCTTTTAAATATCTAATACCGTTTAATGCTAGGAAGTATATTGCCGGTTTGGTATTCTCTCCGAATTTATTTGAATAGATCCGATTGATGTATTCTTTCTGATTTAAGTCTTTTAGCCAGTCATTGATTCTCTTGTGATATTTGTGATTTAAGAATGCTTGGATTTGTTTTCTATCCAGGAATTTGTATTTGTAGAGATGTTGAAGTATTTGTTTTTGTTTTGAAGTTATTTTATTAGTCATGGTTTTTTGAAGTTAGTTGTTTATTTTTTTTCGAGTTTACTGTTACTACCTATACCGACCAAACCTTTATTTGTATAGATAGATAACACAAATATTTTATTTTTAATCTCAAATTTACTATATTTTTGTATCAGACCTCTGATACAATTAAACATCTAATAATTTAGCTTGTCAATACGATTTAATGTTGTAAAATGCCTCTTGACAATGTGGTTATATCCATAGTACACTATGTATATAACCACAGTAGGAGGGTATACGATGACATCTCAATCACAGCTAATCGATTGGCAAAACATGCCTGTTGTGAAGGCGCAAGCAACACAGCCTTTTATCGATTTTCCAGTCGATAGAGAAAAATTAGTAAACCCTATAATGCAGTACGGGAAAACCTTTGAAACCGCCTTGCAACATATCTTCCCGGCCAAGCAGGAAGAAACTCGGATTCAGAAAGCGAGGCTTATTATGGGTGACGATGTTAAAGACTTATCGGACGAAGATTTGGATGTTTATTTAACTAATTTTCAATATCTGATTGATTCGTGGCTGGATGAGTACGAGAAACAGATCTTTGATAACAAAACATTAAAAGAAATATTAAAGGAGGGCTAAATGGAACTTACACCAACGGGCAAAATCGAGCAGCGATCGGATAAAGCAATTGTTTATATTCGCGTCTCGACCGAAGAACAGGTTGAAAACTATTCGCTTGGGACTCAGGAGGACATCTGTCGCAAAGAAGCCGAGCGACGAGGAATGACCGTGACACAGGTTTTTCGCGAAGAGGGACGATCGGCCAAGACGATTACGGGTCGACCAGTATTGGTTGAAATGTTGGAATATTGCCGAAAACACAAGCGCGAAATCGGTTCGGTCATCGTTTATAGATTAGATCGTGTTTCACGACAAACTTCCGATTATTTGGTTATCAGAAAGAAACTGACCGAATGTGATATCAAACTAATCTCCGCGACCGAGCCGACCGGCAACAGCCCGACCGAAAAATTCGTCGAAACCATGCTGGCAGGATTTGCGCAAATGGATAACGATATACGCAGTGAACGCGCCAGGAACGGCCTGAAAGCAAGATTCCTAAACGGGCTGACAAGTTATGTCACCATGGGTTTTATTAATCAAAACGGTTATACAATAAAAGACCCAGCAACTTTTGATAAACTACAAGAAACCTGGTATCTGATGGCGACTGGCACTAAAACCTTGAGAAACATCGCCGATGTCCTGACCGAACAGGGCGTAGCTCAAAGGCACAAAGGCGGACGAATGTTACCGCAACAGGTTAACAGAATGTTTCGTAATAAATTCTACGCTGGTTATGTCGTTTCTAAAAAGTACGGCCGTGAAATCCGAGGCCAACATCCGCCGATGGTCACAGAGGAGCTGTTTTATCAAGTCCAAGCCGTTTTGGACGGTAGAAACCACAGCGTATCGGGGCCGCTGGCGATCAGGCATCGAGACAATCCCGACTTTCCTTTGCGTCGAATTGTTAAATGCAAAATATGTGGAACTTCTTTTACGGGTGGCAAAAGCAAAGGGAAACGCGAGTACTTCGGCTATTATTTTTGTCGACATCGATGTAATGGCTCGAATGTTACCACCAGCAAACTGATTGGTGATACCGTTAAATATTTGTACGATTTTTCTGCGACAGGCAAAACCGCTAAATTGTTTAACGCATTTCTGCGTCGGACATACTTCAAAAGAGCCGCCGATTTACAGGAAAGGCGTGAACAGGCCGACACCGACTTAAAAAAACAGTACGAGATGCGTCAGGCGCTTATAGAGAAGAATTTATCGGGTGTTTATTCCGATGAGATCTTTAAAGAACAAAATAATATGTTGGAGGAAAAAATAAAGACTATACAGTTTAGCAAAAATGACGAACTGCTTGAAAAATATAACTTAGAGCTGATCAATAAATTCGTAGAAATAAAGCTTACAGACCTACCTAAAATGTTCGAAGACTCGTTGAAAAGTGAGCCGGAAATAAAACTAAAACAGATTCAAACACTCTTGTGTTCGATATTCCCCTCTGGAATGCTATATGGCAAAAACGGCTATTCGAACACCGAGATTAGCCCGTTTTTCAGAGCAATTTTGGACTTACAGCCTAAAAATCCTGATCTTATCTCATTTGGCGGAGAGAGTGGGATTCGAACCCACGAGACCTTTCGGCCTGGCTGTTTTCAAGACAGCTGCACTCGACCACTATGCGACCTCTCCGAACAGAGATATAATATCAGAAAAGAAGCGCTTTATCAATAAACGGAGGTCAGAGATGGGCAGAGGAATGCATACAAGCTATTCGAAGGGGACACCGTTACACATAATTCTCAAAGACGGTTCAATAATCGAGGGTAAATTCTCCGATCACAAGAGCGGCAAAGTTTTGCTTGAAGATGGTCGTGGAATCAAACTAGATCAAGTACGCTCTATGTCAATTCGTAAGCTCGAAGCAACTACGACAAGTGATGACTCTGTGCCAAAAATTAAATGGCGAATTTGACTCTCTCATCTCTGGACTTTAGGGAAGAAATAGGCCCTATCTACTTAGCTGCATTATTCAGAAATAAAACAGTTGCAATAACCACAACAAGAAAAACTAGCACCACGATTACAGTTGTCAAAGATTTGTTGCTTTCTTTCTTTCCAAAAAAATCCTCATGAACTTTGGCCAGCTCCTCGATCGGACGCTCAGGCACTTTTTCTTCCACCTGGATAGGCGCGATGTGATTTATCGTAACCACATCTTCTGTTGGTGCCGAAATACGTGCCTGATTGTTCAGTTCCTCTTTTAGATTCAAGCCTTTTTCAATCAGGAGCTTCTGAGTCGATTGCATATCTCCAACACTGCTTGTGAGCGTGGTTATTTGCCCACGTAGGCTATCAAGGGTTTCTTTGTCGATCATGATGTAGCCATCTGGAATGTAGCTGGCTGGTTTTGCATTTTGTTTCGCGGTTTGCTCAACTGCTTTCACTCTGGCCTCTTCCTCAACAGGATCAACGCCTTTGAGCTTATAAATTACGTCTTTCTTGATTAGGCTCTTACCGTTCACTTCTTTTGCCTTTATTTGATCAGTTTTTATATATCGTTGAATTGTCCGGATGCTGACGCCAAGTATTTCGCCAGCTTCTTTGGTACTAAGTAAATCGCTCATCAATATTCCCTCACATTAAATTAAATATAATGAATTGGATCCCAGCTTTCGCTGGGATGACGCGCCGAACGCGTCAGATTATATTAAACTAAAAAACCTGTCGCTTGGTCAAGCGACAGGTTGTCGACAACTTACTCTATGCAGCAATCTATGGCTTTCTTTACGAGCTTACCAAGTTTGCCAAAAATTCCTTTCTTCTCGGTATCTTTGATGTCCATTTTGTCTTCATCAATTTTTTTCACCGCGCCCATGTCTACAACTTTTAAATTGATTCCCCAAAAGAGTGAGTAGAGATTATATGCTTTTTCAAACATTTCCTTTGCGTCCTCTTTTTTCCCACGGCCTAGCGCCTTCGTACCGACCTCCATTAGTCGCATTGACGATGCCAGCAAATGCTTAGAAATACACCAAACTTCGCCTTCATATTCTTTGATAATTTTCTTGAGCAAATCTTTGCGCATGTCGCGAACTTCTTTGAGCAGGTCGAAATATTTGTCGTCGCCAGTTTTCTGCGCGGTGAAGAAGAAATGTTCTTCGATTGAGACAAGATTCATGATCGCGATCGATAGATCTTCGTCTGAGGATAAATCGAGCTTATTGTCCTTCTTTGAATCGTTTACTTTTTGGATAAACTTATCGATGTTGTCTATAGCCATATAAAACCTTTTTTAATGAATATCATTGATCGTAATGTAGTAAAAAATTAATGAAAGTATTGCGATGGGCAGGATTGGCCAAAGGGCTTTTTGAAATGGAAACCAAGCATGTCCGCCATTTTTTTCTTTGATAATCCGGTACCACCAGTCTCCGAGATAGAAGAAAATACTGCCGATCACAACACCGACAAGAGTCTTATCCATACCCCAGATTTCTTTGAGCGGATTTCCGACAATATGCTGATAGTAGAGGGGAAGAAATGTGCCAACATAGAAAAGCGCGAAAACTCCGACATTGATTGCCCAGTGGTATTTCCATTTTCGAAGCCAGTCGATAGTCATGATCGAGCAGAGCACTAGTGCTCCACCAATCCAAAGGCCAGAAATGACATTGTCGATGCCGAACCTCTCCATAAGCGTGAGTGTGCCAGCAACTACGATTGGACAGACCACTTGGCAAATCGCATAGGCCTTCACAGGCGCAGCAATAGCAAGGAGAGTAACGATAAGTAAAAGTCCATAAAAATAGGATTTATTTCTCATAAATTCTGAAACCTCATAGTTTAATTAATTATATTATTACTGTTTTTTTTCCAATTATCAACCGATATGCTGTCGTCCCAGCCTGTGAGCTTGAGAGGTGGGATCTAGGAAGTTTTTTCCAAATTATATTCGCCTGGATCCCAGCCTGCGCTGGGATAACGCAACAGTATTTTCTGCCGTCTAGAATTTGACAAAATATTATGTTAAAATATCGATGTTCACTTGAGAGAGATATGGAAGCCCATATCATTTAAATTTTGTTGTGTGATTTAGTCATGGAAGGTTACCCAAGTGGCTTACGGGAGCGGTTTGCTAAACCGCCGGTGGTCTAAAAGCCGCCACGAGGGTTCGAATCCCTCACCTTCCGCCAAACGACATTGCATGAATCTCAGGTTAAATATTGCGCAAAGCAAAAATTAAGTCGGGATTCGAACAGGGATGGGGTTGGGAAACGGTAGTTTCCCGCGGAGGAAAGTAATGAAAACCGTGGGTTGAGATAAGCGAGAGGGTTGCGACCGCTCAAGATCCCTCACCTTCCGCCACGCTTAGCGTGACAAAAGGGACGCTCAGCGTCCCGCCAACACAAAAAGTATTTGCATCGTTCGATTTAGAATAATCAACGTTCGTAATGAAACATGAAAGGTGGGGAAAATGAGTGAAAAACTGAACCTTAAAAAGAGAATAGTCATTCCTGATATCCAAAATACTGCACCTACTTTATCTTGGGAATCACCTGATTTTGTGCTTCATCCACGAAGCGCCAAGTCTTATGTGATTATCGTTGGTGGCGCACTTCTGATCTCAGGATTTATGTATGTTCAGCAGATATGGACGGGTCTTGCTCTTGTGCTTTTTGCATTGGTCTACATTGTTTTCACAGGACGTCAGAAGCCAAAAAACGTCACGTGCGCGCTTTATGATGAGGGCGTAGTTGTAGATGGTAAAGTTTATGCGTATGAAGAGTTCAAATCATTTTGGACTGCATATGGGGATATCCCTAAGATCAAGCTGCAGTTGGTAGGACGATTCGCAGGGCAGGTCACAATGCCAGTATCTGAGCATGATCTGACTGTGGTTGGCCAATTTCTTACCGAGCACTTGCCCGAAGAAGAAGACAAAGGTGAAGATCTTGTAGACATCATCAACAGGTTGATTAAATTTTAGTATATAATTCGAATTATATTTTGCCCCTTTAGCTCAGTGGATAGAGCGCACGGTTGCGGTCCGTGAGGCCAGAGGTCCGATCCCTCTAAGGGGTACCATTTGAATTATTATAATTTTTATATACACATGCGAGACATAGAATTCAAAAAAATCATCTTGGAAAACAACATTCGGCTTATTTTGGTGCCCGACAGCGCCAAGCAGGTTGTGACAAGTATGATTCTTTTTGGTGTTGGCAGTCGCTACGAAGAAGAGGAATATGCAGGTATTTCTCATGTTCTCGAGCACATGTTTTACAAAGGATCGCAGAAGCGCCCTACAGCCTTAGACGTTTCAGAGTTTATCGAAAATATTGGCGGTGAGCACAATGCTTTTACTAGTAAAGAATACACTGGATATTATACAAAAGTTGCCTACAAACACGTTAAAAAAGCGATTGATTTTCTCTCTGATCTTGTTTCAAATCCCCTTTTTCCAGCTGCTGAGCTTGAGCGAGAGAAGAACGTAATCCTCCAGGAAGTCGATATGTATGAAGATTTGCCGATGGAGGTCGCTGCTAGCAATCTCGAAAAGGCACTTTTTGGCGATAATGCTCTCGGCCGAGATGTAATTGGCACAAAAAAGAGCATCCAAGATGTCAAAAGAGAAGACTTGGTAAACTATCGTGGCAAATACTATTCAGGCTCAAACACAGTCATAGTTTTGGCTGGAAATTTTAATAAAATGACCGAAAAAGAAATAGTTGATCTCGTCGAGAAATCATTTGACATCAAAGAAGGTAAAAAATCCGAATATCCACTAGTGAAGCTCACTCTCAAAAAAGCTTCGAGTGTTGTCGAAAAACCGACTGAACAGTCCCACTTGCTAATCGGCTTCCGTGGCGTTTCATATGATGATGCTGATAGACACAAATTACGTGTCCTTGCTTTAATCTTAGGCGGATCGATGAGCTCGCGTATGTTTACTGAGATACGTGAAAAACGGGGTCTCGCATATTCTGTCCATACTTCGAGCTCAAATTATCAGGACACGGGCGTGCTCGATACTTATGCTGGTGTTCCACATGCTCGTGTTGAAGAAGCAATCGCCGCGATTATCAACGAATATAGCCGAGTCAAGCTTGACGTGACAGAAAATGAGCTTACGAGAGCCAAGGAAATTATATTTGGACGAATGCTGATTGGTAGTGAAGATTCAAGTGAGCTTGCAAGCATGTATGCGATGAACGAGCTCCTTACAGGCAAGATTATGACCATCAAGCAAATTACTGAAATATACGAAAAGATTACTATTGCTGATGTGATGCAAGTCGCCAAGAAATATTTAATCGACGAGAGAATGGCGCTTAGCTTCGTAGGGCCAAAAATTGATAAAAAAATGCTAAATAAAGTATTTAAGATATAGGAGAAATATGGACAAAAAGGTAAATCCTGCGCTTGAAAGAACATTCGTCATGGTCAAGCCAGACGGCGTTGAGCGTGGTATCATTGGTCAAGTAATTTCCCGAATAGAGCAGAGAGGGTTGAAGATTATTGCGATGAAAATGGTCAAGCCTACTCTCGAGCACATCGACAAGCATTATCCAACTGATGAAGCTTGGATCGCACGTCTAGGCGACAAGGGTTTCAATGTATTCAAAGAACTTGGCTTAGATCCAATGGAAGTGATGGGAACGGATAATAATTTAGAGGCTGGTAAGATGGTTCGTGGTTGGCTTGTAAGCTACATGGTAGAGGCACCAGTTGTTGCTATGGTAGTCGAAGGATTCCACGCCCGTGACATGGTCCGCAAGATCGCTGGTCACACTCTTCCTAGCAAGGCTGAAATTGGCACTGTAAGAGGCGATTTCTCCGTTGACTCACCGGCAGCTGCCAATACCCAAATGCGCGCAATTAAGAACATTATGCATGCTTCAGAAACTGTCGAAGAAGCCAAAAACGAGATCGCTCATTGGTTTGCCGAAGAGGAAATCTTCGACGACTATGCTCGTTCAGATCATTCTGCAATGTACTAAATTGTTTAGATTAGAAATATGCAAATCAGCTTCCAGAAGGGAGCTGATTTTCAATAACTCAATTTTTCGGTATAATAGAACAATGAATTATATTCTACCTTTCCTAAGCGCTTTAGCTATCTCAGCTGTTCTGACAGGCTTTTTGCGACAAATCGGCTTGAAAAAAGGAATCGTCAGTCGTCCTAGAGCACGTGATATCCACAAGGAGGCGATTCCGCGTATCGGGGGTGTTGCGATAGCGAGCTCATTTATCTTTGTTACGATTATCGTTTTTTCTTTTATTTATCCAAATTTACATTTTACAGGGCTGAAGATCTTCGGAATAGATCGTCATCTTTCTGGTATTCTGCTTGGTGGTTTGCTGATCTCGGCAACAATGCTTTACGATGACATAGTTGGACTGAAGTCCTATAAGAAGCTGGTAATTCAGATAATAATTTCCTTGGTTGTGATCGCATCTGGGATCGGGATCGATCACCTCGCAAATCCTTTTGGCAACGCTCTTGATCTAAATTCAGTTTATGTTCCGATTTTTACACTTCACGGGATTGTTTATCACTTCTCCCTTTGGTCCGATCTCCTAACTCTTCTCTGGCTTGTCATGATGATGAACGTGATCAATTTTGTGGACGGCGTTGACGGTCTTGCTGGTGGCTTATCTAGTATCGCTGCTTTCGTAATATTTCTACTCTCAATCACACTTCTCGTAAATCAGCCAGCCACTGCCATGATCTCGATTATCCTTTGTGGCTCTGCACTTGGCTTCCTGATATGGAACTTCCCTCCAGCAAAAATATT